>Ga0172380_10000267_pt1 | contig 107678 bp, 102 predicted proteins | sample Leawe162metaG_FD_119747 | JGI IMG/M metagenome (GOLD analysis project Ga0172380, IMG submission 119747) | Leachate microbial communities from a municipal landfill in Southern Ontario, Canada - Leachate well 162 metaG | ecosystem: Engineered > Solid waste > Landfill > Unclassified | place...
CTGAGAGGTGTGGCTGCGAAGCGCGGAGCTTCGGCACGTGCGACCGCGAAGCAGCCGCGGCCTGGAAGCCTAGCCCCTGCGCATGGAGTCGAAGAAGTCCGCGTTGCACTTGGTGGCTTTGATTTTGTCGAGCAGGAATTCCATCGCTTCCAGGTCGTCCATCGGGTAGAGCAGTTTGCGCAGCACCCAGATCTTTTGCAGGATGTCCTGCTTGATCAGCAGTTCTTCGCGGCGGGTGCCGGAGCGGTTGACGTTGATCGCGGGGTAGAGGCGCTTTTCGGCCATCTTGCGGTCAAGATGGATTTCCATGTTGCCGGTGCCCTTGAATTCTTCGTAGATCACGTCGTCCATGCGCGAGCCGGTGTCCACCAGGGCGGTGGCGATGATGGTCAGGCTGCCGCCTTCCTCGATGTTGCGCGCGGCGCCGAAGAAGCGCTTGGGGCGTTGCAGGGCGTTGGCGTCGACGCCGCCGGTGAGCACCTTGCCGGAGGCGGGCACGACTGTGTTGTAGGCGCGTGCCAGGCGGGTGATGGAGTCGAGCAGGATCACCACGTCCTTTTTGTGTTCCACCAGGCGCTTGGCTTTTTCCAGCACCATTTCGGCGACCTGGACGTGGCGCGTGGCGGGTTCGTCGAAGGTGGAGGCGACCACTTCGCCGCGCACGGTGCGCGTCATTTCCGTTACTTCTTCCGGGCGCTCGTCGATCAGCAGCACGATCATGATGACGTCCGGATGGTTGGTGGCAATGGCGTGGGCGATGTGTTGCAGCATCACGGTTTTGCCGCTCTTCGGGCTAGCCACCAGCAGGCCGCGCTGGCCCTTGCCGATGGGTGCCACCATGTCGATGACGCGGCCGGTAATGTTTTCTTCCGCCTTGATGTCGCGTTCGAGAATCATCGGCTGGGTGGGGAACAGCGGCGTCAGGTTTTCGAACAGGATCTTGTGTTTGGAATTTTCCGGCGGCTCGTCGTTAACCTTGTCCACTTTCACCAGCGCGAAATAACGCTCGCCTTCCTTGGGGGTGCGGATCTCGCCCTGGATGGTGTCGCCGGTGTGCAGGTTGAAACGGCGAATCTGCGAGGGACTGACATAGATGTCGTCCGGGCCGGCCAGGTACGAGGTATCAGGGGAACGCAGAAAACCGAAGCCGTCCTGCAGTACTTCCAGCGTGCCATCTCCAAAGATGCTCTCGCCTTTTTTGGCCTGATTTTTCAGCAGGGCGAAAATCAGATCCTGCTTGCGCAATCGGCTGGCGCCATCGATTTCATTGGCGATCGCCATTTCAACCAGTTCGGAAACGTGTTTTTGCTTTAAATCGGATAGATGCATGGAGAGGAAGCGCTTGTAAGAAGTGTGGCGGGAATGGGGGGGTAGGGCTGGTGAAACTTGAGCTGGCAAGCTAAGCGCTTGCCAGTCGAAGAGAGTAATTGGGGTGAAGCGTAACGGCTTTAAATGTTGCTGTCAATAAAGGCGGTGAGCTGGGATTTCGACAGGGCGCCCACCTTGGTGGCTTCCACGTTACCATTCTTGAAAATCATCAGGGTCGGGATGCCGCGAATGCCGAATTTGGGTGGTGTGGCCTGATTTTCATCAATGTTGAGCTTGGTGATCTTGATTTTTCCCGCGTATTCTTGCGCCACTTCATCGAGGATCGGAGCGATCATCTTGCACGGGCCGCACCAGTCAGCCCAGTAGTCAACCAGCACGGGGATTTGTGACTGGAGCACTTCCTGCTCGAAAGAATCGTCGCTGATGTAATGAATATGTTCGCTCATGGCTTGCCTCGTAACGTTCTGAAATAGTGGGAATGTTTGGTTTGAAGCGTATTCGGGGTGGAGTCTGTTGTAGGTGGTCAAAGACAGATGTAGACGCTATGCTAACCAAAAATATCGACTTAGGGAAGTATTGATGCTGGTGGTTAAAGTTTTAGTCAGCGTGGCGGTTTTGCTCGCGGCAGTGGAAATGGCCAAGCGTTCCCCCTTTTGGGGGGCGGTGGTTATTGCTTTGCCGATTACTTCAATGCTGGCCATGGCGTGGCTTTACTGGGATACCAGGGACATTGCGAGGGTGAACGCTTTCGCGCGCGATATTTTCTTTCTGGTCCCGCCTTCGTTGTTGTTTTTCTTGCCATTTGTGTTCGAGCCGCGCAGCCATTGGCCCTTCTGGCTCAATTTTGCCATAGGCGTGGTGCTGACCGCCTGTGCCATGCTGGGTATGCGGTTCATGCTGAAATGAGCGGTTTAAGCAATTACGCGCTGGCGCCGGATCAGTTGCTTGCGGCTGCGGCGCGTGAAATCATCGCCCAGGAGCGATCCCGTCTGCCCAATCTGAGCGGTGTGACCGTGTTGCTGCCCAACCTGCACGCCGCCGGAAATTTTGGCCGTGCACTGTGCGCGGCTGCAGGCGTGCCTACCCTGCTGCTGCCACGCTTCACGACACTCAGGGACCTGGCCGGGCAGGCGGATCAGGACGTTGCAATAATCCCGCTCAGCCGCCGCCAGGCAGTGATCTATCAGGCTCTGCGCGCCAGGGAATGGTTCCGCCAGGGGGATTTGTGGCATGTCAGCGCCGAACTGCTGCGCCTGTTTGATGAAATCACCCTGTGGCAGGTGCGGCTTCCGGCTTCCGCCGAGGATTTCCTCACGCAGATGGAAGAGGCTTATCAGGCGCGGCGCGGCAGCCCGATGCAGTTCGAGGCGCGGCTGGTGCATGAACTGTGGTTCGCCCTGTCTGGCAGCGGCGAGCTGGATGATGCGGCGCATTACCAGTTGCAGTTGTCGCACCTTGCCAGCGAAGCGGCGGGCCCGCTATACCTGATCGGGCTCCAGGCGCTGATGCCGGTGGAACAGGCGTTCCTGGAGCGTTACGCGCAAGCCCATGCCGTGCACTGCTTTAACAGCGATGGCGGGCAGGGAGATCCGGCGGGGTTGCCCGCCCTGCTGGAAGCGGCATGGGCCGACCCGGAGCAGGCCGCGCCGCTGCATGAGCGCGCAGAAGCCTGCCGCAGCCATGCGCCCGCAAGTGCGCTGGGGCAGCGTATTTCCTTGTTCGGCGCGCATGGTCTGGAGCATGAGGCCGAAGCGCTGGCGTTCCGCATCGGCCAATGGCTGGCGCAGGGCAAAACAGCCATCGCGGTGGTGGTGCAGGACCGCCTGGTGGCCCGGCGCGCGCGCGCCTTGCTGGAACGGGCAGAGGTGCTGGTGCAGGATGAAACCGGGTGGACCTTGTCCACGACCAGCGCCAGTACCGTGATGATGCGCTGGCTGGATAATCTGGATAGCCAGTTTCATTTCCAGGATCTGCTCGATCTGCTCAAGTCCCCGTTCATTTTTTCCGCCTGGGATGGCGCCCGCCGCCGCAATACGGTGTACCGCCTGGAACAGCTGATCAGGAAGCACAGCGTGGTGTCGCATCTTCACCACTACCGTGCGCTTGCGGGCGAGGATGAGGACGTACTGGAATTGCTGCAGATCCTGTACGAAGCGCAACAAAAACTGGACAAGAAAAAACAGCGCCCGCTCGCGTCATGGCTGCAATCCTTGCAGGAGAGCCTGGAGCGGCTGGAGATTTTGCCGGGCCTGCAGCGCGACCAGGCGGACGAGCAGGTGCTGCGGCTACTGGAGGGCTTGCGGCGCGAGCTGTCCCCCGATGCGACCCTGTTCCGCTATGCCGAGTGGCGGCAGTGGCTCAACCAGCAGCTGGAAGAGGCGGTGTTCCGCGACGAAAGCATCACCAGCCCGGTGGTCTTCACCCACCTCGCCGCCTGCCGCCTGCGGAACTTTGACGCGGCGATCATTGCCGGCGCCGATGCGGTGCATTTGCCGGGGCAGGGGCGGGAAAGCGTGTTCTTCAACCAGTCGGTGCGCACCCAGCTCGGCCTGCCGGACCGCCGCCTGGCGCTGGAATCCGAGCGGCAGGACCTGATCAGCCTGCTGGCCTGTGTGCCGGAAGTGCGCGTGACGTGGCAGGCGCGCAGGAACGGTGAACCCAACCCGCTCAGTCCATGGTTCGAGCGCCTGGAAACCTTCCATCTGCTGGCTTACCGCGCGTCATTGCGAGGAGCCGAAGGTGACGAAGCAATCTCTCCACAAGTTCATCCGGCAGAAAAACAGGATGGCTTCGCTGCGCTCGCCATGACAGGCCGCCCCGTGCCATCCCTGCCGTCCGCTCTCGTTCCCGGGACCATTTCCGCGAGCGGCTACAACAGCCTGATGGCCTGTCCTTACCAGTACTTCGCACGCCACGCCTTGCACCTGAATGAACTGGACGAGGTGACCCAGGCGCTGGAGAAGCGCGATTACGGCGAATACGTGCATGAAATCCTGCACCGCTTCCATGGCCGTTATCCGGTTGTGGCGGAGTGTCCGCCGGAGGGGCTTGAGCAGGCCCTGCATGAAATCAGCAGGGAAGTTTTCAGCCAGGCGATCGAGGCGGATTTTGTTAGCCATGCCTGGCTGCTGCGCTGGCAGGCTGCCGTTCCCGTCTATCTTGCCTGGCAGTCGCAGCGCGAGCGCGAGGGCTGGCGCTGGCAGGCGGGCGAGGTCGCGTGCGCGCGGCCGATCACGCTGGCGGGGGAGCAGCAGCTCACCTTGCGCGGCAGGCTGGACCGGGTGGACCGCAGAGGCTCTGAGCAGGCGGTGCTGGACTACAAGACCCAGAATTTCGACAGCCTGAAGAAAAAACTCAAGACCGCTGGCGAAGACGTGCAGCTCGCCTGCTACGCCCTGCTGCTTGAAGCCCTGCCGCAGCAGGCGGCATTTGTCGCGGTGGACGGGGAAGTGGTGCGCCAGCTCGAACCGCCCGAGCCGCTGGCAGAGTTGGCCGAGGCCAGCCTTGAACGCTTGCAAGGCCTGTTCCAGTCGCTGCATGAGGGCGCGCCGCTGCCTGCCCAGGGCGTGAGCGCGGTCTGCCAGTACTGCGAAATTCGCGGGTTGTGCCGCAAGGATTACTGGAATGAAACTGAAAAACTCGATTAACCACGGAGTTCACGGAGATCACGGAGGACAAAAACGATGAATTTCATTCACCCCTTGGGTGAGGCAATAAAAGCGGTAAATTGCCTTTCTCCGTGTTCTTCGTGCCCTCCGTGGTTTCAAACAAAGATTTTTTGATGAATCAACCCTTTGATTTCAGAACGGCGCTCGACCCCAAGCGCTCGGTGGTGATCGAGGCCTGTGCCGGCAGCGGCAAGACCTGGCTGCTGGTGTCGCGCATCCTGCGTCTGCTGCTGGCGGGAGCCAAACCGGGCGAGATCCTGGCCATTACCTTCACGCGCAAGGCCGCGCAGGAAATGCAGGCGCGCCTGCTGGAATGGCTTAATGCACTGGCCTTGCATCCGGAAGACGAGGTGCGCGAATTCCTGCGCCAGCGTGCGCTGGCCGAGCACGAAATCGATGCCATCCTGCCCGAGGCGCGCAACCTGCTGGAGCGGGTGCTGACCGCCGAACCCGCGCTCACCATCAACACCTTCCACGGCTGGTTTCTGCAGCTCTTGCAGCGCGCGCCTTTGGGCGATGGCTCGGTCGGCAATTTCAGCCTGCTCGACCAGACCGCCGCCCTGCAGGAAGAGGCCTGGCAGAATTTTGCCGAGGATCTGGCCGAACAGGCAGACGGGGACCCCGGCGCTGCCGCCCTGCAGGCCTTGTTCCGCGAACATGGCTTGAGCAATACCCGTGCCCTGCTGCTGGGTTTCGTGGCCAAGCGCGCCGAGTGGTGGGCCTATACGGCCGGTCAGGCAGACCCGGTGGCTTATGCGGTGGAGCGGGTGCAGTCCGAGCTGGACGTCGACCCGGAGCAGGACGTGCTGGCTGAATTGCAGCAGGACAGCGTTCTGCTGGAATGGCAGCTCGAATATGCGCAACTCCTGGGGAGAAATACCGCGACCGACCAGAAGCTGGCGGCGAAATTAGTGGATGCCCTGGCGTTGGATAAGCAGTTACAACGCTTTGAACAAATATGGAACGTGTGCTTTACCCAAGAGGCGCAGCCGCGTGTGCGCAACCCCTCTCCCACCCAGGCCAAGCGCCTGGGGGCTGATGGCGAGGCACGTCTGCTCGACTTGCATCAGAGGATTTGCACCTTGCTGTTCGAGGCGCGCGACCGCCTCTCCGCGCAGGCGGCCTACCGCTTCAACCGTGATGGCTTGCGCAGCGGCGCGGCATTGCTGGCGGCCTACCAGCGGCTCAAGGAAGAGCGCCAGATGCTGGACTTCGCCGATGTGGAATGGCGCGTGTTCCAGCTCCTGAGCCGCAGCGAGCACGCGGAATACATGCAGTACAAGCTGGATAGCCGCTACCGGCATATCCTGCTGGACGAGTTTCAGGACACCAACCCGCTGCAGTGGCAGGTCATGCAATCCTGGCTGTCGGCCTACGGCGCGGCCGGGAACCGGCCCACGGTTTTCCTGGTGGGCGACCCGAAGCAGTCGATCTACCGCTTCCGCCGCGCCGAGCCGCGCCTGTTCCAGATTGCGGCAGAGGATCTGGCGCGCGATTTTGCCGCTGCCCGGCTGGAGCAGGACACTTCGAGCCGCAGCGCGCCAGCAGTGATTAAAGCCGTCAACCGGGTGTTCGCCGGTCAGCCCGATTTCAGCGGCTTCCGCGAGCATGGCTGGCATCATGACGATCTGCCCGGGGCCATTGCAGTTCTGCCGCTGGCGGAAAAAGGCAGCGCGGCCTCCGCCAGTGAAGACGGGCTGGCGCTGCGCAACCCCTTGCAGCAGGCGCGCGTGGAAGACGAGGATGCGCGCCACGAGCAGGAAGCCGAGCAGGTAGCGGAGAAAATCGGCGCCATGGTCGGCACCTGTCGGGTCATGGACGAGAAAACTGGCCCGCGTCCCGCCGAATACCGCGATTTCATGCTCCTGGTGCGGGGCCGCACCTGGCTCGCCAGCTACGAGCGCAAGCTGCGCGCGGAGCGAATTCCCTATCTCAGCTCGCGACAGGGCGGCCTGCTGGACACGCTGGAATGCAGCGACCTGGTCGCCCTGCTGGAGTTTCTGGTCACGCCTTTTTCCGATCTGAAACTGGCACAGGTGCTGCGCTCGCCCATCTTTGGCTGCTCGGATGAGGATCTGATGCGGCTGGCAACCCCAACCAACCTCCCCTTGTCACCCGCAAGGAGTGTCCCCGCCGAGAGCGGCAGTACAACTGCTCGCTCTGGCGAGACAGGGGAGGAGTGTCTTCCTTCCCCCCTGATAAGGGGGGATCGAGGGGGGTTAGGAGGCCGGGAGGGGTTAAGCTGGTGGCAGCGCCTGCGCCAACTGGAAGACGCGGCGCTGAGCCCCGCCCTGCGGCAGGCGCGCGCCCTGCTCCAGTCCTGGCAGGAAATGGCCGACCGCCTGCCGGTGCATGACCTGCTGTACCGGATTTATTTCCAGGGCGAGGTGCAGGCGCGCTACCGCAGTGCCGTGCCGCAGGCCATGGCGGAGGCGGTGCAGGCCAATCTGCGGGCGTTCATCGAACTGGCGCTGAACATGGACAGCGGACGTTACCCCAGCCTGGCGCGCTTCATCAATGAAGTGGCTGCCCTCCGCCGCGCGCCCGAGCAGGAATCGCCGGATGAAGGGCTGATCGGCGATGGCGGCAATGCAGTGCGGATCCTCACCGTGCATGGCGCCAAGGGGCTCGAAGCGCCCATCGTGTGGCTGCTGGACGCCAATACCGCGCCGCGCAGCGATGGCGGCTACCGCGTGCTGCTCGACTGGCCGCCGCAAGCGCCGGCGCCGCAGTATTTTTCGCTGTTGAGCCACAAGGGTGAACAGGCAAGGGCGCACGACCAGCTGGTGAACGAGGAGCAGGAACATGCCCGGCGCGAGAATCTCAACCTGCTCTACGTCGCCATGACGCGGGCGCGGCAGATGTTCATTGTCAGCGGCTGCGCCGGCAGGGCGGCAGAGACGTGGCACCAGCTGCTTCAAAACAGCCTGGCGGAGGCCGGGCTTGAGAGCGAACTGCCAGCGATGCTGCCGCAACCACTTGCTACCAAGGCGATGCCGACGGAGCAGGAACAAGCCCAGATCACGGCTTTGCCCGTGCCACCAACCGGCCGTCGCGAGTTCACCAGGCTGGATGCGGCGCGCCTATTTGGTATCCGGGTGCACGCCCTGCTGGAGTGGGTACGCCCGGATCAGCCGCTGGCAGAGCAGGCGGAAAGCCTGCGGGCGAAGCTTGCGCTGGAGCCGGAAGCATTCGCCCCGCTCTGGCAGGGCGCGCTGGACGTGCTGCAGGCGCCTGACTTGCGGCGCTTTTACGACTCATCCCAGTATCTGGCGGCCTACAACGAACTTGCCTATCAGGGCGCGGGCGGAGAGCTGCGGCGCCTCGACCGCCTGGTTGAATTTGACGACAGCGTGTGGGTGCTGGACTACAAGACCGGGGCTTCCGGCGGCTACCCAGAAGCCCTGGCTGCTCCCTATCTGGGGCAGATGCGCGAATACCGTAGCGCCATGGAAAGCGTGTTTTCAGGCAAAAAAATCCACTGCGCGCTGATTTTCCCCGGCCCGGTGCTGGTGGAGGTTTGATCATGGCGGCAATGCAAGACGATCCCGATATCCCGGCAATCAGCCCCGACGATGTTCTCCAATTCTGGTATTCGGAACCCATGGCCTCGCGCTGGTTTTCTTCCACGCCGCAACTCGATGCGGAAATCTGCGCCAAGTATGAGCCGCTATGGTGTGCGGTTGCGGAAGGGCGGCTGGATGACTGGAAGCACAGCCCGGAAGGCTGCCTGGCGCTGGTGATCGTGCTCGATCAGCTGCCGCTCAACATGTTTCGCGGCGAAGCCAGAAGTTTCTCAACCGAGCAGCAGGCGGTCGAAGCCTGCAAATTGGCCATTGCCAAAGGCTACGACAGGGAGATTGCTCCCGGGCGCTTGAGTTTCCTGTACATGCCGCTGATGCACAGCGAGCATCTTGCCGATCAGGATTTGTCTGTGATGATGTTCGAACAGGCTGGGCTGGAAGGGAATTTGCGCTTTGCCTGGCACCACCGCGAGCTGATACGAAGGTTTGGGCGGTTTCCGCATCGCAATGCGATATTGGCACGGGAGAGCAGCCGGGAGGAGCTGGATTATCTGGGGCCTAAGGAGGCTTTTCTGGGGTAGGTTTGGGCGGCTAGTTTGAATGCGCTTTGCGCATGGTTGATTGGGTGCCGGGGCCGCCCGGCAGCGGGTATCTTTCTTTTGCTTGCCCAAAAGAAAGGCACCAAAGAAAAAGGCACCCCGCTGCGCCGCCCTTCGGGTTCCTTCGGCTTGTCAGGCAAATTGGGCGTCTGCGCAACTCGCCCTAACAGCCCGCACAAGACGCGGGCTGTCGCGGAGCTCAAACAGGGCGCAGCCGACATCCCCCAATCCGCCTGCCAACCCGAAGCGGCGCAGAGGGGAAGTTGGGTGGCAATTCAACGCTCGGCGTTCCGAAAAACATGCCATCGCGATGGCGCGTATTGAGTGAGGGAGCACCCTTCCCTTCAAGGGAAGGGCCAGGGATGGGATGGTGTTGTTCTTTCTCCCCTCGGTCCACCGCCGAGCAGCACAGCCAAGCCGGGGGCAGTCGGCGAGCACTGTCTGAGCGCGTAGCGCGAGTTGCGCAGCCGCCCGGCTTGACGAGCAGCGCAGGGGACCCCGAAGGGGCGGTGGATGGGGGTTGCCTTCTTTGGATTACCTTTCTTGGCAAAGCAAGAAAGGTAATCAGCCGCCGGGCTGCCCCCGGCAATCAATCGTCCGCAAAGCGTACCAAATAGTCATATTTCACTATATGAAACGCCATTCCTGTTGGTTTTAGCACCCTGCCCGAGCTATCCACACCACTGTTGTTCGCATGGGACGCCATCATTGTTGCCGTCCATTTGAACGTTGGGGCAGTTTCTTAAAAAGAAGGTTGCCTCGGCGCAAGAAGTCATTTGTGAGCAATGAGTTCGACCATCGCACTGAAAGGATATCGAAGTTTCTTGCTTGTTAGATTGGAGAGTAACAGCTTCGTAGGTTTGGGCTGCAACATCCGTTTCTGGAGGAGTGTGGTGGTTAAATCTGTTGTAACCATAGGCTACCAATGCGCCAACAACGATAAGTGGAATGATTTGTCCAACCAAGCTCTTTTTTTCGCGGCGATTGCGTAGATCACTCTGGCGAATAGGGCGCACGACTGGACGACTGGGGTACAAGATGTTTTTTGCTTTCTTCTTTCCATCTTCAGCTACTTCTATCTCAAAAGTGAGCTGTTCTCCGAGTTTGGGGCGTTGATAGCCTTTTGGAAAAGCAGAAATATGGACAAATACCTCAGGGCCGCCCTGAGAGGGTGTGATGAATCCAAAGCCACGATCATCATTCCATTTGGTGAGAGTGCCTTCAATGTGCATATGAAAGGGCTAACAGTGATTAAACGGTTTTAAAAAGACTGATAGGCCAAGAGTATGCACGCCATTGGCATAGTGCTCAATGCGAAACCACAATAAATTGAATATTAAAGAAAGGCTGCTCTGCGGACGTGCTTATGCACTTTGAAATCACGAGTCCAACGCATGAAATAGTATGAGTAATGAATCTTCACTAAAGCATTTCTTTGCAAAACTTTGCAAAGAAATACCGATCTGATTTAACTATCTTTCTTCTTCAACCCGCCCAATAGCGCCGCGACAGGCCGGTTGGGGCGCTTGCCATGTGAAGCGGCATGTCCCATCGGCTGCTTCTGGTGGTGGTTGTTGGCTGCCGGTTTCGGCAAGCCCTCGCTCGGTGCGCGCTGGGCATGGCGTTCAGCGGCTGGTGGCAGTTCGGGCCGGCGCTGGGGAGCGCGTTCACGTTCACGCCCGCGCCCCCTGGGGGATTCCTCGGATTTGGGTGCGCTTCCCGGTTCAAAGCCCGGCACAACCTCCTTGGGGATTTCGCGCTTGATCAGGCGTTCGATCTCGGCCAGCATCCGCATTTCTTCCTCGCATACCAGGGAAATCGCATCGCCTTGGCTGCCGGCGCGACCGGTGCGGCCGATGCGGTGCACGTAGTCTACCGGCGAATTGGGCATCTCGAAGTTGAATACATGGGGCAGCTGGTCGATGTCGATGCCGCGCGCGGCCACGTCGGTGGCGACCAGCACCCGCACCTCGCCTTCCTTGAAGTCGGACAGGGCCTTGGTGCGCTGCGGCTGGGTCTTGTCGCCATGAATCGCATCCGCGCGGATGCGGTCGCGGTCGAGCTGGTGGGCGAGGCGGTCAGCACCGCTCTTGGTGCGGGTGAATACCAGCACTTGGCGCAGGTCCTGAGCCTTGATCAGGTGGGCGAGCAGTTCGCGTTTGCGTGCCTGGTCCACCCGATAGGCAAGCTGGGTGACGGTTTCGGCGGCGGTGTTGCGACTGGCGACTTCGATCAGCGCCGGGTTGTGTAAAAAGGAATCGGCCAGGCGTTTGATTTCTTCGGCGAAAGTGGCGGAGAACAGCAGGCTCTGACGCTGTTTGGGCAGCAAATCCATGATGCGCTTGAGGTCGGGCAGGAAACCCATGTCCAGCATGCGGTCGGCTTCGTCCAGCACCAGGAATTCGACCTTGGAGAGGTTGATGCTCTTTTGCTGCACATGATCCAGCAGGCGGCCTGGCGTGGCGACCACGATGTCCACGCCGGTGCGCAACGCCTCGGTCTGGGGATTCATGTTGACGCCGCCGTAGATGACGGTAGCCTTGAGGGGAAGATGCTTGCCGTAGGTTTGCACGCTTTCCTCTACCTGGGCCGCCAGTTCTCGGGTGGGGGTGAGGATCAGGGCGCGAACGGGGTGCTTCGCGGGCGAGGTGCTGGTGCTGGCATGGGTGGCCAGACGGTGCAGCAGCGGCAGGGTGAAGGCAGCCGTCTTGCCGGTCCCGGTTTGCGCGCCCGCCATGATGTCGCGGCCCTGCAGCACCACGGGGATGGCTTGCGCCTGGATCGGGGTGGGCTCGGTGTAGCCCTGTTCGGCCACGGCGCGCTGGATTTCCGGGCGTAGCCCGAGGCTTTCAAATGACATGATGGGAGTGGTCAGTTTTCAGGTGTGGAAACAGGGTTTTTCTTGCCGGTGCGCACGCGCTGCCAGATCCAGACTGCATAGCCGGATAATCCATAGAGCACGAATGCGCCAAACAGAACGTGTGCCGGATCGAGCGAAATCAGGATGAAGCCGAGTACGATCAGCAGCACCACCGCGAACGGCACGCTGCGGCGCAGGTTGATGTCCTTGCCGCTGTAATAGCGGACATTGCTGACCATGGTGAGGCCGGCGAACAGGGTCAATCCCCAGGCCAGCCAGCGGATGTCAGCCCCATCGACGCCGTAATCGTGCATCACCCAGATCAGGCCGGCGATCAGTGCAGCCGCGGCCGGGCTGGGCAGTCCCTGGAAATAGCGCTTGTCGGCCACTTCGAGCTGGGTGTTGAAGCGCGCCAATCTCAGAGCGGCGCATGCGCAGTACACAAAGGCCGCAATCCAGCCCAGCTTGCCCATGCCTTTCAGCGCCCAGACATAGACGACAAGGGCAGGGGCGACGCCGAAGGACACCATGTCGGAGAGGGAGTCGTATTCGGCGCCGAAAGCGCTCTGGGTCCGGGTCATGCGTGCCACCCGGCCATCCAGGCCATCCAGCACCATGGCAATGAAGATGGCCATGGCGGCGGCTTCGTAGCGCCCGTTCATGGCCTGGACGATGGAATAGAAGCCGGCAAACAGCGCGGCCGTGGTGAGCAGGTTGGGCAGCAGGTAAATGCCGCGCCGGCGCTTGTCGGGATCGAGCAGGGCTTTGGATTTATCCGGCTGTTGCATAAGGATTTTAGACAAGTTCCGCCAGGATGGTTTCCGTGGCGCGAACCTTGTCGCCCAGACTGACTTTCGGCTGTGCGGTCAGCGGCAGGTAAACGTCCACCCTGGAGCCAAAGCGAATGAAACCATAGCGCTGTCCACGGGCCAGTTCGTCAGTCGGTACCACGTAACACAGGATGCGCCGTGCAATCAGGCCGGCCACCTGGACCGAGGTGACATCCGCGCCGTTCCTGGTTTGCAGCCACACCGCGTTGCGCTCGTTTTCCAGCGAAGCCTTGGCGAGGTCGGCATTGAAAAATTTGCCGGGGTGATACCACACTTCCCTAACCGTGCCATCCACCGGGCTACGGTTGGAGTGAACATTGAATACATTCATGAATACGCTGATTTTCAGGGCGTCACGTTGCAGGTAGTGGTCGTAAGCGCGTTCCACGGCAACGATGCGGCCGTCCGCGGGCGAGAGTACGGCATTGGGTGCCTGCGGCACGGTGCGCGCCGGGTCACGAAAAAATTGCAGTACAAACAGGGTGATGATCCACAGCGGCGCGGCAGGCAGCCAGCCATACAGGATCGTCACGAAAAGGGAGGCAATAATAGCCGCAGCCAGGAAGGGCCGGCCTTCACGGGCAATAATGGGGTGAGGGTAGTTATTCAATTTGGGAGGGGCTACGCCGATGCACATTTTTGGGTGAGGCGTAAGGGGTGAGGGGTGAGGCGTGGGCGGTTTCTTCGCCTCACCCCTCCCGCCTCACCTCTCACGGTCTTAGTTTTTAGACTGGTCAACCAGCTTGTTCTTGGCGATCCACGGCATCATGGAACGCAGTTGTGCGCCCACGATTTCGATCGGGTGCTCTGCGTTCAGGCGGCGGCGGGCGGTCATTTCCGGGTAGTTGGTCTTGCCTTCCAGAATGAAGCGCTTGGCGTATTCGCCGTTCTGGATGTTGGTCAGCGCTTCCTTCATGGCGGCACGGGCCTGGTCGGCGATGACGCGCTGGCCGGTGACGTATTCACCGTATTCCGCGTTGTTGGAGATGGAGTAGTTCATGTTGGCAATGCCGCCTTCGTACATCAGGTCCACGATCAGCTTGAGTTCGTGCAGGCATTCGAAGTAGGCCATTTCCGGCGCGTAACCGGCTTCGGTCAGGGTTTCGAAGCCGGCCTTGACCAGTTCCACTGCACCGCCGCACAGCACGGCTTGTTCGCCGAACAGGTCGGTCTCGGTTTCTTCACGGAAGTTGGTTTCGATCACGCCGCCTTTGGTGCCGCCGTTGGCAGCAGCATAGGACAGGGCGATGTCCTTGGCCTTGCCGGACTTGTCCTGGTACACCGCGATCAGGGAGGGCACGCCGCCGCCCTTGAGGTATTCGGAGCGCACGGTATGGCCGGGGCCCTTGGGGGCGACCATGATCACGTCCAGGTCCGCGCGTGGCAGGATCTGGTTGTAGTGGATGTTGAATCCATGGGCGAAGGCCAGGGTGGCGCCTTTCTTGATGTTTGGTTCGATTTCGCCATAGTACGCACTGGGCTGCTGCTCGTCCGGTACCAGGAGCATGACGACATCGGCGCCCTTGACGGCCTTGCCCACTTCTTCCACCTTGTGGCCGGCTTTTTCGGCCTTGTCCCAGGAAGCGCCGCCCTTGCGCAGGCCGATCGTGACCTTGCAGCCGGAATCCTTCAGGTTGTTGGCGTGGGCGTGGCCCTGCGAGCCGTAGCCGACGATGGTGACTTTCTTGCCCTTGATCAGGGGGAGGTCAGCGTCTTTATCGTAATAAACTTTCATGGTTTTCCTTTCATTTCATTGCATAGTGAGGAGTGAGGAGTGAGGAGAAAGGAGCAAGGAGCAGGGTTTCCCCCTCACTCCTCACCCCTCACCCCTCACGATTTCAAAATTCTGTCGCCGCGCCCGATGCCGGAAGCGCCGGTGCGCACGGTTTCGAGAATGGCGCTCTTGTCCAGCGCACTCAGGAAAGCATCCAGCTTGTGACCGGCACCGGTCATTTCGATGGTGTAGGTCTTGTCGGTGACAGCGATGATGCGGCCGCGGAAGATGTCCGACATGCGCTTCATTTCCTCGCGCCACTCGCCTTCGGCACGGACCTTGACCAGCATCAGTTCACGCTCGATATGTCCACCTTCGGACAGGTCCACTACCCTGACGATATCGATCAGCTTGTTGAGCTGCTTGGTGATCTGCTCGATGACTTCATCGGAGCCGCGCGTGACGATGGTCATGCGTGAAAGGGTGGCGTCTTCAGTCGGCGCCACGGTCAGCGACTCGATATTGTAGCCGCGTGCCGAGAACAGGCCCGCTACGCGGGACAGGGCACCAGCTTCGTTTTCCATTAACAGGGAGATGATGTGTCGCATGTTTACACCAGAATCATTTCAGACAGGCCCTTGCCGCCGGGAATCATGGGATATACGTTCTCGGTCTGATCGGTACGGAAGTCGAGGAACACCAGCGTGTCCTTCATTTCTGGGGAGAACGCCCATTTGAGCGCACCTTCCACATCGGCCGGGTTGTCGATGCGCCGACCGGCGTGTCCATAGGCCTCGGCCAGCTTGACGAAATCCGGCAGGGTGTCCATGTAGGATTCGGCATAGCGTTCGCCGTAGAAAAACTCCTGCCACTGCCGCACCATGCCCAGATAACGATTGTTGAGCAGGATGATCTTGATGGGAATGTTGAACTGCTTGCAGGTGGCCAGTTCCTGGATGTTCATCTGGATGCTGCCTTCGCCCGTGACACAAGCCACCATCGCAGCAGGGTGGGCCAACTGTACGCCCATGGCAGCCGGCAGGCCGAAACCCATGGTGCCCAGGCCACCGGAGTTGATCCAGCGGCGCGGCTTGTCGAACTTGTAGAATTGCGCTGCCCACATCTGGTGCTGACCCACGTCGGAAGTCACGAAGGCATCGCCTCCTGTCACTTCATGCAGTTTTTCCAGCACGTACTGGGGCTTGATGATGTCGCTGCTGCGGTCATACTTGAGGCAGTCGCGCGAGCGCCACAATTCGATTTGCGTCAGCCAGGTCTTGAGTGCGGCCTGATCCGGTTTTTCCTTGCTGGCCTTGATCAGCTTGATCATTTCCGTCAGCACGTCGGGTACGTTGCCAACGATGGGTACATCTACCTTGACGCGCTTGGAGATGGAGGAAGGATCGATATCGATGTGAATGATCTGGCGTTCTTCCTGGTAGAAGTGCTCGGGATTGCCGATCACCCGGTCGTCGAAGCGCGCGCCGATGGCCACCAGCACATCACTGTGCTGTACTGCCATATTGGCTTCGTAGGTGCCGTGCATGCCGAGCATGCCGACCGAAAGCGGGTCGCTGGCAGGAAAGCCGCCCAGGCCCATCAGGGTGTTGGTGCAAGGAAAGCCCAGCAGTCGTGCCAGTTCGGTCAGTTGCTTGGCGGCATCGGAAAGGATCACCCCTCCGCCCGCATAGATCATCGGGCGCTTGGCACTCAGCAACATCTGCACGGCACGTTTGATCTGGCCGCTATGCCCTTTGGTCACCGGGTTGTAGGAGCGCAGGCTGACACTCTTGGGATATTCGAACTCGGTCCTGAACTGGGTCACATCCTTGGGGATGTCCACCAGAACCGGGCCGGGGCGCCCTGTCGAGGCGATATAAAATGCTTTCTTGATAGTGCTGGCGAGCTCCCGGATATCCTTGACCAGGAAGTTGTGTTTGTCGCAGGGGCGTGTAATCCCGACGGTATCCACTTCCTGGAAGGCGTCCATGCCGATGGCGGGAGTCGGAACCTGGCCGCTGATCACCACCATTGGTACCGAGTCCATGTACGCCGTGGCAATGCCGGTGACCGCATTGGTTGCGCCTGGCCCGGATGTAACCAGTGCCACGCCGGTACGGCCTGTGGCGCGTGCGTAGCCATCGGCCGCGTGGACCGCGGCCTGTTCGTGGCGCACGAGCACATGCTTGAACTTGTCCTGCTTGTAAATTGCATCGTAGATGTTGAGCACTGCGCCGCCGCGGTAACCGAATACATATTCGACCCCCTCTTCCGCCAAGCAGCGTACAGTGATTTCTGCGCCCGTTAACTCCATGGAAATGCCTTGTCTGACAAACTAACAAAAAGACCCCGAACAGTAATGGTTGCGGAGTGTTTGGTCAAGTGCGGCATTGCATCGGCGCCATGGGATGCCCTGAAAATGGCGGTTTTTTGCTATTATGCGGAGTACAGCATTGTTTTATTGCATTTATGGGATTCAGAAACTGGCCACTGAACGCGAACTTTCGGATTTCCTGATCCAGGTTGAACGGCGCGCGTTCAAGCAGGCGGCATACGCCGTGCATGACGATCATGCCGCGCTGGACATTGTCCAGGATGCCATGATGCGGCTGGCGGAAAAGTATGGCACGCGCCCGGTTGATGAGCTGCCGATGTTGTTTCAGCGTATTTTGCAAAATGCCATTCGCGATTACTTCCGTCGCCACAAGGTGCGCGCGCTGTGGACCACCCTGTTGTCATCGTTTTCTTTCAACAAGGAAGGCGATGAGCAGGATCCGCTGGAAACTCTGGAAGTTGAAAGCGACTCCAATTACTTCGAGAATCCGGCAAATCAGCTGGATCGGGCGCAAACGCTCGCTGTGATTGAAGATGCAGTAGGAAAGTTGCCGGCGCGTCAACGGGAAGCATTCGTGCTGCGTTACTGGGAGGATATGGATGTCGCCGAAACGGCGGCGGCAATGGGGTGCTCCGAAGGGAGTGTGAAATCCCATTGTTCTCGGGCAGTGCATTCCCTGGCTGCCACGTTGAAGAATAAAGGAGTGAGGCTATGAACGAGCGGAACATAGCAAAAAAAATTACCCAGTATTTGAATCACGGCGCCAATCAGCTGGATCGCTCTGTGCTGGAAAACTTGCACTCTGCCCGCAAGCAGGCTTTGGCCGCGCATGCCACTTCCCGGCAGGTTCTTGGTGTGGCGATGGCAGGTCATGGCGAAATGCATTCCGGACACCACGGGCATGGACACTCTTCGTTGCGATTCTGGATTCCGTTCGCCGTTTTGCTACTGGGTCTGCTGATCGCATTCAACTGGCAGGAAATCAATGACGTTGAGCCGGATGATGAGGACGCCACCTTGCTGGCTGGAGATTTGCCAGTTCATGCTTATCTTGATTCTGATTTTGATTCATGGCTAGATCAATCCTCGCGGCGCTAGCGCTCTGGCTCTTTCTGCTGCCTGGCATGAGTTTCGCAGTTGATTCTGCCAAACCGCCGCGCTGGTCGGAACTGAACCCGGAACAGAAGCAGATCCTCTCCCCGGTGGCCGGGAACTGGGATGATATGTCAGCACGCAAGCGCTTCAAGCTGCTGGGCGTGGCCAAGCATTACCGTAAAATGACGCCGCTTGAGCAACAGCGAGTTCAGGCTCAGCTCAAGGACTGGGACAGGCTGACCGCAGAGGAACGCGAGCAGGCGCGGCAGCGCTACCAGAAATTCAAACAGTTGCCACCGGAAAAGCGCCAGGCATTGAAGCAAAAATGGCAGCAAAAGGCCGAACAGAAGCCTGCAGCAGGGCTCCAGCCAGGGAATCCGGCGGGCTCTGCGAATGTTGTGCCCTTGCCCGTTGCGCCTTCTGTTGTTCCCGCCCGGTAGTTCTGTGGAAAACAGGTCCGGAAATGTGACTTACCCCGGGATTCTCAGGCGTCTGGCCAGCATGTTGTATGAAAGTTTGTTGCTGGTCGCCGTGCTGTTTCTGGCCGGGTTTCTGTTCGTCGGTTTGACCCAGGGAAGCACGACGTCATTGGCAAGAGGGGCGTTTCAGATTTATTTGCTGGGTGTTGTGGCAGCCTATTTCATCTGGTTCTGGCTGCGTGGCGGACAAACGCTGGCGATGAAAACCTGGCATCTGCGCCTGGTGAATGCGGACGGCGCGCCGCTGACCCTGCGGCAGGCATTATTGCGCTTTGCACTCGCCCTGCCCGGTATCTTGTTGGGGGTCGGCATTCTATGGGCGCTGTTCGATCATGAACGGCAGTTTCTCCACGACCGCCTGAGCAAGACAAAAATCATCCTCATCAACTGAAAGCTGACCGCTGACCGCTATCTCCTTTCTGTCCACCAGAGCATTGCCAGTGCCGCAGCAAGAAACGCGAGCGCGGGGAAGGATGCGCTGAAAAGGGGGGGCCAGTCATTGAGCAGGCCGAGATGGGCAAAGACCCGGTTGAGCAAATGAAATGACAGGCCGACCATGATGCCCACGAAGATCTTGCCGCTGACCCCGCCGCTACGTGATTGGTGATAGGCGAATGGCAAGGCAAAGATCATCATGACCAGGGTGGCGAAGGGGTAGGCCAGCTTGGACCACAACGCAATTTCATAGCGCGTTGTTTTTTGCTTGTTGTCGCGCAGGTGCTGGACGTACTGGTAAAGGTTCCAGGCTGACATCTGTTCCGGCACAACCAGCAGCACTGAAAGAATGTCCGGGTTCAACACCGAGTTCCACGAGAGTTGCGGCAGCTTCTCAGCCACGGCTTTTTCTCCCTTGAAGTGGGTCTGGCTGACATCTTCCAGCAGCCAGCGGCCAGCTTCTTCGTGGTGGCCGCGATCGGCGTAGCTCACTGTTTTCAAGTGATAGTCCTGATCGAATTCGAAAATCTTGACGCCCAGCAAGGTCGTGTCCGGCAGGATTTCACGCACGTTGACAAAGCTCTGGGCATCCTTGATCCATAGCCCGGAACGGAATTCCTGCGCGACCACCGAACTGGTTGCCTTGAGCCTGAGTTGCTGGGCCATCCGTTCAGCCGCCGGGGTGATGATTTCTCCAAATAACAGGGTCAGCAATACAAAAATCAGGCCGGTTTGCATCAGCGACAAGGCAAAACGCTGCGTGGAGAGACCGGAAATACGCATGACCGTGAATTCGGAATTGGCGGAAAACTGGGCCAGGGCGAACAAAGTGCCGATCAGGACTGCAATGGGAAATAATCCATAAATATGTCCGGGCAAGCCCAGGGCAACAAAGGCCAGAATTTGCGGCAGTCGATAATGTCCCTTGCCCAGGTCACCCAGTTCCTGAATCAGGTCAAAGAAAGCAAACAGGGAGAGCAGGGCGGCAAAAACAAATAGCGTGCTGGCGAAAATTTCCCTGGCCAGGTAGCGGTGCAAAATTTTCATGATGCCCGCCTCAAACGTGCAAACAGTGAAGGTGATACCCGCAAGCGGTGGTAAAACAGGATCAACAGCAAAACAGCCAGGACCGCATGCACCACCCATAGTCCAAGAACCGGTTCCAGCTTGCCCTGCGCCACCAGACCCTGGGCGATACTGAGGCAGTTGCTGTAAATGAGGTAGGTAATCAGGGCAAGCATCAGGTTAAGAGAGCGTCCCGCGCGCGGGTTGACGAAGCTCAGGGGAATCGCCAGCAGGGCCAGCAAAATTACGCTCAACGGCAGGGAAAACAGCCATTGCAGTTCCGCAATATTGGGTGGCGACTTGTTGCCTATGAGTTCAAGCAGAGAAAGTGATTTTGAAGAAGGCGCTGTGAGCTTGGCTTCATGAGGTTCAATGCGAACCGCGTAGTGCTCGAATTCGACGATCTTGAATTCCGCCGAGCCCGGCAATCCTTCGTAACGTCTTCCGTTCAGCAGTACCAGGTAACGGTCGCCATTTTTTGCGACATTCTGGTAGCCATGCTGGGCAAACATGACACCCTGCTTCAGGTTTTCCGCGGATTGCATGAAAATATTGCTCACCGTGTTTTGTTCGCCAGCAAAGCTTTCCACAAAAAATACCCGGTCAGCGTGTTTGGATTCCTTGAATACGCCAGGGGCGACTGTTGCCACGTCGTCGCGGCTTTCAATCTGGCTGCGATAGAGGTTCTGCTTCTGCAGTGCCCAGGGAGACAGAAACAGGCTCAATACCGCAACCACCAGCGCCACGGGCGCCGCAATGGCGAGCACCGGCCTGATGAAGGCAGTCAGGCTCTGGCCGGAGCTGAACCACACTACCATTTCATTGTCACGGTAACTGCGCGTCAGGGTCAGCAATACCGTGATGAAAAGGGTGAGTGACAGCAGTACTGGCAGAAAATTGAGCACGCTGAATGCCAGAAATGCCAGCACGGCCTCGCTTGCCAGTGTGCCGCTGGCAGCTTTGCCCAGCAGGCGGACCAACTGTGTGGTTAAACTGATCGCGAGAAGCACGATGAATACTGTTGCCGCATTACTGAAGAGTTCACGCAATAATGCGCGCCGGAAAATCATGTTTTGGGTTTTCTTTGACTTTGTTGGTCAAGACTGAGGATAATTTGGCTTCTGATCAAATTTTGTCAACTTGGGACAAAAGGAGCATTACGTGGAATTTAGCATAAAAAGCGGCAGTCCGGAAAAACAGCGCACCGCCTGCGTGGTGGTGGGTGTTTTCGAACATCGCAAGCTTTCTCTCGCGGCGGACCTCATGGACCGCATTTCCGGCTTTTTCATCAGCGATATCTTGCGGCGCGGGATATGGACGGCAAGCTGGGCAGCACGCTGTTGCTGCATAATGTTTCCAATACCCTATGCGACCGCGTGCTGCTGGTCGGTTTGGGCAAGGAGCGTGAATTTCGCGACAAGGAATACCGTCAGGCGGTCAGCGCAGCAGTCAAAACCCTGAATGAAACGGGTGCTACCGAAGCAGTAATGTATCTGACCGAAGTGCCAGTGAAGAAGCGTGAACTGGCGTGGAAAATTGAACAGGCGGTGATAATGGCGGTGGAAAGCGTGTATCGCTTCGACCGCCTCAAGAGCAAGCAGGATGAATTGCGCCGCCCATTGCGCAAGATGGTGCTGAACGTTCCGCGCCGCAATGAGCTGGCGATTGGCGAAAATGCCATGCAGCAGGGACTGGCAATTGCCCAGGGCATGAATCTGGCCAAGGATCTGGCCAATCTGCCGGGCAATATCTGTACTCCGGCCCACATCGCCGAGCAGGCGCAGGAACTGGCCAAGGCCCAGGGGTTCAAGGTTGAGGTGCTGGAGCAGCAGCAACTGGAAGAGCTCAAGATGGGTTCCTTCCTTTCCGTCGCCAAGGGCAGCCGCCAGCCGCCCAAGCTGATCGTGATGCACCATGCCGGGGGCAAGAAAGGGCAGAAGCCGGTGGTGCTGGTCGGCAAGGGCATTACCTTTGACGCCGGTGGTATTTCACTCAAGCCCGCAGCAGAGATGGACGAGATGAAATATGACATGTGCGGCGCTGCGAGCGTGCTTGGCACATTCATGGCTATTGCGCAGATGAAGCTGCCGCTCAATGTGGTGGGCATCATTCCGACCTGCGAAAACTTGCCCGATGGCAATGCCAACAAGCCGGGTGACGTGGTCACCAGCATGTCCGGCCAGACCATCGAGATTCTCAATACCGATGCCGAAGGGCGCCTGATCCTGTGCGATGCGCTGACTTACGCAGCCCGATTCGAACCGGCGGCCGTGGTGGATATTGCCACCCTGACCGGCGCTTGCGTTATCGCCCTTGGCCATCAGGCCAGCGGGCTGCTGGCCAATCACGACCCGCTGGCGCGCGAACTGCTGCATGCCGGCGAGGAGACTTATGACCGTGCCTGGCAGCTGCCGCTGTGGGATGAGTACCAGGAGCAGCTGAAGAGCAATTTTGCCGATATCGCCAATATCGGCGGCCGCGCGGGTGGTACGGTGACGGCGGCCTGCTTCCTCTCCCGCTTCACCAAGGAATATGAATGGGCGCATCTGGATATTGCCGGCACGGCCTGGAAGTCGGGCAAGGAAAAGGGCGCCACCGGGCGGCCGGTGCCCTTGCTGGTGCATTTTCTGCTCAACCGCGCCGAGCAAACTAAGGCAAATTAAGAAAACAATGTAGGGTGGGTTAGCGTAGCGTAACCCGCCATACATGATGATATGACCCAAATCGACTTTTACACCCACGTTCAGGACAAGCAGCTGCTTGCCTGCAAGCTCAGCGCCAAGGCGCTGGAGCAAGGCTTGCGCGTGCTGGTGCTGACATCCGACGAGGGTCATGCGGTGAGGATGGACCAGCTGTTGTGGAACGTTCCCGCCACCGGCTTCCTGCCACACTGCCGCGCCCGCGACGAACTGGCTGCGGTGACGCCGGTCATCGTCGATTACGATCCGGGAGAGCTGTTGCATGAGCAGGTGCTGCTCAATCTGAGCGGCGGCAGGCCGGCCTTTTTCAGCCGTTTTCAACGCCTGATCGAGATCGTGACTACTGATGAGGCCGACTGCGAGGCGGCGCGAGAGCGTTTCCGTTTCTATCGCGACCGGGGCTATGAAATCCGTTCTCACGACATGAGCCAGACCGGCAAGCGTCACTCATGACGATGGATTCCACTCGCTCCGCGCACGACGACGTTCTCGCCAAGATGGACGCTTTGCTGAAGCGGCACTACGACAGGCTTGAAAAGGCGCCTGCCATACCCCCGCCAATGGATTTTCCGGTGCTGACGGAAGAGGTTCAGGTCGAGGAAGATATCATTCCCGTGTTGACCGAGGTGGTGGAAGACAAGCCGGTCATGAGCGAATTTCCGTTCCTGCTGCTGGAAGATGCCGATGCCAAGCCAGTGCCCGAAGATTTTTCACCTGCCCCCCCCCTCAGCCTGAGTGGCCAGTCGCTGGAGAATCTTGACCGGCGGATTCTGGAAATTCTCGATCAGCGGCTTTCCGGGCATATTGCTTCCGCCATGGACCGGGCGATGTCCAGCATGCTGGACCAGTTTTCCATGCAACTGGAATCGGTGGTGCGCGAGGCGGTTGCCGAGGAATTGCGGAAGCAGCCCGGTGCGATGGCTGGCCGCGCCAATGATGCCGATGATTAGGCTATAATTCCTCCCTTTTCAGCCAGCCCCTTCTTGCACCATGGAACTCGCCAAAAGCTTTGAACCCGCCGCCATCGAGGCGCACTGGTATCCCCGCTGGGAATCCAGCGGCTATTTTCGCGCCACCACCGCGCCGGACAAGGCCGCCTACTGCATCATGCTGCCGCCGCCCAACGTCACCGGCACGCTGCACATGGGACATGCCTTCCAGGACACCCTGATGGACACGCTGGTGCGCTACCACCGCATGAAGGGCGAGAACACCCTGTGGCAGCCGGGCACCGACCACGCCGGCATCGCCACGCAGATCGTGGTGGAGCGGCAGCTGGATGCAAAAGGCATTTCCCGCCACGACCTGGGGCGCGAGAAGTTCCTGGAAAAAGTCTGGGAATGGAAAGAACAGTCCGGCTCGACCATCACGCGCCAGATGCGCCGCCTCGGCGCCTCCTGCGACTGGTCGCGCGAGCGCTTCACCATGGACGAGGGTCTGTCCACGGCCGTTTCGGAAGTTTTCGTCAAACTCTACGAGCAAGGGCTGATCTATCGCGGCAAGCGCCTGGTCAACTGGGATCCGGTATTGATGACGGCGGTGTCCGACCTCGAAGTGATTTCGGAAGAAGAAGACGGCTTCATGTGGCACATCTGCTACCCGGTGGAAGGCTGCGCTGAGGCCTTGATCGTTGCCACCACCCGCCCCGAAACCATGCTGGGCGACATGGCGGTAGCGGTGCATCCCGAGGATGAGCGCTACCGGCACCTGGTCGGCAAGCACGTGCGCCTGCCTCTGTGCGAGCGCACCATCCCCATCATCGCCGATGATTATGTGGACAAGGAATTCGGTACCGGCTGCGTCAAGATCACCCCCGCGCACGATTTCAACGACTACCAGGTGGGCCAGCGCCATCACCTGGAGCCGATGAGCATCCTGACGCTGGATGCCAGGATCAACGACCTGGCCCCGGCAGAATACCAGGGCATGGAGCGCTACGAGGCGCGCAAGAGAATCGTAGCCGACCTCGAGGTGCAAGGCCTGCTGGTGGCCGCCAAGCCGCACAAGCTCATGGTGCCGCGCGGCGACCGCACCCACACCGTGATCGAGCCGATGCTCACCGACCAGTGGTACGTGGCCATGGAAGGGCTGGCCAGGCGCGGCCTGGACGTGGTGGCCAAGGGCGAAGTGAAATTCGTGCCGGAAAACTGGACCCACGTCTACAACCAGTGGCTGGAAAACATCCAGGACTGGTGCATCTCGCGCCAGCTGTGGTGGGGGCACCGCATCCCGGCGTGGTACGACGAGGACGGCAACTTCTACGTCGCGCGCAATCTCGCCGAGGCGCAGCAGCAGGCCGGTGCGGGCAAGAACCTGCGCCAGGACGAGGACGTGCTCGACACCTGGTTTTCCTCAGCGCTGTGGCCGTTCTCCACCCTGGGCTGGCCGGAACAGACGGACGAACTCAAGACTTTCCTGCCTTCCAGCGTGCTGGTCACGGGCTTCGACATCATTTTCTTCTGGGTCGCCCGCATGATCATGATGTCGCTGCATTTCACCGACCAGGTGCCGTTCAGGGAAGTGTATGTGCACGGCCTGGTACGCGACATGCACGGCAACAAGATGAGCAAGTCCAAGGGCAATGTCATCGACCCGATCGACCTGATCGACGGCATCGAACTGGAAACCCTGGTGCAGAAGCGCACCACCGGCCTGATGAATCCGAAGCAGGCGGCCTCGATCGAAAAAGGTACGCGCAAGGATTTCCCAGAAGGCATCGCCTCCTTCGGCACGGACGCCATCCGCTTCACCTTTGCCAGCCTGGCTTCGCACGGGCGCGACATCAAGTTCGACTTCAAGCGCTGCGAAGGCTACCGCAATTTCTGCAACAAGCTGTGGAATGCCACCCGCTTTGTGCTGATGAATACCGAAGGCAAGGATTGCGGACAGGATGAAAGCCTGCCCCTGCAGTATTCGGACATGGACAAATGGATCATCGGCCGCCTGCAGCAGGCCGAACAGGACGTGGCCGAGGCGTTCGGCTCCTACCGCTTCGACATGGCGGCGCGCGCCATCTACGAATTTGCCTGGGACGAGTACTGCGACTGGTATGTGGAACTGGCCAAGGTGCAGATCGCGGGTGGCAACGAGGCGCAGCAAAGGGCCACGCGCCGCGCCCTGGTGCGCGTGCTGGAAACCCTGCTGCGCCTGGCTCACCCCATCATCCCCTTCATCACCGAGGAACTGTGGCAGAAAGTGGCTCCGCTGGCGAACAGGAGTGGCGAGAGTGTCATGCTGCAAGCCTATCCGCAGGCCGACCCGGGCAGGGTGGATGCCGTTGCCATGGCTCAGGCCGCGCAGCTCAAGGAAATGGTTAACGCCTGCCGTGCCCTGCGCGGTGAAATGAATATTTCACCCGCGCAGAAAGTGCCGCTGGTCGCGCTGGGCGATATTTCCGCTTTGGCTCCCTACCTCCAGGCGCTGGCAAAGATCTCTGAAATCACCATCGTGGAAGGCGAACTGCCGGACGCAGATGCGCCGGTCGCAGTGGTGGGCGATGTGCGCCTGATGCTCAAGATCGAGGTGGACAAGGAAGCCGAACAGGCGCGCCTGTCCAAGGAGATCGCGCGCCTCGAAGGCGAAATCGCCAAGGCCCACGCCAAGCTGGGCAACGAGAGCTTCGTCGCACGCGCGCCTGCCGCTGTGGTGGAGCAGGAAAAGGAGCGGATGGTGAGCTTTGGCGCGATGCTGGAGAAACTGCGGGTGCAGCTGGCCAGGCTGGGTTAGTAGTAACGTCAACACGTCGTAGGTCGGGCTTTAACCCGACATTTCGGGCTAAAGCCCGACCTACAACCATGAAATTCAACGTGACTGACTGCTAGTCCACACTCTCGATCTTGAACCAGGAATTCTCGTCTCGGGCGACTTCATAACGCACCCAGCGCGAGAACTCTTCCTCGCTGCAGATGAAGCTGCGCCGCCGTTGCGGGCCTGCCAATACCTTGTATTTCACGCAATCCGGCGTGTTCTCGTGCTCACAGGTTACGCCCTGTGCCAGAACCTGGCGCACTTCCCAGTGGTTGTGGAAGCAGCCATTACTGTATGTGGCGCCCAGTTTGATTTGGGGTTTGTTCATGCGGGTTTTACTTCCGGATAAAGCGGCAAAACGTATAAGACTGCTTGCCCTGGGAAGGGGTGATATGGAGGCCGCCAAAGGATTCTGCAAGCGTAAATCCATCACCGGCTTCCCGTTGCAGGCTTTCCGGGCTGTAGCGCACCACATCCAGCCCGCTGCACTGGGGCGGGCCATCGAGCGCGAAGGCCGCCATGATGAGATTTCCTCCGGGGGGCAGGGCGGCGCGGGCCGCTTCCATATAGTGCTGGCGGTCCGAGGCCTCGGTGAGGAAATGGAATACTGCCCGGTCGTGCCATACATCGTATTGCCGCGGCGGGTTGAAACAGGTGATATCCTCGACCAGCCATTTCACCCTGCTTGACGCTTCTCCGAGCCTGGCCCTGGTGGCTTCCAGCGCGGCAGCGGAAAGATCGAGCACAGTCACATCGCTGTAGCCGTTTTCCAGCAAGGCATCCACCAGGTTGGAGGCGCCGCCGCCCACGTCGATAATGGCTGCATTCCTGTCCACGCCGGTCGAGGCAATCAGGTGCAGCGGAATTTCCGGATAGGCCTGAAACCAGCCGACTTCATGCGGCTTGCGGGTGGAGTAGATTTGTTCCCAGTACGCTTTGCGGTCGGACATGACAAATCCCTATATTCAAGTGAGTATGAGAATGTAATTTATTTTGTGCCGACCGGCCAGTGGTAAGGGGTAATGTCGATTGCCTGAGGCCGCCCCAGAATCAGATTGGCCATGATTTCCGCGCTGGCAGGCGCCATGGTGACGCCGTAGCGGTAATGACCGCTGTTGAGATACAGATTTTCCAGTTGCGGGTGGCGATCGATGGTGGGGATGTTGTCCGGTGAGCCAGGGCGCAGCCCGGACCAGTGCTGGACCAGGGGCGTGCTTTTTAGCAGCGGCAGAATCTCGGTGGCCCGAGCATAGAGCATGGCTTTGGCTTCTTCCGTCGTGGTTTTGTCGAAGCCCACGTCTTCCAGTGTGCTGCCCGCCAGAATGTGGCCATCCAGGCGAGGAATCAGGTAAGTGCCGTTTTTCAGAATGATGGTGCGCAAAATGCCCGGCTCTGTCTTGAACAGCAGCATCTGGCCACGAATGGGGCGGATATCCAGATTCAGCGAGTATTCGCCCAGCAAGGCCTTGCTCCATGCGCCCGAGGTGACGACATAACGCCCTGCATTGAGGGTGCCCTGGTTTGTCTCAACAGCGGTGATTTTCTCGCCATCGTTTCTCCACCCCGTGACCTCGGTGTGCTCGGAGATTTCGACGCCAAGCTGTTCCAATCGGCACCGCAAAGCTTTGAGCAGCCTCGGGTTGCGGGCCTGCGTGACGTCAGGAAGCCATAAGGCATCTTCGTCTGTGGCCAGTTCAGGAATGACCTTCCGTGCTCCTGATGTTTCCAGCCAGGTGTCATGGGTGTTACACCATGCTCGTGCGCTATCTGCGGAAAAAGCAAGCAACACCAGCATGCCGCATTGCCGGTATTCGGGATCGATGCCACTTTCCGCACGCAGTTTCTCGGCCCAGGAGGGGAATAAGGCAATGCTCTGCTTTACCAGTTGGTTGACGGCATCAACGTAATCCCACGGCAAAAGGGGATACAGTATTCCTCCTCCAGCCCAGGAGGATTCCTGTCCCAAACCGCCCTGGTCAATTAGCCGTACTCGTGCGCCCTGACTCGCGAGCTCCAGGGCTGTAGCGCATCCTGCAACACCCGCGCCGATGATTATGATGTCATGCGTCACAACTTTACTTTCATGTTTGACCACTTATCCCATTCAGGCAACCGTTTGTCATTTCGTGCTAGCATCGTGCCAACATTTTAAATTATGATCGAATCAACTTAAAAAGGCGTTCATTCGGATATGAAAAAAACCTCCACAGGCGGTTTTACCTTGATCGAGATGATGATTACCATCGCGATCGCCGGGGTGCTCTTGGCAATCGCTGTGCCCAGCTTTAGAGATTTGATTATTAATAACAGTATTTCGACTCAGGCGAATGATTTTATTTCCGGGCTTGCCCTGGCCCGGAGTGAGGCTATCAAGCGCGGGACAAGCGTACGTGTGACTGCGGCAGGCGCTGATTTCGGCAGTGGCTGGACGATCTGGGTGGATGCCAACGCAAACGCGGCTATTGATGCAGGCGAGGCGCTGCGCGAGCACGAGGCGCTTAAAACTGGTTTTGCACTGGTGGGCTCAGGTTTTACAAATAATGCTGAAATTCAATACCGTTCAACGGGTACCAGTGATTCGAGCGGGGTTTTCACCCTCTGTTACAGCGGATATACAGGGCGCTTGATTTCAGTCAGCTTGACAGGCAGGGCGAGTGTCGCCAAAACTGCCAGCGTCTGCCCATAACAAGGAAGGTTGCCAGTTATGTATGCCGGGATGCGATTGCCGCAACAGAAACGACAAGATGGCTTCTCCATGCTGGAGGTGCTGATTGCCATTCTAGTGATTTCGTTTGGGCTCCTGGGCTTGGCCGGGTTACAGGCTGTCGGGCTGAAAAGCAACCAGACGGCCTATCTGCGCTCGATTGCTACCCAGCAGGCCTACGACATGGCTGACCGGATGCGGGCCAACATGACGGGGGTCGGAGCCGGTTCTTACAACAGTATTGCCACCGGCGTTGGATCGGACCCCAGTTGCATATCGACTGGCTGCGATTCATCCCAAATGGCGCAGTATGACCGCTTTGCCTGGAATACCGCCAATGCGGCCCTGCTTCCCGGGGGCAGTGGTAGCGTCTATCGCGCCAATGCGGATTGTGCAACCCTGAATGCCGCGAGCAACCGCTTCTGCGTCAGGGTCAGCTGGTCTGAAAAGTGCACCACGGGAGAAACCGGGTGCGCGACCAATGGCACCATTTCGCGCAATTTCGATGTATGGGTGGCGCCATGAAATCTGACATTTTGAATCTCGTTTTCCAGGCTGAGCCCAATAAAATGCCAATGACCACTTATCGGGAAAAGAGCAAAGAATCCGGCCTGACGCTGGTGGAACTGATGGTTGCCATGACTATTGGTCTTTTTCTTGTCGCCGTGATCGGCACACTCTTCGTTGGCGCCAAGCAGACTTACCGCTCCCAGGACAATCTCTCCCGCCTGCAGGAAAATGGCCGTTTCGCCATGGAACTGCTGGGCCGCAACATCCGTGAAGCAGGCTATACCAATATTTCGTTTGCACCTCCCGCCCCGATATATGCGGCTCCCTCCGCCATCAGTTTTAGTGGCACCGCGATCACAGGCACAAACGGGACTCCGGACAGCATCACGGTCAGTTACGATGCGGTCACCGATTGTCTCAATGCCGCCGCACCGGGCGGCCGGGCGGTGAATGCATTTTCCATCAACGCCAGCAAGCAGTTGATTTGCCTCGGAAATGGCAGCGCGGCATCGCAAGTGATGCTGGATGATGTCGAAGACATGCAAATCCTTTATGGTGACGGCAGTAAATATGTTGTGGCGGGAACTGCTGTAATGGCTAATGTCAGTTCGGTGCGGCTATGTGTACTGATACGCTCGAGCGAAGATAGCCTCGCTCCCCAGAAGCAGACCTATATTGATTGCAATGGCAACTTGGTCACCGCAACTGACTGGCGTATCCGGCGTGCCTTCAGCGCCACTTACAATTTGCGTAACCGTACTTCGTAGTCCCGGGACTGGAAGAAATCATGATTCGCCAAAACTTATTGTCCTCGCCATCATGGAATGCTGAACAAATGGGTTTCCAGCTGGCGCGTCAAGCCACACCAGTTGCCGGCTTGCAGTCCGGCGCAGCACTGGTTACGGGATTGATTTTCCTCGTTATCCTGACCCTGCTTGGCGTTACCGCGATGCAGACTAGCACCATGGAAGAGCGCATGTCAGGCAACGCGCGCGACCGGAATATTGCGCTACAGGCAGCGGAAGCCGCATTGCGCGATGCCGAGAGAGATATCCTGTGCCGGGAAATCGATGGAACAATCGCCAGCACGCAACGAACCTTTGGCTGTATTTCCGGAAAGACCGGCGCTGATGCCACATGCACTGACGGCTTGTGCTGTATAATTAATGCCCCTGGCATTGCCTGTGTAGAACGGCCTGCAGGCCATCCTGTCTACACTGATTTCAGTCTTAGTGCTGCCCCCAGTGTGGCTTATGGCACCTATAGCGCGGCACCCGCGCTTCCCTCTGTCAGCCAGCAACCGCGCTACCTGATCGAGCCCTACCGGAAACAGGAAGTGAACTATTACCGCATCACGGCGCGCGGCTATGGCGCCAACGCCAATACCCAGGTGACCTTACAGGAAGTTTACAAGGAGTAACATCATGAAGCCCGCCCTGAACCGATATATTGCCGGCATCCTTTTTGCTCTCCTTGCTGGAATTGCATCCCTTGGCCAGGCCGCCATGACCATTCCTGCCGGGCCGCTTTATGTGGGTGCCGCCGTTCCGCCGATTGTCATGCTGAATGTCACCAAGGACCAGAACCTGTATCAGAAGGCCTACAACGATTACTCCGACCTGGATGGCGATGGCTATATCGATACCACCTACAAGCATACCATCGACTATTACGGCTATTTTGACAGCTACAAGTGCTATACCTACAGCAGTACCGACCTTCGCTTCGTTCCCGTGGCCGCCTCATACACTGGCACCAAGCCTGCTGCCTGCAGCGGCAACTGGCACGGCAATTTCCTCAACTGGGCCAGCATGTCGCGCATGGATGCCGTGCGCAAGCTGCTCTATGGCGGGCTGCGTTCGACCGATGGAACGGGTGCCGCGGGAATTACCGTTCTGCAGCGCGTTTATCTTCCCACGGATGCCCACTCCTGGGCCAAGTATTACAACCCGGTCATTGCCCAGGCAATGGATCTTAAACCATTGGGGACGTCAGAAACCTGGGCGCAGCGCTATCCGGCGATCAATGCGCTGACCCCGTTTAATCCGGATGCCACACCCGCAGCCGTTACCAGCGGCAGCAGTGTGAGTATTGGTACTGGCAACAAGGTTTTTGCAGTGTCTTCCACTACCGCTTTTTCCTATGGCGATCAGGTATTGATCGAGGATGCAGCCGATCCGAACAATTACATGGTGGGCGCAGTGGGCTGCGTCAATGGTACAGGCATTACCATGTACGACGGCATCGCTGCGGGCACAAGTTCTTGCGCTGGCGGGAGTATCGAGGTGGCTGTTGAAAAAGCGGCTGGCCCCGGCCTCGGTAGCAGCAAGACCAGCTGGAAAATATTCAACTGGACCCAGACCGGCCTGACGATGTGCAATGCCACGCTGGGAGCCACGACCGACCCGCAAAGGAAATCCCAGACCAATACCAATCCGCCGCTGTTGCGTGTGGCCAAGGGCAATTTTTCCCTGTGGAACGCCAACGAGCGCTGGCAGTGCTACTGGCGGGAAGAGGTGACCAGCCCGGCTGAAGCAACGAATGCCATAGGGGTCACGAGAACCAACGGCAATCGGGCCGCCTTGAGCGGAAGTTACGCCAGTTCCCTGGGGCCCAACAAAACGACGGTATCCAGCGGCCGTATCGCCAATGGCGCGAACGCAGCCAACAGCGACTATATCGTGCGCGTGAAAGCCTGCGACAGCACGGCGCTGGGAGATGAGAAATGCGCCAGCTATCCAAGCGGAAACTACAAGCCAATCGGTCTGTTGCAATACTACGGTGAAAAAGGCCTGCTCAAATTCGGGCTGATGACGGGTTCCTACAGCAAGAACAAATCGGGGGGCGTGCTGCGCAAGAATGCCGGGTCCTTATCCGACGAGATCAACACCGCTACGGATGGCACTTTTGTCTTGCCTGCCGGTGGCAACATTATCAACAACCTGAACAAAATGCGTATGTATGGCTACAGCTACGGCGATGGCACTTATGCGGTGGACGGTACCAGCGGCAGCACTTTCTGTGCCTGGGGTGAAACCTCGCTGACGGAAGGAACCTGCCTGACATGGGGTAACCCGATGGCTGAAATGTATGCCGAGTCCTTGCGCTATCTGGCCGGCAAGGCAGTCACAGCCACTTTCAACGCCAACGATTCGGCACTCATCAGCGGCCTGACTACCGCAGCCTGGGTCGACCCATTGAGCAACACCAACTACTGCGCGCCGCTCAATGTCCTCAATTTCAACGCCAGTGCGTCTTCCTATGACAAGGACCAGATGACTGTCGCCGCTGATGTCGGGTCCAATGCCGTGACCGACACTAACACGGTGGGAAGCGAGGAAGGTATTACCCACGGTTATGTTGGCAATAGCGGGACACTCAACAACGATATCTGTTCCGACAAGGCCTTTGCCTCGCTGGGCAGTATTTACGGTATCTGCCCGGAAGGTGCAGGTATCGAGGGCTCATACCTCATGTCCGGGGTGGCTTACCATGCCCATATCAATCGTATCCGTCCGAGTACGGATTTTCCGGATATGTTATCTACTGATTTGAAGTCACTGAAAGTCAGTACCTACGGCATTTCACTGGCAACCAACGTGCCAAAAATCACTGTACCAGTTGGCACCGGATCAGTCACCATCATGCCGGCTGGCCGGCTGGATGTAACCAACGTCGGTAAGGGCTATGGCGGCGGAGCGTTGGTGGATTTCAAGATTATTTGCCAGATTCCCATCGGCGCTTCCTCCACAACCATAACAACCATCACCAAAGAAAGCGGCGGCATGTGCGGTGCAGCAGGGAGTGGCGCCTTTTATGTTAACTGGGAAGACAGCGAGCAGGGCGGCGACTACGACCAGGACATGTGGGGCCGCATCAAATACCAGGTCAATATTGACAATACCATCACCATCACCACCGATGTGGTGGCCGAGTCCACAAATATGGATTTTGGCTTTGGGTATGCGGTCAGCGGCACCACCAAGGATGGCCCTCACTTTCATTCTGGTATTGAAGGTTTCTCCTATACCGACCCCACCCCTGTCACCGTCACAGGTGATTTGACTCACATCAATGCCAGCGGCGGATGTAGCAGTTGTGCACCAGGTGATGGCGCTACATCTGTCACTTACACGCCTTCCGGCACCACGGCCGGCGTAATGCAGGACCCCCTCTCCTATGCAGCCAAGTATGGCGGCTTCAAGGAAGAAAAACTCACCACCAACAACAAGCCCGATCTGGTGGATGAATGGGACAGCAAAAAAGCCGATGGCACTGATGGGCACGATGGCATACCGGATAATTTCTTCCAGGTGACCAACCCCAATGCCCTGGAAACAGCGCTGGATAAGGCATTCCGGGCCATGCTCAATGAATCTTCCGCGTCTTCGGTGGCAACCAACTCGACTTCGCTGCAAACGGGAAGCCGTATTTATCAGGCCCGTTTCAACAGTAATTTCTGGAGTGGTCAGTTACGGGCGCTTGACCTTGACCCCATAACCGGTGACGTGATTGAGCCGGAAGCATGGGATGCCGGCTCTGTCATCAATGGCCAGACCGGTAGCCGCAATATCATTACCACGGGTCTGGATACCAGGGACGGTATTCCGTTTACCTGGGCAGCCATTTCAGTACAGGCGGATACAACCCAGATGGACTGGCTCAACAAGAATGAGCTGGGGGTAACAGACAGCCTGGGTTCCCTGCGCGTTGATTATTTACGTGGCAGTGCAGCGAATGAAGGCAAATCCGCAGGGAAATTCCGTGAACGCACCGAAAGCAAACTCGGGGATACTGTCAATTCCAGTCCGGTTTACGTAGGTGTTCCTGAGGCAGGCTGGGGCGGTGCGACTTATAAGCAGTTCAGAGTTGACAACTTGAGCCGCAATCCGATGATCTATGCGGGTGCGAACGACGGCATGCTGCATGGTTTCGATGCGGCGACGGGCGAGGAGAAAATTGCCTACGTGCCCAGCGTGGTCTATTCCAATCTGAGCAAGCTCACCGGCCAGAGCTATGCGCACCAGTATTTTGTCGATGGCACCCCGATGGTGAACGATATTGAACTCAATAGTGGAGTCTGGAAAACCGTGCTGGTGGGGGGGCTGAACTGGGGCGGGCGTGCTATCTACGCACTCGACATCACCGATCCCTCCACTTTTTCGGAAGGCAATGCGGGCACTATCGTGATGTGGGAATTCACCAGCAGCAATGACGGCGATCTGGGTTATACCCATGTCCAGCCGACTTACCCGCCCTTCAAGGGGATCTCGCAACAGATCGTCATGATGTACAACGGCAAGTGGGCGCTGATCGTCAATAACGGCTATAACAGCGATAACGGCAAGGCCGCATTGTTCATCTTCTTCCTCGATCATACGGGTGGCACCTGGCCGCTGGGCTCGGATTACATCAAGCTGGTGGCGGATAATGCCGGGCCGGATAACGGGCTTTCTACACCCATGCCATACGATATCAATGATGATGGCGTGGTGGATTTCGTTTATGCCGGAGATCTGAAAGGCAATTTGTGGAAATTCGATGTTACCTCGACTAACCAAAACGCCTGGAATGTCGCATTTGGCGGTAGTACGCCCTTGTATGTCGCAAAAGACAGTGGCAACAACCGGCAGCCAATTACTACCGCGCCCCAGATGAAGCAGCATACTCTTGGCGGGGCGATGGTATTGTTCGGCACTGGCAAGTATCTGGAAAATGCGGATACCACCACCTACAGCACGCAAAGCTTTTACGGTGTGTGGGACAAGGATGGAACCACGACTGTGACGGGTCGCAGCCAGCTCAAGGAACAGTTGATAAAGGAAACACAAACCTTCACACAGACGGCCGGGGCAATGTTGACCCATAGTTACCGCGTGACCACCAAGGCTTTTAACCCCGCCGTTGACTGGGCCACCTACTATGGCTGGTACATGGACTTTCCCGCGCAGGCCGTAGCAACAGATCCGGGCGAGCGCATTGCCTATAATCCTTTGCTGCGCAATGACCGGATTGTGTTCCCCACCCTTATTCCATCCAATACGCCCTGCCTGGCGGGGGGTAGCTCCTGGCTGATGGAACTGGATGCCCTGACCGGTAATCGACTGGGTGTGTCTCCATTCGACAAGACGGGAGAAGGGACGTTTGATTCCGCGGACCTGTTGACCGGCACTACGGAAGGCACGGTGGCAGCAGGCGGTATCAAACCCGCAGAAGGCGGCATCATTACCACCCCTACCGTGGTTAGGAACAAAGATGGAGGAAAAGACAAAGATAAGCCATGTGAATACAAATATGCCAGTAGTTCAACTGGTGCCGTGATCAAAACCCCGGAAAGCTGTGAACCTCCTGGGCGAATTGCCTGGCGCGAGATTATTCAGTAATACAAGACGGGGAATCGCTAATGTTTCCCCTAAAGGGAGGTTAACAAGTTATGAAGAATCCAAGGTCGAGCCGATCAACTCATGCCGCCAAGGGCTTTACCTTGATCGAGCTGATGATTGTGGTGGCGGTGGTCGGTATCCTTGCCGCCATTGCCTACCCCTCCTATCAGGACAGCGTGCGGAAGTCTCGTCGCGCTGACGCCAGGTCTGCGTTGCTTGAACTGGTACAGTTTATGGAGCGCAATTACACGCTTTCCAACCGCTACGACCAAACCAGTGGTGGCGCAGCAGTTGCATTGCCGTTTACGGAAACACCCAGGGACGGCGCCACCAGGTACTATGATCTGACGATTTCTGCGTCTGCCCAACAAAGCTTTACTCTGAGTGCGGCGCCAAAAAACGCACAGTCATCTGACGTGTGCGGCACCTTGAGCATCACCACTACCGGGGCCAAGGCTGCTACCGGGACGGGGCAGTGTTGGTGATGAGGGGCCTGATAAACCTGAAATATCAGGATTATTGATCCGGCACATTTTATCCCGGGCTGTCGGCCTGTACCCGTTAAGGAAGCGCTGATTTGTTCCGTAGCCCCGTCATTGCGAGCGTAGCGAAGCAATCTTGTTCTTTGGCAATCAATAAGTTACAGATTGCTTCGGCGCTTCGCTCCTTGTGTACGATTCCACACGGGCTTCAGCTCGTAGTGGATCGGAATCCCGAGGGGCAATGACGATTAAATCAGCACTTCCCTAGAGCAGAAAGATGCCCGCCCCGTGAGTGCGTTTCATGGCGATTTTCTGCTTCTGTCTGGCTTGGCGGCGGCGATTAGTCTTGTCTCACGCAATCCACATAGTAGCGCTTCTTGCCATCGACAGATTCCTGCTCCAGTCCGTGAATATCGGTTTCGAAGCCCGGGAATTTTTCGTTGAAATCACGTGCGAACTTGAGATAACGCACGATGGTGTTGTTGAAGCGTTCGCCCGGGATCAGGAGGGGAATGCCCGGTGGATAGGGCGTGAGCAGCACGCTGGTGACGCGGCCGGCCAGGTCGTCGATTTCCACCCGGTCGATTTCGCGGTGCGCCATTTTGGCGAAGGCGTCCGCCGGTTTCATCGCCGGCTCCATGTTGGAGAGGTACATCTCGGTGGTGAGGCGTGCGATGTCGTTGGCCTTGTAGATGCCGTGGATGCTGTCCGACAGGTCCTTTAGCCCGACCCGCTCGTAGCGCGGATGCTTGGCGACGAATTCCGGCAGCACGCGCCACAGCGGCTGGTTGCGGTCGTAATCGTCCTTGAATTGCTGCAATTCGGTGAGCATGGTGTTCCAGCGGCCCTTGGTGATGCCGATGGTGAACATGATGAAGAAGGAATACAGGCCGGTTTTTTCCACGATTACGCCGTGCTCGGCCAGATATTTGGTGACGACTCCCGCCGGTATGCCGGACCCGGAGAATCCGCCTTCCATGCTCAGTTCCGGCGTGATGATGGTGGCCTTGATCGGGTCCAGCATGTTGAAGCCCGGTGCCAGGTTGCCGAAGCCGTGCCAGTGCTCGTTGTCGCGCAGCATCCAGTCTTCGCGGTCGCCTATGCCTTCCTCTGCCAGATTGTCCGGCCCCCAAACCTTGAACCACCACGAATCGCCGAATTCTTCATCCACCTTGCGCATGGCACGGCGGAAATCCAGTGCTTCGAGAATGGATTCCTCTACCAGGGCGGTGCCGCCGGGCGGCTCCATCATCGCTGCCGCCACGTCGCAAGAGGCAATGATGGCGTATTGCGGACTGGTTGAGGTGTGCATCAGGTAGGCTTCGTTGAATACATCGCGGTCGAATTTTCCGGTATCCGAATCCTGAACCAGAATCTGCGAGGCTTGTGACAGGCCCGCCAGCAGCGTGTGGGTGGACTGGGTGGCGAAAATCGTGGATTCCTTGGGGCGTGGCCTGTCCTTGCCAATGGCGTGCATGTTCTTGTAGAAGTCATGAAACGTGGCATGCGGCAGCCAGGCTTCATCGAAATGCAGGGTGTCGATTTTGCCGTCCAGCATGCTCTTGATGGTTTCCACGTTGTAGATCACGCCGTCATAAGTGCTCTGGGTGATGGTGAGCACGCGTGGCGAGCCCTTGGCTTCACGCGCGAACGGGTTGGCGGCAATTTTTTTCTTGATATTTTCCCACTTGAATTCTTCCAGCGAGATCGGCCCGATGATGCCGTAATGATTACGCGTCGGGGTCAGGAAGACGGGGATCGCTCCAGTCATGATAATGGCGTGGAGGATGGACTTGTGGCAGTTGCGGTCGACCACCACCACGTCGCCCGGCGCCACGGTTGAATGCCATACCATCTTGTTGGAGGTGGATGTGCCGTTGGTGACGAAAAACAGGTGGTCAGCGTTGAAAAGCCGTGCGGCATTGCGCTCTGAAGCCGCGACTGGACCCGTATGGTCGAGCCGCTGGCCGAGTTCATCCACTGCATTGCACACGTCGGCGCGTAGCATGTTCTCGCCGAAAAACTGGTGGAACATCTGCCCCACCGGGCTCTTGAGAAAGGCTACGCCACCGGAGTGGCCGGGACAGTGCCAGGAATAGGAGCCATCTGCCGCATAATGGGTCAGGGCGCGGAAGAATGGTGGCGCCAGCGAGTCCAGATAAGCCTTGGCCTCGCGCACCACGTAGCGGGCGATGAACTCCGGCGTATCCTCGAACATGTGAATGAAGCCGTGCAATTCCTTCAGCACATCGTTGGGAATGTGGCGTGAGGTGCGTGTTTCGCCATAGAGGAAAATCGGGATCTCGGCGTTGCGGCGGCGAATCTCCTCGACAAAGGCGCGAATCTGGGCCACTGCGTGTTCCGCCTCTTCCGGCGTGGTGAACTCTTCGTCGTCGATGGACAGGATGAATGTCGAAGCGCGGCTCTGCTGCTGGGCGAATGAAGTCAGGTCGCCGTAGCTGGTAGCGCCCAGAACCTCCAGGCCTTCTTCCTCGATGGCCTTGACCAGCACGCGGACGCCAATGCCGCTCGCATTCTCCGAGCGGAAATCTTCGTCAATGATAACTACGGGAAAACGGAATCGCATGACTTCTCCTTCGCGCCATGGAGGAGCAGGCGCTCCTCCAGTGGTGGATTAACGCAAACTGACTGAACTGGATGAGAGTGGGGCAAGCCAGCTTCTGGCCGTGGCCGCGCCAAACTTTTGAGCTATGCGCTCGGCAAAACCTTCCTGCGGTGTGTAATCCATCATCTCCTCGGCCTTGATGATTTCACGCGCAACATATTCGGCGCTGCCCAATTCATCTGCCAGGCCGAGCTGGATGCTTTTTTCACCACTCCAGACCAGGCCGCTGAACATCTCCGGCGTTTCCTTGAGGCGCTTGCCCCGGCCCTGGCGCACGACCTGAATGAACTGGTTGTGAATCTCGCCCAGCATCTCCTTGGCGTACTCTTCCTGTTTGGGGTTGGCTGGGGAGAATGGGTCGAGGAAGCCCTTGTTTTCTCCCGCTGCCAGCAGGCGGCGCTCGACGCCCAGTTTGTCCATGGTGCCGGTGAAGCCGAAGCTGTCCATGATGACGCCGATCGAGCCAACAATGCTGGCCTTGTCGACAAAAATCTTGTCCGTGGCTGCGGCTACGTAATATCCACCCGATGCGCAAATATCCTCCACCACTGCATACAGCGGTGTGTTGGGGTATTTGGCGCGCAGGCGGCGAATTTCGTCATTGATGTAGCCGGCCTGCACCGGGCTGCCACCTGGACTGTTGATGCGCAGAATAACGCCCTGGGTATTTTTGTCCTTGAACGCGGACTGCAAACCATTGATCACCCTTTCGGCATTGGTGTCCGCGCCGATGCCGATGACGCCGTGCAGGTCCACGACAGCGGTATGTTTGCCGGAGCGGGATATTTCACCATGATCCATCCAGCCCATGGCCAGCGCCAGCAGTACAAGCAGGTAGATGAAAGTCAGCAGCTTGAAAAAAATCCCCCAGTGGCGCGAGCGGCGTTGTTCCTGCAGCGCGGAGAAGGCTAGTTTTTCAAGGGTTTTACGTTCCCAGTTGTCGGGATCGGACATGGTCGTCGGCTTCTTTTGGCAAGGATTTGAAAGGGGGGCTATTTTACCCGAATTGGCTCATGGTGCAGCCTTAATATGTCAATCATGCGTTTTCGCGCAGCCATTGACGCAATTCGCCGAAAGTGTCGGCGCAGGCAAGGGGGGCAAATCCCACCAGGCCTTCTCTTGGATGGGCGCCATAAGCTGCGCCCAGGCAGGGAACCCCGGCGTTGACAGCCATCTGCAGGTCGTGACTGGTATCGCCGATCATGAGGGTTTTGTCAGGAGAGGTGCCCAATCGTTCCATCAGTTCCTGCAACATCTGGGGATGCGGTTTGGAAAAGCTTTCGTCAGCGCAGCGGGTGGCATGGAAATATGGTCTCAGGCCGGTATGGTCGAGCACCCGGTCAAGTCCGCGGCGGCCTTTGCCGGTGGCGACGGCGAGCAGGAAGCCCTCTGCATGGAGTTCCTGAATGGCTTCGTCAGCGCCTGCAAAGAGCGGTATTTCAGCATCCTGGGCCATGAAATGAACGCGGTAGCGTTCGGCCAGACGGCCATAATCCGTCGCTTTCATGTCGGGGAACAGGGCGGCAATTGCTTCATTCAAGCCCAGACCGATAATATGGCGCGCCGCAGCTTCGCTGGGTTCGTCTGCGCCGATATCCCGGCTGGCAGCCTGGATCGAGGCCACGATGGTGGCGGCCGAGTCCATCAGGGTGCCATCCCAGTCAAAAACCAGAAGATCAAATTGTTTCGGCATCGTCTTGCTTGTCCAGAGAGCTCAAGAATTTTTCCAGTTCCTGCGGTAGCAGTGCTTCGAGGGTAAGTTGCTCGCCGCTGATCGGGTGCCGGATTACCGCCTTATGTGCGTGCAGGAACATGCGTTTCAAGCCTTTGCGCTGCAATTCCTTGTTCAGAGGGAAGTCGCCGTACTTGTCGTCGCCAGCGATGGGAAAGCCGAGGTGGGCGAGATGAACGCGGATCTGGTGCGTGCGCCCGGTCTTGAGCTCGGCCTCGAGCAGACTGAAATCCTGCCAGCGTTTTTTCAGGCTGAAGATGGTATGCGAGGCCTGGCCGTCTTCGCGCACACAGACGCGGCGCTCGCCTTCCGCAGTCAGATATTTGAACAGCGGGAGTTTTACGTGGCGGCGTTCGTCTGGCCAGGCACCCTTGACCAGTGCGTAATAAAACTTGTCCATTCCGCCCTCGCTCGCGCGCCCTCCTTCGCGCATGGCTTCGTGCAGTTTGACCAGGGCGCTACGCTTTTTTGCCAGCAGCAGCACGCCGGATGTTTCCCGGTCAAGACGGTGAGCCAGTTCGAGAAACTTGAGTTCGGGGCGCTCCAGGCGGAGCTGTTCAATGACGCCACGGCTGATGCCGCTGCCGCCATGCACTGCCATGCCGGAGGGTTTGTTGATCACCAGCAGGGCGCTATCCTCGAAGATGGTGCAGGATGCCAGCCTGGCGCTGACGGGCTGAGGGTTGACGGGTTCGCGCCGTGCCATCTGCACCGGCGGAATGCGCAGCATATCGCCCAGAGCCAGCCGATAAGTAGCATCGACGCGTTTCTTGTTGGCGCGCACCTCCCCCTTGCGCAAGATCCGGTAAACATGGCTTTTGGGAACACCCTTGAGCCGCTTCAGCAGGTAGTTATCGATGCGCTGACCTTCGCCGTCTTCGCCTATGGTGACCATGGCGACGGAATTTTTGCCCAATTCATTCATTTTGCTTATACTAGCCGGGTTGTGCTGGTAAGGGAAATATTCCATATTATCCGCAACACGGTTTCTGCAACAAATACAGTTAGCGCTTCGCTCATAAGGAAACGTGGCTGGAACTGGTTACAACGCTCACCATTTATAAGTAGCGATAGTGGTATTTGCGCGCTCTGATACAGGCGATATTTTCAAGTTTTGCCCGAACGATACGCCCCGCATAGGACGCCCGACACTGCCTGGTTTACAGGCTTGGGCGCGGTGGGGATGGAGCCGGACATGGTCCGGTTGCCTGAATGTATTTTGGTTTGTGGCCCGGCATTTGATGGCGTTAAACGCATCGTGCCAGCGTCAATAGTTCTGGTGCAGGACGACAAAATTTAGTAAACAACCCGGTCCGGGAAATTGATTGAAAATCATAACAACATGATTCGATAAAGATAAACCGCATCCTTGCGTGCTTCTTAAATTAAGGTGCGTGAGGAGGGTTGTTTTGCCCCGTGGAGAGCGCGGGGGAAATATGTAATGAAACGCATGCTGTTCAACGCAACTCAGGCTGAGGAGTTGCGCGTAGCGATTGTCGATGGTCAGAAACTGATTGATCTCGATATCGAATCAGCCGGAAAAGAACAACGCAAAAGCAATATCTACAAGGGTGTCATCACCCGCATCGAACCTTCCCTGGAAGCGGCTTTTATTGACTATGGCACGGACCGTCACGGTTTTCTGCCATTCAAGGAAGTCGCGCGCAGTTTCTTCAAGCTCCCGGAAGGCGTGGAACCCTCCAAGGCACGTATTCAGGATGCGCTGAAAGAGGGCCAGGAACTCATCGTTCAGGTCGAGAAAGATGAGCGTGGCAACAAGGGCGCCGCGCTGACCACCTTCATCAGCCTGGCTGGCCGCTATCTGGTCCTGATGCCCAACAACCCCCGTGGCGGTGGCGTATCGCGCCGTATCGAGGGTGAAGACCGCGAAGAATTGCGCGAAACCATGTCTCAACTGGAAGTGCCTGCCGGCATGAGCATCATCGCTCGCACTGCTGGCATTGGCCGCACCCTCGAAGAACTGCAATGGGACATGAATTATCTGCTCCAGTTGTGGCGCGCCATTGAAGGGGCTTCCACCATACAGAACGGCGCTTTCCTGATTTATCAGGAAGGGAGCCTGGTGATTCGTGCCATTCGCGACTATTTCCAGCCGGATATTGGCGAGATACTGATCGACACTGCCGATGTGCACGAGCAGGCGGTGCAGTTCATGAGTCACGTCATGCCCAACAACGTGGGCAAGGTCAAACTTTACTCCGACGATGTGCCGCTATTCTCCCGTTTCCAGATCGAACACCAGATCGAAACCGCATTCTCGCGAGAAGTTTCCCTGCCCTCCGGCGGTGCCATCGTGATCGATCACACCGAGGCGCTGGTCTCGGTGGATGTCAACTCCGCTCGTGCCACCCGCGGTTCGGACATCGAGCAGACCGCATTCAATACCAATCTTGAAGCGTCGGACGAAATCGGTCGCCAGCTGCGTCTGCGTGACCTTGGCGGTCTGGTCGTGATCGATTTCATCGACATGGAAAGCCAGAAAAACCAGCGCGAAGTCGAAAACCGCCTGCGCGATGCATTGCATCACGACCGTGCACGGGTGCAGATGGGCAAGATTTCCCGTTTCGGCCTGCTCGAACTGTCACGCCAGCGTCTGCAGCCTTCGCTGGGTGAAACAAGCCATATCCCATGTCCGCGCTGCCACGGCACCGGCCATATCCGTGGGGCCGAATCGTCCGCCCTGCACATTCTGCGCATCCTGCAGGAAGAGGCGATGAAGGAGAACAGCTCCGCCATCCACGCTCAGGTTCCGGTGGATGTTGCAACTTTCCTGCTCAACGAGAAGCGTGCCGACATCTACGGCATCGAATCGCGCCACAAGGTCAGCGTGGTGCTGATTCCCAATATTCATCTTGAGACGCCGCATTATTCGATCGTGCGCTTGCGTAATGAAGATGTCGTCGAAGATGCGCCACCCAGCTACAAGATGGTCGAGTTGCCAGCTGAGGCCGCAGAGACTGATATTCAGTCACAGGAAGCCAAGCCGCCGCGTCCGCAGGCCGCGGTTCGCGGTATCACACCGGCTCAGCCGGCCCCGACACGTCCGGAGCCGGTACTCGAGACGCCATCTATTTTTGGCAAGATCAAGGGGTGGCTGCAAAAACTGGGTACAGCCAAGGAAGAAGTGCCCGTCGAGAAACCCAAGGCGCCAGCCCAGCGTGCGCGCCGTCCGGAGCGTGGCCCGCGCGAGCCGCGTCAGGGCCAGGAGCAGGGCGGCCGTGGTCAGGAGCAGGGCGGCGGCCGTGGCCAGCAGCGCCGGGGCGGAAGCCAGGGTGAAAATCGCGGTGAACGGGGTGAACGCAGTGAGAATCGCGATCGTGGTGAGCGCGGCGAAGGGCGCGGCGGCCTGAAAAAAGAACTGGCAGCCAAAGCTGAACGTGTTGTGCCGCAGGCATCCGTAGTCGTGGAAAAGGGACCTCAGCAGGCCGTGGCCGTTGGCGAAGCCGGAACAGAGGGGCGCGGCAAGCGTAACCGCCGCGGCGGACGGCGCGAGCGCGAACGGCGTGAGGAGGGGCGCCCGGTCAGTGATGCTCCGGCTGAATCCGTAGAAGAAAATAGTGCGGTGATTGCCTCTGCTGTAATGGTGGAACAAGCCATTGCGCCGCTTGTGGCAGAACAGGCAGTGGCTCCTTCCACGGTTGAAACCGTTGTGCCGGTGGCTGTGTCCGCGGAAATTGAGCCAGTGCAGCCCGAAGCAACGCTTGTCGTGGATGAGCCCAAAACCGCAGAGCCGGAAATAGCCGTTCCTGAAGCCGAGGCCGAAGTGGAGATTCAGGCGCCTGCGGTTATTGCATCCGAAGCCCCGAGCCCGGTAGTTGCGGCCCCGGTGGAACATTCGGCTGAACCGGTTTCGACACTGCAGCAGGTCGAAACCGCGGCGGCAACTGCCGCAGTCGAAGCGGACGCCGAACAAGCGGCAAAACCCCGTTCGCCGCGTCGCCGCCGCCGCCCTGCAGCAGCGGTACCGGAGAGCACTGAGGGCGGTCTGGTTCAGGTTGAAACCCGTGCCGAGCGTCTTCAGCGGCTGGAGGCCGCGAGCACTGAGGAAGCCGTTTCCGGGCCAGCAAAGCGGCGTCCTGCTCGTGCCAAGCAAGTCACGGAGGAGTCTCCGCAGCCGCTCATGCAGGTGGAAACGCGCAAATCAGAAACGGTGTAGCCGGTTTCAGGCAAATAAAAAAGGTGGCTTCGGCCACCTTTTTTATTGGTGCAGCTTGAATCTCGCCCGCTCGTTATTTTTCGAACAGCGTGATGGATTCGACATGCGCAGTATGCGGAAACATGTTGGCCACGCCCGCAGCTTTTAGCGTATAGCCCTGATCATGCACCAGCAGGGCGGCATCGCGTGCCAGGGTGGATGGATTGCAGGAGATATACACGATGCGTTGCGGGCCTTTGCCCTCCAGCGCCTTGATTACATCCGCTGCGCCGTCGCGTGGCGGGTCGATCAGCATCTTGTCGAAATGGCCGAGTGCGGCCAGGCTTTCCGGGGTGGCCTGAAACAGGTCCGCCTGTCTGAATTCTGTCATCTGCGCCAGGCCGTTATATTCGGCGTTCGACACGGCGCGGGCCACCAGGGCGGCGCTGCCCTCCACGCCGACAACCATTGCTCCGCGCCGGGCGATGGGCAGGGTGAAATTGCCCAGGCCGCAGAACAGGTCGGCGATCCGCTCACCCGGCCGGGGGTCGAGCAGGGCAAGGGCGCGGCGTACCAGCAGGCGGTTGATGACCGGGTTGACCTGGGTGAATTCGGTGGGCTTGAATGGCATGGTGATGCCGAATTCGGGCAGGGTGTAATTCAGGGCTGGTGCATCCAGCGGGTAGAAGGGGTGTACTGTGTCCGGTCCCTTGGTCTGGGTCCAGAACTGGACGGCATGCTGATCCGCAAAGGCCTTGAGCAAATCTTCATCAGTGGGTGAAAGCGGCTCAAGAATCCGCAATACCAGCACGTTCACGTCCTGTCCAAGGGCGATTTCGATCTGTGGCAACTGGTCGCGGATGGAGAGTTTCCCTACCAGTTGCCCCAGCGGCTCGATCAGGGCGGAGATGTGCGGGGGCAGAACTTCGCAGCAGTGCATGTCGACCACGAAGCTGCTGCGTTTTTCATGGAAACCCACCAGAACCTTGCCTTTCTTGCGCGACATGTCTTTCACCGAAATCCTGGCGCGCTGGCGGTAGCCCCAGGCTTCGCCATGGATGGCTTGCAGGATGGACTGGGCCTTGACCTTGCCGATGTGCCACAGGTCGTCTTCCAGCACCCGCTGTTTGACCGCCACCTGGCCGGATTCTTCCAGGTGCTGCATGCTGCAGCCGCCGCACACGCCGTAGTGCGGGCATTTCGGTGCCACCCGCATGAAGCTTGAACGTATGACTTCCTTCAGGGTGGCCATTTCATAGCTGGGTTTTTTCTTGAATACGGTATAGGTGACTTCCTCGCCCGGCAGCGCGCCTTCGATGAAAATCACCTTGCCATCCACGTGCGTAATGCCACGTCCTTCGTGGTCCAGGGATTCGATGCTAACGGTCATGATTTGATGCCAATCTCGCGTCAAAACGGGTCAATAGAAATTGTAAGGGGGTGGTGTTAAGTGTCCAGCCAAGCGCAACGCCCAGGCTGTCGGCCAGCAAGTCCAGCCAGTCGGCGGAACGGTAGCCGCTCCAGCCTTGCAGCAGCTCGATGATCCCGCCGAAGGCAACGCAGGCAAGGGCCAGATAGAGACGCTGGGAGCGAACGGAATAAATCTGGCAGAACCAGCCCATCAGTGCGATGTAGGCGATCAGGTGTTCCAGCTTGTCGGCATGGGGAAATCGCATGGGCGCGGGCGGCGAGGGGATGAGTGAGGTGTAGGCGATCAGGAAAATGAGCACCCAGCCGATAGCCAGCCATGTCGTGCGGTAAACCATCACAAATCAGGCGGCCCAGGCATCCAGGAATTCGCGCCAATGGGCGGCATCGATTTTTTCCAGCTGGCTGCGAACCAGGCTGGATTCTTCCTGGTATTGAGCGGGTGTGAGCACGCCGCGCATCAGCTGGAAGCGCAGGAATACCAGATAAGTGTTGACCACATCGGTCTCGCAGTAATTACGGATGACCATGATTTCGCCGCGCTGGAAAGCGTCCCATACTTTTGAGCCATCCATCCCCAGTTTGCCCGGGAATCCGCACAGCTGGGCGATCTGGTCGAGCGGCGCGTTGGCGCGCGGCTGGTAGAGCGCGATCAGATCCATCAGGTCGAGATGGCGGGTGTGGTAGCGGCTGATGTAGTTGTTCCACTTGAACTCGCGGTCGTCCTCGCCCATGTCCCAGTAGCGCGGCGCCTGGATGCCGTGCATCAGGGCGCGGTAGTGCAGCACCGGCAGGTCGAAGCCGCCGCCGTTCCACGACACCAGTTGCGGGGTGTATTTTTCGATGCCTTCGAAGAAGCGCCGGATGATTTCGGCTTCACTGTCCTCCGCGCTACCCAAGCTCCACACGCGAAAGCTGTCGCGCTCGCGCAGGGTACAGGAGATGGCAACCACGCGATGCAGGTGGTGCTGCAGGAAGTCGCCGCCGGTGGCTTGTCGCCTTTGCTGGAAAGCGATTTCCGCCACCTGAGCGTCCGGGGTGTCCGCACTCAGGTTGTGAAGCGCGCGTAGCCCTGCAATGTCAGGAACTGTTTCGATGTCGAAAACGAGGGTAGGGGTCATTTGAATTAGGGCAAGGCACTAAGCCACAGAGAACACAGAGGAAAGCAGTTTGGTTCCAATCTCTGTGCTCTCTGTGCTCTCTGTGCTCTCTGTGAACTCTGTGAACTCTGTGAACTCTGTGGCAAATTGTGAAATCACTTTTGTGTCCACGCGCCGCTCGGGCTCTGGAACCACCAGCCGGAAGCGGCCTTGCTGATCCAGCGCTGGGCGAAAGTCGAACGCACTTCCTCTTCCCATTCCGGGTGGCCGTTGGCGCGCGCGATTTCGCGATACAGCGCCTTGCGGTCCTGGTTTTCCGCCGCGACCAGCGAATTCATCGCCTGCCGCTGGGCCAGTGGCGCGGCGGCAGGGTCACGCACTGCAACCAGCCCGTCGCGCGTCAGGCCCACCGCGCCGCTGGCGTAGAAGCTCGCCAGATCGCCATGGCGCTGCTGCATGACATTTTTCAGACTGGTGATGGCGGGGGTGTTGATTTCCAGGTCGGCGGCGGCCAGAGCCAGCGGGGACCACCACAGGGCGAATAGAAACAGCCAGGAAGAAAGGCGGGTGATGGTTTTCATTTTGTTTCCCCTTGCGTTTCAGGTTGCGGTTTTGCGCCCTGCTTGAGTTGCCAGATGTCGTCGATGATCTTGTCTGCGGCTTTTTCCGCGGCGGCGGCCGGGAAATAGATGTTGATGGTGACGCATCCAGCAGTCACGCCACCCAGCAGCACGGCTGCTGCCAAAAGAGTCGTTTTCATGTGGTCCTCGCTATTGAACTATGGGCTTGGCATTGCCTTGTGTCACCCGCTGCAGGCGGGCAATCAGCTCATCCCAGCCGACGCTGCGATTGTAACCGATTACCGTAATCGCCGGTATGCCGCCCCCTTTGACAATGACGTAGCCATTGGGCGCGGCTTCGATTCCATCCATCAGGCAGATACCGTTTTTCAGGGCGCATGACAGGCCAAGCCGGCTATAGCCGAATTGCTCGAAAAACCCCAGGAAGCTGCGCTGGATCGCGGCTGCGGCGCCTGCCCCGCCGAGGGCGGATATGTTCTGTACCGCGCGCTGTGAAATCTTGCGCGGATAATTGCCGGGGCTGCTGCGCACGGCGGCATCGAATTTCACCGGCTTCCAGTTGGAAAGTTCCAGATCCTTGACCGTCACATCGATGCGCCCCTGCATGCTGCCGAAGGAAAAAGCGCGCGTAAGCAGGTCGAGGTCCAGATTGCGCATGTCGAGGCTGGCCTGCATGCGCGGCGCATGGCCGAGCACATCGAACAGAACCAGATCCTGCAGCACCGCCGTGCCGTCAAAGGCTTTGACCAGCAGCGCACCATCCAGCGCCAGTTTGCCCGAATCGTAATGCACGCGTGGCACAACGCCGGCCAGGGTGCCGTGCATTTTTGGCAAGTGCAAGGCAGCGGAAAGCTGTTCCATGGAAACGGGCGTGAGTCCGCCCTCGAATTCCCAGCGCCAGCCCTCTGTAGCCTGGGCGGCCCGGAAATTCTCGATATTGAGGCTGCCGCCCAGAATCGGGATGCCAAGCCTGGGAATGCTGATATTTTTGTCCTGCAAGTGAATCGCGCTCTTGAACCCGCCGATTGGCAGCGCCAGCACCCGCCCACTACCCATGTCGAGATTGGCCACGCTTGCCGACCGGGCGCGCCACGGCAGAGTCAAATGCACGTCGTTCAGCGCGAAGCGCCCTTCCTTGTCCTGGAGCGAAGCCTGGTTCAGGGTCAGGTCCAGCGCCTGAACCTCTCCGCTGGCAATGCGGCTGGAAAAGCCGGCTTTGCCAGCCGCAGCCGACTTGGCGAGGGCGGTTTTTTCCAGAAAGGGCAGCAGGAAGGTGGCATGGAGCGGTTCAAGATTCAGTTCCTTGCCCTCAACTGCCGCCGTAACAAATTGCCGGGCAGCCAGGTCCCACACGGCAGAGGCGCTGACCTCGCCGATTGCCGGCCAGCTCAGCACACCTCGCTCCAGTTCGATGTGCTTCAGGTTGGAGTGCCCGCTGGCCGAAAGCTGCACGCCACCACCGCTGACATAAATCGGGTGCCAGTAGATTTCGCCCTGATCCCAGGAAGCATGACCCTGCCAGACCATGTCCTCATGTTTTTGATGTGCCTTGAAAGTCACTTTTCCGCTGATTTTTTCGCCGGCATGAAGGCCGCTGGCATTGCTGAATGCAAGTTTGTTGAGCCGCAGATCGGCGTCAGCAGCCAGCAGTTTCGCGCCGCTGCCACTTAGCCGGAATTTGCCGCTGACGCTCCCCGCGCCCGGGGAGGGGATATTCGCCGGTAGCCAGGGTTTGGCGTGAGCGATGTTGCCTTTTTCGATGTTGGCCACGACTTCCCAGCGCTCACCCCAGCGTGCATCGATCCGCCAGCGCTCCTTCACGGCGGGGCTGAGGTCAAGACTCAGCCGTTTTTTATTGGGGGCGAAACTGAAGCGCACCGGCCAACTTTGTTTTTCTTTCAGCGTGCCCTGATCGCAGGCGATGGTGTCGTGCTCGAGCCGGATTTTCGGGCAGCTGAGATGGAGATTTTTCCAGGTCTGCTCCTGAAAGGTGAATTGCCCGATGCTCGCCGTGAAGCGGTCGTTTTCCAGGCGAGCCGCAATCCCCCGGATCTGGAACGAAGGGGCGACGATATCCTCAATGCTCAGGCTGATTTGCTGGCCATGGGCAGAAGAAGACATGCCCAGCAGAAGGAGGAATGCAGGCAGCAAAGAAAAAGGCCGGCAGCTAATAGCTGCCGGCCCTGATCTGGTGCCGATGACCGGAATCGAACTGGTGACCTTCGCATTACGAATGCGCTGCTCTACCAACTGAGCTACATCGGCGACGGTGCGCATTATATAACGAAAGTTTTCGTGACTGCTAATTCGCGCCCGGACTGAGAAGGTGGTTTTGTCCTCACGATATAACGCGTAGCATTGAAAGTGCAGGGTGGCCGGGATTTTTGGAGGGAGGCGGGCCTCAAGCCATGTTTTTGGGGGCAAATGGAAAAGTCCAGGAGTTTTCATTACAGTTGGCTGAATTCAGCCGTAAACAAGAACTCACCCTGTAAAAAATTAAAGCTTGGAGCTTGACCGGGCGCCGCGTTAATCAAGGTTCGGGCATTCCAGCAAGCAGTCCATTCTGTCCCAGTTTGGTCCTCGATGCAATAATCCGGTAAAATCGCCCGCTTGATTTTGATTGATTGCATTTTTAACCGGCTCGATGACCAAACCTACTAAAATAGCTCCGCCGAAAAACTTCGAAAGCGCCCTGTCCGAACTGGAACAGGTTGTCGCTGCCATGGAGGTGGGCCAGATGCCGCTGGAACAGTCCCTGACTTCATACCAGCGCGGCATGGAACTGCTCAAGTACTGTCAGGCTACACTTCAGGATGCGCAGCAGCAGGTAAAGATTCTAGAGGCGGGTTCCCTGAACGATTTCAACGTGGATGGCGGCAATTCAAGTGTTAACGAATAATGATTTCCAGGATTGGGCGCTGCAGCGTCAGGTGCGGATGGAGACAGTGCTGGGCGAGCTTCTTCCTGCGCCGGAGCTGGCTCCCCGGCGCCTTCATCAGGCCATGCGTTATGTTGCTCTGGATGGGGGCAAGCGGGTACGGCCGCTACTGGCTTTTGCTGCGGGCGAGTTGAGTGGAGCTCCGCTGGAACGAGTTGAAACCGTAGCCGCGGCGGTGGAATTGATTCATGTTTATTCGCTGGTGCATGATGATCTGCCGTGTATGGATAACGACGACCTGCGGCGTGGAAAACCGACCTGCCATGTGCAGTTTGATGAAGCCACTGCGCTGCTGGTGGGGGATAGTCTGCAAAGCCTGGCTTTTCAGCTCGTGGCAGAGCGCACGATTGCTCATAGCCCTTCCCTGCAGCTCGAAATGGTCCGGCTGCTGGCGCTTGCTGCCGGTTCGCGCGGCATGGCGGGCGGACAGGCGATCGATCTCGATTCGGTGGGTAAGGCTCTTGACCAGACCGAACTTGAGTTCATGCATATCCACAAGACGGGTGCCCTGATTCGGGCTGCCGTGCTGCTTGGGGCGCATTGCGGTGATGGCGTTGAGTCCGGACAGCTGGAAGCGGTTAATCATTATGCCAAATGTATCGGGCTGGCCTTCCAGGTGGTGGATGACATTCTTGATGTGGAGGCCAGCACCGCCACCCTGGGCAAGACTGCCGGCAAGGACGCGGAAAACAACAAGCCGACCTATGTCAGCATCCTGGGGCTCGCCGCCGCGCGCGATCTGGCTGAGGAGTTGCACCGGAATGCGCTCTCTGCCCTGGTGGAATTCGGTGACCGGGCCACAAGGCTGGTGCAACTGGCTGATTTCGTCATACGGCACCAGTCCTGATGTATCCGCTGCTTGAGACCATTGATAATCCGGAGCAGTTGCGTGCGCTCGATAGCAAGCAATTGCCGCAGCTTGCCGGGGAATTGCGCGCTTTTCTGGTCGAGAGCGTGTCACGCACCGGCGGGCACCTTTCCTCCAATCTCGGCACGGTGGAGCTGACGATTGCGCTGCACTACGTGTTCAATACTCCCTCCGACCGCCTGGTGTGGGATGTGGGGCACCAGACCTACCCGCACAAGATACTCACCGGGCGGCGCGAGGCGATGGCCGGAATGCGCCAGTTTGGCGGAATTGCCGGCTTTCCGCGCCGTGATGAAAGCCCCTTTGACGCTTTCGGTGTTGGCCATTCCAGTACCTCCATCAGTGCTACCCTCGGCATGGCGGTGGCGGCCAAGCAGCAGGGGTCCGGACGGCGCGCCGTGGCCATCATCGGTGATGGTGCCATGACGGCGGGGATGGCGTTCGAGGCGCTCAACAACGCCGGCGCCATGGATGCCAACCTGCTGGTGGTACTTAACGACAACGACATGTCGATTTCGCCCAATGTGGGCGCGCTCAACAACTACCTTGCCAAGCTCATGTCGGGGCGCTTCTATGCCGCCGCCCGCAAGGCGGGGGAAAAGATGCTGTCGGTGGCGCCGCCGATACTTGAACTGGCCAAGCGCGCCGAAGAACACATGAAGGGTATGGTGATTCCGGGCACCCTTTTCGAGGAATTCGGTTTTAACTATATCGGCCCCATCGATGGACATGATCTGGATGCGCTGGTTACTACCCTGACCAACATCAAGAAGCTCGAAGGGCCGCAGTTCCTGCACGTGGTGACCCAGAAAGGCAAGGGCTTCAAGCGGGCAGAGGAAGACCCCTGCCGCTATCACGGCGTCACCAAATTCAACCCCGAGGATGGCGTGATGGATAGCCAGCCAGGCAGCCGTCAAACCTACACCCAGGTGTTTGGCGACTGCCTGTGCGATATGGCTGCGCTCGATACACGCCTGGTGGGCGTCACCCCGGCCATGTGCGAAGGTTCGGGCATGGTGAAATTCTCCGAAGATTTCCCCGCGCGTTATTTTGATGTCGGTATTGCCGAGCAGCATGCCGTCACATTTGCCGCCGGACTGGCCTGCGAGGGCTTGAAGCCGGTGGTGGCGATTTACTCCAGCTTCCTGCAGCGCGCCTACGATCAACTGGTGCATGATGTCGCCCTACAGAACCTGCCCGTGGTGTTCGCCATCGACCGTGCCGGGTTGGTCGGAGCCGATGGTCCGACGCATGCCGGCAGTTTTGATCTCTCCTTCCTGCGCTGTATCCCCAATATGGTGGTGATGGCGCCGAGTGACGAGAATGAGTGCCGCCAGATGCTTTACACCGCCTTCCAGCTTGACCAGCCCACAGCGGTGCGCTATCCGCGCGGCTGCGGCACGGGTGCGGCGATTGCCAGCGAGATGTCCGTTCTACCGCTGGGGCGTGGCGAGATTCGCCGCCGCGGCGAGAAAGTGGCGATTCTGGCCTTCGGCAGCATGCTGGCTCCGGCATTGCTGGCGGCCGAGGAGTTGAATGCCACGGTTGCCAACATGCGTTTCGTCAAGCCTCTGGACGGGGAAATGGTAAAAGAGCTTGCCGCCGGCCATGATCTGCTGGTGACGGTGGAGGAGAATGCGGTCATGGGCGGTGCGGGCAGTGCAGTGGCGGAGAGCCTGCAGGATCAGAACGTGACGGTAAGGCTGCTCCATCTGGGTCTGCCGGATGCGTTCATCGAACAGGGTGCTACCGCCGAATTGCTGGCGAAATGCGGGCTGGATAAAGACGGCCTGGTAAGCGCCATCAGGAAAATATTACCCGAGTAGTGTACTCGGCTATTGGAAGGGGTTATACTGGGAACCAGCATAACTTCTCGAAGTAAGGAATTCATCAATGAGCAATTGCAACATTCCCTGTGACGGAACCACGGCCGCCTGCGAGATCGAGGATGTCCAGTCTTCCCACGACAGCCGCCAGATCGCCATCGACAAGGTCGGCATCAAGTCCATCCGCCATCCGGTGAGAGTCGCGGACAAGAGCGAGGGGGTACAGCACACCATCGCCGTGTTCAATATGTACGTGCACCTGCCCCACAATTTCAAGGGCACCCACATGTCACGTTTCATTGAAATTCTCAATGGCTACGAGCGTGAGGTGTCGGTGGAGAATTTCGAAACCATGCTGCGCGAGATGGTGGTGCGCCTGGAGGCGGATTCTGGCCACGTTGAGATGACTTTCCCCTATTTCATCAACAAGAAGGCTCCCGTTTCCGGGGTGCAGAGCCTGATGGATTACGAAGTCACGTTCACTGGCGAAATTCACAATGGAGAATATCGTCAGACCACCAAGGTGGTGATTCCGGTGACCAGTCTGTGCCCGTGCTCGAAGAAGATTTCCGACTACGGCGCCCATAACCAGCGTTCACACGTCACCGTGACGGCTCGCACCAATGAAATGGTGTGGCTGGAGGATATCGTGCGCATGGTCGAAGACCAGGCATCGTGTGAAGTGTACGGATTGCTGAAACGCCCGGACGAGAAATACGTTACCGAGCGTGCCTATGACAATCCGAAATTTGTCGAAGACATGGTGCGGGACGTGGCTGCCGTGCTGAACCAGGACAAACGGATCGATGCGTACATCGTTGAGTCTGAAAACTTCGAATCCATTCATAATCATTCAGCCTATGCCTTGATCGAAAAAGACAAGACCAGGGCTTGATTGGGACGGCCACAAATTAAAAATCCCGCTGGTGCGGGATTTTTTTTGACTATGTCCGGTGTTCAGAATCGCTTGGTCAGCACCATGTAATTCCCCTCCCGCTTCATGTTCACCCGGTTAAGGAAGCTCATGCCCAGCAGAACCACGGGCATGGCACTTTCGTGCACGATCCCTTGAATGCCGTTGAGGCTGATGTCACCCACTTTGACGCTGTTCAGGCTGACGATGTAAACCTGCGTTACGCCATTGGCGGTAGAGGATAATCCGCGCTGGCCGTTGAGGTAGGAAATGCCCAGCCGCTTGGCTTCGGCGCTGCTCATGCTGATTGCGCTGGCGCCAGTGTCCACAAGAAAGCGGGTGGGGCTGCCGTTGATGCTGCCAGTGGTGATGAAGTGTCCCTGCGCGTCAGCAGTCAGCGTTACGCTGGATTTGCCGTCCGAGTCCCCGACCCCTCCCGTTGAGACGCCCTGGCCAAGGCTCAGGGTTTGTTGCTTGCCATCGATTTCCAGCACGGCCTGATTTGAATCCGCGCTGATGAGCTTTACTCCCTCAGGCGTCTTTTCTCCTGCCTTGAGTAATTTCTGAGTGCCCCCATTGATGGTGACAATCGCTTTGCCGCTGAATAGTCCAACCACGCTGATATTGGTTGCGTGAGACGAAGCAGAGAATAACAACACTGTCATCAAGGCTAGGCTAGAATATCGTTTTTTCATGATGCTGGAGGCTCCCTAGAATGAAACCGGTTGCTATATTTCGCCATGCCAAAAGTGAAGGTCCGGGTTATTTTGCCACATTCCTGGATGAAAAAAATATTCCATGGCGTTTGCTTGCGATTGATGAAGGTGAGCCTGTGCCGCAAAACGCACAGGCATTTTCCGGCCTGGTGTTCATGGGCGGTCCGATGAGCGTTAATGACGATTTGCCATGGATTCCGCCGGTTCTGGCGCTGATCCGGCAGGCTGCCGCTGCTGGCATCCCCGTGCTGGGTCATTGCCTCGGTGGACAGCTCATGGCCAAAGCGCTGGGCGGGTCAGTGGGGCCCAATCCGGTCAAGGAGATTGGCTGGGGCGAGGTGGCGGTGGCAAAAAATACCGAGGCACGGGCGTGGTTTGGCGAAACAGGTGAATTTACGGCATTTCACTGGCATGGTGAGACTTTTTCCCTTCCATCCGGCGCAACCACGATCCTGAGCAGTGCTTATTGCCAGAATCAGGCTTTTGTAATGGGTCCTCACCTGGCCATGCAGTGCCATGTTGAAATGACTGAAGAGATGGTGAAAGAGTGGTGTGCTATCGGAGCAGAAGAGATTGCTGCGGCGTCAAGCAGCCCGGGCGTACAAGCCGTTGGAGTCATTCAGCAGGATTTGCCGGCTCGCGTGCCAGGCTTGAATCAGGTCGCGGAACAGCTCTATCGCCACTGGATCGAAGGCCTGGTGCCGTAGGCCTTTCCATTTTGTAATTGTTCGCAAGCTGGCGATTGTGCAATAATTTGTGTTTTTCGCAGAATTTATGTAATGAGCGCACAAACGCTGTACGAAAAGTTGTGGCAGTCCCACGTGGTGCATACCGAGTCCGATGGGACCACGCTGCTTTATATCGATCGCCATCTGCTGCATGAAGTGACCAGTCCCCAGGCATTCGAGGGTTTGAGGCTGGCTGGCCGCAAGCCGTGGCGCCTGTCTGCCAATCTTGCCGTTGCGGATCACAACGTGCCTACTACCGATCGCAAGAACGGTATTGCCGACCCCATTTCCCGCCTGCAAGTGGATACCCTGGACCAGAACTGCGAGGAGTTCGGGATTACCGAATTCAAGATGTCGGATCTGCGCCAGGGTATTGTTCATGTCATCGGGCCCGAACAGGGCGCCACACTCCCCGGCATGACCGTGGTGTGCGGCGACTCCCATACCAGCACGCATGGGGCTTTTGGCGCGTTGGCGCACGGAATAGGTACTTCCGAAGTGGAGCACGTGCTGGCCACGCAATGCCTGCTGCAGAAAAAATCAAGAACCATGCAGGTCTTGGTGGATGGCGGCCTGGGCAAGGGCATTACGGCCAAGGACATCGCCCTGGCTGTGATTGGCGAAATCGGCACTGCCGGCGGGACCGGCTACGCCATCGAGTTCGCAGGCGCGGCGATTCGCGCGCTTTCCATGGAAGGCCGCATGACCTTGTGCAACATGGCGATCGAGGCGGGTGCCCGCGCCGGCATGGTGGCGGTGGATGAAACCACCATCGACTATGTCAAGGGGCGCCCGTTCTCACCCAAGGCCGATCAGTGGGATCAGGCTGTGCTTTACTGGCGCACTTTGCACAGTGATGAAGGCGCGAAATTTGATTGTGTCGTGGAACTGGACGGGAGCGCCATCAAGCCTCAGGTTACGTGGGGCACTTCGCCTGAAATGGTGGTGGCGATCGATGGATGCGTGCCCGATCCTGTTCATGAGGCCGATCCGGTCAAGCGGGGCGGGATGGAGCGGGCACTGGCCTATATGGGGTTGCAGGCCAATACGCCGATCAACCAGGTCGCCGTGGACAAGGTGTTCATCGGCTCCTGCACCAATTCGCGAATCGAGGATTTGCGCGCTGCTGCTTCTGTTGCCAAGGGGCGTCACATCGCCTCCAATATCAAGCTGGCGATGGTGGTTCCGGGCTCTGGCCTGGTCAAGGATCAGGCAGAGCAGGAAGGGCTGGACCAGATTTTTCTCGCAGCGGGTTTCTAATGGCGTGAGCCGGGTTGTTCCATGTGTCTGGCGATGAATGCCGATCGCCTGGAGCCGGGCGAGCGTTGTGCTTCTACCTCCAATCGTAATTTTGAAGGGCGCCAGGGGCCGGGTGGGCGCACCCATCTTGTCAGCCCTGAAATGGCGGCTGCAGCAGCGATTGCAGGGCATTTCACCGATGTGCGCAAACTGGGCTGATGATTATCATGCGTATTCTGAAAATATTTTTAACGCTATTCTGCCTGCTGCTTGTGACGGGCTGCAATACGGTTCAAGGCGTGGGCAAGGGTACGGCCAACCTGGGTAACAAGATCGAACGTAAAGGCGAAGAAAAGCAAAGCCCCGTGCTGAAGGGGATAGGCAAGGACATGTCCATCGTGGGTGAAAAGATAGAACAGACTGCTGAAGAGAAAAAGTAAGCCAAAAATGGAAAAATTTACTCACCTGAATGGCCTCGTGGCGCCGCTGGACCGCGCCAATGTGGATACTGACGCCATTATCCCCAAGCAGTTCCTGAAATCCATCAAGCGCAGCGGCTTCGGGCCTAATCTGTTCGATGAGTGGCGCTATCTCGATCATGGTGAGCCGGGCATTGATAATTCCAGCCGTCCGCTCAATCCGGATTTCGTGCTTAACCTGCCGCGCTATCAGGGAGCACAGATTCTGCTTGCACGGGAAAACTTTGGCTGTGGATCGAGTCGCGAGCATGCGCCCTGGGCGCTGCTGGATTATGGTTTTCGTGCCGTGATCGCGCCCAGCTTTGCGGATATTTTTTTCAACAACTGTTTCAAGAATGGAATCCTGCCGATCGTGCTGGATGCAGAGTGTGTGGATCTGCTGTTCAAGGAAGTGGCTGCGCAGCCAGGATGCCGCCTCAGTATCGATCTGGATGCGCAAACTGTCACCACTCCAGGCGGACAGGTGTTCAGTTTCGATGTGGACAGTTTCCGCAAATACTGCCTGCTGAATGGCCTGGATGATATCGGCCTGAGCCTGCAGCATGTGGACAAGATCAAGGCTTATGAAGAGCGGCGCCGCCAGTCGGAGCCGTGGGTGTTTAACTAGCGGTCAGCGGTCAGCTATCAGCGGTCAGCTTTAAGGCCCCGTTTGAAAACTGACCGCTGATGGCTGATTGCTGAAAGCTATCAAAATGAAAATCGCAGTATTGCCCGGCGACGGAATCGGGCCGGAAATCGTTGCCCAGGCTGTCAAGGTTCTGAAAGCACTGGCCAGTGACGGCATGAAAATCGAGCTGGAACGGGCGCACATTGGTGGTGCCGGTTATGATGCGGCAGGTGATCCCCTGCCTGAATCCACCATGAAGCTGGCGCAGGATTCCGATGCTGTATTGCTGGGTGCGGTGGGTGGCTGGCAGTATGATGCGCTTCCGCGCCCCATGCGTCCGGAGCAAGGGCTGTTGCGTATCCGCAAGGGGATGGGCGTGTTTGCCAATTTGCGCCCGGCACTGCTTTATCCCGAGCTGGCCAGTGCCTCCACGCTCAAACCGGAAGTGGTATCCGGATTGGACATCATGATCGTGCGCGAACTGACAGGTGATATCTACTTCGGCCAGCCGCGCGGCATACAGCTTAATGAAAATGGCGAGCGCGAGGGTATCAACACTATGCGCTACTCAGAATCGGAAATCCGCCGTATTGCCAAGGTGGGCTACGAAATCGCCATGAAGCGCAGCCGAAAACTGTGTTCCGTGGATAAAGCCAATGTGCTGGAAACCACCGAACTGTGGCGCGAAATTGTGACCGAAATGAACAAGGATTACCCGGAAGTCGAGCTGTCTCACATGTATGTGGACAATGCCGCGATGCAACTGGTGCGTGCGCCCAAGCAGTTCGACGTGATGATTACCGGCAATATTTTTGGCGATATTCTGTCGGACGAAGCCTCCATGCTCACCGGCTCAATCGGCATGTTGCCTTCCGCTTCGCTCGATGCCAACAACAAGGGCCTGTACGAGCCCAGCCATGGCTCTGCCCCCGATATCGCCGGTCAGGATATTGCCAATCCGCTGGCAACCATTCTTTCTGTGGCCATGATGTTGCGCTATACCTTCAACAATGAGGAAGGTGCGACCCGGATTGAGAACGCAGTGAAAAAAGTGCTGGCGCAGGGCTGCCGCACGGTGGATATCCATACCGAAGGCACGCTGAAAACATCGTGCAGCGCGATGGGCGATGCGGTGGTAAAAAATCTGTGAGGGGTGAGGGGTGAGGGGTAAGGGGATCCGCCTTATGCCTTACGCTTCACGCCTTACCTTCTAACGGAATGAGGTAAAGGAAAATGATGAAAGTAGGTCTGGTCGGCTGGCGTGGCATGGTGGGTTCGGTGCTGATGCAGCGCATGCGCGAAGAAAAGGATTTTGATGTGATTGATCCGGTTTTCTTCACCACTTCCAATCCCGGTGGCAAGGGGCCTGACATCGGCAAGGAGGTGCTGCCGCTCAAGGACGCGAAAGACATCAACGAGCTCAAGGCCATGGACGCCATCATCTCCTGCCAGGGCGGCGACTATACCAAGGAAGTGTACGGCGACCTGCGCGCCGCCGGCTGGAACGGCTACTGGATCGACGCAGCCTCCACGCTGCGCATGAAGGACGATGCAATCATCATTCTCGACCCGGTCAACAAGAACGTGATCAAGGATGGGCTGAACAAGGGCGTCAAAACCTACGTCGGCGGCAATTGCACCGTCAGCCTGATGCTGATGGCGATTGGCGGCCTGTTTGACAAGGGCCTGATCGAGTGGATCAGCCCCATGACCTATCAGGCAGCCTCAGGCGCCGGTGCGCGCAACATGCGCGAACTGATCCAGCAGATGGGCGCGATCAACGGCGAGGTCAAGCCGCTGCTGGACGATCCGGCTTCCGCCATTCTGGAGATCGACCGCAAGGTGGCCGACTTCATCCGCTCCGATAGCTATCCCGTTGACGCGTGGCCGGTGCCGCTGGCCGGCTCACTGATTCCGTGGATCGACGTGGCGCTCGAATCCGGTCAGAGCAAGGAAGAGTGGAAGGCGCAGGTCGAGTGCAACAAGATTCTCGGGCGCTCCGGTAACCAGATTCCGATCGACGGCCTGTGCGTGCGCATCGGCGCGATGCGCTGCCACAGCCAGGCGCTGACCATCAAGATGACGAAAGACGTGCCGCTCGACGAGATCCACGGCATCATCGCCGCGCACAACGACTGGGTGAAGGTGGTGCCCAATGACCGCCAGATCACCATGGAGCAATTGACCCCGGCCGCTGTCACCGGCACACTGACCGTGCCGGTAGGCCGCATGCGCAAGCTCAACATGGGACCGCAGTATCTGTCTGCCTTTACCGTGGGCGACCAGTTGCTGTGGGGCGCTGCCGAGCCGTTGCGCCGCATGCTGCGCATCCTGATTGAGGCTTGAGACACATTTCAGGCCTGTACAAGAAAAGCCCACAGAAACAGTGGGCTTTTTTGTAAAACTTTTTTGCTGTTAATGTAATCTATTGATTTGCTTGTAAAAGATCGATTATATCTGACATATAAGTTTAGCTTGCATCCCTAACTATATGATGTTAAGTTAATTAACGTAGCCAAAATTATAGAATTGGGGATGGCATGGTGCGCACATTCAAATTAAAACCGTGGATATATGCGGGCTTGTTGGCTCTGTCGCCGATGACTGCGGATGCGGCTGGATTGGGGAGATTGACCATCTCTTCTGGTCTGGGGCAGCCTTTCCGGGCAGAAATCGAACTGCTCTCGGTACAGAAGGACGAACTGGGCTCTGTTGCGGCCCGGCTGGCTTCGGCAGAGGCCTTTAGTGAAGCTCGTATTGAACGTAGAGTTTCCTTGCTGGATATCAAGTTCAGTGTTGAGCAGAAAGCAGATGGCGCGCCGATCATCAGGCTTGTTACCACGCAACCGGTCAACGAACCCTTTCTGGATATGCTGGTTGAATTGAACTGGGCGGCTGGCCGCTTGCTGCGGGAATATACCGTACTGCTCGATCCTCCCGGTTTTTCCGTACCCCAGGCCGCGCACTCTGTTGCCGCTCCTGCGGTTAAATATGCAGCATCGCCGGCCCCGCAGGGCGGTGATTCCATTCCCGCTGCGGGCGCCAAAGGCAATGCTGACAAGCCTGCCAAGGTGAGCAAGTCCACAAGCAAATCAGCCGAACCCCAGCGAATTGCAGTTGAGGACGGTAGCTACGGTCCGGTGAGAAAAGGTGAGACGCTGACTGCGATCGCCACCCAGTTGAAGCCTGAGGGGTATAACCTCGAGCAGATGCTGGTGGCTCTGTACCAGGCAAACACTCAGGCATTTTCCGGCAAGAATATGCACCGCCTTAAAACCGGCCAGATTCTGCGCGTTCCAGACGAGCAGAATCTGGCATCCGTGAGTCATACCGATGCCAGCCGTGAATTGAAGGCGCATACGGCAGACTGGAATGCCTACCGTCAGAAGCTTGCAACTGCCGTGGATGAAGCGCCAGCGCCCAAAGGTGATCAATCCAAGCGGATGGCCGAGGGCAAAATCACTTCTGCGGTTGAAGATAAGGCAGCCCCGCCTCCTGCATCTGGCAAGGATGTGCTGAAAGTTACCAAGGGTGAGGCGGTGAGCGGCAAGGATGCCCAGGTGCTGCAAAGCCGGGTTCAGTCGTTGCAAGAAGAATCGATCGCACGTGAAAAATCGCTCAAGGAAGCAAATGAGCGCATCGCCACGCTCGAAAAAAGCGTCAAGGAAATGCAGCAGCTCATCGAGCTGAAGAACAAAAACCTGGCTGATCTGCAAACACGGGCAGAAGCCAAGCCTGAACCCAAGCCTGCTGAAAAACCGCCAGAAGCTTCAGTCAAACCGGTTGAGCAAGTGGCTGTTGCGGTGGAAAAGGCCAAGCCCGAGGCCGAAGTGCAGGTGGTCAAGAAGCCTGCAGTCGAACCCGCCAAACCTGAGCCAGTGGAAGAAGTCAGCATGCTGGATAGCTTGACTGGTGATTCCCTGTATATGGCGGGTGCCGCAGGCGCACTGGCCCTGCTCGGTGGCGGAGCGCTGATCGCCATCAACAGGCGGCGCAGGAAGAGCCTGTCCAGCTTTGAGGACAGCATCCTCACCGGCGGCGATCTCAGGGCCAACACTGTTTTTGGTGAGACTGCAGGCGGCGTGGTGGATACCGGCGACACTTCTTTCCTCACGGATTTCAGTCAGGCCGGTCTGGGTACAATCGATACCAACGATGTCGACCCGATAGCCGAGGCTGAAGTTTACATGGCTTATGGTCGCGATGCCCAAGCCGAGGAAATCCTGAAAGAGGCGATGGCTAAAGACCCAGGCCGTCACGAAATTCAGCTCAAGCTGCTGGAAATATACGCTGCGCGGAAAAATCTTATTGCTTTTGAAACACTTGCCGGTGAGTTGTATGCCGCAATTGGTGGCCAGGCCAATCCGCTGTGGGACAGGGCAACCGAGATGGGGCGCGCGCTTGATCCAAATAACCCGCTTTATGGTGCGAATGAGGGCGGGACAGCAAAAGAAATCTTGGCAGGTGCGGCAGTCGTTGCACCTGTGGCTGCTGCTGCGATGTTCGATGGTGTTGACCTGAATGAGCCTACGCAGGGCCTGATAGAAGAAGATGTGCCTGCTGAAGATTCGCCGGCGGATCTTGAGTTCAGCGTGGCAGGCGAGACAGAGTCAGAATCAGGGTTGCTGCCTGATGCGTTTGCAGCCACAGAGGGCTTGATTGAAGCGCAGGAACAGGCAGAAGAAGATTCGGGTGTGCTTGAATTTGATCTGGACGCCTTCGCCGAAAAGCCTGTTGAATCCATTGAGCCTTCAGAAGATATTCCCTCGAATGAGATGGATCAAACGCTCGAATTCGATCTGGGAGATCTGACTTCGCCTCAGCCCGCAAGTGAAGCTGTCGAACCTGAAGGGATGGCAACCGAGGCAGAGGCCGCTGGTCTGGAAGGTGAACTGGATGAGTTGATGGAGCCAGCCGCGGCAGCTGAAGTTTCTGTAGCGACCGTTGACGATGATGCTCCCGATTTCTCTTTCGATTTGCCTGATGCTGAACCAGTCTCTGTGGCGGAAGAGCCTGCCCTGCCCGAGGAGGAGGAAGAGTCCATCGATATTGGCTCTACGCCTTTGCCAGAGGAAGAAACCCACCTGGATTTCAATTTCGACCTGGAAGCCGAGAAGGAAACGCTAGCGGTAGAAGAAGGGCGCGCCGCACCAGCACTTCCTGAGCTGGATCTGTCCGGAATCAGTCTTGACCTCGATGAATTGCCGTCTACCGAGGTAGTGGCCGAGGCTGCGGCGGGCGAAGGCGCGGGTGGGGAGGTGGCTACCAAACTTGATCTCGCACGCGCCTATGTGGAAATGGGCGACAAGGAAGGGGCGAAGGAAATTCTGGAAGAAGTATTGAAAGAAGGTAACACCCAGCAGCAGGCTGATGCGAACCAGTTACTGGCCTCATTCTGAAGCTGATCTCTGTAGAAAGCCCTCCACGGTGGTTTCGTGGAGGGCTTTTCATTTTCTTGAGCGAGATTTTTATTCAATTCCATCCTGCTACCAAAATCCTGCTATGGCTTGGATTCGCAATAGCCGTCCAGGGTCTTGGACTTGAATTTCTTGCGCTGATTTCCGTGGCGGCTGCCACGCTGTTACTGGCAGCTCGCCCTGTAGGCATATTTCACATGGTGCGCCGTGCCCGCTGGCTGCTGCTGTCTCTGCTGCTGATCTATGCGTTTGCTACTCCAGGAGATGCTTTGTTTCCTGCGCTGGGTACGTTCAGTCCATCACTCCAGGGCCTGCAAGGAGGCGGATTGCAAGCGTGGCGCTTACTGCTGCTGTTGCTCGCTCTTGGGTGGCTGTTGCGATCCTGCCCACGGGATTCTCTTTTAAGCGGGCTTTATGTGTTGATGCGACCGTTCAGGGCGGTGGGGCTCGATGCAGATCGTGTTGCAGTGCGTCTCTGGCTCACACTTCAGTACGCTGAACAGCAGCCACGGCGCAATGTTCAGGGTTGGTGGAGTGATCTGCGTGCGACACTCGACCCTGTGCCGCACGTTGCCACGGAGATCACCCTGGAACTGCCCGCTTTTGACTGGCCCGATGCGGCTATCCTTGCTGTTGCGGTTTTGTTTCTCGGGCTGATCTGGTGGTAAGAATCGCGCTTGGCCTCGAATACGATGGTAGCGGTTTCTGCGGCTGGCAGAGCCAGCCTTCACGCTGTGGCATACAGGATGCGCTGGAACATGCCCTGGCAGGGATTGCTGGAGAACCAGTTCGTGTGCATGCCGCTGGGAGAACTGACACAGGCGTGCATGCGCTTGCGCAGGTCGTGCATTTCGAAACGGCCGTCGTGCGCCCCGAATCGGCCTGGGTGCGCGGTTGTAATGCGCTTTTGCCAGACGGAGTCAGCATCCTGTGGGCGCGTCAGGTGGCGGATGATTTTCATGCCCGGTTTTCAGCTCAGGGGCGTCGCTATCGATATCTGTTGCTTAATCATCCGGTGCGTCCGGGACTTTTCGCTGGAAAAATGGGCTGGTTTCATGCGCCGCTTGATCTTGAGTTGATGCGCAAGGGCGCGAGTTACCTGCAGGGTGAGCATGATTTTTCTGCCTTCCGCGCATCCTCTTGCCAGGCAAAATCACCCGTGAGGCATTTGCGCAGCCTCACTCTGGAGCGGCAAGGGGATACCCTGATTTTTGATCTCGCCGCCAATGGTTTTTTGCACCACATGGTGCGCAATATCGTGGGCTGTCTGGTGTATGTGGGCAAGGGAAAATACCCCCCTGAGTGGATTGCCGAGTTGTTGCAACACGCCGATCGAACCCGCGCTGCCCCCACCTTTTCACCGGATGGACTCTATTTTGCCGGGGCCGAATATGACCCGATATGGAATTTGCCGGGTGCGGGCCGGATGCTGAGTTTTGGATTAGAATATCCACCCGGAACCGATATCCCTAAGCAAGGTCATGACCCGCTCTAAAATCTGTGGCATTACCCGAATTGAAGATGGCATGGCAGCGGCACAGCATGGTGCCGATGCGATCGGCCTGGTCTTTTATCCACCCAGCCCGCGCCACGTTTCGCCTGCACAGGCTGTTGCCATTGCGGCTGCTTTGCCGCCGTTTGTGACAGCCGTGGGTCTGTTCGTCAACCCGGATGTTGCCGAAGTCGAATTGGTGCTGCGGGCATTGCGCCTGGATATGTTGCAATTTCATGGCGATGAGGCACCTGAATTCTGCGCCAGTTTCGGTGTGCCTTATCTCAAGGCGGTGCGCGTCAAACCCGGGGTGGATTTGCTACAATACGCAATTCGTTTCCGTGGCGCCAAGGGGCTGCTGCTGGATGCCTTTGTCGCAGGCCAGGCCGGCGGGACCGGACAATCGTTTGACTGGGGCCTGATTCCGGAAGGTTTGCCGCTGCCGGTGATCCTTTCCGGCGGCCTGGACCCGGCCAATGTCAGGGCCGCCATCGAGCAGGTCAAACCCTGGGCGGTGGACGTGTCGAGCGGCGTCGAAGCAAGCAAGGGCATAAAGGATGCGGCCAGGATTGCCGCGTTCATGCGGGAAGTGCGCAAGGAGAATGTGTAGTGCAAATGTATGATCTGCCGGACGAACACGGCCATTTCGGCCCATATGGCGGCATTTTTGTTGCCGAAACCCTGATCGAGGCGCTGGACGAGTTGCGCATTGCCTACGAGCAATGCCGCAAGGATCCGGAATTCCAGGACGAATTCGTGCGCGAGCTCAAGCACTATGTCGGCCGCCCCAGCCCCATTTACCACGCCAGCCGCTGGTCGGAACATCTCGGCGGGGCGCAGATCTATCTCAAGCGCGAAGTCCTCAATCACACCGGCGCCCACAAGATCAACAACACCATCGGCCAGGCCTTGCTGGCGCGGCGCATGGGCAAGAAGCGCGTCATCGCCGAGACCGGCGCCGGCCAGCACGGTGTGGCCTCCGCCACCGTGGCGGCACGCTATGGCCTGGAATGCGTGGTCTACATGGGCAGCGAGGACGTCAAGCGCCAGGCGCCCAACGTCTATCGCATGAAACTGCTGGGCGCCACGGTGGTGCCGGTGGAATCCGGCTCGAAAACCCTCAAGGATGCCCTCAACGAGGCCATGCGCGACTGGGTCACCAATGTCGAAAGCACCTTCTACATTCTGGGCACGGCGGCGGGTCCGCACCCCTATCCCATGCTGGTGCGCGATTTCCAGTGCGTGATCGGCGAGGAAGCCAAGGTGCAGATGCCGGAAATGACCGGCCGCCAGCCGGATGCGGTGATCGCCTGCGTGGGCGGCGGTTCCAACGCCATCGGCATCTTCTACCCCTACATCCCGGTGGAGGGCGTCAAGCTGATCGGCGTCGAGGCCGCCGGCCTGGGGCTGGAAAGCGGCAAGCACGCGGCGCCGCTCAATGCCGGCGGCGTCGGCGTGCTGCACGGCGCGCGCCAGTATCTGATGCAGGACCCCAACGGCCAGATCATCGAAACCCATTCTATTTCCGCCGGCCTCGATTACCCCGGCGTGGGGCCGGAACACTGCTGGCTCAAGGACAGCGGTCGCGCCGAATACGTGGCGGTAACCGATGCCGAGGCATTGCAGGCGTTCCATGACCTGTGCCGCTTCGAAGGTATCATCCCGGCGCTGGAATCGAGCCATGCCCTGGCCTATGCCGCCAAACTGGCGCCGACGCTGTCCAGGGACAAAGTGCTGCTGGTCAACCTGTCTGGCCGCGGAGACAAGGATATGAACACGGTGGCCGAGCTGTCGGGTATCAAGTTTTAAATACGGAATTTCCATGTCACGCATTGAAACCACCTTCAAGAATCTTCGTGCTCAGGGTAAAAAAGCCCTGATCCCCTTCATCACTGCCGGCGACCCTTCTCCCGACCAGACCGTGCCGCTGATGCACAAGCTGGTCGAAGCGGGGGCGGATATCCTCGAACTGGGCGTGCCATTTTCCGACCCCATGGCGGACGGTCCCACTATTCAGCGCGCCAGCGAACGTGCCCTGAAGCATGGGGTTGGACTCCGGGATGTGCTGGGGATGGTGGCGGAGTTCCGCAAGACCAACCCGTCCACCCCGGTGGTGCTGATGGGCTATGCCAATCCTATCGAGGCCATGGGCTACGAGCAGTTTGCCCAGGCAGCAGGGAGCGCGGGAGTGGACGGCGTGCTGACAGTGGATTATCCGCCGGAAGAGTGCGCCGGTCTTGCCGCGGCCTTGCAGCAGCGCGACATCGACATGATTTTTCTGCTTTCGCCCACCACGCCGGACAAGCGTTTTGCCCAGGTGGCGAAGCTGGCGCGAGGGTTTATTTACTACGTTTCCCTCAAGGGCGTGACGGGTTCGGCGAATCTGGACTTGGAGGAAGTCAGCCGGAAGATTCCTGTCATCCAAGCTGCCGCCAGCCTGCCGGTGGGTGTCGGCTTCGGCATCCGCGATGGCGAAACGGCCCGGGCGGTGGCCCGGTTTGCCGATGCGGTGGTGATCGGCAGCCGTATTGTGCAGGAAATAGAAAATTCAGAGGCAGATGCCGTGGCGCAAAATGTATATACCCTGGTCAAGGGTATTCGTACTGCCATGGATAATTAAGTAAACAGCCACCAGCTGTCAGCAGTCAGCAATTGGGAAGCGGCTTTGCCGCACATTTACTGACTGCTGATGGCTGACTGCTGACCGCTAATTCAAGGATAAAACATGAGCTGGTTTCAGAAACTTCTTCCCCCGAAAATCAAGCGCAAGATCGATAGCGACACCAAAAAATCAGTGCCCGAAGGGCTGTGGAGCAAGTGTCCTACCTGTGAATCGGTGCTCTACCGCACCGATCTTGAAAAAAATCTCGAGGTGTGCCCGAAATGCAGCCATCACTACCGTATTTCTGCCCGCACCCGCCTGCACTTTCTGCTTGACGCCGAGGGTCGCCAGGAAATCGGTGCCAGCGTGACGCCGGTCGATAGCCTTAAGTTCAAGGATAGTAAACGCTATGTCGAGCGCCTTGTGGATGCGAAGCGGGATACCGGCGAGACGGATGCGCTGGTGGTGATGCAGGGCAGCGTTAAGGGCGTCAATCTGGTGGCAGCCGCTTTTGAGTTCAAATTCATGGGCGGGTCCATGGGCTCGGTGGTGGGGGAGCGTTTCGTGCGCGGTGTGGATGTCTGCCTGGAAAAGCACGTGCCATTCGTGTGCTTTTCCGCCAGCGGCGGAGCGCGCATGCAGGAAGGTTTGCTGTCCCTGATGCAGATGGCCAAAACCAGTGCCGCGCTGGCAAAGCTGGGTGATGCCGGCCTGCCGTTCATCTCGGTGCTTACTGACCCTACCATGGGCGGCGTTTCCGCCAGTTTTGCCATGCTTGGCGACGTCATCGTGGCAGAACCCAATGCACTGATCGGCTTTGCCGGACCACGCGTGATCGAGCAAACGGTACGCGAAACTTTGCCGGATGGCTTTCAGCGTGCCGAATTCCTGGTTGAACATGGCGCTGTGGACCTGATTATCGACCGCCGCCAGATGCGCGACCGGCTCGCCAGCCTGTTGACCATGATGTCGCGGATGCCCGCAGCAGCCTGAGCCTCTCAGGACTGAGGTCATGTTAACTACGCCCGTAGGTATGCCTCAGCCCCCAGTGTCCAGCCCACATACCACGCTATCGGGCTGGCTGGCCCATCTTGAGCAATTGCACCCGAAAACCATTGAGCTTGGGCTGGAGCGGGTCAGTCAGGTCAAGGCACGGCTGCAACTCAGGCCTTCCTTTCCCCTCATCACCGTGGGCGGCACCAATGGCAAAGGCTCTACCTGCGCCATGCTGGAGGCCATTCTGTCCGCAGCAGGCTACAAGACCGGTCTCTATACTTCTCCTCATCTGCTGCGCTACAACGAACGTGTCCGTATCGCCATGCAGGAAGCATCCGGCCAGGCGTTATGCGATGCCTTTGTCGCGGTGGAAGCCGCGCGCGGCGATATATCGCTGAGTTATTTCGAATTTGGTACGCTGGCCGCCTTGTGGCTGTTTCAGCAGCAACAGGTTGAGGTGGCCATCCTGGAAGTGGGCCTGGGCGGACGTCTCGATGCGGTAAACGCCTTCGATGCCGACTGCGCCATTGTGACCAGCGTGGATCTCGATCACATGGATTATCTTGGCGATGACCGCGAATCCATCGGCTGGGAGAAGGCCGGCATTTTCAGGGCGAACACTCCTGCCGTGTGTGCTGATGCCAGCCCGCCGCGCCGCTTGCTGGATCATGCAGCGCAAATCGGCGCCCGTCTGAAACTCGCTGGCAAGGATTTCGTTGCGCAGCAAGAGGCTTCGCAGTGGCAGTTTGCGAGCCATGGCGGCTGGCACCTGAGCCTCCCTTTTCCGGCTTTGCGCGGGGATTACCAGCTGGACAATGCGAGCGCCTGTCTCGCGGCCCTGGAGGCGCTCAGCGAGCGTCTGCCCGTGACGCCAGAAGATATTCGTCGTGGCCTGCTGGAGGCTACTGTTCCAGGGCGCTTCCAGGTGCTGCCCGGAAAACCCAAGGTAATCCTCGATGTGGCCCATAACCCGCATGCGGCGCGGGCGCTGGCGGCCAATTTGCGCCAGATGGGGGAGGGCGGCAGGACCATCGCGGTGTTTGCCATGCTGGCGGACAAGGATGTCAGCGGGGTGGTCGCCGCCTTGAAGGGCGTGGTCGATCTGTGGCTGGTGTCCGGGATTGAACATCCACGAGGGATGCCTGCGGCGGCATTGGCGGCTCATGTGGCTGATCTTGCCCATGAAGTGTTCCCGGATATCGCTGCTGCTTATCGCCATGCCTGCCAAATCGCGGGTGGAAGTGATAGAATCGTGGCCTTCGGTTCCTTCCATACCGTGGCCGAAATCATGCAGCAACGTACGCCCATCTATTCATGAACGAGCGCTTAGACTGAATGGCAAACCAGCCTTCCCCAACTGTTGAAGAAATTCAACTCCGCAAACGCGCACGACGCCGCCTGATCGGTGCGATCACGCTGGTGGTCCTGATGGTCACGCTGTTGCCCATGGTGCTGGATGACGAACCCAAACCCGTGGGGCAGGATATCGCCATCAGCATTCCATCCCCGCAAGGCGTTGCGGACTCATTCAAGGCAGCCCCTGAACCGGTGATTTTGCCGTCTGCGCCGCTTTCCGTTGCCGAACCGGAAAAGCCTGCCGCTGTGGCAGAAAAAGTACCTGAACCCAAGCCGAAAGCGGCGCCTTCCGTAAAGGTGGAAAAGCCTGCTGAATCTCCCAGGCCACCGGCTGAAAAGCCCAGGGAAGCCAAGACCGTAGCCAAAGCGGTTGAGCCACAACATGCCGGCACCAGTTATGTGGTATTGCTTGGCGCCTTTCTGGGTGAAGCCAATGCCCGGCAGCGACAGGCCAAACTGAAAGAACTGGGCGTCAAATATTACGTGGAAAAAATCAAATCCCCCGCGGGCGAAAAAATGGCTATTCGTGCCGGACCCTATTCCAGCCGCCAGGATGCGGAGCATGCGCTGGCCAAGCTCAAGTCGGCAGGCATCCAGGATGGCATGGTGGCTGAGAAAAAATAATGTTTTCAGCCTGACATCCAAGACGAATGACGGTTTTTGATTACACGGTATTACTGATTGTCGGGCTTTCCATCCTGCTCAGCGTGATGCGCGGTGCAGTACGTGAAATTCTTGCACTGGCTTCCTGGGTAGTGGCTTTTCTGGTGGCCAATACTTATGGCGTGTGGCTGGCGGCGCAATTGCCGGAGGCCATCCCGGGGGAACCGCTGAAACTGCTGGCAGCATTTGTCATCCTGTTTCTGACTATTTTGCTGTTGATGAGCTTGTTCTCCATCGCATTGTCGGAACTGGTCAAGACGGTGGGGCTGGGTACATTTGATCGCGGACTCGGCGCTATCTTTGGCTTTTCACGAGGCCTGCTGATCGTGATGGTACTGGTGTTGCTGTCCGGACTGACAACCTTGCCACGGCAGCAATTCTGGCGCGATGCAATGTTCAGCGCGCCGCTGGAAGCGCTGACAATGAAAGCCCGGGTCTGGTTGCCGGATGATTTTGCCAAACGGCTCAGTTACGAATAACTATCTGAAATAGGCTCTAAACCATGTGTGGAATTCTCGGCATAGTCGCTAAAACCGCGGTCAACCAGCTGCTTTACGATGGCTTGCTGGTATTGCAGCATCGAGGGCAGGATGCTGCAGGCATCGTGACCAGCGATGGCAGCACCTTTCACATGCATAAATCCAATGGTTTGGTTGCGGATGTCTTTCGTACCCGCAACATGCGCTCCCTGCTGGGAAACATGGGAATTGCCCACGTGCGCTATCCCACCGCTGGCGATGCCTTCTCGTCTGCCGAAGCCCAGCCCTTCTACGTCAATTCCCCCTTGGTATCGTGCTGGCCCACAATGGCAATCTGACCAATGCAGACCAGTTGCGTCAGGATTTGTACCGGCTCGATCTGCGCCATATCAATACCACTTCGGATTCGGAAGTATTGCTCAATGTGCTGGCACATGAATTGCAAGCCTGCACCCATAATGACCATCTTGACTCCAAAGCCATTTTCAAGGCGGTGGCCGGGGTGCATCGCCGCTGCCGTGGCGCTTATGCCGTGGTGGCAATGATTTCCGGCTATGGTCTGGTAGCCTTCCGTGATCCCCATGGAATCCGTCCGCTGGTGGTGGGCCGTGCCGAAACTGAAAATGGTCCGGAATACCTGGTGGCCTCCGAAAGTGTTGCACTGGATGTGCTGGGCTACAAGCTGATTCGCGACATAGACCCTGGCGAAGCGGTCCTGATTGACGAGAGCGGCAACTTCCACAGCCAGCAGTGCGCTGAAACCAGTACGCTTAACCCCTGCATTTTCGAGTATGTCTATCTGGCTCGCCCAGACTCTGTCATTGACGGCATTTCAGTGTATGAAACCCGGCTGCGCATGGGCGTCAGCCTGGCGGATAAAATCAGGAATCAGTATGGTGATCTGGATATCGACGTGGTTATCCCGATTCCCGATACCAGCCGCCCCAGCGCCCTGCAACTTGCGAATCACCTGAATGTGCCTTACCGCGAGGGGTTCATCAAGAATCGCTATATCGGACGCACCTTCATCATGCCCGGCCAGTCACTGCGCAAGAAATCGGTGCGCCAGAAGCTCAACGCCATCGGCATCGAATTTCAAGGCAAGAACGTGCTGCTGGTGGATGATTCCATCGTGCGCGGCACCACCAGCAAGCAGATCGTGCAGATGGCCCGCGATGCCGGTGCGAACAAGGTCTATTTTGCTTCTGCCGCACCGCCAGTGCGCTTCCCGAATGTTTATGGCATCGATATGCCGACACGTGTCGAATTACTGGCCACAGGCCGCACGGATGAGGAAATAGCACAGGAAATCGGCGCCGATGCGGTGATCTATCAGGATCTCGAGGCGCTGGTCGAGGGTGTGCGTGCTGCACGTGAAGCCATTACCCGCTTCGACACTTCATGTTTCAATGGTGAATATATTACCGGCGATATTACGCCGGAATACCTTGCCGAGATCGAGGCCGCACGCGGCAGGCCCAAGGCGCCGGGTGCCGGGCTGGCCAGCCGCCAGCTTGATTTGAATCTGAATGAAGAGGATGATTAATCCCCACGCGAATGATTGTCGGGTGTTGACGTCGGCATATCGCCTCGCATATAGTTATTGCCATGAAAGTACGTATCCAACTCTTCCCCGCGTTTTTCGCCTCCATGCGACTGTGGCTATGGGTTCATTTTCCATGCCGCGGCTTTCTTTCGAACTAAACTGAATTCATACAAGCAAGCGCGGGTCCAACCGCGATTGCTTTATAGTTTGCCCTAAGACCCGCTTCAACAAAGGGGGTTCTGTGGCAAACAATACGGCAGGTAGCGCTGATATCCAGCACAACGTCGCAATCGGCATGAGTTTCGCCATGCTTGCGGCAATCGGTTTCTCGGCCAAGGCAATTCTGGTCAAGTTGGCTTACATCGACTCTGTTGATCCGGTGACCCTGTTGGCGCTGCGAATGGTGTTCTCCATTCCATTCTTTCTTGCGGTGGCGATCTGGGGGCAATTCTCGCAGCGCGGTGCAGCCTTGCACCGGCGCGACTGGCTGGCAGTGCTCGGGCTGGGCCTGATCGGTTATTACCTGTCCAGCCTGCTGGATTTTTCCGGCTTGCAATATATTTCTGCCGGTCTGGAGCGCCTGATCCTGTTTCTTTATCCAACTATGGTTATCGTGCTCTCGTCGCTGCTGATCAGAAAGCCAATCGAGCGATCCACCCTGATGGCGCTGGTGTTGAGTTACGCTGGCATCGCGCTGGTGGTTATGCAGGATGTCCATCCCGGCCAGGATGGGCTGGCACTGGGTGTCGGGCTGGTCTTCGCCAGCACGCTCACCTACTCGATCTACCTGGTCGGGGCGGGGCGGGCAATTGCACGTATCGGGGCGTTGCGATTCACGGCGTATGCCATGATCGTGGCTTGTGTGGCTGTGCTGATCCAGTTTGTGCTGACGCATCCAATGGCCGCATTGAGACAAACGGACCGGGTTTATGCGCTAAGTTTTGCAATGGCAATTTTTTCCACCGTGCTACCGGTATTCCTGCTCTCGGCCGGGATACGCAGGATAGGCTCGGGGCATGCTTCAATGGTGGGGGCTATCGGGCCAGTTTCGACTATTTTCCTTGCCTATGTATTTCTCGGCGAGGCGATCTCTGCATCGCAAATTGCGGGTTCACTACTAGTTCTGGCAGGAGTGCTGATGATCGGACTCAAACGCTGATCGTGCTTGCGACCATTCTTAATGGCCGGATTCAAGTTATCATCTCAATCTAAATTTACGGGGAGAAATACCAATGAACGACGATTTTGATCTTGAAACCCTGGCCATCCTGGCCGGGACCCAGCGCAGCCAGTTCAACGAGCATTCCGAGGCCATGTTCCTCACCTCCAGCTTCGTGTTCGAGAATGCAGCGCAGGCCGCAGCCCGCTTTGGCGGGCAGGAGCCGGGAAATATTTACTCGCGCTTCACCAATCCCACCGTTAGCATGCTGCAGGACCGGCTGTCAGCACTGGAGGGCGCGGAATTCTGTGTTGCCACTTCCAGCGGCATGTCCGCCATTCTGGCTTGCGTGATGGGCCTGCTTTCGGCCGGCGATCACATCGTCGCCTCACGCAGCATTTTCGGCACCACGGTGCAGTTGTTCGGCAATATCCTCAAGCGCTTCGGGGTGGAAACCACTTTCGTGCCGCTGGCTGAGCCCGCTGCCTGGGAACAGGCCGTGCAACCCAATACCAAGCTCTTTTTCGTCGAGACGCCATCCAACCCGCTCACCGAGGTGTGCGACATCGCCGAGCTGGCCGCCATCGCGCACAAGGCCGGTGCCTGGCTGGCGGTGGACAACTGCTTCTGTACCCCGATGCTGCAGCGCCCGCTCGATCTGGGGGCGGATATCGTGATCCACTCCGCCACCAAGTATCTTGACGGGCAGGGGCGGGTGCTGGGCGGCGCGGTGCTGGGCAGCAAGCAGCTCATGGAAGGGGTGTACGGCTTTTTGAGAACAGCGGGGCCAACGCTCTCGGCCTTCAATGCCTGGGTGATCCTGAAGGGGCTGGAAACCCTGAAGATCCGCATGGACGCGCATTCGCGCAATGCGCTGGAACTGGCGCAGTGGCTGGAAGGCCAGTCCTGGGTGGAACGTGTTTACTATCACGGGCTGCCTTCACACCCCCAGCACGCGCTGGCGATGAAGCAGCAGAAAACCGGCGGCGGCATCGTGGCATTCGACGTCAAGGGCGGCAAGGATGCAGCCTGGCGCCTGGTGGATGCAACGCGCATGGTTTCGATTACCGCCAACCTGGGCGATACCAAAACCACCATTACCCATCCGGCCTCAACCACCCACAGCCGGGTCACGGCCGAAGCGCGAGCTGCTGCCGGAATTGGCGACGGACTGCTGCGTGTGGCGGTGGGGTTGGAGTCGGTTGCGGACATCAAGGCAGATCTGGCGCGCGGCTTGCAAAACAAGGCGTAAAGCCCAGTTGGCCGGGTTGTTGAGACGTAATGGGAGACCGGCCATGAGCCACGCACTGCGCTTTTTCCTCCTCGCCTGCTCAGTGTGGCTGTTCCTTTCTCCGGCGCAGGCCTCGCAGGAAGGCGCGCTTGAAGCCGGCATGGTCAATCCCGGCTACGAGGAGCATCCCGCCTGGTTCCGGAGTTCCTTTCTGGATCTGCGCGATGACGTGCGCGAGGCCGCGGGCAATAAACGCCGGGTTTTGCTGTATTTCTACCAGGATGGCTGCCCCTACTGCAAAAAACTCCTGCAGGACAATTTCGGCCAGCGCGCCATCGCGGACAAGACGCGCCAGTATTTCGACGTGATCGCGCTCAACCTGTGGGGCGACCGCGAGGTGACCGGGCTGGATGGCAAGACCGTGACAGAAAAGGAATTCGCCCGGCAGCTGCGGGTGATGTTCACCCCGACCCTGCTGGCCCTGAACGAAAAGGGCGAGGCGATATTGCGCATCAATGGCTACTATGCCCCGCACCGCTTCTCTGCGGCACTGGACTATGCCGGTCAGGGAAAGGAGGGCGGAGGCTCGTTCCGGGATTATTTTGCCGCCCAGTCCGCCCAGTCCGCTAGCGGAAAGCTGCATGCCAGTGCGCGGTTCATCAAGCCCCCACTGGCCTTCGATGCCGCCCTGAAGCGCTCGAAAAAACCGCTGCTGGTGTTGTTCGAGCAGAAAACCTGCCCGGCTTGCGACGAGCTTCACCTGGATATCCTTAAACGCAAGGAAAGCCGTCCCCTGCTGGATGCCCTGCAAATCGCGCAGCTTGACATGTGGAGCGACGCACCGCTGACAACGCCGGACGGGCGGCAAACCAGCGCGCGCGAATGGGCGCGGCAACTCGATATCAACTATGCCCCCAGCATGGTGTTTTTTGACGCTTCAGGCAAGGAAGTGTTTCGCGCTGAAGCCATGCTCAAGGCTTTTCACGTCCAGTCGGCGCTGGATTACGCAGGTAGCGGGGCATATCGGGAATATCCGGAATTCCAGCGCTATATCGATCAGCGTGCCGATAGCCTGAGGGCCAGGGGAATCGCCGTCGACCTGATGAAATAAGCCGGGAGCCCTGGCCGGATCGCGCTTGCAGCGCTCAGCTACATTGCGGACAATGGAGCGAATATTTCAAGGGAGAAGAAAAATGACCAAGTACATCGGAATCCTCACCTCAGGGGGTGACAGCCCCGGGCTGAATGCGGCCATTCGTGGTGTGGGCAAGGCCTGTATCGGTCATTACGGCATGCACATCATCGGTTTTCGCGACGGTTTTCGCGGCTTGATGGAAAACCGCACCACGCGCCTGGACGGCGGCCAGCTGTCGGGCATTCTCACCACCGGCGGCACGATCCTGGGCACCAGCCGGGACAAGCCGCACCGCATGCCGGTGGGGGGCAAGGTGCTGGACATGACCGATGTCATCGTCGGCAATTACCATGACAACCATCTCGACGCGCTGGTCTGCCTGGGTGGCGGCGGCACGCAGAAAAATGCCCTGCGCCTCAAGAAAAAAGGGCTGAATGTCATCACCCTGCCCAAGACCATCGACAACGACGTCGCCATGACCGACACCACTTTCGGTTTCGACACCGCGCTGGGCATCGCCACCGAGGCCATGGATCGGCTGCACAGCACGGCCCACAGCCACCACCGCATCATCGTGGTGGAAATCATGGGCCATCGCGCCGGCTGGCTGGCGCTGGGGGCGGGTATCGCCGGCGGTGCCGATGTGATCCTGATCCCCGAAATTCCCTACACGGTGGAAAGCGTGGCCGAGGCGATCCGCGAGCGCAGCCGCAACGGCAAGCCGTTCAGCATCGTGGCGGTGGCGGAAGGGGCGGTTTCGGTACAGGACCATGTCGCGATGCTGGCGGCGCAGGAGAAGAAAATAAAAACTAGGGGCGGCAAGAAAGGGGCTGTCACGCCTCCCGCGCATGTTACGGAAATCCAGTATGCCGACCACACCCTGCGCCTGGCGAAAAAACTCGAGCAGCTCACCGGCCTGGAGGCGCGCGTCACCATCCTCGGGCATTTGCAGCGCGGCGGTATTCCCTCCGCGGCGGACCGCCTGCTGGCAACGCGCCTGGGTACCGCCTGCGCCGACCTGATCAATCAGGGGCACTACGGCGTCATGGTGGCCGCCAGGGGAGATGGAACCCGGGCAGTCAAACTCGAGGATGTGGCGGGAAAGGTCAAAACCGTGCCACCCGATCATCCGTGGGTGGAAAGCGCGCGCCGCGTGGGCACCAATCTGGGTGACTGAGCGGTAACACGGGTTTTATGGTGTCATCACTACAAAAAAGGAAAAAAGATGGATGGAGAAAACCGTGGCGCTTCAACTCCGATCCCGGGCAACCTGCATGAGACATTGAATGAGTTGCAGGTGATGGCGTTGCGCCGGATCGAAAATTTTGGCTGGGAACTGCGCTTTATTCGCCGTGCCGGTCTCAAACTACCGATTCCCGTTGTATCCAACACCGAAGGCACGACCATCGGCGTGCTGGAGGAAGATGGCCGGGTCAACCTGGAGCATGAGGTCAGGCTGCGCGGCTAAGCCCTTATTTTTTAGGAGCAAGAAAATGAGTAAAACTGCAACCCGTTCCAGCAACCCTGAATTCGACAGCCTGGTTCCCGGCATTCCCTTTAACCGCCGTGCTTTTGTCATCACCATGCTGGGCGCGGGGTTTGCCCTCGCAACCCAGCCGGTGATGGCTGGTACCGTGATCAAGACCAGCGCCGAAGGTCTGCTTGCGGGTGAAATCAAGGTGCCGGTCAGCGATGGCGAAATGGTGGCCTATCGCGCGCAACCGGCCACGGGCGCCAATTTCCCGGTGATCCTGGTGATTTCCGAGATTTTCGGGGTGCACGAACATATTGCCGATGTCTGCCGGCGCCTGGCCCGGCTCGGTTATCTGGCCATCGCACCTGAACTGTTTGCGCGCCAGGGCGACCCGCGCAAAATCAGCAGCATCCAGGAGATTATCGACAACATCGTATCCAGAACGCCGGATGCTCAGGTCATGACTGATCTGGATGCCTGCGAGTCCTGGGCCCGGGCCCATGGCGGCGATGTGTCGCGTATGGCGATCACCGGATTCTGCTGGGGTGGCCGCATCACCTGGCTATACGCAGCCCATAACCCGCGCCTCAAGGCGGCGGTGGCGTGGTATGGCCGGATTGACGGCGAGGTGAGCGAGCGCACGCCGCAGTATCCGCTTGATCAGGCTGCGCAGCTGAAAGCGCCCGTACTGGGGCTGTATGGCGGGCAGGACCAGGGCATTCCGCTGGATGACGTGGAAGCCATGCGTGCAGCCATCAAGAAGGCCGGTGGCAAATCCGAGATCCATGTCTATGCCGATGCGCCCCATGCCTTCCACGCCGATTACCGGCCCAGCTATCGCAAGGACGTGGCGGAAGATGGGTGGAAGCGCATGCAGGCGTGGCTGAAGAAAAACGGGATGTGATGCAGTGCTGGAAAGCGGGCCGCGTCAGGCAGGCCCCGCATCCAGATTTTGCACCCAGACTAGCGCGTCAATGTGGTTGATGTTCACCCGGTCCACATCCAGATTTAGCAGCCTGGCTAGTTGGGCGATCTTTTTTGCGTCAAATTCCTCACAGGCCGTCGCCAGCTCCAGATAAGGGGCGAATGGCCCCTCATGAGCGATCAGGGCCTGCGTCACCGGCTCTGGCAATTTCAGATTCTCCAGGGCTTGACCCATCGGTACACGCAACAGCACGTCCAGCAGGGAAAACATGCCAGTCACGAAAAGATCGTCTTTCTGCATGACCCCCATTTTTTCCGTGCCCAGCAATTCTGTCAGGCGCGCCCGAACCAGGGCATTTTCCATCAGCGCTGCATCCAGTTCTTCCACATTGCCGCTGACAAACAGCAATAATGTTAGCCAGCGGTAAAGTTGTTGCTGGCCAAGAATCAGCAGCGCATGCTCAAGCGTGGAAGCCGGTTTTGACAACCCGCCCGCAGGGGAGTTGATGTAGCGCAATATCTTGTAGGATAAAACGGGGTCCTGTCTGAACAAAGCCGCAATTTCGGTGGTTTCGGCATTGCGCCGGACCAGGTTCATGATCTCCAGCACTTTCAGCCTGCCGGTGTCCGCGCGGGGCTTGTCCCACTTTTCCCTGCTTGTTACAAACGAGCCCTGGAAAAAGGAAAACGGCAGCTTCTTGCATACCTGCAACATTTCCAGCGATTCGATATCCTGTGCCACCAGTTTCTTGGAGAAGGCGTTGCGGCTGATCGCGTTGATCTCGGTGGTAATGTCGGGCAGCGGCCGGTCTGAAACGTCAATCAGCATGTATTCGGCAAGGTCCAGAAAAGGCTGCATTTCTGGCCTTTCACGATAATTCGCCAGGCCAATCCGGAATCCCAGGGTCCGAAGATCCTGCAACCTCGGCAGAAGGGAATAGTCACTATCAGTGCCCCAGTCTTCAGAACATTCGAGCACCAGCACAGTGTTGGATGCAGGCAACTGTTCAATCAGCGCGTTGTCCAGGGAATAGACAGATAGCGGAATGAAGGCCATGCGATGCCCAAGCAAGCGTTCAATGTTCATCCTCAGTACATTGCGGATCAGCACCTCATCATAAAGGCGGTGAATGGTATCGGCTGAATGGCGAATCCGGTCGCGCTTGGCTTTGTTCAGCCGGAATTCATAGCCTGCAACGCGCTGTTCGTGATTGAGCACGGCTTCACGGCAAACAAAGGATTTGGCGGTTTCTCCGCCGGCGGGTCCGGCGTCTTCGTTCGTTGCAGATGCCGGAATGATGCCGGGGCCGGCGATGGGAGCGAGTTGATTGAGCTGTTGAAATGCGGCATCCTGCTGGCCGGAGGGAGGTGTTTGATTACCCGCCCGGTGCTTGTTGCCCGTGTCATTCCCGCTGATTAATTTAAATAATCGATCAAACAAGGGGGCGCTCCAGTGTGTCGAATTCGAATATTTTATAAGTTAATGTCTGATCTTGCCGGTAATTCTTTGATTTATACTCACGTCCTTCATTGTGGCGGTCGTGGCGTGGAACGCCCGCTCGACCGCCTTTGAGCCAAATTGAATGATGGTGAACGCGAATAAAACCCGTCTGGAAGACCAGCCTGCGTATGTCCTGCATACCTATCCATATCGTGAGACCAGCCTGATTGTCGAGGTGTTCAGCCAGAACCACGGCCGCCTGCCGCTTGTGGCGCGCGGGGCGCGGCGGCCAAAATCGGCAGTTCGCGGTTTGCTGCTTTCCTTTCAGCCGCTGCAACTGAACTGGTTTGGCAAGAACGAGCTGCGCACGTTGCACAGCGCCGAGTGGCAGGGCGGGCAGCCGCTGCTGCAAGGCATGGCGCTGATGTGCGGTTTTTATCTGAATGAATTGCTGCTCAAGCTGCTGCAGCGCGATGACCCGCACGAGCAGCTTTTCCTTTATTACCAGCAGACTTTGCAGGATCTGGCGCGGCGCACGGATTACGAGGCCATTCTGCGCTGCTTCGAGAAGCGCCTGCTGCAGGAGCTGGGGTATGCGCTGACGCTCGATCGCGAGGCCGGGACGGAGCTGCCCGTGGCGGCGGAAGAAGCGTATCGCTACGTGATCGAGCGCGGCCCGGTGCGGCAATCGGCAGGGCAAAACGGTGTAGAATTGCGCGGCAAAACGCTACTCGATCTGGCGGCCGACGATTACAGCGATCCGCTCACGCTGCAGCAGGGCAAGGCGCTGATGCGCTCCCTGCTCAACCACTACCTGGGCGACCAGACGCTGCATACGCGACAATTACTCAAGGATTTGCAAAAAATATGATTCAGCTCGGTGTCAATATCGACCACGTGGCCACCCTGCGCCAGGCGCGCGGTACGCTTTATCCCAGCCCGGTGCAGGCGGCGCTGATGGCCGAATCCGCCGGGGCGGACGTGATCACCCTGCACCTGCGCGAGGACCGCCGCCATATTCAGGATGCGGACGTGGAAATCCTGCGCCAGACGTTGCAGACGCGCATGAATCTGGAAATGGCGGTGACCGGCGAGATGGTGCAGATCGCGCTGCGCGTGCGTCCGCAGGACGTGTGCCTGGTGCCTGAGAAACGCGAGGAGCTGACTACCGAGGGCGGCCTGGATGTGGCTGGCCAATTCGACAAGGTGCGTGAGGCTTGTGCCGCACTGGGCGCGGCAGGGATTCGTGTGTCGCTTTTTATCGACGCCGACCGCAAGCAGCTCGATGCCGCAATAGCTGCCGGCGCGCCAGTGGTGGAGATCCATACCGGCCATTATGCCGATGCCCCGGATCATGCCGGGCAGCAGCAGGAATTCGCGCGCATCGCCGATGCGGTGGCTTATGGCCAGTCCATCGGCCTGCGCGTCAATGCCGGACACGGCCTGCATTACCACAACGTGCAGCCGATTGCCGCCCTGCCCGGGATGGGCGAACTCAACATCGGCCATGCCATCGTCGCCCATGCCCTGTTCGTGGGCTGGGAGAACGCGGTGCGCGAGATGAAATCCCTGATGGTGGCTGCTGAGGTGTCATTGCGAGGAACGAAGTGACGAAGCAATCTCGGTTGATGCGAGCAAGATTGCTTCGCTATGCTCGCAATGACGGCATAGTGGCGGTTACGGACTTGCTTTGATGATCTACGGCATCGGCACCGATATCGTTGCAACCAGCCGCATTGCAGCGGTGTGGGAACGCCATGGCGAGGCTTTTGCGCGGCGCATACTGGCGCAGCAGGAGTGGGCCGGTTTTGCCGAGGCCAGCCATCCCGCCCGCTTTCTCGCCAAGCGCTTCGCCGCCAAGGAGGCGTTTGCCAAGGCGCTGGGAACGGGGATTCGCTCCCCGGCTTCCTTGCATAATATCCGTGTGATTCATGACGGGCTGGGCAAACCCATGCTGGATTTTGCGCCCGAGCTGTCGGCTTTGCTGAAGCGCCATGCTATTTGCAGCCATCACCTTTCCATCAGTGATGAAAAGGAATTGGCAGCGGCTTTCGTGATTCTGGAACGATAAGGAAATTTATGTCGCTGGGCCCGGTGATGCTGGACGTAGTGGGTACGCAACTCAATGATGACGACCGGCGGCGGCTGAAGCATCCGCTGGTGGGCGGGGTGATCCTGTTCAGCCGCAACTACGAATCGCCGGAACAATTGCGTGCGCTCAGCGCCGAAATCCATGCCCTGCGCACCCCGCACCTGCTCATTGCGGTGGACCATGAAGGAGGCAGGGTGCAGCGCTTCAAGGAAGGTTTTACCCGCCTGCCGCCAATGCGCGAGCTGGGCATGATCTGGGACAACCATCATTCTCGCGCGAAACACCTCGCCCAGCAGACCGGCTACGTGCTCGCCGCCGAGTTGCGCGCCCATGGGGTGGATTTCAGTTTCACGCCGGTGCTGGATATCGACTTCGGCGCCAGCGGCGTGATTGGCAGCCGCGCCTTTCACCGCAAGCCGCAGGCCATTGCCGATCTGGCGCATCATCTGATGCTGGGCCTGAGACAGGGCGGCATGGCGGCGGTTGGCAAGCATTTCCCCGGCCATGGTTATGTGCGCGCCGATTCGCACCACGAGGTGCCGGTGGACGAGCGTTCCTTTGCCGACATTGAGATGGAAGACCTGATGCCATTCCAGCAAATGATCAATTTCGGCATGGCCGCCATTATGCCCGCCCATGTGATTTATCCCGGGGTGGATCCGGGCCCGGCCGGATTTTCCAGCATCTGGCTGAAAGATATCCTGCGCACCCGGATGGGTTTCGGCGGCGTGATTTTCAGCGATGATCTTTCCATGGCCGGTGCGCATGTGGCCGGCGGCCCGGCGCAGCGCGCCGAAGCGGCCCTGAAGGCGGGCTGCGACATGGTACTGTTGTGCAACAAACCCGACGATGCGGATGAACTGCTGGCCGGGCTGCGCTATACCATGCCGGCAGTGAGCATGGCTCGGCTGGTGCGCATGCACGGCAAGCCCCATCCGCTTTCCATGGCGAAGCTGCATGAAGACGCCGATTTCATCAAGGCGGTGCATGCCGTGGGCAGCATCGGCATCCACGAGGGCAATCTGCCGCTGGGTGATCCGACGAATAGTTGCGGGCATGCGTAAAACCTTAAACCCCCCTCGGTCCCCCCTTGTCAGGGGGGAAGCCCCAATCTGCCCCTCCCCTGACAAGGGGAGGAAGGGAGGGGTTAGTCCTTTTCTTCCCTACAACAAAAATCTTACCGCGCTGGCTCGCGAAAACCGCAAGAACCCCACGCCAGCCGAAACCCGCATGTGGCAGCAAGTCCTGCGCATGCGCCAGCTTGCCCAACACAAGTTTCTGCGCCAGAAACCTATTGGCAACTTTATTGTTGATTTTTACTGTGTTGAATTGCGACTTGCGATCGAGATTGATGGGCACGACCATGCGGAAAAGGCTGGAGGCGACCTTGAACGGACCCGGTTCCTGAATGGGCTTGGTCTGACGGTTATTCGCTATGGCAATGGCGAGGTGATGGGGAATATCGATGGCGTTTATGAGGATCTGGTGGCTCGAATTCAAAATCTAACCCCAACCCCTCCCATCCTCCCCTTGTGCGAGCATCCGCTGCGCGGATTGCCTGCTTACCCCGCTTCAGGGGAGGGGCTGATCGGAGAGGGGCAGGCAGGGGAGGAATCCACGTCTCCTCCCCTGACAAGGGGAGGCCGGGAGGGGTTTGAGAACTATGATATTGCCTCCGAGGACAACCCAACCCCATGAACCTTACTTCCTGTCGCCAATGCCCGCGCCTGGCCAGTTTTCTCGATGAAGTCAAAGCAGAAAATCCCGCTTATCATGCCCGCCCGGTCGTGCCCTTTGGCGACGCTAACCCGCGCTTGCTGATCGTTGGCCTGGCACCCGTCATGCACGGCGCCAACCGCACTGGGCGTCCGTTTACCGGCGATCATGCCGGGATTCTGCTGTATCAGACCTTGCACCGCTTTGGCTTTGCTTCCGGGTCCGAATCCGTCAGCGCCGGCGATGGCCTGAAGCTTCTCGGCTGCCGCATCACCAATGCGGTGAAGTGTCTGCCGCCACAGAACAAGCCGGAAACTGCCGAGATCAGGCAATGCAACGTTTTTCTACGCGAGGAGCTGGCTGTTTTGCCGCAGGGAACCGCGGTGCTGGCACTGGGTAATGTGGCGCATCAGGCAGTGCTGTTGGCGCAAGGGCTGAAGATCAAGGCATATCCGTTCGGTCATGCTACCCGCTATGATCTGCCCAGCGGGTTGAGCCTTTATTCCAGCTATCACTGCAGCCGCTACAATACCCAGACCCGCCGGCTCACCACCGGGATGTTCGAGGCGGTGTTTGCCGATATCCGCAACCATCTTGATGGAGCCTCTCCATGCCCTACGTCAATATCCGTATCGCCGGCAGCCTGAGCCGCGAGCAAACGCAGAAGATCGCCGAGGATTAAGGGCTCCGTTAATGTTCGACAGCAAGCCTTTTCTCGCCAGCCTGACCCATCTGCCCGGGGTCTACCGCATGCTCAATGCGGCGGGGGAGGTGATCTACGTCGGCAAGGCGCGCGACCTGAAAAAGCGCGTTGCGTCCTATTTTCAGAAGACCAGCCACGTGCCGCGCACACGCCTGATGGTTTCGCAGATCGCAGCCATCGAAACCACGGTGACGCGCAGCGAGGCCGAAGCGCTGCTGCTCGAAAACAACCTGATCAAGTCGCTGGCGCCGCGTTTCAATATCCTGTTCCGCGATGACAAGTCCTACCCCTACATCGTGCTTTCCGGCCACCGCTTCCCGCGCCTTGCCTACTATCGTGGCGTGCAGCACAAGGGCAACCAGTATTTCGGTCCCTTCCCCAATGCCGGCGCGGTCAAGGAGAGCATCCAGTTGTTGCAGAAGATTTTTCGCCTGCGCACCTGCGAGGACAGTGTTTTCAACAACCGCTCGCGCCCCTGCCTGCTGCACCAGATCCAGCGTTGCACCGCGCCTTGTGTCGGCTTGATCGATGACGAAAACTACCGCGCCGACGTGCACAACGCGGCCCTGTTCATGCAGGGCAAGGACCAGCAGGTCATGGCGGCTTTGATGGATAAGATGCAGGCGGCGGCTGAAGCTTTGCGCTATGAGGAGGCGGCGCTGTACCGCGACCAGATCAGTGCCCTGCGCCAGGTGCAGGAGAAACAGTATGTCAGCAGCGGCAGCGGCGCGGATGCCGATATCGTCGCCTGCTACGAAAAGCAGGGCATGGTGAGCGTCAACCTGGTCATGGTGCGCGGCGGACGGCATCTGGGCGACAAGAGTTTTTTCCCCAGCCACGCCGGGGAATACGATACCGCAACGGCCCTGGAGGCATTCCTGGGTCAGCATTATTTGAACCAGTTCGTGCCGCGCCAGATTTTTGTCAGTGAGCAGATTGATGGCGAAGTGCTGGAACCGCTGCTGAGCGAGCAGGCGCAGCACAAAGTACAGATCAACAGCCACCCAACGGGGGAGCGCCGCGTGTGGGTGGAAATGGCGCTCACCAATGCCCGCCTGGCAGTCGAGCAGCGCCAGAGCCAGCAGGCTAATCAGGAAGCGCGTCTCCAGGCCTTGCAGCAGGCTCTGGATTTGCCCGATAGCATGCAGCGCATCGAGTGCTTTGATATCAGCCATACCATGGGCGAGGCGACGGTAGCCTCGTGCGTGGTGTTCGATCAGGGCGATATGCGCAATGGCGAGTACCGGCGCTATAACATCAGCGGCATTACGCCGGGGGACGATTATGCAGCGATGCGCTCGGTGCTGGAGCGGCGCTATCGCAAGATTGCGGCGGGCGAGGGCAAGATGCCGGACCTGATCCTGATCGACGGTGGCAAGGGGCAGCTCGGCAGTGCGCTGGAAATACTGACCGAACTGGGACTGAACGACGTGGCGGTGGTCGGCGTGGCCAAGGGCGAGGCGCGCAAGCCGGGGCTGGAACAGCTTATTTTCCCGGAACGCTACAAACCGTTACAATTGCCCAAGGATAGTCCGGCCTTGCACCTGATTCAGCAAGTGCGCGATGAAGCGCACCGCTTTGCCATCAGCGGGCATCGTGCCAGGCGTGGCAAGGCCCGCACCCATTCGTCGCTGGAGGATATCGGTGGCATTGGCGCCAAGCGCAGGCAGCGCCTTCTGGCTCGTTTTGGGGGCCTGAAGGGGGTGGCCGGGGCGAATGTGGATGAACTGGCCCAGGTAGAGTGTATCAGCCGTGCTCTGGCGGAAAAAATTTATCAGGAACTGCATTAGCGTTAATACGCCCTAAATCAATATGCCCATGAATATACCCAACTTGCTTACCTGGCTCAGGATCGTCCTGATCCCGGTGTTCGTCGCGGTTTTCTATCTGCCCGCGTCTTGGATCGAGCCGCATGCGGTCAACTTCTATGCAACCATGATCTTCGTCGTGGCGGCCATAACCGACTGGCTGGATGGCTATCTGGCGCGGGCCCTGAACCAGATGTCCGCTTTTGGCGCCTTTCTCGACCCGGTTGCCGATAAGCTCATGGTGGCTGCGGCACTGGTCGTGCTGGTCAAGCTGCAACGAGTGGACGTCGGCATCGCCCTGATCATCATTGGTCGCGAAATTGCGATTTCTGCCCTGCGGGAATGGATGGCAGGCATCGGGAAGAGCAAGAATGTCGCCGTTTCCTTCATCGGGAAACTCAAAACCACGGCACAAATGGCTGCTATCCTGCTGTTGCTGTATCACGATCGCGTTGCTGGGATGTTCGATGCGCACGCCGCGGGAACAGCCCTGATTTATATCGCTGCAATTTTGACTTTGTGGTCAATGGCTTATTACCTGAAAAAGGCCTGGCCACAGATCGCCGGGCAAAATTGATAGTGCGAGAGGCTTGACATCAAAGGCTAAATCATTAGAATAGCGGCTTCTCAAACGCGGGAATAGCTCAGTTGGTAGAGCGATACCTTGCCAAGGTATAGGTCGCGAGTTCGAATCTCGTTTCCCGCTCCAGATTCAAGGGAAAGCGTCAGCTTTCCCTTTTTAGTTCCGGTTGTTACCGATCGCTGGAATTAACGAAAGCTTCAATAGCCAGATCACACTGGCGGGGTAGCAAAGAGGTTATGCAGCGGCCTGCAAAGCCGTTTAGACCGGTTCGATTCCGGTCCCCGCCTCCAAATTCCCAGCCCGGGTGGCGAAATTGGTAGACGCAACGGACTTAAAATCCGTCGATCGCAAGGTCATACCGGTTCAAGTCCGGTCCTGGGCACCACTCCAAATGAGATTTTCAGTCAACCAGGTGATGCGATTCTTCACCCGGTAACCCGGTTTCAGGGTCGATCCAGTCCGCGATGCCCAATTCTGCTTCTGCTTCTTCCAGTGTTTCTCCCGGTTCGTAATCACTTTCATCGTTGTATTCCATATCCTGCATGGCGTCCAGCAATGTCGGGAACGGGCCGAATGCCTTGTCGGTTACTCTTTCCTGCCAGTAGTAGCCATCAGGTCGTTCGATGATGCGGGCTTGATCCGCCTCGGGTGGAGGGGTGTGTTCTGTCATTGTCGTTGTCTCCTCGCAATTTGCATTTGTGACAAAAACTGAATTTATTATAGACCCAAATTTGTAGGGTGTAATGAATCCGGTCTGGCTTGGCATTAAATGGTTTTGACTTGCCAAGCATGATGGTTTGCAGTAAACCTGTACCCCATGCCGCTCAAAAATTATCTGTTCCTGTTTGCCGTGTTCCTGTTTGTCCAGTTGCTCCTCTGGACGCAGCCGGTAGCGGACGCCACTTCCTTTTCCGGGCGGGCTGACGTGCGGCAGTTTGTGGCCGAAATGGTTGATAAGCATGGTTTCGATGCTGATGAGTTGAATGTTATGTTCGCTCAGGTGACGCTGCGCCCGAGTGTGGCAAAGACCATGACCAACAAGGTGGTGAAGCCCCCTTCATGGACTCGTTACCGTGCCAATTTCGTGAATTTGTGGCGCATTTATCATGGCGTCAGTTTCTGGAGCGAGAATGAAGCGGCGCTGACGCGTGCTCGCCAGATTTATGGTGTTCCCGAGGAGGTGATCGTGGCCATTATCGGGGTGGAAACCCGTTATGGCACTTACCCCCTGTCCCATCCCGTGCTTGATACTCTGGCTACACTGGCCTTTGATTATCCGCGTCGCGGAGAATTCTTCCGTGGTGAACTGGAGCAATACCTGCTGCTGATGCGCGAGGAGGGCAAAGACCCGCTCTCGATTCGGGGCTCGTTCGCCGGTGCAATGGGGATTCCCCAGTTCATGCCCAGTAGCTACCGGACTTATGCAGTCGATTTCGATGGTGATGGGCGGCGCGATTTGTGGCGCAATTCCAGCGATGCAATTGGCAGTGTTGCCAATTACCTCAAGGCTCATGGCTGGGAAACCAACCTGCCGGTGGCGATACGCGCCTTTCTGCAGCAGGATGCGGCTTCCAGCGGCCTTCTGCGGGGAGGCTTGAAGCCGCAGCACAGCATGGAGCAGTTGCGCGCGCTCGGTGTTGTGGCGGCTGAAGCTTTGGCACCGGAGACGCTGGCCGCCTTGCTGTCCGTGGATGTCGGCGACGGGCAGGAGTACTGGCTGGGACTGAACAATTTCTATGTGATCACGCGCTACAACCGCAATCCGTTTTACGCCCTTTCGGTCTATCAGCTGAGCCGGGAAATCCGCCTGGCGCGTGCGTCTTCCCTCGATTAAGGAGAATCCTCATGGTTTTCAATGCGCAAGCTCATGGCTGGGGTGCCCTTATGCTGCTGCTGGCAGCGCAGGCACAATCTGCCCCTGTGCCGGAGACATTGAGCACACTCAAGGACCAGCAGCAGGTGGCGGTCACTATCTATAACGAAAATCTCGCCTTGATCAAGGACCAGCGCAGGGTGGCGCCGGAGAAGGGGGTGAACCGCCTCGCCTGGCGTGACGTGAGCGCGCGCATCATGCCTGAAACGGCCTTGCTGCGCAGCCTGACTGGGAGCGATGGAATCGTCTTGCTGGAGCAGAATTTCGATTTCGATTTGCTTACGCCACAGAAGCTGCTGGATAAATATGTCGGCCAGAGCGTGACGGTGATCCGGACCAACCCGGCTACGGGTGTGGAAAGCAGCGAAGCCGCCACTGTTCTCGGCGTTAATGGCGGCGTAGTGCTTGAATTTGCGGATCGCATTGAAACCGGCCTGCCGGGGCGCCTGGCATTCAGGACCGTGCCGGCCAATCTGCGTGATCGTCCGACGCTGGTGATCAGCTTTCAGGCACATGCAGGTGGCGAACGCCCAATGGAACTGAGCTATCTCACCGCAGGGCTTTCCTGGCGTGCGGATTACGTGGCCGAGCTGAACCCGGCTGATGACAGGCTCGATTTGAACGGCTGGGTCACGCTGACCAACGTCAGTGGCAGCAGCTACCCTAATGCAAAATTGCAACTGGTCGCCGGGGATGTGAACCGGGTGCGTCAGGAGATGGCTTCCGCTCGGGATGGCCGGGTCATGAAGGCTGAATCCATGGCCGCGCCGGCCATGGCGGAAGAAAGCCTGTTCGAATATCACTTCTATTCATTGGAGCGTCCCGCCTCCATCGCCGAACAGCAAACCAAACAGGTGGCCCTGCTGTCAGTGAGCAGTGTTCCGGTGCACAAGGAGCTTTTGTTGCAAGGCAGGGATTATTACTACCGCAGCAGCCAGGGTGATCTGGGGCAGAAAATGAAAGTGGGCATTTTTGTTGAATTCGAGAACAAAGGCGGTGGACTGGGGGTGCCTTTGCCCAGGGGCGTGATTCGGGTTTACAAAAAAGATACGGCTGGCAACGCCCAGTTCGTGGGAGAAGACCGCATAGACCATACCCCACGTGGTGAAAAGGTCCGGCTCAAGCTGGGTGAGGCATTTGATGTCACGGCAGACAAGAAGCAGACCAACTTCCAGAAAATATCCGGGACCAGCCGTTACAACGCCATTTTCGAGAGCGCATACCAGATCGAACTGAAGAACGCCAAGGATGAAGCGGTGACAGTGAAAGTAATGGAGCCGCTGCCGGGAGATTGGGAGGTGCTGGCTGAGAGCCACCCGCACCGCAAGGCGGCGAGCAATACAGCACTCTGGAGTTTGCAGGTGCCTGCACGGGGCAAGGCAGTGCTGGATTACCGGGTGCGGGTGAAACTGTAAATTTTCAAAATGCTATGAAGCGCTGAACTTCTTGAAGTGGTTGATCAGCCCATTGGTGGAGGCATCAAAGCGCGTTGCCATTTCAGTGTGACTCAGCTCGGGCAGGATATTGCTGGCCAGTTGTTTGCCCAGTTCCACGCCCCACTGGTCGAACGAGTTGAGATTCCAGATGATGCCCTGTACGAACACCTTGTGTTCGTAGAGCGCGATCAGCGAACCCAGGGCATGCGGCGTGACCTTGCGCAAGAGGATGGAATTGGTGGGTTTGTTGCCGGGGAAAACCTTGTGCGGCAGCAACTGCTTCAGTTTCCTGCCTTTGATGCCCGCGTGCTCCAGTTCGGCGCGCGCTTCGTCTTCGGTCTTCCCCTGCATCAGGGCCTGTGTCTGGGCAAAGAAATTGGCCAGCAGAATGCGATGGTGGTCGCCGATGGGGTTGTGGCTGTCGACCGGCACCAGAAAATCCGCCGGAATCAGCTTGCTGCCCTGGTGGATTAGCTGGTAGAAGGCGTGCTGGCCATTGGTGCCGGGCTCGCCCCAGATCACCGGCCCGGTCTGGTAATCCACGGTCCTGGCGTTGCGTGAAACGCGCTTGCCGTTGCTTTCCATGTCCAGCTGCTGGAGATAGGCCGGCAGGCGGTGCAGGTACCGGTCATAGGGCAATACGGCGTGGCTCTGGGATGCGAAGAAGTTGTTGTACCAGATGCCCAGCAGGCCAAGAATGACCGGCATGTTCTGCTCGAACGGAGCATGGCGGAAATGCTCGTCCATCTCGAATGCACCTTCCAGCAGCGCCTCGAAATGATCCATGCCGAGATACAGCGCGATGGGCAGACCAATCGCCGACCACAGTGAATAACGGCCGCCCACCCAGTCCCAGAACTCGAACATGTTGGCCGTGTCGATGCCGAATCTGGCGACTTCAACGGCGTTGGTCGAAACCGCGACGAAGTTCCGGGCGATGGCGGCTTCATCCCCGGCGGCGCGCAGCAGCCAGTCCCGCGCCGAGCGGGCATTGGTCAGGGTTTCCTGGGTGGTGAAGGTCTTGGAAGCGACCACGAACAGCGTGGTTTCCGGATGGATGCGCTTGAGCGTCTCGGCCAGATGAGTGCCATCGACGTTGGACACGAAGTGGACACTAAGGCCGGGTTTCTCGTAGTGCCTGAGGGCTTCGGTGACCATCACCGGGCCGAGATCGGAGCCGCCGATGCCGATGTTCACGATGTCCGTGATGGCCTTGCCGGTGTGGCCGCGCCACTGGCCGCTGCGCACCTGGTCCGAGAATTCGCGCATATGTGCGAGAACGCGCCTTACATCGGGCATGACATCCTTGCCTTCCACATGCACCGGCGTGCCGGAGCGGTTGCGCAGGGCGGTATGCAGGACGGCGCGGCCCTCGGTAAAGTTGATGGCCTCGCCCGCGAACATTTTGTCAGTCCACTGGCTGAGGCGGGCTTCCCGCGCCAGCTGCATGAGCAGGGCGAAGGTTTCTTCCGTCAGCAGGTTCTTGGAATAGTCGAGCAGGAGGCCGCCCTGGTTGAGCGAGAAGCGCGCGAAGCGCTGCGGATCCTGCTGGAACAGGACGCGCATGTGCAGTTGCGCGATTTTTTTCTGGTGCAGTTTTAAAGCTTGCCAGCTGGGAAGGCGGGTGAGGGCGGACATGTTTTCGAACTCTAAAAGCTATTTTTCAGGGGCCAGAATGATTCCAGACAGGGGTGGGATGGTGATCACCAGAGATTGCTCGAAGCCCATCCAGGGCTGCTCCTGGGTTTCCATGCCGACACCGTTGCCGGCATTGCTGCCGCCGTAGTAAGCGGAATCGCTGTTGAAAATCTCCTGGTAGCGGCCGGCCCGGGGCGCGCCGATACGGTAGCCCTGGCGCGCTACGGGCGTGAAGTTGAGGACCACCACGACCACGCTGCCATCCTTGCCCCAGCGCAGAAAGGACAGGATCGAGTGGTCGGCGTCATGACAGTCCACCCAGGAAAACCCGGAAACCTCGAAGTCCTGCTGGTGCAGGGCGGGCGTGTTGCGATAGAGGCGATTGAGGTCGCGGCTGAGATCCTGCACGCCCTTGTGCCAGTGATACTGGAGCAGCGACCAGTCGATTTCTCCGCCGACCCGCCATTCTCGTCCCTGACCGATCTCGTTGCCCATGAAATTGAGCTTCTTGCCGGGATAGGCTATCTGGTAGGTGAGGAGCAGTCGCAGGTTGGCAAACTTCTGCCAGGTGTCGCCGGGCATCTTGTCGAGCAGGGAGCCTTTGCCGTGCACGACTTCGTCGTGAGAAAAAGGCAGCATGAAATTTTCGGTGTAGGCATAAAGCTGGCCGAAAGTCAGCTCGTTGTGATGGAAGCGGCGGTGCACCGGTTCGTGCAGCATGTAGCGCAGCGTGTCGTTCATCCAGCCCATGTTCCATTTCATGGAGAAACCCAGGCCGCCGAGGTAGACAGGCCGGGATACCATGGGCCAGGAGGTGGATTCCTCGGCGAAGGTCAGCGCGCCCGGGAAGTCGTCATGCACCATGATGTTGAGGCTGCGCAGGAACTCGATGGCATCCAGGTTCTCGCGCCCGCCGTACTTGTTGGGAATCCACTCGTCCGCCTTGCGCGAGTAGTCGAGGTAGAGCATGGATGCCACGGCGTCGACGCGCAGGCCGTCGAGGTGGAATTCGGAAAGCCAGTAGTGGGCGCTGGAAAGCAGGAAACTCTGCACTTCGTGACGCCCGTAATTGAAGATGTGGGTGCCCCAGTCCTGGTGGAAACCGAGGCGCGGGTCTTCATGCTCATACAGGGCGGTGCCGTCGAAACGCGCCAGAGCCCAGCTGTCCTGCGGGAAATGCGCCGGCACCCAGTCGAGGATGACGCCGATATTGGCCTGGTGACAGGCGTCCACGAAGAAGCGGAAATCGTCCGGTGTGCCGAAGCGCGAAGTGGGTCCGAAGTAACCGGTGGCCTGGTAGCCCCAGGATTCATCGAGGGGGTGTTCGGATACGGGCATGAGTTCGATATGGGTATAGCCCATGTTGGTGGCGTAGGGTACTAGATGCTCCGCTAGTTCGCGCCAGTTATAGAAGCGCCCGTCAAGATGGCGCTTCCAGGATCCGGCATGGATTTCATAGACATTGAACGGGGCATGCAGCCAGTCGAGCTCCTGGCGCTGCTTCATCCATGCCTGATCGCCCCAGCTGTGGTTTGTGGGGGTGGGTACTTTTGCCGCGGTGCCGGGGCGCAGTTCATATTCCTGGCCGTAGGGGTCGGTCTTGGTCAGGATTTGCCCGCTATGGCGGTTGCGGATTTCGAACTTGTAAAAGCTGCCTGCCGCTAATTCGGGGATAAACAGCTCCCATACTCCGCTTGAACCCAGGCTGCGCATGGGGTGGGCGCGGCCATCCCAATGGTTGAAGTCGCCAACGACGCTGACCCGTTCCGCATTCGGTGCCCACACGGCAAAACGAATGCCGGCAATACCCAGGTGTGTGGTGTGTTGCGCGCCCAGGATGCGGTAACCCTGGTGCAGGCGGCCCGCACCCAGAAGGTAGAGGTCCATCTCGCTGATTTGCTGTGGAAATGCGTAAGGGTCGAAAAATTCGTGATATCCCTCATTGCGCGGAACTCTCAGGCGATAGGGGGGCTCGGGCTTTTCGTTGCCGTGCCAGAAAAAAACGCCGTCCGGGTGGATTTTCTCCAGTAACAGCCATTTTCCTGCAAGAAAAATCTCTACCCGCTGTTCGAACGGGAGAAACGCGCGTACTGACCAGGCATCCCCTTCCTGATGCAGGCCCAGAAAGGCAAAAGGGTCATGGTGCCGGGCTTTGAGCAGGGCCTTAAGGTTTGTGTTGACTTTGGCGCTGATGTTGGGTTTCATGGAAGTGTCGCTACCGCAGGATGATGTGGTTAAGAATATGCCAGAAGGCGGCTTTAGGCAAACGCCAGTGCCGCTCAAAGGGGTATAATGAACCTGTCGCCACCAACAAAGTAAGGGAGAAATTTCTTGTATTCATCCACTACTCCTCGTTTCATCAGTCTGCTGACCAAGAATACGGTAGCACTGATTCTCGCCGGGGCCGGGGTAGCCGCCTGCATGCGCTCACCGACTGGCGTGCCAAACCGGCGGTACCGTTTGGAGGCAAGTTCCGCATCATTGATTTCCACTTTCCAATTGCGTCAATTCCGGTATTCGCCGCATCGGCGTCGTTACCCAGTACAAAGCGCACAGCCTGCTGCAGCACCTGCACCGCGGCTGGAGTTTTCTGCGCGGCGAATTCAATGAATTTGTCGAATTGCTGCCGGCGCAGCAGCGTATCCAGGAATCCTGGTACAAGGGCACTGCGGATGCGGTTTTTCAGAATCTCGACATCATCCGGGGCTACAAGTCCGAATATGTGCTCATTCTGGCGGGTGATCATATTTACAAGCAGGATTATGGCGAGATGCTGGCGTTCCATAGCGCCCATGCGGCTGACTTGACCGTGGCCTGTATGGAAGTGCCGGCGGAAGAGGCTTCGGCATTTGGTGTCATCACGGTGGACGAGCAGCAGCGCGTGGTGAAATTTACCGAAAAGCCTGAATATCCGGACGAGATTCCCGGCAAGCCTGGCAGGGTCATGGTAAGCATGGGGGTTTACGTATTCAACACGAATTTCCTGTTCGAACAACTGATCCGGGATTCCGATGACTCCCATTCCAGCCATGACTTCGGCAAAGACATCATCCCGTATCTGGTCAGCCGCTATCGGGTATTCGCGCATCCCTTTGAAGACAGCTGTGTCGGCCTTCAGAACGGTGAACCTTACTGGCGTGATGTGGGAACGATCGACGCCTATTGGGAAGCCAATATGGAGATGACCAAAATCACGCCCTACCTCAATCTCTATGACAAGGAGTGGCCGATCTGGACCTATCAGGAGCAGTTGCCGCCAGCCAAGTTCGTATTTGATGATGACTCCCGGCGTGGCTATGCGGTGGATTCCCTGGTGTCTGGCGGATGCATCATCAGCGGAGCTTCGATTCGCCGCTCCCTGCTGTTTTCCAGTGTCAGCGTCCATAGTTACGCCGAGATCGAGGATTCTGTCATTCTGCCAAACGTGGAGATCGGCCGTTATGTCACCCTCAAGAAAGTGGTGCTGGACAAAGGATGCATTATTCCCGAAGGCATGACGATTGGCGTTGATCTGGTTGAGGATGCCAAGCGTTTTCATGTGACGGAAAAAGGTGTGACCCTGGTTACGCCTGAAATGCTTGGGCAGCAGGTCCACCAGGTTCGTTAATTCCCCCTCCCTTGATTATTGAGCGCCCCCCGCCTGGTGCGGGGAGTGCAGGTTGTTATCGTTTATGCGCCCCCAGAAAAAACTGAAACTTGTCTTTTGCTGGCATATGCACCAGCCGGATTACCGTCACCATGTCACAGGTGAATTTGCCTTGCCGTGGACCTATCTCCATGCCATCAAGGACTATACCGACATGGCTTACCACCTGGAGCAGACGCCGGGTGCGCGGGCAGTCGTCAACTTTGTCCCTATACTGCTCGATCAACTGGAAGATTACAGCGACCAGTTTCAGAGCGGAAAGCTGCGTGATCCCCTGTTGCGTTTGCTCGCGGCCAAGGATCTGGAGCATGTGACCCTGGAGCAGCGCAAGCTGATTCTGGAAAGCTGTTTTCGCAGCAATCACAGCAAGATGATTGAGCCTTATCCTGCTTACAAACGCCTGTACGACCTGTTCAAGGTGCATGAAGCGGAAGGGGTGGAGCACTTTCACTATCTGTCCAGCCAGTACCTGACGGATTTGCTGGTGTGGTATCACCTTGCCTGGACCGGTGAAAGCGTGCGTCGCGAGAATGAGTTGCTGGTGGCCATGATGTCCAAGGGCTGTATGTTTACTTTCAAGGAACGCCAGCAACTGGTGTCCCTGATCGGCGAACTGATTCAGGGCATCATCCCTCGCTACCGCAAACTGGCTGAAGACGGGCAGATTGAGCTTTCCACCACGCCTTATTACCATCCAATAGCGCCACTCCTGCTGGATTTGAACAGTGCGCGCGAGAGTGTGCCAGGGGCCGAGCTTCCCGTGTCGCATGCTTATCCTGGCGGTGCGCAACGGGTGTCGTTCCATGTGTCAGAGGCCTTTGCCATGCATGAGCATTACTTTGCACAGCGTCCGGCTGGCATGTGGCCTGCGGAAGGAGGTGTTTCACAGGCGGCTGCGCTACTGATGGCCAAAAACGGCTGTCGCTGGATCGCTACCGGTCAGGCCGTGCTGAGCAATAGCCTGCGGCAGGCAAAGCAGGAAGAGCTTCTGAAGAACCCGGTCAATTATCTCTACCGCCCTTATCGTATTGCGGATGGGGAGCATGAAATTTCCTGCTTTTTCCGCGATGATCAATTATCCGACAAGATTGGTTTTGAGTACGCCAAATGGTTCGGTCGTGATGCCGTCATCGATTTTTCCCAAAATCTGGAGAAAATCTGGCACAACAGCAGCGGACACGAAAACCCGGTTGTCAGCATTATTCTGGACGGCGAGAATGCATGGGAATATTACCCTTACAACGGCTATTACTTCCTCTCCGAGTTGTATGAAATGCTGCAGGATCATCCGCATATCGAGATGACCACATTTCGTGATTATCTGGATGAGTGCGCCAGGGAGCAGGCTGATGAGCCGCACCCTGCCTACCACTGTGCGGAAAGCAGGACCTTGCCGCATCTGGTGGCGGGAAGTTGGGTCTATGGCGATTTCTCGACCTGGATCGGATGTCCGGAAAAAAATCGCGCTTGGGATTTGCTATGCCAGGCCAAGCAAAGTTATGATCTGGTCATAGCCAGCGACCGGCTTTCTCCGGATCAAAAGGACAAGGCTTCCCGCCAGCTTGCGGTGTGCGAGGGCTCGGACTGGTTCTGGTGGTTTGGCGACTATAATCCGGGCGATAGCGTAAGAAGTTTCGACCAGCTGTATCGCGAGAATCTTGCTGATCTTTACCGCATGCTGATGCTGGTTCCCCCTCTTGAACTTGATGTACCCCTCAGCCAGGGCGGTGGTAATGCAGAAGCAGGCGGGACCATGAGACGGGGTTCCTGAGCGGGTCTTCGGATGGGAAATAAACTTAAAACAGAGAACCTCTGAATCATGACAAAATCGGTTGCACTCCTTCTTGGCGTTCACGCTCATCAGCCTGTGGGTAATTTCCCGGAAGTATTGCAGGATGCCCATGCGCGCTGCTACGGCCCATTCATTCGCACTCTCCACCGCTATCCGGATTTTCCATTCGCGCTGCATTTTTCGGGCTGGCTGCTGGATTACCTGCTGCAGCATTATCCGGAAGACATGGCAATGCTGAATGAGATGGTGCAGCGCGGTCAGGTGGAACTGGTCGGGGCGGGAGAAACCGAACCGGTGTTGGCGGTCATTCCCAATCGTGATCGCATCGGCCAGATTGTCGCGCTTTCAGACAAGCTGGAAAAGAAATTCGGGCAGCGCCCAGAGGGCGCCTGGCTGACCGAGCGGGTTTGGGAGGCGACGGTAGTGCCAGCCCTGGCGGATGCGGGAATCCGCTATGTCACGGTGGACGACTACCATTTCCTGTGCACCGGCAAAATGGCATCCGAGCTCAACGGGTTTTATACGACCGAGGAAGATGGACGCCGTCTGGACCTTTTCCCTATTTCTGAGGCGCTGCGTTACCGTTTTCCCTTTTCTCCCGCGCTTGAAGCGGTTCAGTATCTGGAGAGCCTGGCGGGTGAAGGACAAGAAGCAGCAGTCTATTTCGATGACATCGAGAAATTCGGTATCTGGCCGGAAACTTACGAGTGGGTGTATGAAAAAGGCTGGCTGGAGGATTTTATCCGCGGCGTGCTGGCCTCGCCTTTGATCCGCCCCATGAAATTCAGCGATTATCATGCCGAGGCGCACACATGCGGTATCGTCTATCTGCCTACGACATCCTACATCGAAATGAACGAATGGACCTTGCCCGCGCAGGCTGCCAATACCTATGCAAATCTGGTTCAAGAGGCAAAATCCAGAGGCTTGTTTGATCGCGACAAGGCATTCCTGCGTGGCGGTATCTGGAAAAACTTTATTACCCGTTACCCTGAATCAAACTGGATGCACAAGCGCATGCTGCAATTGTCGCAGCGTTTCCATGCACTGCCGGAGAGCAAGAAAACCGGGAAAATGCAAGAGCTGCTTTACCAGTCCCAGGCCAACGATGCCTATTGGCATGGTTTGTTCGGCGGCTTGTACCTCCCTCATCTGCGACGCGCTATCTACAACGCCATCGTGGCGCTGGAAGCCCTGCTGGACAAGGTGGCTGCACGCCCCCCGGTAATGATCGAGGATCTTGATCTTGATGGCAGGAAGGAAGTGTTTATCCATACTGACGAGATTCAGGCAGTAGCACGCCAGGATGGGAGCGCCGCGATATGCGAACTGGATGCCTATCTCCTGAAACATAATTTTGGCGATACGCTGGCGCGCCAGTCCGAACATTACCACCGGAAGATGCATCTTGCCCGGGATGCGCAGCATTCAGGAGAGGGCATTGCCAACCCCCATGAGCGTGTCAGTTTCAAGCACCATATAACGCAGGCTGATCTGCAAGTGGATGATGTCCAGCGCATGCTTTTCCTTGATAGCCTGGTCAATGGAGAAGCCGTGACACCCTTGCGGAGCTATATTTTGCGTCCGGCAGATGGCCATGTTTCACATTTAACGTTTAGTTGCGAACAAGGCAATGTTTTGATCGATAAACGGATTTCCGTTTCCGGAAAGCGTCTGCGCGTGAGTTACCAGTTCAACGGCGTGATGCATGACCAGTTCCGGACAGAAATCAATCTGGCCATGCCAAGCTGTGATGGTCCGGCAGGTCGATTTGTCTTCAATGACCAGATTCCTGGCGGATTTGGACAGCCTCTGCAATTCGAAAAAGCCAAAAAACTGGATTTGCAGGATGAGGTGCTGGGTGGCGTGCTGTCTTTGCACCTCAATTCTCCGGCACTGATTCAGAGCCAGCCTCACTTCTCGGTCTCGCAGTCCGAAGCCGGTTTCGAGAAAATCATGCAGGCGGTAACGCTGACCCTGACCTGGCCGCTAGCCCGCCAGGTGAAGGAACTCATTGTGGATATTGATGTGAGCAGGCTTGGTGCATGATGCCAGCCGGGCTACAATGCCACCCTTTCGAAATTAATTAAAGATTACGCGCCATGTCTGAAGAAAGAGTTGCCAGGAACAAGGCTGTCTATGTAACGTATTCCATCATCAACCAGTCGGGCTCGGTGTTTGAACAGTCGGACTTGCCCGTGGGCTATGTACATGGCTGCAACAGCCCCTTGTTCGAGAAAATCGAAATGGCACTGGAAGGCCACAAGGTTGGAGACCGGGTTGAAGTTTCGCTCAACCCCGCCGAGGGCTTTGGTCCGCACGATCCCAATCTGACGTTTACCGATGATATCGGGAATGTGCCTCCCGAGTTCCGCCGCATCGGCGCGGAAGTCGAACTGGAGAATGAGCATGGAGAGAGCAGGGTCTTTCGTGTTAGCCATATTGCCGATGGCAAACTGACGGTGGATGCCAACCATGCGCTTGCTGGCCAGACAGTCACCTTTGTGGTGGATGTGATCAATATCCGCGATGCCAACATGGATGAGATCGTCAATGGGCTTCCTGTCGATCAGAGTCATTCGCTGCATTGACAAACCATTGTTCTGGCTGGAGGTGTCGAATTGTCTTGCTGGCAAAAACTGGCTATCCTGTATTCATCGTCTATCTGAACAAGGAATGATTTAATGGCATTTATTGCATTCTATATCGTTGCCATCGCAATTCTGGTTGCGCATTTCACTGGCTGGCTGGCACGCCATAACGTGGAGTGGCTGGTGCTGGTGCTGGCAGCAGCGGTGTTCCCGGCAGTCATTTTCCTCTGATTTGTCTGCGTGTCCGGGTACCAACCCATCTCCTGCGTTCAGCACGAACGCCTCGAATTCAGCGTTTTACGCAAAATTCCGCTACAGATTGAATATTGCCAGGGTGCGGATAAAATCCATCAGACCGTGATGCCGCTGGACGTGGCAACACGCAGCGGCGCGGAGAGGTTGAAATTCAGGGTATGTGGCACTGACGAGATCGTCGAAATCCGGCTCGACAACATCATTTCCTTTGCCGAGCAGTTGCCTTCTTAGCTCCCTTGTCGGCAGGCCTGCGATAAAGCACAAACACCGTGGGGTGTTTGTCGCAATCCGGCAGTTTTCTTTTCCATTCGGCAATGCTTTTTGTGCAGATGTTCTCGCTTGCCAGGGTCAGATCCGTCGCAACACACAACTCGGTTTCATTCGCGCAGGTGGCAACCAGATCTTGCAACAGTTGCTGGTTGCGATAGGGCGTTTCGATGAAAATCTGGGTCTGGTTCAGACGCAGCGAATGCTGTTCGATCTCCTGGATTTTATTGATCCGTGCGGATTTCTCCGCCGGCAGATAGCCGAGGAAGGCAAAACTCTGGCCATTGAGTCCCGACCCCATCAGGGCGAGCAAAATCGACGAAGGGCCTACCAGAGGCACGACCCGTATGTTGCGCGCATGGGCGAGGCGCACCAGGGTGGCGCCAGGGTCGGCAACGGCCGGGCATCCGGCCTCGGACAGCAGCCCGACATCCTCTCCGTCGAGCAGGGGTTGCAGCAGGCTTTGCAGTTCTTCCTTGCGTGTGTGTTCATCAAGGGTGGACATGCGGATTTCCTGCAGTGCGGTCGCAGTCCCGGTCTGCTTCAGAAACTGCCGTGCGGTTTTGGGGTGTTCGGTGACAAAGGTGCGCAGCGTGGCCGCCAGGCGCCGGGCCTGTTCGGGAAGAATGGCCGAAAGCTCGCTGCCTTCGCCGAGCGTGGTCGGGATCAGATATAAAGTGCCCAGCTTATTCATTGCGAGCCCTTAGATGACCGGATAATTCTCGTTGTTGAGCATGTCGATCAGGGCAATCAGCGGCAGCCCGATCAGGGCATTGGGGTCATCGCCCTCCATTCTGGCGATCAGGGCGATGCCCAGACCTTCGGATTTGGCGCTGCCGGCGCAGTTGTAGGGCTGTTCCTTGAGCAGGTAATGCTCGATCTGGGCATCGCTCAGATCGCGGAAGCTTACGGTGAATGGAACCAGGCGGTTCTGCACGCTGCCGGTTTTGCTGTTGTAGAGGCACAGGGCAGTATTGAACACCACCTTTCTGCCGCGCATGCGGCGTAGCTGGCGCGTGGCGTTTTCGTGCGTGTGTGGCTTGCCGAGCTGCTCTCCATCCAGCGTGGCGACCTGATCCGAGCCAATAATGAGGGCATCCGGAAAATGTGAGCCCGCCACGCGCGCTTTGGCTTCCGCCAGGCGCGTGGCGGTGTCAACGGCGGTTTCGCCAGGCAATGGGGTTTCGTCCAGTTCCGGCGCAAAGGTGCTGAACGGCAGTTGCAAGCGGTTCAGCAGGTCGCGCCGGTAGGGCGAGGTGGAGGCGAGGATGAGTTCCATTATTCTGGCTGGATGTCTATCAACATTTCATCGGGGGTGACGCTGTCGCCCTTGGCCACGAATACCGCAACCACGGTGCCGCCGATGGGGGCCTGCACCTCGTTTTCCATTTTCATGGCCTCGATGACCAGCACCGGGTCGCCGGCTTTGACCACGGAGCCTTTTTGCGCCAGGACCTCCACGATAGTACCGGGCATCGCGGTGGTGACGTGCCCCGGGCGCGTCGGACGCGGGCGTTTTCCTGCCGGAGCATTTTTCTTGCCACCTGATCCGCGGGCTTTCCCGCTGCCTGACGCAACACCGCCCGGACCACCATAGACTTCGATTTCACTCAAGGCTTCGACCAGCACCTCCTCAGACACGCCATCCACGGAGACGTAGAAGGGGCGCGTGTCCGCTCCATGCTGTCCCGACCCGGTGACGTGAATATGGTAGGTTTCGCCGTGCAGGGTGACATTGAATTCGTTGGCGGCATAGAACGGTCCGCAAGCCAGGTTGGTCTCAGGAGGCAGTAGTTGCTCCGGCTTCAGGGCGCCAGCGGCGCGCTCCTGCAGGAAGTTGCGCCCCAGTTCGGGAAACATGGCATAAGTCAGCACGTCTTCCTCGCTCTTGGCCAGGCTTTCGATCTCCCCGCGCAGCTTGTCCATTTCGTCTCCCAGAAGGTCTGCCGGGCGGCAGGTGATGACTTCCTGGTTGCCGATGGCGATGCTGCGCACTTCTGAATTGACTGTTCCTGGCGCCTTGCCATAGCGGCCCTGCAGATAGTTTTTCACTTCGGTGGTGATTGACTTGTAACGCTCGCCGGTGAGCACGTTCAATACCGACTGCGTGCCAACAATCTGCGAGGTGGGCGTGACCAGGGGAGGGTAGCCGAGATCCTCGCGCACGCGGGGGATCTCTGCCAGCACTTCGTCCATGCGGTTGAGCGCGTCCTGTTCCTTCAACTGGTTGGAGAGGTTGGAAATCATGCCGCCGGGCACCTGGTTGACCAGCACGCGCGTGTCCACGCCGGTGAAGCCGCTCTCGTATTGCCAGTATTGTTTGCGCACCTCGCGGAAATAGGCGGTGATTTCCTGCAATGCGCCAAGATTGAGGCCGGTGTCGAATTCCGTGCCGGCCAGGGCGGCAACCACGCTTTCCGTGGAGGGGTGGCTGGCGCCTTCACCAAAGGATGAATTACAGGTATCCAGAATGGTGGCGCCGTTTTCCACTGCCTTGAGAAAACACATGGCGGACAGGCCTGAGGTGGCGTGGCTGTGCAGGTGGATCGGAAGGGAAATGGCCACTTTCAGCTCCTTGACCAGTTCGCCAGTGTGATAAGGCGTCAGCAAACCAGCCATGTCCTTGATCACCAGCGTATCGCAGCCCATGGCTTCCAGTTCCCGTGCCATCTGGACGAAGTAGGAGATGTCATGCATCGGGCTGGTGGTGTAGCTGATGGCTCCCTCGGCAGTTTTGCCGGCTTTCTTCACGGCTTCGATGGAAACCTTCATGTTGCGCAGGTCGTTCATGGCATCGAAGACACGGAACACATCTACACCGTTATCAGCGGATTTCTGCACGAACGCGCGTACCACATCGTCCGAGTAGTGACGGTAGCCAAGCAGGTTCTGCCCGCGCAGCAGCATCTGGATGCGGGAATTGGGCAGCGCTTTGCGCAAGCTCTTGAGGCGATCCCATGGGTCTTCGCGCAGGAAGCGTACACAGGCGTCGAACGTGGCGCCTCCCCAGGCTTCGAGCGACCAGAAACCGGCGTTGTCGAGTTTCTTGCAGATCGGCAGCATGTCCTTGGTGCGCATACGGGTTGCGATCAGGGACTGGTGGCCGTCACGTAAAACAAGTTCGCTGATGAAAACTTTAGCTATGCTCTATATCCTAAATTTTGGATTTCACCGTGTACTAAAGGCCCATATGGGCCGCGATTGCTGCTGAAATGGCGGCCGCAAGCGCATCTCTGGGTGGGCGCACGGAATAATTGACCAGTTCGGGGTGTGCTTCGACAAAGCTGGTGTCAAACTTGCCATTGCGAAAATCGGGATGTTGCAGAATTTCCTGGTAGTAAGGGATGGTCGTTTTTACGCCATACACCACCATGTCGTTCAATGCGCGCTGGCCGCGTGCCACCACGCCTTCCCAGGTCAGATTCCACACCGTCAGTTTTGCGCACATGGAATCGTAATAGGGCGGGATTACATAGCCGGAGTACATGGCAGCGTCGGTGCGCACGCCGGGGCCACCCGGCGCGTAATAGCGCGTGATGCGGCCAAAGCTGGGCAGGAATCCGTTCTTGGGATCTTCCGCATTGATGCGGAATTCCATGGCAAAACCGCGGTAATTTACGTCTTTTTGCTGGTATTGCAGCGGCAGGCCGCTGGCGATGCGTATCTGCTCCTGCACGATGTCGATGCCGGTAATGGTTTCCGTCACGGTGTGCTCCACCTGCAGGCGGGTGTTCATTTCCATGAAGAAGAATTGGTCGTTGGAGTCGAGCAGAAATTCCACCGTGCCGGCGTTGACGTAGCCCACGGCCTTCGCGGCGTCCACTGCCAGATCGCCGATATGGCGGCGCTGCGCTTCGGTGAGCTGGGGCGAGGGGGCGATCTCGATCAGCTTCTGGTTGCGGCGCTGAATCGAACAGTCGCGCTCGAACAGGTGAATGACGTTGCCAAAGCTGTCGCCCAGCACCTGCACCTCGATGTGGCGCGGGTTGACCACGCATTTTTCGAGAAATACTTCCGGTTTGCCAAAGGCCTTGCTGGCTTCGGATACCACGCGATCAAAATTCTTGAGCAGTTCTTCTTCGCTGTTGCAGCGCCGGATGCCGCGCCCGCCACCGCCGTTGGTGGCCTTGAGCATGACCGGATAGCCGATCTTGCCTGCTAGCTGGCGGGCTTCTTCCACGTCAGCCAGATTGCCTTCGCTGCCGGGTACGACCGGCACACCGGCTTCGATCATGGCCTTGCGGGCCTGGATCTTGTCGCCCATCTGGTGAATGACCTCTGCAGACGGGCCGATGAAAGCGATGCCGCGCTTGGCACAAATTTCTGCCAGGACCGGGTTTTCCGAGAGGAAGCCATAGCCCGGGTGAAGCGCGCCACATCCGGCGGCCACCGCCAGATTGACGATATTATGTGCGTTGAGGTAGCCAATGACAGGATCGGAACCGATGTTATAGGCTTCATCCGCTTTTTTTACATGCAGTGCATGGCGGTCGGCATCAGTATAGATAGCCACGGATTTGATGCCCATTTCGGAACAGGCGCGCACGATGCGGACGGCTATTTCACCGCGGTTGGCAATAAGAATTTTTTTGATCACGTGACAACCCGAATCTCAATTTGTTTTTTGCTGATTCTGGCGCTGGCAGGCCAGTATCGATCGTGAGCAGCAGGCGGCGCCATGGCTTGTAAGGTAAAATCCTCAAAGGCTTTTTGACACAAAAGCCGAAAAATTATATCATGTGCGGCTTATGTCTGAACAGGCTGTAATCGATAACCTTGACTTTGCCCGGAACGGGCGGGTGATGCACGGAAGCGTGCCGCTGGCTGAATTGGCCAGGTTGCAGGATGCGCTGCTGTCCGATCAAGGTGTTCTGGATTATACCCTGTCAGGGAAAATTGGCGCAAAAGGCGAGCCTCTGCTGATTTGCAGTGTTGCGGGCAAGCTGGTTTTGCAGTGCCAGCGTTGCCTTGATGCGTTGGAATATCCGCTTCAGGTCGAGTCCCGGTTGCTGCTGGTGCAGGGCGCCACGCAGTTTGATGTTCTTGATGATGGTGATGAAGACGCGGATTCAATACCGGCCAGTGCTGAAATGGATGTGCTGGCGCTGGTTGAAGATGAAGTCTTGTTGAGTTTGCCGATTTCGCCGCTGCATCCTCCGGAATTATGTCTGGGGAAGGGCGCGGACAAAGTGGCAAGCGAAAAAGGAAACAATCCGTTTGGTGTCCTGGCGGCACTGAAGGTTAAATGATTATTCAAGGAGTTTGAAATGGCAGTTCAGCAGAACAAAAAATCCCCGTCCAAGCGTGGTATGCACCGTGCGCACGATTTCCTCACCAACCCGCCTTTGGCCGTTGAGCCAACCACGGGTGAAGTGCATCTGCGCCACCATGTAAGCCCGAGCGGCTTCTACCGTGGGCGCAAGGTTGCCCGCGCCAAAGGCGAATAAGAAGCTTATCCCGTCCGCGGCCGGGCTCCTCCGGCTGCATGCAGCTGATTAGCTGTTCTTATGGATATTACTGTTGCGATTGACGCCATGGGCGGCGACCATGGCGCGCATGTTACCGTGCCCGCTGCGCTGGAAATTCTGCGCCGTGACGCCGATATCAATATCGTCCTGGTTGGCCTGACCGAAGCCATTGAGTTCGAACTTCGCGCATGTCGCGCAGAGGTCGGCCCGCGCCTGCGCATTCACCATGCCAGCGAAGTGGTGACCATGGACGATCCGCCTGCTCAGGCACTGCGTAGTAAAAAAGATTCTTCCATGCGCGTCGCGATCAACCTGGTCAAAAGCGGCGAGGCGAACGCCTGTGTCTCCGCCGGTAACACCGGCGCCCTGATGGCAATTTCCCGATTTGTGTTGAAAACCCTGCCCGGCATTGATCGCCCCGCCATTGCCAGCATGCTGCCCAGCCTCAAGGGACATGTCTACGTGCTCGATTTGGGTGCGAATGTGGATTGCAGTGCGGAGCATCTGTTGCAGTTCGGTATCATGGGTGCAATGCTGGCGTCGGCGGTGGAGCACAAGGAAAAACCCAGCGTTGGTCTGTTGAATATCGGTGAAGAAGATATCAAGGGCAACGATGTGGTGAAGCAGGCAGGCGAACTGCTGCGCAACAGTCACCTCAACTTTTACGGCAACGTGGAAGGTGACGATATTTACAAGGGCACTACCGACGTGGTGGTGTGTGATGGTTTCGTCGGCAATGTGGCGCTGAAAACATCCGAAGGGTTGGCCCAGATGATGGGCAAGTTCCTGCGCCAGGAATTCAGGCGCAATCTGTTTACCAAGCTGCTGGGTTTGCTTGCCATGCCGGTACTGAGTGCATTCAAGAAACGGATGGACCACCGCCGCTATAACGGTGCAAGCCTGCTGGGCCTGCGTGGTATCGTGGTGAAAAGCCACGGCTCGGCTGACAGTTTCGCCTATCAGTTTGCCATTGAAACCGCCGTGGAGGAGGTACGCAACGGCGTATTGCGGCGAATTACAGAACAAACGTCGTTGTTACATAAAGAACAAGGAGCCGTCTGAATGTTTTCCCGGATCACCGGCACGGGCAGCTATCTGCCGAACAAGGTGCTGACCAACCATGATCTGGAACGCATGGTGGATACTTCGCATGACTGGATATTCAGCCGCACCGGCATCAATCAGCGCCATATCGCAGCCGACGATGAATCCACCAGTGATCTGGCCCTGCATGCCAGCCGGCATGCCATTGAGGCGGCAGGCATCGATCCTCAGCAGATCGACCTGATCATCGTCGGCACCACCACGCCGGACCGTGTTTTCCCTAGTACAGCCTGCCTGTTGCAAAACAAGCTGGGCATCAAGAGCGGCGGACCTGCATTTGACATTCAGGCCGTGTGCAGCGGTTTTGTCTATGCGCTTTCCACCGCGGACCAGTTCATCCGCAGCGGGCAAAGCAAATGTGCGCTGGTGGTTGGCGCGGAAACCATGTCGCGCATC
>Ga0172380_10000268_pt1 | contig 107545 bp, 94 predicted proteins | sample Leawe162metaG_FD_119747 | JGI IMG/M metagenome (GOLD analysis project Ga0172380, IMG submission 119747) | Leachate microbial communities from a municipal landfill in Southern Ontario, Canada - Leachate well 162 metaG | ecosystem: Engineered > Solid waste > Landfill > Unclassified | place...
GCGACCGTCGCGGCGGCCGTGGCGCGGGCCACGGGCTTCGTCTGCGTCAACCTCGCCCCGGCGCTGGATGTGCCCGACAGCCTGCTGCGGCGGGCCGATCTGATCGTCGTCAACCAGGGCGAGTCCGAGGTCTACGGCAAGCGGCTGCACGGTCTGCCGGGCCTGGTCGCCGTGACCTGGGGCTCGCGCGGCGCCGGTCTGTTCCACGACGGCGCGCGGCTGGCCACGGCGGAACCGCCGGAGGTTTCGGTGATCGACAGCACGGGCGCGGGAGACACGTTTGTCGCCGCCCTGACAGTGGCCCTGCTGGAAGGCATGGGCCAGCCCGAGGCCCTGGCCTTCGCCTGCGCCGCCGGGGCGCTGACGGCCACGCGGGCGGGGGCCCAGCCCTCGCTGCCGACCCGGGCCGAGGTGGAGGGGATGCTCTGATGTACAGGGACATGCACTTCAGTGCGTGTCCCTTTCCGGCCAGAGGGGACACGTACTGAAGTACATGTCCCCGTTTGAGGCCCTCGCCAGTTGAGGGTAGCTTATCTCCATGACCCGATCCGTTCCCGAACTGAGCCTGAAAGCCTTCGCCGACGGCGACGCCGCCCAGCGCCAGGCCTTCTCCGACGCCATGATGCGCGGCCTGCAGGACTACGGCTTCTTCGTGCTGAAGGATCACGGCGTGCCGCTGGCGCTGCTGCAGCGCGCCTATGGCGAGGCCGAGGCGCTGTTCGCCCTGCCCGAGGCCGCCAAGACACAGTACGCCAAAGGCATGCGCGGTTACACCCCGTTCGGGGTCGAGCACGCCAAGGACAGCGGCCATCCGGACCTGAAGGAGTTCTGGCAGGTCGGCCACGACCCCTCGCCGGAGGCCGGCGACGACCTTGAACCCAACGTCTGGCCGGCCGAGGCGCCGGGGGTGAAGCCGGCCTTCAAGAGCCTGTTCGACGCGCTCAACGAGACCGGCATCCTGCTGCTGCGGGCCCTGGCCCCGAAGCTCGGCCTGCCTTCTGACTATTTCGACGACAAGGTGCGCTACGGAACCTCGCTGCTGCGGGTGCTGCATTATCCGCCGCTGGCGGCCGACGCCGACCCGAACGCGGTGCGCTCGGCGGCGCACGAGGATATCAACTTCCTGACCATCATGGTCGCCGCCAAGGGCGCGGGGCTGGAGTTGCTCGACCGCGACGGGACCTGGCTGCCGGTGGTCACCGAGCCGACCAACCTGATCATCGACAGCGGCGACATGCTGGCCCGCATGACCAACGGCGTGATCCCCGCGACCACCCACCGCGTGGTCAACCCGACCGGCCCGAACGTGTCGCGCTATTCGATGCCGTTCTTCATGCACCCGACGCTGGAGACGTCGCTGGCGGTGCTGGAGAGCTGCGTGGGCGACGGCGCCAGGTTCGAGCCGGTGACCGCCGGGGCGTTTCTCGACGAGCGGCTGAGGGCGATTGGTCTGAAGAAGTAGGGCCGCAACTCCCTTGACCCTCCAGGGAGAAGGGAAATGCCCTGAAGGCCTTGAGGGATAGGGAGCCTGCCAGCGGTCCTTGGGCAAGTCCCCTGACAGAGCAAAGCTGGCCGTCAAGACATCAGGGGCAGCGTGCCTTTGGACTTCAGGCCGCGACGTCGATCAGCGCCGCCGCGGGGATACGCCATTCGCGAGCCAGAAGCCTGATCTGGTCCAGATTCAGCTCACGCCGTCCATTCATGATCTCGGAGGCTCGCGACCGCGATCCGAGAAGATGGCCAAGGTCGGCCTGGGTGCGGCCGTTGGATTCCATGACAAATTTGAGCACCTCGATCGCCGAGGCCTTGGGAATGGCGTAGTGCCTGTCCTCGTAGGCCGTCGTCAGCGCGACCAGCGCATCGAGCATGTCGCCATCCTCGGTGCCCGGCTCGGCATTCCAGAGGCGTTCGATCTCGGCGAAGGCAGCGGTGAGATCCTCGTCGTTTCGGATGACCTTCACTTGCATCAGGCGACTCCTAGAACTGCGACACGCTCAGGGCGTCCACGCGATCGTACTGGGCGTGTGTGCCGATGAACTTCACGAAGGCGATCTGTCGCCGTAGGTCGAAGGACGCGATCAGGCGAAAATCACCACCCGCGACCTCGAACCTGGCCCGTTCGCCATTGAGAACCACCGCTCCAGAAAACGATGCGCCGATCTCGGCCATCGTCTCCCACCGTCCGGCTTCCACGGTGTTGGCCCACCGAAGAATGGCCGGTCGCGCCTTTGGATTGCGCTCGGCGAAGGCCAAGAGGGTTCGGCGAGCGATGATCCTCATGGCTGCTGTCTAGCATGTTCCATAATTGGGAACAATCCCGGCTATTCCAGATTGCGGAACGAAATCACCCCACCACCTTCATCTCCACCGTGTCCGGCGCCGTGGCCACCTCGTCGAGCATCCCCATGTTGAGGTTCGCCGCCGCCTTTTCGGCCGCCAGCTGCCTGGTGTTGGTCCCCGTGCCCAGGGCGAAGCTGTAGTCGGCGTATTGCGCGGTGAAGGCCGGACCCTCGGTCGAGGAGGCGTGCGCCATCCCCCAACTTCCCCGGTCGGAGCGGTCAGGAAACGCGTTCGGCCCACGCCTTCTCCAGCGTATCGACCGACCCTACCCCGAACACATACCGGTCCGCCCGGACGAGCACCGCCTCCGCGCCGCGACTCTCGAACCATGGCGACAACTGCTCCGCGAACGGCGCCAGCGGGGCGTCCGTCAGCGACGCCCTCGTGATCAGCCACGGCCCCGCGCCCAGCACGTCGTCCATTCGCGCGTCGCCGGCCCACGGCTGGGGGAAATACTCGCCGCCGGGGCCGTCGAGGACGATGCCCGGTCCCAGCCTTGACGAGGGCGGCGGCGGCGCGGCCTGGCCGGCCTCCCGCTGGGCCAGCATGCCAGCGTCGCGCATCGCCGCCGCCGCCGGGTCGCTGATGCAGACCACCCGCCCCATGGCGATGGCCAGTTCGATGACGGCCCGCACATGCGGCTCACGTTCGGTCTGATAGCTGTCCAGCAGGGCGGGATCGGCCCCGCGCCGGATCACCGCCGCCAGCTTCCAGGCCAGGTTATCGACGTCGCGCAGGCCAGAGCACATGCCCTGGCCGGCAAAGGGCGGGGTCTGGTGGGCCGCGTCCCCGGCCAGCAGGATGCGGCCGTCGCGCCAACGGTTGGCGACCCGGCCGTGAAAGCGATAGATCGCCTTGCGCTCGATCTCGACGCAGTCGTCGCAGGCCCAGGGCTTGAGCAGGTCGCGGATCACGGCGTCGTCCAGCAGATCCTCGGGCAGCTCGCCGGGCAGCAGCATGAACTCCCAGCGGTGGCGGCCCTGACTCATCACCAGGCAGGAGGTCGGGCGGGCCGGGTCGCAGATCTGCAGATTGGCCGTGGGCAGGCGCGAAGGGTCGCTGACCACGGCGTCGATCACCAGCCAGGGCTCGTCGAAGCCGTAGTCGCTCATGCCGATACCCAGGGCCTCGCGCACCGGGCTCTTCGCCCCGTCGCAACCGACCAGCCAGCGGGCGCGGATCGTCTCGGGACCATCCGGGCCGTCGATCGTGGCGGTCACGCCGTCGCCGTCCTGGCTGAACGACCGCAGGGTGCGACGCAGGCGCAGATCGACGAGCGGCGACTCCGCCGCCAGTCGCCGCAGCGCGATCTCCAGGCTCGGCTGGTGGAACATGTAGCTGGGCGACCAGCCGGACGGGCTGCCCTGGGCGATCAGGTCGTAGCTCATCAGCACCTGGCCGGCCGCGTTGCGGAACTCGTAGACCCGCGCGACCTGCGAGGCCGCCTCCATCTCTTCGGCGATGCCCAGCTTCTGGAACAGCCGCATGATCTCGTGATCGAAGTGGGCCGCCCGGGGCAGGGGATAGACGTCGCCGTCCTTCTCCACCGCGATGGCGCGGACGCCCTCGCGGGCAAGCAGCGCGCAGAGGGCCGCGCCGACGGGCCCGAGCCCGACGACCAGCACGTCGCAATCGTAGGACATTACACCCCCTCGCAGGTCGCTTCGATGGCGCCCAGGCCCTCGACCTCGCAGCGCATGACATCGCCGGCCTTGAGGAACTGGCGTGGGTCCATGGCCGCCCCGACGCCGCCGGGCGTGCCGGTGAAGATCACGTCGCCGGGCTCCAGGGTCATGGCCGTCGACAGGTGCTCGATCTGCGCCCAGACGTCGAACACCAGGTTTCTGGTGTTGGAGTTCTGTCGCGTCTCGCCATTGACCAGGCAACGCAGGTCCAGCGCGTGCGGGTCGGCGATCTCGTCGGCGGTGGTGATCCAGGGGCCGAACGGAGCGTGGGTGTCGAACGACTTGCCCAGCGACCACTGCGGCGTGCGGTGCTGCCACATCCGCTCGGTGACATCGTTGCCGACGCACCAGCCGAACACGGCGGCGGGGGCGTCGGCCCTGCTGATACCGCGGCCGCCTGCGCCGATCACGGCGACCATCTCGACCTCGTAGTCGCAGAAGGGGGTGGGGACCTGCACCGGATCGAACGGGCCGGTCACCGCGGTGCCGGCCTTGGTGAACCAGACCTGGTTGGGCGGGGTTTCCACGCCGCTCTCGGCGATATGGTCGGCGTAGTTGAGGCCGATCGCCCAGATCTTGCCGGGCCGGGGGATCGGGGCCAGCAGATGGACGCTGTCCAGCGCCAGGGCGCCCGGGCCGGCGTCGGCGATGCGGCGGACCTCGGCCTCGATGGTCGGCCAGGCCGCGATCAGGCCGATCATGTCAGCGGGCAGGCCGGGGGCCGCGCGGTTCAGCGGGACGATGCGGTCGCCCGCGACGGCGCCCAGTTCCGGCGCGCCGCCGGCGGTGAAGGTGGCGAGTTTCATGGCTCTGGCTCCTAGCCGAAGTCCGGCGGCGAGGGCGGACCCCACTGCACGCCGAGAAGGTCCTGAAGGGTGGCGGCGCCGGACCCGTCGGCGGCGGTCAGCAGGTCGCCGTCGGTCCAGTGTTCGAGGATATGGCCCCACGGGTCGCGCCAGTAGTCGAACACCTGGCTGCCCAGGATATGGCGCCCCACGCCCCAGGCGGGGGTGCGAGCGCCGGCCTTCAGGTGGTCGTGGCCGGCCATCAGGTCGTCCAGGTCGCGCACCTCGAAGGCGGCGTGATTGAATCCGGGGCCGGTCGGCGCCTGGAGCAGGAACAGGGTGTGGTGGTCGGTCGGCGTGTCGCCCCGGTCGCAACGCAGGAAAGCGCCGATGGAGAATTCTGGCGCGGCGGCGATCTCGTCGGAGGTGATGAAACCGAAGCGGTCCTTGTACCAGGCCTCGGAAGCCCGGAAATCGGACACGCCCAGCACCGCGTGGCCCAGCCGGGCGACGTGCGCGGGCCCCTGGCCGACGCGCTTCACCGCGCGCAGGCGGGCGCGGGTTTCGACGCTGTTCCACGGCTGGCGGGCATCGAGCGTCGTGGGTTCGGCAAAGGTCTGGCCAGCGACGACCTCAATCTGGTGGCCGTCGGGATCGGTCAGCCGGACCACCGATCCGCCGCCAGGGGCGTCCAGGGGTTCAACCGTGACGCCTTCGGCCGCCGCCAGCGTGTGGAGATCGCCGAGGCTCCCGGCGCGGAACCCGATGGCCGCGAAGCCGGCCTCGCCATGTTCGGTGGCGTGCAGGAACGGCGCCCCGCCATGGCCGCGCATGAACAGTCGCGCGTCATCGACCTGCGCGACCTCCAGGCCGAACTGTTCGAGAAAGGCCCGCATCTCGCGCAGGTCGGGCGCGCGGAAACGGACGTAGGCGATGTCCTCGATGCGGATCACGCTCATCAATGGGTCTCCCTGAAGATGTCATCGACGGCTTCGTCGCCCAGGACGCGGGCCGCCGGTTCGGGCAGCCCGAGCCCGCGCAGCAGGCCGAAGATCAGGTCGCGGCAGAGGGCGGCGGCCGGCGCCGCCTCGACCTCGTCGAGCAGACGGGAGACGGCGACCGTGGCCACGCCCATGGCCATCAGCACGCCGCTCTCGACGGTCAGGCCGCGGAAATCGCCGCTGGCCAGTCCGGCCGCCACGTCGGCTCTCACGCCACGATTCATCGGCGCGTTCGGCAGGGTCGCGCTGGCGAACAGTCGCACCATCGCCCGGGCCCGCTCGGGGTTGCGGACGGCGAAACGGATGAACACGGCCTGGGCCCGCGCCATTCGGCGGGCGGGATCGACGACGCCGGCGTTCGCCGCGTCGATCTCGGCCTCCGCCTCGGCCCGCACCGCCCCGGCGATCGCGCGGGCCAGCGCCTCCTTGTCGGCGAAGTGATTGTAGAAGCTGCCCTTGGCCACATCGGCGGCCAGGACGATGTCGTCGATGCTGACCGCGTCGACCGAATGGGCCGAGAACAGGGTCTCGCCGGCCTGCAGCAACGCCGCCCGGGTGCGGGCCCGTCGCCGGTCGATCCTGGGTTCCATGGCCTGGGAGGGCATGCTGGCCGCCTCAAGTTGACTATTTGGTCATAATTATACTAATCAGTCAGAAACGCAAGGGGGGGAAGCCATGATCCTGGTTATCGGCGGCACGGGCCGCATCGGGTCGGCGCTGGTTCGGCGGCTGAAGAAGACCGGCGTCCCGGTCCGGGCCATGGTCCGCGACCCGGTGGTCGCCGCGACGAAGCCGGGGTTCGACGTCGAGACGGTCGCGGGCGACCTCGACGCGCCGGGGAGCCTCGACGCGGCCCTGGCCGGCGCGACGTCGCTGTTCCTGCTGACCACCCAGTCCCCGCGCCAGCGGGAGCAGGAACTGGCTGCGATCATGGCGGCGGGTCGCGCGGGCGTGCGCTACGTGGTCAAGGTCTCCGCCAGTGACGCGGCGACCGGTCCCGACAGTCCAACGCCGGTGGGCCGCGCCCATGCCGCCGCCGAGGCCGCGCTGAAGGCGTCCGGCATGGCCTGGACCATCCTGCGGCCGAGCGCGTTCATGCCGGTGGTTCTGGGGCCCCTGTTCCAGCAGGCCGGGGCGAGGGGCGGTTTCCAGCTTCCCCTGGGGTCCGGCCGGGTCGCCTTCGTCGATGTCGAGGACATCGCCCGAGCCGCCGCCTGGGCCTTGACTCATCCGGCCGAGGCCGCGGGCCGCACGCTGAGCGTGACCGGTCCCGAATCCCTCGGGATCAACGACATCGCCGACCGGTTCGCGGCGGCGCTTGGCCGCCCGGTCAAGGCGTCCTCGCCTCCCGCGTTTCTCGCCCGGCTGGTCCTTGGGCGTCGGATCGCCGATCCCTTCCTGCGCCGGCATCAGCTGGCCATGCTGGATCTGATGCGGTCGGGCGGCATGTCCAGGGTGTCGCCGGACCTGGAGAATGCTACGGGCGAGCCGGGCCGCTCCGTCGCGGACTGGCTCGCCGCCGCCGCGGCCCGACCGGCGAACGGGGAAACCAGCGCATGACCACGCCGACGCCGATCAATCCCTTCGCGGGGCGGGATGTCCGTACTCTGATCGACGCCCAGGCCGCGCGGCGGGCCGATCATCCGGCGCTGATCTGGGAACCGTTCGAGGGCGAGGGGCGGACCTGGACCTACGCCGGGCTCGCCGACGCCATCCGCCGTCTGGCCGCGGGGCTGCGCGCGCGCGGCGTGACACCGGGCGACCGGGTGCTGGTCCATCTCGACAACTGTCCGGAGTCGGTCATCGCCTGGCTGGGCTGCGCCTATGCCGGGGCCGTTGCGGTGACCACCAACGCCAGGTCGAGCGCCGACGAGATCGCCTATTTCGCCAACCACAGCGGCGCTGTCGGCGGGATCACCCAGCCGTGCTTCGCCGCGATGGTCCGCGACGCCGCGCCGGGTCTCGGCTGGCTGGTCGTCACCGAGACCGACAATGGCGCGGCGGCGGAGGTGGATGTGAGCGGCTTCGAGCCGTTCGCCGCGCTGTCGGGCGACCCGGCGACCCTGGCCGACCGGCCGCACGATCCGATGGCCCCCTTCGGCATCCAGTACACGTCCGGCACCACGGCCCGGCCCAAGGCCGTGCTGTGGACCCACGCGAACTTCCTGTGGGGCGCGAGGATGAGCGCCCTGCACGAGGACCTGCGGCCGGAGGACGTGCATCTGGTCACCCTGCCGATGTTCCACACCAACGCCCAGGTCTATTCGGTGGCCGCCGCGCTCTGGGTCGGGGCGACCATCGTGCTGCAGCCGAAGTTCTCGGCCTCGCGGTTCTGGCCGGTGTCGCTGAAACACGGCTGCACCTGGGCCTCGATGGTGCCCTTCTGCCTCAAGGCCCTGGCGGCCCAGCCGAGACCGGACCGGCACGACTACCGCTTTTGGGGCAACGGAATCTGCGAGCCGCCGACCGACGCCCTGTTCGGCCTCAAGACCATCGGCTGGTGGGGCATGACCGAGACCATCACGCACGGAACGGTCGGCGATCCGCACCTGGCCGACGCGCCGATGTCGATGGGCCGGCCGTCACCGGGCTACCGCATCCATGTGCTGGACGACGACGGCCAGCCGGTGAAGCCGGGCGAGACCGGCGACCTCTACGTTGAGGGCCAGCGCGGCCTGTCGCTGTTCCTCGAATACGCCGGCGATCCGGCGGCGACGGCGGCGGCGTTCCGCGAGGATGGCCTGTTCATCACCGGCGACCGGGTGCGGCTGGGCGAGGACGGGTTCCTGTATTTCGCCGACCGCAGCAAGGACATGCTCAAGGTCGGCGGCGAGAATGTCGCGGCCTCGGAGATCGAGCGGGTGGTGGCAGGGGTGGCCGGCGTGCGCGAGTGCGCCGTGGTCGGCCGGCGGCACCCGATGCTCGACGAGGTCCCGGTGGCGTTCGTGATCCCGGTGGACGCGGCGGACGTGGGGTTGCCGGATCGGGTGCTGGCCGCCTGCGCCGCGACCCTGGCCGGCTTCAAACGGCCGCATGAGGTGCGGCTGGTGCCGGAATTGCCGCGCTCGACGCTGGAAAAGATCGCCAAGGCGGAGCTGCGGGCCGTGCTGGCGGCGGAGGACTCGCGTCCCCGATAAAGCGCACCGTCATGGCCCGGCTTGTCCGGGTCACCCAAGAACACGCGGTTTGCCGGCAACATCGCCGGACGGTTCGCGGAAGACAGTTGAGGTCAGCGCGCATGGGTGGCCCGGACAAGCCGGGCCATGACGGGGAGAGTGTGGCGATATCTACGCGCCAAACTCCGCCAGACCGGTCAGCAGCACCCGGTCGTCGTCCGACCGTAGCGCCAGCCGCACCGCGCCGTCAGTTCGATCATGCGCCAGCGTCATCGGCCGACCCGGAAACGCCTGGCCGGTGAACCGCGCCGCCAGCCTCGTCATTCGCCGCGTGTCGCCGTCGGCGTAAAGCCGCGCGGCCTCGATCCCGGCCAGGGCCCACAGCGCCGTGCCGTGGATGATGATGTCGGGCAGGCCCGCCGCCAGCGCGACCTGGCGCTCGGTGTGGATCGGGTTCCAGATTTTTGCGCACTCCGAATAGATGTGCGGCAGGGCCGGGCTGGTGAGGATTTCCACCGACGCGGCGTCGGCGGTCGGCGGCTCATAGGCCGGCGCGGGCAGATCCGGCGTCTCCGCGCCGGTCAGGGCCACGTCGCGATAGACGGTGGTCGACAGGGTCTCGACCATCAGCTCGCCGGTCCCTGCGTCGCGGGTGTCGAAGCGGATCGCCGTGACCACGCCGGCGCGGCTGGCCCGGGCGCCCAGCAGGGTGGCGGTCAGCTCCAGCGCGTCGCCCGCGCGGATCGGCCGGTGGAAGCGGCTGTCCTGTCCGGCGTGAACCGCGCGGCGGCCCTCGGCGGCGGTCAGGGTCTGATCCGGATGCTCGCGGGCCAGCAGCACCAGCGCCCACTCCGGCGAAACCACCTGCATCGGCAGGGCGAACAGCCCCTCCGGCGCGGCGTCGTCGAGGCCGGCGGCGTCCCGCGGCGCCAGGGCGGCGCGGTAGGCCAGGGCGCGGCGGGGCGTCATCTCCCAGCGGATCGGCCCCCAGGTCGCCCCCGCGAGGTTGGCGTTGAATGGCATGGATGGCTCCCCGGCTTGTCGCCCCTGTTCCGTGGGGTCTATCACCGGCGCCCTATCAGGAGCGAGACATGGTCGCGGGCTTCACCTTCACCGAGACACTGAGCGAGGCGGATCGCGAGATCCTGACCGACGAGGCGCTGGCCTTCCTGGGCGAGCTGATCGACCGCTTCGCCGCGCGGCGCGACGAGCTGCTGGCCGCCCGCAAGGTCTGGCAGGCGCGGATCGACGCCGGCGGCCTGCCCGGCTTCCGGCCCGAGACGGCGGCGATCCGCGAGGGCGACTGGACGGTCGGCCCGCTGCCCGCCGACCTGCTCGACCGTCGGGTGGAGATCACCGGCCCGGCCGAGGCCAAGATGGTCATCAACGCCCTGAACAGCGACGTGAAGCTGTTCATGGCCGACTTCGAGGACGCCCTGTCGCCGACCTGGGCCAATGTGATCGGCGGCCAGCGGGCCTTGCGTGATGCCATCGCCAGAACCCTGACTTACGACGATCTGGCCACCGGCAAGCACTACGCCCTCGGCCCCAAGCCCGCCACCCTGGTCGCCCGAGTGCGCGGCCTGCACCTCGACGAGAAGCACATCCTGCGGAACGGCCGGAAGGTCCCCGGCGCCCTGGTCGATTTCGGCCTCTACTTCCACCACAACCACGCGCCCTTGAAGGCCATCGGCAGCGGCCCCTACCTCTATGTGCCCAAGCTGGAGCACCACGAGGAAGCGCGCTGGTGGAACGACGTGTTCGTCTTCGCGCAGCAACGGCACGGCGTTCCCGTCGGCACGATCAAGGCGACCATGCTGATCGAGACCCTGCCGGCCGTGTTCGAGATGGACGAGATCCTGTTCGAGCTGAAGGATCACGCCGCCGCCCTCAACTGCGGCCGCTGGGACTACATCTTCAGCTACATCAAGACCCTGCGCCGGCATGGCGACCGGCTGCTGCCGGACCGCACCTCGGTCAGCATGGACAAGCCGTTCCTCGACGCCTACTCGCGCCTGCTGATCCGCACCTGCCATCGCCGGGGAGCCCTGGCCATGGGCGGCATGAGCGCCTTCATCCCGCTCAAGGACGCCGACGAGAACGCCCAGGTGCTGGAGCGCGTGCGGGCCGACAAGGCGCGCGAGGCGGCCAACGGTCACGACGGCAGCTGGATCGCTCATCCGGGCCTCAGCGATGTGGTCAACGAGGTCTACGGCGCCGCCTTCGCGCCCGGGCGGACCAACCAGCTTCAGGTCTCCAGAGCCAACGACGCGCCGGTCACCGAGGCCGACCTGCTGGCGCCTCCGCCGGGCCCGTTCACCGAGGCCGGCCTGCGCCACAACCAGCGGGTCGCGGCGCGGTATATCGAGGCCTGGCTGGGCGGCTCGGGCGCGGTGGCCATCTACGGCCTGATGGAGGACGCGGCGACGGCGGAAATCAGCCGCGCCTCGATCTGGCAGTGGCTGAAGAACGGCGTTGTGCTGGACGACGGGACGCCGATGACGGTCGAGCTGTTCGACCGGGCGTTCGAGGAAGAGCTGGCCGTGGTCCGGGCCGAGGTCGGCGAGGACCGCTGGGCGTCCGGGCGGTGGTCCGAGGCGGCGCAGCTGATGCGCGACCTCTGCCTGCAGGACGAGTTCGCGGAGTTCCTGACGCTGAGCGCGTACGAGCGGCTGTAGGATTTCAGAATTTCAGCAGACCATCGATCTCGTCGTCGGCGATGAACGAGCGCGCGGGCTGGAGGGCCAAGCCGTTCCCGGGCGGCAAGATGATGGTCGACAGCGGGCCGGAACCTGTGCACGGCTTGGCGCGATGACCCAGGACACCGCCCCCACCACCGGCACGCTGGCCACGGCTCTGGCCCACGCCGCCGGCCTCCTGTCCCAGGACCCCGCCCTGGCCGAGTCGCAGGCGCGGGAGATTTTGCGCGTCATGCCCGGTCACCCGGAGGCCGCCCTGCTGCTCGCCGCGGCCCTGCGCCGCCAGGGCGGGGCCGAGGCGGCGCTGACCGTGCTCGAGCCGGTCATCCGTGGCCAGCCCAACTGGCCGCCCGTTCATCAGGAAGCCGGACTGGCCCTGGCCGACCTGGGGCTGGGCCGGGCGGCCATCGCCGCGCTGAGCCGGGCCGTGGCGCTGGATTCGCGGCTGACCGGCGCCTGGGGCGTGCTGGCCGACCAGCTGGCCCTGGCCGGGGATGAGGCCGGCGCCGAGGGTGCGCGGGCGCAGCAGATCCGCGCCTCGACCAGCGATCCGGCCCTGCTCGAGGCGGGGGCCGCCCTCTGCGACAACCGGCTGGCGGTCGCCGAGCGGCTGCTCAAGCCCTACCTCGCCCGACATCCGACCAACTCCGCCGCCATCCGCATGCTGGCCGAGGTGGCCGCGCGTCTCGGCCGCAACGAGGACGCCGAGACCCTGCTGGCCCGCTGCGTCCAGCTGGCGCCCGGCTTCGCCGAGGCGCGGCACAACCACGCCACCATCCTCTACCGCCTGAACCGGTCGGAGGAGGCGCTGGGCCAGCTGGACTGGCTGCTGGCCCGCGATCCGCGGCATCCGGGCTATCGCAACCTCAAGGCCGCCGCCCTGGGCCGGGTGGGCGACTATGAGGGGGCGATCGCCCTCTACGACGACCTGCTCAAGGCCTGGCCCGACCAGCCCAAGGCGTGGATGAGCTACGGCCACTCGCTCAAGACCGTCGGGCGGCAGGCCGACTGCATCGCCGCCTATCGCCGGGCCATCGCGCTGTCGCCCGAACTGGGCGAGGCCTGGTGGAGCCTGGCCAATCTCAAGACGGTGCGCTTCGCCGACGACGATGTGGCGGCCATGGAGGCGCAGCTGGCCCGGTCCGACATCACGGGCGAGGACCGCTTCCACCTTCACTTCGCGCTGGGCAAGGCGCTGGAGGACGCGGGCGAACCGGAACGGTCGTTCGGCCACTATCGCGACGGCGCGGCCCTTCGGCGGGCGATGATCGATTACGACGCCGACAGCACCAGCGCCCATGCCGCGCGTTCGAAAGCCGTGCTGACCCGCTCCTTCTTCGCGGCGCGCGAGGGCTGGGGCAGCCCGGCGCCGGACCCGATCTTCATCGTCGGCCTGCCGCGCTCGGGCTCGACCCTGATCGAGCAGATCCTCGCCAGCCATTCGGCGGTCGAGGGGACCATGGAGCTGCCGGACATCATCTCGATCGCCCGGCGGCTGGGCGGGCGGCAGCGGCGCGACCAGCCGTCGGTCTATCCCGAGATGCTGGAGACGCTCGACGCCGACGCCTGCCGGGCGCTGGGCGAGGAATACCTCGACCGCACCCGCATCCAGCGCAAACTCGGCCGGCCGTTGTTCATCGACAAGATGCCCAACAATTTCGCCCATGTCGGGCTGATCCAGCTGATCCTGCCGCGGGCCAGGATCATCGACGCGCGGCGCCATCCCCTCGGCTGCGGCTTCTCGGCCTTCAAACAGCATTTCGCCCGGGGCCAGACCTTCTCCTACGATCTGACCGAGCTGGGCCGTTACTACGCCGACTATGTGGCGCTGATGGCCCACTGGGACGCGGCGCTGCCGGGGCGCGTCCACCGGGTGATCTACGAACGGATGGTCGCCGACCCGGAGGCCCAGGTGCGCCGGCTGCTCGAGCACTGTGGCCTGCCGTTCGAACCGGCCTGCCTGACCTTCTACGAGAACGACCGGGCCGTGCGCACGGCCAGTTCCGAACAGGTCCGCCGTCCGATCTTCACCGAGGCCGTCGATCACTGGCGCGCCTACGAGCCCTGGCTGGATCCGCTGAAGGCGGCGCTGGGGCCGGCGCTGGCGTCGTGGGACAGGTCCGCCTGACCCGCCTGAGGCATTGTCGCCACAAGTCGGCGGCATCAATGCCTGCGACGACTGCTTTTCGTGACGTTTACTTGACAGCCGGGCGCCTGCCGGACTGACATTCCCGCACCAGTGTTCGGTGAGGGGGAGATTCCATGGCGAAGGCATCGGGGGCGTTTGGCCGCAGGGCGACCGTGTGGTCGTCGGTTCTGCTGGCCAGCACCATGCTCACAGGGGTCGGGGCGGCCTTCGCCCAGGCCACCCAGGTGGAAGAGGTCATCGTCACGGCGCAGAAGCGGTCCGAGGACCTGCAGGACGTGCCGGTCAGCATCCAGGCCATCGGCGGCGAAAAGCTCGACGCGCTCGTCGTCTCCGACTTCAACGACTACGTGAAGTTCCTGCCCAGCGTGTCGTTCCAGTCGACGGCCCCGGGCTTTTCCAGCGTCTATATGCGCGGCGTGGCCAGCGGCGGCGACGGCAACCATTCCGGCTCCCTGCCCAGCGTCGGCATCTATCTGGACGAACAGCCGGTCACGACCATCACCGGCGCCCTGGATATCCACGTCTACGACATGGAACGGGTCGAGGCCCTGGCCGGACCGCAGGGCACCCTTTACGGGGCCAGCTCGCAGGCCGGCACCATCCGCCTGATCACCCGCAAGCCGGTGATCGGCGAGTTCGACGCCGCCATCGACGTCGAGGTCAATTCGGTCAGCGACGGCGGAACGGGCTACGGGGCCGAGGGCTTCGTCAACATTCCCCTGACCGACTCGGCCGCCGCGCGCCTGGTCGGCTGGTATCAGTACGACGCCGGCTTCATCGACAACGTCCTGACCCCCCGGACCTATCCGACCTGGGACGCCTTCACCGGCGGCAACGGCACGATCACCAACGCCGGACTGGCCGAGGACGACTACAACGACGTCACCACGGTCGGCGCCCGCCTGGCCCTGAAGATCGACCTGAACGACAACTGGACCATCTCGCCCACGCTGATGGCGCAGGAGGCGACCAGCAACGGCAACTTCTCGTTCGATCCGCAGCTGGGCGATTTGCAGATCGCCCGCTATCGGCCCGAAAGCAACGAGGATCGCTGGTACCAGGCGGCGATGACCGTCCAGGGCAAGATCGGCAGCCTCGATTTCGTCTATGCCGGCGCTTACATGAAGCGGGACATCACGGGGGAGTCCGACTACTCCGACTACTCGTTCTTCTATGACACCCTGTTCGGGTACGGATCCTACTGGACCGATGGCGTCGGCAATCCGATCGAGCCGACCCAGTACATCCGGTCCGAGGACGCCTTCACCAAGGAAAGCCACGAAATCCGCATCTCGACGCCGAGCGACCTGTCGCTGCGGTTCGTCGGCGGTTATTTCTACCAGAACCAGACCCACGACATTCAGCAGCGCTACATGATCGACGGCCTGGGCGACTTCCTTGAGGTGCCCGGCTGGTCCGACACCCTGTGGCTGACCAAACAGTTCCGCACCGACAAGGACTACGCGCTGTTCGGCGAGGTGGCTTGGGACTTCGCGCCGGACTGGACCCTGACCGGCGGCGCCCGCTACTTCCTGTCGGAGAACGGCCTGAAGGGCTTCTTCGGCTTCGGCACGGGCTACAGCTCGGGCACCGGCGTGGGGGGCTGCGATCCGGCCCTGCCGGTCTACGCCAACGGCCCCTGCTCCAACCTGAACAAGACCACCGAGGAAACCGGCTTCACCCACCGGGTCAACCTGACCTGGTCGGTCGATGAGGACCGGATGCTCTATGGCACCTGGTCGACGGGCTATCGGCCCGGCGGCATCAATCGCCGCGGCACCCTGCCGCCCTACGGTTCCGACTTCCTGACCAACTACGAGCTGGGCTGGAAAACCATGTGGTTCGACCGGTCGGTGCGGTGGAATGGCGCGATCTATCTGGAGCGCTGGGACGACTTCCAGTTCTCGATCCTCGGGGCCAACGGCCTGACCGAGATCAAGAACGCCGCCCAGGCCCGCATCCGCGGCATCGAAACGGACCTGACCTGGCGGGTCACCGACGGTCTGACCGTCAATGGCGGGGCGGCCTGGACCGAGGCCGAACTGACGGCCAACTACTGCGGCTTCACCGACGCCCTGGGCAATCCGGTGACGCAGTGCGCGACGCCCCAGGCGCCCAAGGGCACGCAGCTGCCGGTGACGCCGAAGTTCAAGGCCAACCTGACCGTCCGCTACGAGTTCCCGCTGGGCGACTTCGACGCCCACGTCCAGGGCTCGATGGTCACCCAGACCAGCAGCTGGACCGACTTGCGGCTGGTGGAGCGGGCGATCATCGGCGAGCAGGAAGGCTGGACCGCCTTCGACATGACCGCCGGGGTCGAGAACGACGCCTGGTCGGCGGAGTTCTTCGTGCAGAACCTGACCGACGAGCGGGCCAGCCTCTACCGCTACGCCCAGTGCGCCGAGGCGGTTTGCGGCGGCGCGGTCTACTCCGTGCCCAACCAGCCGCGGACCCTGGGCTTGAGGTTCGGGCGCAAGTTCTAGGGCGCGCGCTTCGTCCGCGCGGCGAAGGCGGCGATGCGGTCGCGCATGTCGGGGCCGACGCCCTCGCCGTGATAGACCTCGTGGGCCAGGCCGGCGGCGATCGGCAGGCCGTCGGTCCGCGTGACCAGCCGCTTGTTGGCCGCGTGGCTGAACGGGGAGTTGGCGGCGATCTCGGCGACCCAGGCGTCGATGGCGGCCTCGAAACCGTCGTCCGGGACGCAGGCGTTGGCCAGGCCCATGGCCTCGGCCTCGCGGCCGGAATAGGTGCGGCAGGTGAACATCATCTCGCGCGCCCTGTAGGTCCCGACCCGGCGCGGCAGGCGCTGGCTCAGGCCCCAGACCGGGGTCAGGGCCCAACGGGCGTGGGTGTCGGCGAACCTGGCGCTCTCGGCCGCCAGGATGATGTCGCCGGCCAGGGCCAGCTCCAGCGCGCCGGTGTAGCAGTGGCCGTGCACGGCGCTGATCACCGGCATGGGCAGGCCCGCCAGCCGCTCGATGACATGGGACTGGTAGTTCGGCCGGGGCAGCTTTTCGCCCGTGGCGATGTCGCCCAGGTCATGGCCGGCGGAGAAGCAGCGGCCCGCGCCGCGGATCACCACCACCGACGCGCCGCCGGCATCGTTCTCCAGCGCGGCGACATGGCCCTCCAGCGCCTCGAACACCGGCACGTTGAGTGAGTTCAGCTTGTCCGGCCGGTTGAGGGTCAGGATCGCTGCGCCGCCGCGATCCTCGCGCAGGACCAGCTCGCTCATCAGGCGGCCGCCTTCTTCAGGAACACCGTCTGGGTGTTGGTGTATTCGAGCAGGCCCTCCAGCGCCCCCTCGACGCCGACGCCCGACTGCTTCTGGCCGCCAAAGGCCGCCAGCGGCGACAGGTGCTGGCTCTCGTTGATCCACACCGTGCCGGTGGCCAGGCGCTCGGCGATGTCCAGCGCCTTCTGCTCATCCGACGACCAGATCGAGCCGCCCAGGCCGTATTCGGTGGCGTTGGCCTTGCCGACCACGTCGTCCAGATCGTCCCACTTCAGCAGCGGCAGCACCGGGCCGAACTGCTCCTCCTGGACGATGCGCGAGTTCTCCGGCGGGTTGTCGATGATCGTCACCGGCACGAAGTAGCCGGGAGCCTCGGACGTCTCGCCGCCGATCAGGAACTTGTAGCCGTTGGCCTTGGCGTCCTCGATCAGGTCCAGCACGCGCTGGTACTGCAGGCGGTTCTGGATCGGGCCCATCTGGACGCCTTGCTCGGCCCCGTCGCCCATCTTCACGGTCCTGGCGTAGGCGACGAGGGCGGCCTTGAGTGGCTCGTAGACGTCCTTGTGGACGTACATCCGTTTGGTCGCGATGCAGATCTGGCCGGTGTTCTTGAAGGCGGCCCAGAACAGCTCCTCGGCGACCTTGGCCACGTCGATGTCGGGCATGACGATGGCCGCGTCGTTGCCGCCCAGTTCGAGCGTGATGCGCTTCAGCGTCGTGGCGGCCGACTGCATCACCTTGCGACCGGTTTGGGTCGAGCCGGTGAAGCTGACCTTGTCGATGCCCGGGTGGCTGGTGATCCAGGGGCCCAGGTCGTCGCCGCCGGTGACGATGTTCAGCACGCCGTCCGGCAGCACGCCGCGCAGCAGCTCGCCGATGCGCAGGGTGGTCAGGGGCGTGAACGGCGATGGCTTGAGGATCACCGTGTTGCCGGCCAGCAGGGCCGGGGCGACCTTGAACATGGCCAGGATGATCGGGAAGTTCCACGGGGCGATGGCCCCGACGACGCCGATCGGCACATGGCGGGTCTCGCCGCGGCGCTCGGCCGTGTCCTCGACCACCGTCACCGGCAGGTCGAGGCTGGAGGTGGCCTGGCACCAGTAGGCGCCGCCAAGGATGTCGCCCATGGCGTCGGCGTGCGGCTTGCCCTGTTCGGCGGTCAGCAGGCGCTTGAGCTCCTCGACGTTGCCGGCCAGCACGCCGGCGATGGCCAACAGGGCCTCGCGACGCTTGGCGATCGGCGTGGCGCGCCAGGCCGGAAAGGCGGCCCGGGCGGCGGCCACGGCCTGGTCCAGCTGCTCGCGCGAGCAGTCCGGCGCCTGGCCGATGACCTGTTCGTTGGCGGGGTTGAGCACGTCGAACTGGCCGGCGCCGGCGACACCCTTGCCGCCGATGGTCATGGTGTAGGTGGTTGTCTCGCTGGACATGGCTCGCTCCCTGTATCGTTGGCGGCACAATGACTCCCTGACGCTTGGTCAGCCAAGGGCGCCCCCGCTTGATCAATTGACACGCCGCATGCAGACAGTTCCCGCGCTCACAGGATACGCGGTCATGACCTTCAAGCTCTACGGCACGCCCGGCTCGCTCTACACGGCCAAGGCCCGATCCTGGTTGATCAAGAACGGCGTGCCGTTCGAGAACCGCGTGGCGGGCGAACCCCGGTTCCGCGAGGAAATCACGCCGAAGATTGGTCGCTGGATCATTCCGGTGCTGGAGACGTCCGACGGCGAGCTGCTGCAGGATGGCTCGGCGATCATCGAGCGCCTTGAGGCCGACGGCCTGGCCCGCTGGCCAACGTCTCCGACCACGCCGCGGCATCGCCTGATCGGCCAGATCTTCGAGCTGTTCGGCGGCGAGGGCCTGTTGCGGCCGGCGATGCACTACCGCTGGAACTTCGACGAGGCCAACCAGCCGTTCAACGCCCTCGACTTCGCCGCCGGACTGGCCACGCCTGGCGCCGATCCCTCCGAGGGCGCGGCGGTGTTCCAGTTCGCCGCCCAGCGCATGCGCAAGGCGATGGCTACCTTTGGCGTGTCGGAGGCCTCCATTCCGCTGGTCGAGCGGTCCTACGAGCAGTTCCTCGACCTGTTCGACGCGCACCTGGCCGGCTCGCCCTACCTGCTGGGCGGACGGCCGACGATCGGCGACTACGGCCTGATCGCGCCACTCTACGCCCACCTCGGCCGCGACCCGTATCCGGCCAGTCTGATGAAGCGGAGGGCGCACCGGGTCTGGCGCTGGGTCGAGCGGATGAACGCCGCCGATCTCGACTCGGGCGAGTACGGCTATCCGGCGCCGGACCTGTTCCCGGACGACGGCGTGCCCGACACCCTCAAGGCCCTGCTGCGTTTCGTGGCCGAGGACTATCTGCCCGAGGTGCGCGCCTACGTGAGCTTCGCCAACGCCTGGCTGGCCGAACGGCCCGACCTCGAGGCCGGGACCAGCGGCCTGGCGCGGACGTCTGAGCGTGTCATCGGCCGCGCGACCTTCGACTGGCGCGGCGTGGAGATCGCGGTCGGGGTCATGCCCTACCGCCTGTGGCTGCTGCAGAAGGTCCAGGACGCGGCCGACGCCCATGCCGACAATGCTGCATTAAATGCGCTGCTGTCGGAAACGGGTTTGGGCGATCTCGTCGCGCTGCGCACCGCCCGTCGGGTCGAGCGCGTTGACCAGCTCGAAGTCTGGGGCCCCGCCCGCTAACCCTCACGCTTGTCTTCCCATAGGGCGCCCCTCCATCATCGGGGCAACCAGGGGAGAAGACGCATGGGTACGAGTCAGGCCGGCAAGACGCTGTTCGTCGCGGGTGGATCGAGCGGCATCAATCTGGGCATCGCCCGCAAGTTCGCCGCCGAGGGGGCCAATGTCGCCCTGATCAGCCGCAGTCCCGAGAAGATCGCCGTCGCCGCGGCCGAGATCGCCAACATCAACGGCGGCCGGGCCATCGGCATCGCCGCCGACGTGCGCGACTACGCCGCCGTCGAGGCCGCGCTGAAGGCGACGCACGACAAATGGGGCGACATCGACACGGTGCTGTCGGGCGCGGCCGGCAACTTCGTCGCCCCGGCCCTGGGCATGTCGGCCAACGGCTTCAAGACGGTCGTCGATATCGACCTGATTGGCACGTTCAATGTGCTGCGGGCCTCGTTCGCGTTCCTGCGCAAGCCGGGCGCCTCGCTGATCTCGATCACGGCCGGCCAGGCCACGCGCGCCTCGATGTTCCAGGCCCACGTCTGCGCGGCCAAGGCCGGCATCAACATGCTGACCCAATGCCTGGCGCTGGAGTGGGGGCCGGCGGGGGTGCGGGTCAACGCCATCTCGCCGGGCCCGATCGCCGACACCGAGGGCATGGCCCGCCTCGCGCCGACGCCGGAAGCCGAGGCCCGGGTCAAGGCCCGGGTGCCCCTGCGCCGCTACGGGACCAAGGACGAGATCGGAAACATGGCGCTGTTCCTCAGCTCCGACGCGGCGGCCTACGTCAATGGGGCGATCATCCCGGTCGATGGCGGCTCCGGCTGTGGCGACGGCGCGGGCGACGCGCTGGGCAACCTCGGCGCCTGACGCCGGAACAATAAAAGACGATCAAAGGGAGAGACTGGATGTCCATCGACTTTGAGATCCCGCCGGAGGCCAAGGCCATCCGCGAGAAGGTCCGCCAGTGGGTCAACGACGCGTGCCGGCCGGCCGAGCAGGCGTTGCTGGCCGGTGGCGACTACAAGACCATCCTCGGCGAACTGCGGACCAAGGCCCGCGCCCAGGGCCTGTGGTGCCCGTTCATCCCCAAGGAGCATGGCGGCATGGGCCTGGGCCCGCTGGCCAACGCCCTGGTGCAGATGGAGCTGGGCGAGAGCTATCTGGGCGCCCTGTCGATGAACACCCAGGGGCCCGACGACGCCACCATGCTCACGCTGCTGGCGCACGGCACGGAGTATCAGAAGGAGAAGTTCCTCAAGCCGCTGCTGAACGGCGAAAAGCGCATCTGCTACTCGATGACCGAGAAGGCCGCCGGCGCCGACGCCACGGGCATGCAGACCCGCGCGGTCAAGGACGGCAACGAGAACTACATCCTCAACGGCGAGAAGTGGTTCTCCTCGGCCGCCAGCGTCGCCGACATCGCCCTGGTGATGGCCAAGACCGATCCGGACGCCCCGCGGCACCAGCAGTTCTCGACCTTCATCGTCGAGCTGCCCAACCCCGGCTACCGCATCGTGCGCGACATCGAGACCATGGCCGCCGAGGGCCCGCTGTCGCACATCCTCGGCGGCGGCCACGCCGAGGTCGAGATCAAGGACCTGGTCGTGCCGGCCGAGAACCTGCTGGGCGGCGAGGGCGGCGGCTTCAACATGGGCCAGCACCGCCTGGCCTACGGCCGCCTGCGCCACGGCATGCACAACGTCTCGATGGCCCAGCGCGCCCTCGATCTGGCCGTGGCCCACGTGACCAGCCGCTCGACCTTCGGCAAGCCGCTGCACGAGCGGCAGGGCGTCCAGTTCATGCTCGCCGACTGCGCGCAGGACATCTACATCGCCCGCCTGATGCTGCTGCACATCGCCTACAAGGCGGAAAAGGGCATGGACCTGCGCCAGGAGAACGGCATCGCCAAGGTCTATCTGGCCAACATGGTCCACCGGGTGGTCGATACGGCCATCCAGCTGCACGGCGCCCTGGGCTACTCGACCGATACCCCGTTGGCCCGCTGGTACACCCACATCCGCAGCCAGCGGCTGGTCGATGGACCGGACGAGGTCCACCGCTGGACCACCGGCCGCAATGTGATCAAGGCCTTCCAGCGCGACGGCACCACGGCCGGCGCCTGCGGCGGGGAGCTGCTCTAGGTTCGTGAGGGCAGGGCCTGGACCAGCCGGACGATCTCGTCAGCCGCGCGGTCCAGGTTCTGCCCGTCCAGCGTTTCCAGCGCGATCTCGGCCATCGGTTCGCGGCCGTCCTTGCGGCGGCCGCGCCGGTAGGCGGGGTCGTAGTGCAGCGCCATCAGCGCCTCGGCCAGGGTCGCGTAGTCGCCGGCCGCCAGCAGCCCGCGCCAGCCCTCCAGCCGCGTCTGGCTGGGATGCACGGGCAGGCGGCGCAGGGCGGCCTCGATGGCTGCGTGGTCGGCGACGATGTCACTGTAGGCCCTGACCAGATAGCGGGCCCGCTCCTCGCGCGGGGCGGCGACCTCGATGCGCGGGGCCACCTGCATCCGCGCCCACAACGCCGGCGGGACCATCAGGTCGCCGATGCGGCTGGACTCGGCCTCGACGACCACGGGCCGGGCCGGGTCCAGCGCCTCCATGGCGCGCAGCAGGATCGACTCGAAGCCCTTCTGGTTCGGCTGCGGCCGGTCGGCCAGCCCGCCGAACAGCGAGCCGCGATGGCCGGCCATGCCTTCCAGGTCGAGCGTCTGCAGACCGCGGGCGGCCAACAGGTGGAGGATCTCGGTCTTGCCGGTCCCGGTGTCGCCGTCGAGCAGCACGAGGTTCAGCGGCCAAGTCTCGTCATAGAGCCGCGCCTGCACATGCCGGCGATAGGTCCTGTAGCCGCCGACCAGCAGGCTGGTGCGCCAGCCGACGCGCGAGAGGATGGTGGCCATCGACTCCGAGCGCGACCCGCCGCGCCAGCAATAGACCAGCGGCGCGAACGTCTGCGGCTGGTCGGCCAGCTCATTGACGAGGTAGCCGGCGATGTTGCGGGCCACATAGGCCGCCCCGATCCGGTTGGCCTTCAGCCGCGATTCCTGGACGTGGATGGTCCCGACCTCGGCCCGCTCGGCGTCGGTCAGCACCGGCAGGTTGATCGCGCCCGGCACATGGTCCAGCGCGAACTCGCCGGGGCTGCGCACGTCGATGATCGTCCCGAACGCCGCCAGGGTGGCGGAGTCGGCGCTCTGGATCGACTGGATGCGCGACATGAATGACCTGTTTCCGCCCGTCTCCCCTCCGCTGTAGGGGACTTCCCGCCCCGGGTTCAATAAGAAGCGGACAGACCTTGAGGAGCCTTCGCCGTGACCGACCCCGTGAGACTGACTTCTCTGGCCCATGGCGGCGGCTGCGGCTGCAAGCTGGCGCCGGCGGTGCTGCGCGAGATCCTCGCCAAGACGCCGGCGGCGGCGGTGTTTCCGAACCTGATGGTCGGGACCGAAACTTCCGACGACGCGGCCGTCTGGCGGCTGAATGACCAGCAGGCGCTGGTGGCCACGACGGACTTCTTCATGCCGGTGGTCGATGACCCGTTCGACTTCGGCCGCATCGCCGCGACCAACGCCCTGTCGGACGTCTACGCCATGGGCGCGACGCCGATCTTCGCCCTGGCCCTGGTGGGCATGCCCGTCGACCGCCTGCCCGTCGAGACGATCCAGCAGATCCTCGCTGGCGGGGCCTCGGTCTGCGCGGCGGCCGGCGTGCCGATCGCCGGCGGCCATTCGATCGACAGCGTCGAGCCGATCTATGGCCTGGTGGCGCTGGGCCTGGTGCACCCGGACAAGGTCCTGACCAACCGCGACGCGCGGGCCGGCGACGTGCTGATCCTGACCAAGGCGCTGGGCGTCGGCATCCTCAGCGCGGCTTTCAAGCAGGAGAAGATGCCGGCCGGCGGCTATGACGCGATGATCGCCTCGACCACCCAGCTGAACACCGTCGGGGCGGCTCTTGGCGATACAGCAGGCGTGCACGCGGTCACTGACGTCACCGGCTTTGGCCTGCTCGGCCACCTGCTGGAGATGTGCCGTGGGGCGGGCCTCGCCGCCGAGATCGATGCCGACGCGCCGGCTCTGCTGACGGGCGTGGAAGCCCTGGCCAGCGGCGGCGTGCGCACGGGCGCCTCGGTGCGCAACTGGGCCAGCTACGGCGAGGCGGTGCGGCTGCCGGACGGCTTCGCCGACTGGCGGCGGGACATCCTCTGCGATCCCCAGACCAGCGGCGGACTGCTGATCGCCGTGGCCGAGGATCAGGCCCAGGCGGTGCTGGACCAGGCGCTGGCCGCCGGCTTCGCCGCCAGCCGCCGCGTTGGCCGGCTTGTCGAGGGCCCGGCGCGGGTGCGCGTCACGGCCGCCTGATTCCACCTCCTTCAGAGCATGTTGGCGCGCCGTTCGGCGCCATCGCCGTCATCGACCGACTGACACCCTGGCGGCTTGCGCGCGCCGGCGGGAGGGATAAGGTCCGCGCCTCCCTCCCGCGTTCGCGAGTAAAGCCATGGCCGTCGATCGTCGCCAGTTCCTGCTTGGGGGCGCCGCAGCCGGCGTCGCCACCGCCGCTCCGGCCCTGACCTGGGCCGCCGCGCCGGCCGGTCCTGTCGCCAATCCGCGACTGGCCGCCCTGCTCGACGCCTTTGTCCAGGAAATGCTGGTCGATTCGCCGGAGACGGCCACCTCGCTGGGACTCGACAACGGCGCCAACGCGGGCTTGAAGAGCCGGCTCAGCGACGCCTCCGTCGCCGGGCGGCGGGCCGCGGTGGCCGCCTTCGAGTCGCGTCGCAAGCGCCTGAGGAGCATCGACCGCGCGGCGCTCACGCCCGGTGACGTGACCGTCTACGACACCGTCGACTACGCCCAGGGCCTCGGCGCCGAGGGCGGCAAGTTCAGCTACGGCCTCGACTACGCCAACCCCTACGTCGTCAGCCAGCAGAACGGCGCGGCGCTGACCGGACCGGAGTTCCTCAATTCCCAGCACGGGATCGCGGTCAAGGCTGACGCCGACGCCTATCTGGCGAGGCTCGAGGGGCTGGCGACGGTGCTCGACCAGGAGACCGGCCGTATCCAGGCGGACGCCGCGGCGGGCGTGTCCCCTCCGGATTTCATCCTGGCCAACGCCCTGGGGCAGCTGAAGGGCATGCGGGCGGTTGCCGCCGCGGACACCCGTCTGGTCGGCTCGGTCGCCGAACGCGCTGGGGCCAGGGGCATCGCCGGCGACTACGCCGGTCCGGCCACGGCCCTGGTGAACGAGAAGGTCTATCCCGCGCTCGACCGCCAGATCGCCGCCCTGTCCGCCCTTCAGGCCGGGGCTTCCGGCGATGCGGGCGTGTGGCGGCTGCCCGACGGCGAGGCCTACTACGCCTGGGGGCTGCGCCTGGGCACCACGACCGAACGGACGGCCGACGACATCCACCAGATGGGCCTGGAACAGGGCGCGGCGATCGACGCCCAGATGGACGCGGTGCTCAAGTCGCAGGGCTATAGCCAGGGCACGGTCGGCGAACGGATGAGCGCCCTGACCCGCGATCCGAAGTTCCTCTATCCCAACACCGACGCGGGCCGGGCCGACCTGATCGCCTACCTCAACGGCCGCATCGCCGCGATCCGCCCGCTCATGTCCAAGCTTTCGAAGCTGGACCTCAAGGCCGAGGTCGAGGTGCGGCCGGTGCCCAAGGAGATCGAGGCGGGCGCGGCGCTCGGCTACATGAACTTCGCCGCCCTCGATGGCTCGCGGCCGGCGATCTACTACGTCAACCTGCAGGATACCGGGAACTGGCCGCGCTACACCCTGGCCAGCCTGACCATGCACGAGGCCATCCCGGGGCACGCCTGGCAGGGCGCCTACCTCGCCGAGCGGCGCGACCGCGTGCCGGCGATCGCCTCACTCATGGGCTTCAACGCCTTCGTCGAGGGTTGGGCGCTCTATGCCGAACAGATGGCCGACGAGGCCGGGCTATACGATGACGACCCCATGGGGCGGCTTGGCTATTTCCAGGCCCTGCGGTTCCGCGCGGCGCGGCTGGTGGTCGATACGGGCCTGCATCACAAGCGCTGGAGTCGCGAGAAGACCATCGACTGGATGACCGCCGCCACCGGCCGCTCGAAGGGCGCGATCACCAGCGAGGTCGATCGCTACTGCGCCAGCCCTGGCCAGGCCTGCGGCTACAAGGTCGGCCATACCGAGATCGTGCGCCTGCGCGATGCGGCGAAGGCGACGCTGGGGCCGAAGTTCGACATCCGCGACTTCAACGACGCCGTCGTCGCCACCGGCGGGGTGCCGATCACCGTGCTGGCCTCGGTGATCGACCGCTACGTCGCCGCCGCCAGGGGAGCCTAGCTCCAGTCGATCTGAGCCGCGTTGAGCGGCGTGGAAACAGCCGTTCCTAACTCGCCCGGTCCAGCCGCCAGCGCCAGATCGGGCCGTCATCGGGATCGGTCAGGGCCTGGATGAACCGCAGCCCCAGCCGGCGCAGGATGGTGGTCGAGGCGCTCTCGACCGGCAGGGTGTGGGCCAGCACATGCTCGACCGTCGGATGGGCCAGGGCGTGATCGACCATGCCGCGCGCCGCCTCGGTGGCCAGACCCTGGCCACGATAACCGGGGGCGATCTCGTAGCCGATCTCGACCTGGCCTCCGGCCGGCTGGCCCTTGAAGCCGCCCAGGCCGATCAGCCGGTTGTCGGCGTCATGGACGATGAAGTGCATCCACCACTGGGCCAGCTCCGGATCGTCGGCCAGCATGTCGCGGCTGCGGCCGATGGCGTCCATGGCGTCGTCCCCCGCCCAGTCCGGGGCGATGGAGACGCCCAGCGCCCGGCTCAGCGCCGCCTCGCCGACGGCCACGGCCAGCAGGTCGCTGTACCGCGCCGGCTCGAGCCGGAGACGGGCCGTGCGGATGGTCATCGGGCCGGGCGGGTCACGGTCATCAGATAGTTGACGTCCGCGTCCGGCGACCGGACCCACTTGCCGAGCAGCGGGTTGTAGGCGAGGCCGAACGGCCCCTCGATATCGAACGGGTGGCCTTCGAGGAACGCGCGCAGTTCGTCCGGCGTCAGGAACTGGTTCCAGTCGTGCGTTCCCGCCGGCACCCAGCGCAGCACGTATTCGGCGCCGATCTTGGCCAGGGCCAGGGCCTTGAGCGTGCGGTTCAGGGTGGCGACGATCATGATCCCGCCCGGCGCCAGCAGCTTCGCCGTCGTGCGCAGGAATTCGCCCGGATCGGCAACGTGCTCGATCACTTCCATGTTCAGGACCACGTCGAACGGCCCGGCCTTCTCGGCCAGCAGCTGCTCGGCCGTCGAGGCGCGGTAGGCGATGTCCAGGCCCTGTTCAGCCGCGTGGGCCGAGGCCGTGCCGATGTTGCGCTCGGAGGCATCGACGCCGGTCACGGCAAAGCCCAGCCGGCTCATCGGCTCGCTGAGCAGGCCGCCGCCGCAGCCGATGTCGAGCAGCTTCAGCCCCTCGAACGGCCGGCGCAGGCCGCCGTCGCGGCCGAACCGCGCCAGCGCCTGCTCGCGGATGAAGGCCAGCCGGATCGGATTGAATTTGTGCAGCGGCGCGAACTTGCCGCGCGGGTCCCACCACTCCGCGGCGATGCGCGAGAAGCGCGCGACGTCGTCCGGGTCGATGCTGGTGCGGAGTTCTGCGGAGGCGGTCATGGGTCAGCGAATGAGCACGACTTCGACCCCGACGTCCAGCTTGGCCCACGACCGATCAGCGGTGAGAGCGGGCAGCTGCTCCCGTTGGGCCAGGGCAAGACAGGCGCGGTCGCCCACGGAGAGGCCGAGGTGACGCGTCTGTGCGCGGAGCAAGCCGGCGCTGAGCGCGAGGCCTTCGTCAAACGGGACCACCGTGAAGCGCAACCGCGCAAGGCGGCTATCGATCCTCGCCGACGGGAACCCGAGATCCAGCAGGCGAGTGGTGACCTCGGCCAGATTGACGGCGCTGAGCAACGAGTCCGCCATCAAGGGACGGACTATGTCTCCGCCCGGCTCGGTTAGAACGACGGCAAGAACCGCCGAGGCGTCCAGCACCCAGTCAGCCATCCTCGGCGGTTCGCTTCGCTCGTGCGGCCTCGAAGGCGGCTCGTTGCGCCCGAGCCTCTTCGAAGGGGAGGGCTTCCCAGACAGCTTCGCGGCGACGCTCGGCGATCAGCTCGTCGGACGCCAGCGGCTCGCCAGGCTGCCAGGGTGGGATCAGCTCACGAATGCGACGCAGGGCCTCGTCCGGCCCTTCGAAGATGAACGTGTCGCCTTCCAGCCGCCCGACCACGCTGCTGCCGCCCTTGAGCCCCAGCGCTTCCAACACGGACGGCGGCAGCAGGACGGACCCGTCCGGCCTGACCGAAAGTCGGAATATGCCCCGTCCGCGATCTTCGAATTCGGGGCGAACGGATGGGGTCGCCCGCCGTTCAGCCGGCCGCTGATGGTCAAACACCGCCGGCTCCTCGGCGACGCCGGTGGCCGCCGACGCGGCGCGGCCGACCTTGTCGCCCTCAAGCACGTTGCGGACGTGCTGGTAGCGTTTGCCCAGCAGGCGGGCGATCTCGGCGCGGGGGTAGCCGGCGGCGTTCAGGGCGCGAATCTTGTCGGACACCGTGGCCTGTGAGGCGACGATCCCGGCGGCGTCTTTGGCGTTTGGCATGAGGAAGACAACCTACCTAACTCCCATCAATCATAGCATATTAGGTAGGTTGTTTTCCAGCGGGATTGTGCGACGGCGCTCCCGCCGCTAGAAGGTCGCCTCTTGCTCGCTGGCGCACTGTTCGGCGCTGTCGGCGCAAGAAAAAACCGCCAAACGAGGGGGCGAGCGGCCTGACGTGTCACGGCTGGTGATGAAATTCGGCGGCACCTCGGTGGCCGACCTGGACCGCATCCGCCGGGTCGGGCGGCTGGTCGCGGCCGAGGTCGCGGCCGGCAAACGTGTCGCCGTGGTGGTCTCGGCCATGGCCGGCAAGACCAATGAGCTGGTGGCCTGGACCGACGGCGCCGGCGCGGCCGCCCAGGGCCTGCCCGCCAGCGACGACGAATACGACATGGTCGTGGCCAGCGGCGAACAGGTGACGGCCGGCCTGCTGGCCATGACCCTGCGCAACATGGGCCTCAATGCCCGGTCCTGGCTGGGCTGGCAGATCCCGATCATCACCGACGAGGCGCACGGCAAGGCGCGCATCGACGAAATCCCGCCCGAGAAGCTGGCCGCCGCCATGGACGCGGGCGAGATCGCCGTGATCGCCGGCTTCCAGGGCGTCACGCGCGACGGCCGCATCGCCACCCTGGGCCGGGGCGGCTCGGACACCAGCGCCGTGGCCATCGCCGCGGCCCTGGACGCGGCCTGCGACATCTACACCGACGTGGACGGGGTCTACACCACCGACCCACGCATCGAGAGCAAGGCCCGCAAGCTGGCCCGCATCTCCTACGAGGAGATGCTGGAGATGGCCTCGCTGGGGGCCAAGGTCTTGCAGACCCGCTCGGTCGAACTGGCCATGTCACAGCACGTGCCGCTGCGCGTGCTGTCGAGTTTCGTCGAACCGGGCGAAGAGTCCGGCCACTCTTCCGAAGGGAAGGGCACCATCGTCTGCGACGAGGAGGAGATCGTGGAAAAGCGCATCGTGAGCGGCGTGGCCTACAGCCGCGACGAGGCCAAGATCAGCCTGTTCGGCCTGCCGGACACGCCGGGCGTCTCTTCGAAGATCTTCGGCCGGCTGGCCGACGCCAACGTCAATGTCGATATGATCGTCCAGAGCCACGCGCGCAGCGAGGGCGCGGCCAACATGGAGTTCACCGTCGGCAAGCGCGACGCGGGCCGCACGATCGAGATTCTGCGCGCCGCCCAGGCCGAGATCGGCTTCGAGGACGCCCAGCTGAACGAGGACGTGGCCAAGGTCTCGGTCATCGGCGTGGGCATGCGCAGCCATGCCGGCGTGGCCAAGACCATGTTCACCGCCCTGGCCGAGAAGGGCGTCAACATCCAGGTCATCTCCACCAGCGAGATCAAGATCAGCGTGCTGATCGACGCGGCCTATACCGAGCTGGCCGTGCGGGCGCTGCACGCGGCCTACGGCCTGGACCAGCTATAGGCCGCGCCGGGCGCCCTCGAAGCGCCCGATTTTCGGTCAATCCAGCCGGGGCCGGCGGGTCGTCCGGTGATTGTCGTCTGTTGACGTCTTTTGCGCGGCGGGGATCACTGTTCCGCAGCGGAAATCTGCTATAGGCGCCGATCAGGACGGGAGAATACCAACGCCGATGGTCGCGTCGAGCTTCGCCATACGCGGTCCGCGCAGTCTGCTCCGGCAGATCCGCGAGGCCATGGCCGGCGACGCGCCCGCCCAGACCAAGCTGGACATGGTGGTGCGGATCATCGCCGCCTCGATGGTCGCCGAGGTCTGCTCGATCTATCTGCGGCGCGCCGGCGGCGAGCTGGAACTGTTCGCCACCGAGGGCCTGTCGCGCGACGCCGTCCACGTCACGCGGCTGAAGTCCGGCGAGGGTCTGGTCGGCGAGATCGTCCGGCTCGGCCGGCCGCTGAACCTCAGCGACGCCCCGCACCACCCGGCCTTCGCCTACCGCCCGGAAACGGGCGAAGACCCCTACCACTCCTTCCTCGGCGTGCCGCTGTTGCGCGGCGGCCGGCCGATCGGCGTGCTGGTGGTGCAGAACCGCACCGAGCGCAGCTATGGCGAGGAAGAGGTCGAGGACCTGAAGATCATCGCCATGGTGCTGGCCGAGATGGTCGGCGCCGGTGGACTGCTCAGCAACGAGGCGCTCAAGGACGTCGAGATCGCGCCGCACAGGCCCGAGCGGCTCAAGGGCGCCAAGTTCTCCGATGGCCTGGCCTACGGCACGGTGGTGCTGCATGACCATCCCGTGGCGCCCGAGCAGCTGCTGTCCGACGACGCCACGGCCGAGGAAGCCCGCCTCGGCGACGCGGTCGCCGCGCTGCAGAAGCAGATCGACGAGATGCTTGAGGGCCACCACGGCCTGGTCGGCGCGCCCTACGAGGTGCTCGAGACCTACCGCATGTTCGCCCACGACCGCGGCTGGAACCGCTCGCTGCAGGAGGCGGTGCGCTCGGGCCTGACCGCTGAGGCCGCCGTCGAGCGCGTGCGCAGCGAACACCGGGCGCGGCTGGGCCAGGCCCGCGACCCCTATCTGCGCGAGCGCCTGCACGACCTGGAAGACCTCAACGACCGCCTGCTGCGGCACCTCACGGGCGACGGCATCGTCTCGCGGGAGCTGCCCGACGACGCTATCCTGGTCGCGCGCAACCTGGGCCCGGCCGACCTGCTGGAATACGATCGCACGCGCCTTAAGGGGCTGTTGCTCGAAGAGGGTTCGACCGCCAGCCACGCGGCGATCGTCGCCCGGGCGCTGGACATCCCCTGCGTCGGCCGCCTGGCCGGCCTGCGCGACAAGGTCTCCCAGGGCGACGCCGTGATCGTCGATGCCGAGACCGGCGAGGCCTTCCTGCGGCCGCGTCCGGACGTGGTGAAGGCGCTCAACAGCCGGCTCGAGGTGCGCGCCCAGCGCAAGGCCCAGTTCGCCAGGCTGCGCGACACGCCGGCCTTCACTAAGGACGGCTCGAAGATCATCCTGCTGATGAACGCGGGACTGGCCGTGGATCTGGACATTCTTGGCGAGACCGGGGCCGAGGGCATCGGCCTGTTTCGCACCGAGTTCCAGTTCATGGTCGCCGAGGACATGCCGCGCCTCGACGCCCAGCGGGCCCTCTACGAGAAGGTGCTGGACGCCGCCGACGGCCTGCCGGTGACCTTCCGCACCCTCGACCTGGGGGGCGACAAGCTGTTGCCCTACATGGAGCTGGAGCGCGAGGACAACCCGGCGCTGGGCTGGCGCGCGGTGCGCATGGGCCTGGACCGCCCGGCCCTGCTGCGGCTGCAGCTGCGGGCGCTGATCTGGGCCGCGCGCGGCCGGCCGCTGCGCATCATGTTCCCGCTGGTGGCCAGCGTCGATGAGTTCCGCGCCGCCCGCGCCTTCGTCGATGCGGAACTGGCCTGGGCCCAGCGCCGCGGCCGGGCCGCCCCCTCGCGGCTGGACGTCGGGGCGATGATCGAGGCGCCATCGCTGCTTTGGCACCTGGACGCCCTGCTGCCGATGACCGACTTCGTCTCGGTCGGCACCAACGACCTGATGCAGTACCTGTTCGCCGCCGACCGGGGGAACCCGCGCGTGGCCGACCGCTACGACCCGCTGTCGCCGCCCGCCCTGCGCGCGCTGAAGCAGATCCAGGACGCCTGTGCCGAAACGGGAACGCCCGTCTCGGTCTGTGGCGAAATGGCCGGCCGGCCGCTGGAGGCCTTCGCCCTGGTGGCGCTCGGCTTCGACCGGCTGTCGATGCCCCCCGCCGGCATCGGACCGGTGAAGCAGATGGTGCTGTCCTGTGATCGGGAGGCCGCCCGGCGCGGCGTCGACGCCCTGCTCAAGGGAACCTCCGGCTCGGTGCGCAACGAGATCGAGACCCTGGCCCGGAAATTGTATGTCGCTGTCTGACGGTTAACGACCAGCGACGGATTAGCGCATTGAATTCCGGACGTTATTTTGATATCCACAACTTAGCGTTAAGACTTCCCCGGCTAGGGGGACAACGATGCGTCGCGCTCTCGCGGGGCGCGAGTATGTGGGGGCGTCGGTAGCCATGCCGCTCGATTCTGGCGGGGTTACGCAACTGTATCGTTCCGGGGATATGGAGTCGGCCGACCACTTCGGTCCGACCGAGGAGCCTTCCCTGCACTATGGACCCGACATCGGCGCGGCTCTGAAGGCGGCGCGCGAGTTCCGCGGCCTGTCGCTGCAGGACGTGTCGGACGCGACCCGCATCCGCCGCACCTATCTGGCCGCCGTCGAGGACATGCGGCTGGAAGAGCTGCCCTCCCGGCCGTTCACGCTGGGCTACATCAAGGCCTACGCCAAACATCTGGACCTCGATCCCGAAGCGGCGGTCAGCCGGTTCAAGGAATCCTCGCCCGATCCGGACGAGCCGCTGCGCGCGCCGGTCGGGGTGCGCCGCGAACGCGATCCGCGCATGGGCATGATCGTCGCCGGCGGCGTGCTGATCGTCTCGGCCATCGTGCTGTGGAACATCGCCCAGCGGGCCATCAGCGAGGAAGCCCCGCCGCCACCGACGGCGCCCGAGAGCGTCGCCAGCGCCGCGCCCGCCGGCCCGGTCGGCGCCATGCCGCTCGGCGCGCCCCTGCCGGCCCCGGTCGAGGCCTCGACGCCCGAAGTCTACAAGACGCCCGGCCTTGAGGCGGCCACCGCCGCCGACGGCTCGGCCGACGCGGCCGCCGCCGCCCAGAAAATCCGCAAGGACGCCGAGGTCGTCGCCGCGGCGAACGCCGAACCGGTCGTGTCCTCGGGCGCCGCGTTCGTCGCCAGGGGCCCGGTCCATGGCGCGGACGCCAACGCCTCGCTGGTGACCTTCCAGGCCCGCAAGCCTACCACCCTGATCGTGCGCGGGGCCGACGGATCGGTCTATTTCGCCCGCGCCCTGGCGGCCGGGGAGGCCTATCGCGCGCCCAACATGAAGGGCGTGGCGGTCGAGGTCGGCGATCCGGCGTCCGTCGATGTGTTCGTCGGCGGTCGGCTGAAGGGCGCCATGACGGCGCCGACGGCGACCGTCTCGTCTCTGGCGGGCTAGACGAATATTCCGTGACAGGCTTGGGAAAAAGGTCGGTCGGGCTTACCTTGGCCTTCGCATGAGCCACGACGACCCCACCCACCTCCGCCCCTGGCGCCACATCGACCGGCGCAAGTCCCGCCAGATTCATGTCGGGCCCGTGCCGGTGGGCGGCGACGCGCCAATCACCGTCCAGTCGATGACCAACACGCTGACCGCCGACGCGGCCGCGACCATCGACCAGATTCGCCAGCTTGAGGAGGCCGGCGCCGACATCGTTCGCGTCTCCTGCCCCGACGTGGAATCGACCGCGGCCCTGCCGGCGATCGTCAAGGCGTCGAAAGTCCCGATCGTCGCCGACATCCACTTCCACTACAAACGCGGCATCGAGGCGGCCAAGGCGGGCGCGGCCTGCCTGCGGATCAACCCCGGCAATATCGGCAGCCCCGACCGCGTGCGCGATGTGATCCAGGCGGCCCGCGACCACGGCTGTTCGATGCGCATCGGCGTCAACGCCGGCTCGCTGGAGCGCGACCTGCTGGAGAAGTACGGCGAGCCCTGTCCCGACGCGATGGTCGAGAGCGCGCTGGGCCACGCCCGCATCCTGCAGGATCACGACTTCCACGAGTTCAAGATCAGCGTGAAGGCCTCGGACATCTTCATGACCGTGGCCGCCTACCAGCAGCTGTCGGAGGCTATCGACTGCCCGCTGCACCTGGGCATCACCGAGGCCGGCGCCCTGCGCACGGGCACGGTCAAGTCGGCCATCGGCATCGGCAACCTGCTGTGGGCCGGCATCGGCGACACCATCCGCGTCAGCCTGGCCGCTGACCCGGTCGAGGAGATCAAGGTCGGGTTCGACCTGCTCAAGTCGCTGGGCCTGCGCCATCGCGGCGTGAACATCATCGCCTGCCCGTCCTGCGCCCGGCAGGGCTTCAACGTGATCAAGACGGTCGAGGCTCTCGAGGCCCGGCTGGCCCACATCTCCACGCCGTTGTCGCTGTCGATCATCGGCTGCGTGGTCAATGGCCCGGGCGAGGCCCTGATGACCGATCTGGGCTTCACCGGCGGCGGCAAGGGCTCGGGCATGGTCTATGTGGCCGGCCGGCCCGACCACAAGATGGACAACGAGCAGATGGTCGATCACATCGTCGGGCTGGTCGAGGCCCGGGCCGCCCAGATCGAGGCCGAGTCCGCCGCCGACCTTCAGGCCGCCGAGTAGTCCCGCGACGTCTGGTCGCGGCAGGTTTCCCCAAATCGGGTATGACACCCCTACTTTTAGTAGGGTATTTCGAGTCAACGCTTGGGCTACTCGAATCTGGGGCGGGGAAACAAACGTGTCTAACAGGCCTGAAAAGCGCCGGGATCGGCTCGCGCTGCGAGCATCCACCACCTTCATGCTGCATTCCGTGGACCTGATGGCCCGCGTGGTCGGCGGCGACATCCTGCGCGGCGTGATCTTCACGGCCATCGTCGATGCCAACGTGCGCCACATTCGGCCGAGCGATCCGGTTAGCCAGTCCTATTCCGAAGCCGGCGATCGGGTGCCCGACGAGCTGCGTCAGCCGATCAGCGTGCATGCGCTCGCCCTGGAACTGGACATCCCCTACGAAACCACCCGCCGCCACGTGAACGGCCTGATCGCCGACGGCTTCTGCGAGCGGACGGAGACGGGAATCGTCGTGCCCGCGGCGGTCATCGCCCGCGACCAGATGTCCATGGCCCTGCGGCGCAACTTCGAGAACCTGCGCCGCCTGGTCGGCGACCTGCGCGAGGGCGGGGTCGAGTTCGCGGCCTGAGGAACTTGACGCCCCGACCGCCGGGGGGACCGGGAGGCGGCCCCCAAGGCAGCCAGCGGCGGCCCGTCAGCGTGACGTCAATCGCCCCTAGTCGAAGACGATGACCGAGCGCGCCAGCTCGCCGCGCTTGAGTTCCTCGAAGGCCTGATTGACCTCTTCCAGCTTGATCCGCTGGCCGATCATCTCGTCCAGTTTCAGCTTGCCCGACATGTAGAAGTCGACCAGCCGGGGCATATCGACCGGGAAGCGGTTGGAGCCCATCAGCGAGCCCTGGATGCGCTTCTCGCCGAGGAAGTCGGCGCCGTGCAGCTCGATCATCGTGCCAACCGGGATCATGCCGATGACGTTGCAGGTGCCGCCGCGGGCCAGCATCTTGAAGGCCTGCTCGGTGGTCTTCTTCAGGCCGATGGCCTCGAAGCTGTGGTCGACCCCGCCCTTGGTCAGTTCCATGACCGCCTTGACCGGGTCGTCCTGGCTGGCGTCGATCACGTCGGTGGCGCCGAAGTGCTTGGCCAGGTTCAGCTTCGAGGCGTGCATGTCGATGGCGATGATCCGGCCGGCGCCGGCGATCGCCGCGCCGTTGACCGCCGCCAGGCCGACGCCGCCGCAACCGATGACGGCCACGGTCTCGCCCGCACGCACGCTGGAGGTCTGCACCACCGCGCCGACGCCCGTGGTCACCGAACAGCCGATCAGGGCCGCGCGGTCGAACGGCATGTCCTTGCGGATCGCCACGCAGGCGTGCTCGTGGATCAACATCTGCTCGGCGAACGACGACAGGTTGAGGAACTGGTTCAGGCCGTTGCCCAGGCGCGGCTCGTCGTCCTTGGCGCGGCGCACGTCGCCGCTGACGCAGCGGGCCATGTGGCCGGTGACGCAGTGATTGCAGTGGCCGCAGAAGGCCGACAGGCAGGTGATCACATGGTCGCCGACCTTGACGGTGCGGACCTCGCTGCCGACCGCCTCGACGACGCCGGCGCTCTCGTGGCCCAGCACGGCGGGCAGCGGGTGCGGATAGGATCCCTCGACGAAATGCAGGTCCGAGTGACAGACGCCGGCGGCCTTGGTGCGGATCAGCACTTCGTGCGGGCCCGGCTTGTTGATCGTCACGTCCTCGATCTGGAGCGGCTTGCCCACTTCGCGAAGCACTGCGGCCTTCATCGACGTCTCTCCCCTGGATTGGTTGGCGGCGACGTTATCGCCGTTCACCCTGCGAGCGAAAGACCTGCCGCACGGGAACGCGGCAAGAATCTCGACGAACGCCGTCAGGCAAGGCCGCCAATGTTTCGAAAAACGGAGGGAGGCCGGTCCGCGTCTCGAAGGACGCACATTTTGACAGGCGTCCTTCCGCGGCATAACGCCGTCGGCCATGACCAGCCGGACCCTCTTCGCCACCCGCCTGCACGAGGCCAGCCTCGCCGCCGACCGGGGATTCGCCGCCCTCAACGCCGACCTCGAGGACGCCTGCCGCATGCTTGCGGCCGAGGACAAGGCCGGCCGGGCCTGGTGCAAGGCCAACGCCTATCCTGGCTACACCTCCTACGCCTCGCTCGACGACCTGGCGCAGCGGGCCACGGCGTTCGGCGACCTGAAGAAGCGGCTCGACCGGCGGGCCGCCGCCTTCGCCGCCGACCTGGCGTTCGACCTCAAGGGCCGGCGGCTGGTGATGGACAGTCTGTGGGTCAACGTCCTGAAGCCGGGCGGCGCCCATACCAGCCACATCCATCCCCACAGCGTGATCAGCGGCACCTACTATGTCGCCACGCCGCCGGGCGCCTCGGCCCTGAAGCTCGAGGACCCCCGCCTGCCGATGATGATGGCCGCGCCGGGCCGCACGAAGGACGCGCCGGAGGACCTGCAGACCTTCGTCTACGTCGCTCCGGCGCCCGGGACCGTGCTGATGTGGGAGAGCTGGCTGCGGCATGAGGTACCGGCCAACGGCGCGAAGAGCGACCGCATCTCCGTCAGTTTCAACTACGCCTGGACGTAGTCCAGACCCGTCCTAGTAGACCGAGGCGCGCTTGCGTTCCTTGGCCGCCAGGGCGCCCGGAATCGACAGGAAGGCGGCCAGCATCCACAGCGTGGTGGCCGCGATCAGCCCGCGTTGCCACAGGCCGACGTCCGTCTTGTGCACCAGGTTGAAGCCGCCGAGGTTCATCATCAGCGCCAGCAGCGCGGCGCTGGCCAGGAAGCTGATCACCGCCAGGGTCTTGGCGCCGGACAGCTCGCCGCGGTCGCCCAGGGCCAGGAAGGCCAGCAGCGGCGCGGCGATGCCGGCGTAGACCAGCTTGTAGGCCTCATGCATCGGGTCCGGCATCGGATGCAGGCCGCCGATGATGAACGAGGCCCCGTACAGCCCGATGGCGATGGCGGCCAGCAGCGGCATCACGACCCCGCCGCCCAGCTTGCGCATGCCGAGCAGGAAGCCCAGACCGCCGAGGATCATCGCGCCCCCGACCGCCATGATGCCGTAGTTGAACAGGTTCGCCGTCGGCGCGCCGTCCTGGCCCAGTTCGCTGGCGAACTGGGTCATGTGATTGTAGCCCGGCGACATGAAGCCGCCCGCGACGATGACGCCGTAGAAGATAAGCGGGCCAAGGGCCCCTAGACGCAGCAGCAACGAGGCGAGCATTCGTGGCCTCCCCCTTTTTGTTTTTTCCCGAAGGCGACGCTCGCAGTCCGGCGGGGCGGCGTCAACGCCATGCCCGCCGTGGGTGAACGGAGGCTGACGAACAGGGTTCGGCATCGGTTCAGGTCGAACGGCGTTATCTGTTCATCATGAGGGACTTGGCCCTCGTTGGGAGGCTGTTATGAACAAGGCAACGCTTGGTATCGCGGGGGCCGCCACGGCTCTGGCTCTCGTCGCCGCACCGGCCATCGCAGGCGCCGCGGAAATCAACTGTCCGGCGTCGCAGGTCCGGCGCGAGATCACCACCCCTCTGCCCGGAGGCTGGTGGAACACGCCAATCGTCAATTCCCTGACCGACACGGCGGTGGTCACGATCGGCGGCGCGCCGGCGCTGCAGTGCCGCTACGGCCCGGCCGGCAATATCCAGCGCAACGCCCCCGCGGGCATGGTCTGTTCTGCGCGCCCCGGCGGTTTCAGCTGCCATCCGATGGGGCCGCCACCTCCGCCCGCGACCCCGCCGACCTTCTCGACCGGGCCGGTCTCGCTGCCGCAAACCTATCTGGTCAATTTCGACAGCGGCGCCGTCGGCGGCGGCAGCGGAGCGGACCTGTGGTTCCAGGCCGTCGATCCGACCCACATGTTCCTCACGCCGCGCAACGGGGCCAGGATCGCCGTGGGCGACCGCAGCAACCGCGGCTTCGCCGGCTGCCGGGTGGCCGCTTTCAGCGCCGCGCGCGTGCCGCTCGCGGCCGTCCCGGTCGGCAGCTATGTCTGCATGAAGACCAACGCCGGCCGCATCAGCCAGTTCAGGGTCAACGGGATCAACCCCGGCTACCCGAAGACGCTGCAGCTCGGCTACACGACCTGGGGCTTCTAGGGTCCCGCACGGGCCGGCCCCAAGCGCGCGCCTCGCACCCTAACGGATGCGGGGCGCGACGCACATCGGGCGACCGTTGTAGAGGTCGCCGACCAGGGAGCCGTCGCGCGAGGCCGAGCGACGGGCCCGCTCGAAGGCCCGCGTTTCCGGCTGCGCGCGCTCGCCCGGCCCGCACACGGGCGCCATGACCCGCCGGCCGACCGGGCACAGACAGATGTCCTCCCGGCCGTCGAGGCGGCTGGCCGGCGCGCGACAGAGGACCGGCCGGGTCTGACCGCCGACGTCGATGCAGATGACCCGGGTGGCCGGGCTGTACGGGCTGGACCCTGGCGGCGGCGCGGCGGCGGCGGACAGGAGGGCCGCCGCGACGACGGCCGGGACGACGATGATACGACGCATGGACGAGTCTCCTCTTTTCCAGACAACGAATGGCGCGGCGTTGGGTTGTCGTCAGGCCTCGATTTCGCGCGCCCCCAGCAGCCGCAGGACCCGGGGCCAGACCTGGAAAAAGGCCGAAAGGAATCCGACGATGGTCGCCAGCCCCTGGAACAGGGTCCAGACCGTGTCGATCAGCGGATTGGCGAACACCAGGCCGGCCAGGCTGAACAGGGCCTGGCTGACCAGGATGCGGAACTGGGCGTAGACGGCGGAATACTCGATCGAGACATGGCCGATCCAGGCCGCCGTGATCGCGCCCAGCACCGGGGTCCACAACAGCGGCAGGAACAACACCAGCGCCATCAGGACGATGACCAGCCGCGTGGCCACCGTCTCCCGCCCGGCCGTGATGGTCGCGACCAGCACGGCCAGCACCGCCAGGGTCAGACCGGCGAAGGCCGCCGGCAGAACCAGGTCGGCCACCCTGACCAGCGGCAGATGCGCCAGCCAGCCGCCGGCCAGCACGGCCACCAGGGCCAGGATATAGCTGACGAGGCAAGCCGCGCCATACTGGCCAAACCGCGTGCGGATCAGCGCGGTGTCGAACATCGCCGCCCCCTAGATCGCCGCCGCGGCATAGGCCACGCCGCCGTCCACCGCGATGGTGATGCCGACGCAGTAGTCCCCGGCCCGCGAGGCAAGATAGATGGCCGCGCCCTGCATGTCCTCGTCCGTGCCGATCCGGCGGGACGGAATGCGGGCGGCGACGGCCTGCGCCTGGTCGCGGGCGGTGGTGTTCATGTCCGAGGCGAAGGCCCCCGGCGCGATCGCCGTGACGACGATGTTGTCCTCGATCAGCCGCCCGGCCATGCGCCGCGTCAGGTGGATCAACCCGGCCTTGCTGGCCTGGTAGCTGTAGGTTTCCTGCGGATTGGGCCGGATGCCGTCGATCGAGGCGATGTTGATCACCTTGGCCGGCGTCTCGTGCGATGCCGAGGCGCGCAGGGCCGGGGCCAGGGCCTGGGTCAGGAAGAAGGGCGACTTGAGGTTCAGGTCCATGACCTTGTCCCAGCCGGCCTCGGGGAAGGCGTCGAACTCGGCCAGCCAGGCGGCGCCGGCGTTGTTGACCAGGATGTCGAGGCTGGTTTCGTACTTGCCGTAGGCCTGGGCCAGCAGGGCGCAGCCCTCGACCGTCGAGACGTCCTGCGGCAGCGAGATACAGACCCCGCCCCCCGCCGACAGCTCGGCGGCCGCGGCGTCGCAGGCGCCGGCCTTGCGCGAGGAGATGTAGACCCGCGCCCCGGCGGCGATGAAGCCGGCGGCGATCATCTTGCCGATGCCGCGCGAGCCGCCGGTGACCAGGGCGGTGCGGCCCTTGAGGGAAAAGAGGTCGGTGCTCATGGATCTGTCCTGTTGATGGGGGGCGCTACCAGCGCCGCTTGCCGGTGACCGTCTCGAAGAACAGGCGGAAGTCGCCCATCAGGCTCCAGAGCGGGTATTTGAAGGTGGCCGGGGTGTTCTTCTCGAACACGAAATGCCCGACCCAGGCGAAGCCGTAGCCGATCAGCGGCATGGCCGCGAACCACCATGGATTGCCGGTCAGGATCGCCGCGACGAAGGCGACGACGACCAGGCCCGTCCCCACCACATGAATCCGCCGGCAGGTCCGGTTCGAATGCTCGTGGATGTAGAAGGGGTAGAAGGCCTCGAAACTGGCGTAGCGGCCGCCTGTCGGCTGACCAGGGGCGGGATCGGGCTGGCTCATGGCCGGAAAGGTGCGGCAGGCCCGCGGCTCTGGCAAGCGGGCCGTTCACCATGCAGGCCCGCCCATCGCCGCCGCGGGCCCGCGGCCAGGCGCCTAACGGGGGCTCCGCCCGACGCGCCGGCGGACCCGGCGTCATCCGCGCGCCGAGGCGCCTCGGACGCGGGCAGTCGCCATCGGGATGCCTGATCGGCGCGCGCCGGGGATGGTCTTCCGCGGCAGAACCCGGTGAGCCGCCAGAATTTCTGTTCGCACGGTGACAGCTTTCGAGTAGGCCGGGTATCTTCCGGAACGTCGGATCTTGAGCCAGATCAATGCGCTGATCCGCAGGTTGGTCAGGCTCGTGATTCAAGAGTCGGCGAGCAATTCGCCCGCGCAATTTTAAGTACGCCAACTGTAACCATGATCAATCTTGGACTAAAAGAGGGGGGCGTTAGTGCGACAGAGGACGCGGGCGCGATTGTTCGCGCCTCGAAGGCCCATTTTCTGGAGTTGGTCGCCCTCATTTCCGAGATGATGCCGGGCGATCTCATGAAGGGTATCGTCTTTACCGCCATCGCCTCCGCCAACATGGAAATCGTTCGCCGGATGGATATGAGCACCGAAACGTTCGCGTCGTCATCGGGCGTTCCGCCTGACACGATGCGGCAACCGGTCAGCGTCTATGCATTATCCAAGAGCCTTGGCCTGCCGTATGAGACCACCCGCCGCTATGTCGCCAGCCTGATCGAGGAAGGTCTCTGCGTCAGAGTCGGCAAGAGGGGCGGCGTCATCGTCCCGGCCCGGGCCTCCGCGGGGTCCAAGGCCGAATCCTTGCGGCGACGACACCTCGCCAGCGCCAGGAAGTTCGCCGCCGCGGTTATTGGCCTTTCCAGATAGAAGGCGTAAAGCCAGTTTCGCCGCCGAGCGATATTTCTGGATTACAGTGCTATTCTAAAAATAGCCGACGCGCTTTATCCACTATCTAAACTCATACTTGAGTGTTGGTGGGCGACGGGCGCAACCAGTTCTCCATAAACGCACCATTACAACTGACAATTGAAACTGAATGCTGGAATTGCCCCCATTTTGGGGGCAATATACCCGATTTGAGACCGAGATTGCGAGCTCATTTAAAGTAAACGCGAATTCTGCCGTCATCAGCGTCGAGTCGGCGCCATGGCCATCGGCGCGCTCGCCCGACCTGGCCGGGGCGCGGCGACCCGAACGCGGGGGACATCCGGAGACATCAGTCACGCCGGAAATGCAGGGGATCGCGGTCATGGCCGAAGACTACGCAGTGAGCGAACGGCTCGACTTCATGAAGCTGGACGGCGCGGCGCGCGATGCGATCCGATCGCTCCGCCCCCTGATCCAGGAAGAGATCAAGCCGGCGCTCGACGCATTCTACGCCCAGGTGCGGAATTTCCCCGAAACCCGGAAACATTTTTCCAGCGACAGCCACATGGCGGCCGCCGCCGACCGGCAGCGACACCACTGGGACATCATCGCATCCGGCGACTACGGCGAGTCCTATGTGAACGGCGTGCGGACGATCGGCCAGGTCCACGCCCGGATCGGCCTGGAGCCGCGCTGGTACATCGGCGGGTACGCCCTGCTGACCGAGCATCTGGTGAAGGCGGTGATCCGCAAGGCCTGGCCCAAGGGCTCGGTGTTCGCCAATCGTGGAGATCCGGAGAAGACCGGTCACCTGGCGGCCAGCCTGATCAAGGCCGTCCTGCTCGACATGGACTTCGCTATCTCGGTCTACCTTGAGACGCTGGAAAACCGGCGCAAGGAGGAAGAGGCGGTCCGTCAGGCCACCGAGCATCAGCAGACGCTGGTGGTCGAGGCGCTCGGCGCGGCCCTGGCGAAACTGGCGGCGGGCGACCTCGCCTCGCGGCTGGACGAGGACGTCGCTCCGCAGTTCCAGAAGCTCAAGGACGACTATAACGCGGCCATCACCACCTTGCAGGACGCGATGCGGTCGGTGGCCGATTCGACCGACGGCCTGCGGACCGGCACCGACGAAATCGCCATGGCGTCGGACGACCTCTCGCGGCGCACCGAACAGCAGGCCGCCAGTCTGGAAGAGACCGCCGCGGCGCTCGACGAACTGACCGCCACCGTGAAGAAGGCCGCGTCCGGCGCCCGGCAGGCGTCGGACCTGGTTTCCACCGCGCGCGGCGAGGCCGAGCACTCCGGCAGCGTGGTCAAGGAGGCGGTCTCGGCCATGGGCCAGATCGAAAAGTCATCTAGCCAGATCGCCCAGATCATCGGCGTCATCGACGAAATCGCCTTCCAGACGAACCTTCTGGCCCTGAATGCCGGTGTCGAGGCGGCCCGGGCCGGCGACGCCGGGCGCGGGTTCGCGGTGGTGGCCTCCGAGGTTCGCGCCCTGGCGCAACGCTCCGCCGAGGCCGCCAAGGAGATCAAGGGCCTGATCTCGGCCAGCACCTACCAGGTGGGCGAGGGCGTGAAGCTGGTCGGCGAGACCGGCGAAGCCCTGCGACGGATCGTCGAGCGGGTCGGGGAAATCGACTCGCTGGTCTCGGAAATCGCGGCGTCCTCGGCGGAGCAGGCGACGGCGCTGAACGAGGTCAATACCGCCGTCAACCAGATGGACCAGGTGACGCAGCAGAACGCGGCCATGGTCGAGCAATCGACCGCGGCGACCCACTCGCTGAAGTCGGAAACCGGGGAACTGGCGCGCCTGCTGCAGCAGTTCACCCTCGACGACCAGCCGCGCCGCGCCGCCGCCCCCCCTGTCGCCAGCCGACCGGCTCCGGTGACGGCCGGCTACACCGGCTCGGCGCCCAAGCCCTCGGTCCTGGCCGCCCGGGAACGTCTGAACGCCTTCATGTCCAAGCCCGCCACGCGCGGGGCGACGGCGCTCAAGGCCGACCCCGATGGCTGGGAGGAGTTCTGATGTCGGCCCAGACCGTGTCGCTCTCGCTGCCCGCCCGGCTGGACCTCAAGGCGGCCGCGCCGCTTCGCGATGACCTGCTCGCCGTTCGCGGCGCGCCCGTCACGCTGGACGGGTCGGCCGTGCTCCATCTCGGCGCATCCGGCCTGCAGCTCCTGCTGGCCGCCGCAGAGACCTGGCGCGCGGAGGGCCTGGACTTCCGCATCGTCGATCCGTCCGCCGCCTTCCAGGAGGGACTGCGGCAGATGGGCGCCAGTTCGTCGTCACTCGCCGTTTCGGGAGCGCTTCCCCAATGAAGCAGACCATTCTGACCGTCGATGACTCCCGGACGATGCGGGACATGCTGCGCCTGGCGCTGGTCGCGGCCGGCTACCGGGTGATCGAGGCGGTCGATGGCGTGGACGGCCTCCAGGTCCTTGCCGGCGAAAAGCCCGACGTCATCATCACCGACATCAACATGCCCAACCTCGACGGGTTCGGCTTCATCGAGGCCGTGCGCAAGGACGCCGCCTGGCGCGGAACGCCGATCCTCGTCCTGACCACCGAGAGCGACGCCGAGAAGAAGGCGCGCGCGCGGGACGCCGGCGCCACGGGATGGATCGTCAAGCCCTTCAGCCCCGACAAGCTGGTCCAGGCCATCCGTCGCGTGGCGGCCTAGGAGGCGAACGCCGTGGACGAGATGGAAGCAATCAAGGCGACCTTCTTCCAGGAGTGCGAGGAGCTGCTCGCCGACCTGGAAGTCGGCCTGCTGGCCATGCAGGCGGGGCCGGCCGACGGCGAGACCGTCAACGCCGTCTTCCGCGCGGTTCACTCGATCAAGGGCGGGGCCGGCGCTTTCGGCTTCGAGGGTCTCGTCCGCTTCGCCCACGTCTTCGAAACGCTGATGGACGGCCTGCGATCAGGGAAGGTCGAACAGTCCCCCGGCCTCGTCGCCGCGCTGTTGCGGGCCGCCGACCTGTTGGCCGACCTCGTCGAGACCGCCCGTGGCGGCGCCGAGGCCGAGGATGACCGCACCAGCGCCATGGCCGCCGAACTCAAAGCCCTCATCGAGGGCGGAGAGTCCGCCGCGTCCATGTCGGCGCCGGCCGCCGGCGAAGCGGCCGGGGAGCCGGATGCGCCCTTCTCGTTTCAGCCGCTGGTCGCGCCCTCGCTCGGCGAGGCGGACGCGCCCTTCACGCCGCTCGCGGTTTTGCCGCTGGATGGCCCGGGCGGCGACGCCGGCTGCGTCGCCTGGTCGATCGCCTTCAGGCCGCGAGCGAGTCTCTTTCACAACGGAAACGAGCCGGCCCTGATCCTGAGGGAGCTGGAGCGGCTCGGTCCGGCGACGATCACCCTCGACGCCTCGTCTGTTCCACCCCTGGCCTCGCTGGATCCCGAAAGCTCATGGCTGAGCTGGGAGATTCTTCTGACGACCAGTTGCGAGGAAACGGAAATCCGGGAGGTCTTCGAATTCGTCGATGGCGACTGTGACCTGTCGATCTCCCGCGCGGACGAAGACGCGCCCGCCGCCGCCGCCGACGTGGACGTGGACGCGGACGCGGACGCCGCCTTCGCCGCCCTTCTGGCCAGCATCCAGGACCCGCCGCCCGCGGCGGCCGAACCGGACGTCGCGGCGCCCGTGGTGGCTCCGCCGGTGGTCGCCGCGCCGGTCTCCCGGCCGGTCGTCGCCAAGGCTTCCGCCGACCCGCAGGTCGTGGCGCCCCAGGCCACCATCCGGGTCGATCCCGAACGAATCGACCGGCTGATCGACCTGGTCGGCGAACTGGTGATCAACCAGGCCATGCTGGCCCAGCGGGTCATGGAGAGCGGCCTCTCGCCGTCGTCGGCCGTCTCGATCGGTCTCGACGACCTCGAACAGCTGACCCGGGAAATCCAGGAAAGCGTGATGGCCATCCGGGCCCAGCCGGTCAAATCGGTGTTCCAGAGGATGCCCCGGCTGGTGCGGGAAACCGCCGCCATGACCGGAAAGCAGGTGCGGCTGGTCACCGACGGCGAGAACACCGAGGTCGACAAGACGGTCATCGAGCGGCTCGCCGAGCCGATCACCCACATGATCCGCAACGCCATCGATCATGGCCTGGAGACGCCGGAGGCGCGGGTCGCCGCCGGCAAGAACCCCGAAGGCCTGGTGCGCCTGGCCGCCCTGCACCGGGGTGGCCGGATCGTCATCGAAGTCGCCGACGACGGGGCGGGGATCAACCGGCGCAAGGTCCTGGCCATCGCCACCGACAAGGATCTGGTCTCCGCCGACGCGCAGCTTTCCGACGAGGAGATCGACAATCTCATCTTTCTCCCCGGCTTCTCGACCGCGAGCGAGGTTTCGGACGTCTCGGGGCGCGGCGTCGGCATGGATGTCGTCCGGCGAAGCATCCAGGCCCTGGGCGGGCGCATCTCCATCGCGTCCCGGCCGGGGGAGGGATCGACCTTCACCCTCAGCCTGCCGCTGACCCTGGCAGTGCTGGACGGGATGGTGATCGACGTCGCCGGCCACACCATGGTCGCGCCGCTGTCGGCCATTGTCGAAAGCCTGCGCCCCAAGCCCGGGGACGTTCGCCGGCTCGGACCGACCGGGATGGTCCTGGCCGTGCGCGACACCCACGTTCCGCTGCTGGACATCGGTTGCGTGCTGGGCTTCCGGACCGAGGCGCCCCCCCCCAGCGACCGAGTGGTGTTGCTGGTCGAGGCCGAGGACGGCTCGCGCGCGGCCCTGGTCGCCGACGGCATCCACGGACAGCGCCAGGTGGTGATCAAGAGCCTCGAAGCCAACTATCGCCAGGTGCCGGGCATCGCCGCGGCGACGATCCTTGGCGACGGTCGCGTCGCGCTCATTCTCGATATCGACGCCGTCATGACCCTGCGGCCGCCCGGATCCGTCCGCGCGACCGAGTCCACCCTCATCGCCGCGGAATGAAGCCATGACCGATCCCGTCGAGCACTGTGTCAACGACGTCTTCGAAATGATCTCCTTTCGCATCGGCGAGCAGGAGTTCTGCGTGGACATCATGGCGGTCCGCGAAATCCGCGGGTGGGCGCCGGCCACGCCGCTGCCCCAGACACCGTCGTACATGCGGGGGGTGATCAACCTGCGCGGCGCGGTGCTGCCGATCCTGGACCTGGCGGCCCGCCTCGAGCTGCCGTCCAGCGAGCCGTCCGCGCGCAGCGTCATCATCGTGATCGACGCCGGGGGGCGGCTGGTCGGTCTGCTGGTGGACGCCGTGTCGGACATCCTCAGCGTCTCGCGCGACGCCATCCAGCCGCCGCCGGACATCGCCTGCGACCCGGTGCGGAACTTCATCCGCGGCCTGATGTCCGTCGATGGGCGAATGATCAGCCAGATCGCCGTGGAGCGCATTCTGCCGGAAGTGGAAACCCTCGCAGCATGACCGTCGCCGCCCGTTCCCTCCGCCATGACGCCCTTGTGGAAGGCGAGTTTCCCTTCACGCGTGACGATTTCCGGCGCATCGCCGCGCTGCTTCACGCCATGGCCGGCATCACCCTCGTCGAATCCAAGGCGACGCTGGTCTATTCCCGCGTGGCCAAGCGCCTGCGCGCGCTGCGGCTGACCAGTTTCTCGGACTACTGCGATCTCGTCGCCGGAGACCAGGGCCTGGAGGAACGGCAGGCGATGCTGGCCGCGCTGACGACCAACGTCACGCGCTTCTTCCGCGAGCCGCACCACTTCGAGCACCTGCGGACCCGCGTGCTCGAACCGCTGGCCGACGCCGTGCGGGCGGGCCGCCGGCTGCGGATCTGGTCGGCAGGCTGTTCGTCGGGCCAGGAGCCCTACTCGATCGCCATGACCGTCCTGGACGTGCTGCCGGACGCGGCGCGGCTCGACGTGCGAATTCTGGCCACCGACATCGATCCCAACGTCGTCGCCACGGCGCGAGAGGCCGTCTACGCTGAGGAGCTGATCGAGCCCATTCCCGCGCCGCAACGCAGCCGCTGGCTCGAGCGCCGTCCCGACGGCGAATGGGCCGTGAACGCGACCGCCCGGAGCCTGGTCACCGCCCGCGAGCTCAACCTCATGGAACCCTGGCCGATGAAGGGGCCGTTCGACGCCATCTTCTGCCGCAACGTGGTGATCTATTTCGACGAGCCGACCCAGGAGCGGATGTGGAACCGCTTCGCGCCCCTCCTGTCGCCAGGGGGCCGGCTCTACGTCGGGCATTCCGAGCGGGTGGCCTTCGCGGGCTCCCGCTTCGTGACCGACGGCCTGACGACCTACAGGGCGCCGGGGGTGCTGGCATGAACCCTGTCCGTGTTCTGGTGGTTGATGATTCCGCGACCATGCGCGGCCTGATCGGCGCGACGCTGAGGCGCGATCCCGGCCTCGAGGTCGTGGGCTTCGCCGCCGATCCGCACGAGGCGCGCGCGGCGATCAAGGCGCTCAATCCCGACGTCATCACCCTCGACATCGAGATGCCGAACATGAACGGCCTCGAGTTTCTCGAGAAGATCATGCGGTTGCGGCCGATGCCCGTGGTGATGCTGTCGACGCTGACGGTCGCCGGCGCGGACGCGACCCTGCGGTCGCTGGAGCTGGGCGCGGTCGATTGCATCGCCAAGCCGACCAGGCTCGGGCAGGACGGCGAGGGGCTGAGCGACCTGGCCGAGCGGGTCAAGGCCGCCGCCGGGGCGCGGGTCAGGCCGTTGGGGGCGCCCGGCGCCATCAAGGCCGCGCCGGCGTCCTACCGATCCAACGGTCGCGTGCTGGCGATGGGATCATCGACGGGCGGCGTGGAAGCCCTGCTGACGATCATCTCGCAGTTCCCGCGCGACTGCCCGCCGACCGTGATCACCCAGCATATGCCGGCGACCTTCACCCCCAGCTTCGCCGCCCGGCTCGACCGTTGCACCGAGGCCAGCGTGGCCGAAGCGCGGGAAGGCGCGCCGATCGAACCGGGGCGGATCTGGCTGGCGCCGGGCGGCGCGACCCACCTGGAGGTTGTCGGAACGACGACGCCGCGCTGTCGGTTGACGGTCGCCGATCCCGTGAATGGGCACCGGCCGTCCGTTGATGTGCTGTTCCGCTCGGCCGCCGCGGCCAAGGAGCGCGCGGTCGGCGTCATTCTCACCGGCATGGGCCGGGACGGCGCGGAGGGGCTGGGCCAGATGCGCAAGGCGGGCGCCCGGACCCTTGGCCAGGATGCTGACAGTTGCGTCGTCTACGGCATGCCCCGCGTGGCTTTTGAATACGGGGCCGTCGAGCGCCAGGTCGGCCTCGATCGCATGGCCTCCGCCATCCTTGATTTGTGTCGCGAAGGAGGCTGAACAATGCCCGCCGCATCCGCCATCAAAACCCTGGTCGTCGATGACCAGCTCACCATGCGGGCGCTGATCCGCAACGGCCTGCAGCAGCTCGGCTTCACCCAGATCGAGGAGGCCGTCGATGGAGAGGACGCGCTGCGTCGCCTGATCCAGAACCCGGTCCATCTGGTGCTGTCCGACTTCAACATGCCCAAGCTCGACGGGCTGAGCCTGTTGCGGGCCCTGCGGTCGCACGGCCCGACCCGCCAGGTCGCCTTCATCATGCTCACGGGCCGGGCCGACAACGAACTCGTTCAGCGCGCGGCCCAGTTCGGGGTCAACAACTACCTGGTCAAGCCGTTCACGGTCACGACCCTGAAGGGAAAGATCGAGCAGGTCTTTGGGGCGCTGACGTGACGGGACGGGCGGTCGAAACGAGCCGGAAGGTCCACGTGACCCAGGGAGAACACCATGTCTCCGACGATCCGTCGGTGGTCGCGACGACCGTGCTGGGGTCCTGCGTCGCGGCCTGCCTGCACGACCCGGTCGCCGGGCTCGGCGGGATGAACCATTTCCTGTTGCCGGACGACGGCGGCCGCGACGACGCCGGGGCCATTCGCTACGGCGCCTATGCCATGGAGGTGCTGATCAACAGCCTGCTCAAGAAGGGCGCCTCGCGGCAGCGGCTGCAGGCCAAGGTGTTCGGCGGCGCCCGCATGTTCGATGGCCTGTCGGACGTCGGGGCGACCAACGCCGTGTTCATCCGTCGGTTTCTCGACGACGAGGGCATTCCGCTGGTCAGCGAGAGTCTGGGCGGTCAGGCCGCCCGCCGCGTGGAGTTCTGGCCGGCCTCGGGTCGGGCCCGGGTGCGGACGACAACGACGGCCCCGGCTGGGCGTCCGGCGCGTCCCGCGCCGGAACCCGCCGGCGATGTGGAGCTGTTCTGACATGATCGCGACCGGTCAACTTCCGCTCCAGCAGTTCCTGGTCAGGGTGGCCCACGCCATCGGCGCGGCCGCGGCCCTGTCGGACGACTGTCAGGCCCATGTCGGCGATCTGTTCGATGGCGCCGAAGCGCGCGACGGCGACCATCACCGGCTCCAGCGGCTCGATCTCCTGAGCCAGACCCTGCATGGCCTGGCCCATGCGGTCGGCGAGGCGGCCGCCCGGGCGCCGGCGACGATCATGGTCGATCCGGCGCCGATCCTCTCCGGCATCAACCTCAAGGCCCTGGCCGCCAGCCTGACCGGAACGACGCTTGCCGAGGATCATCCGGCTGGCGAGTGCGAGATGTTTTGAACGCCATGACCTCCCGCCCGAAAATGTTGCCGAGCACCAAGGTGAACCTGGAAAAGCTCGACGTGATGCTGGTGGACGACAATTCCCAGGCGCTCGACATCCTCGCGCAGGTGGTGTCCGGCTTCGGCGTCCGCAGCATTGTCCGCTGCGCCTCCGGGGACGAGGCGAAGACCAAGCTCCTCAAGGGCGCCTACGACCTTGTCCTCACCGATGCCCAGATGCCGGGGCTGGACGGCTACGAGCTGGCATCCTGGCTGCGCCACAGCGGGCCCGACCAGAACCGGTTCGTCCCGGTGCTCCTGATCACCGCGCATACCCGGCATTCCGACGTCGCCCGCGCAAGGGATTGCGGCGCCAACTACCTGATCGCCAAGCCAGTGACGCCCAAGACGGTGCTCGAACGCATCTACTGGGTCGCGCGGGAAGACCGGATGTTTGTCGAGAGCGATACCTACGCCGGCCCCGATCGCCGGTTCCGACGCGAGGGGCCGCCGCCGGGCATGACCGGGCGACGTTCGGGCGACCTGTCCGCCGCGGTGGGACACGCGGAGACTCCCAATCTCTCGCAGGATGAGATCGACTCGCTGATGAAGCCCACGAAGGTGTCCATATGAGCCAGGCGCGCCGATATCGCGTCCCCAACCGGCTGCGGGCGATGTTGTTCGATGGGGGAGGGAAGCAAGTCAACGAGGCCCTCGCCGACGCGGAGGCGCGACTGTCGACCCTGGCCGAGGCCTGCGACACGACCGTGCGAAATCTGATCGTCGAGATCGAATCGGCCTTCGGGCCGGCCTCGCGCGGTCGCGAGCGTTCCAGTCCCCGGAACCTCTATAATCTGGTGGCGCGGATCATCGATTCCTCGATCAGCCAGGCCTCTCCGGGACTTGCCGAGATCTGCGCCAGCTTCTGCGATCTGCTTGACCGTTGCGAAGAGCAGAACCGCTGGGACTGGCCGGCCGTCGATGTTCATATCGCCGCCCTGCACCTGCTGAGCGCCGATGCTTCGCTCCCGGCGGCCGCCCGGCTGCGTATCGTTTCGGGCCTCGCCCAACTGCGACAGCGGCGCGCCGAGGCGGCTGATTCTCCGCCCCGCTCCGGGTCTTCGTGACGTCGAGGATACGGTCGCCGAGAGCGCCCTGACGCATCCCGCTGCCGAGGACTCGGGATCGATGATCCGCCTCCGGAGTCCGGGGCCGCACACTACGTCCGGGGACAACACGACCCCCTTCTATCCAATTTGATTGGAACAATCAGATCGGAAAGAGCGCTACGGCCGCTGGCTGCCGCCGCCGTAGCGCCGCGTCACGGGAGAGTAGGAATCCCAGACTCTTTCGTCCGCCAGGGACCGGACCAGCTTCACATACTCCGCGTGTGACCATGCCAGCGGCGTGGCCGAGCTGGTGCCCTGGCCGGGGGCATAGCCACGAGGGTTCGCCGGACCAACGCCGTCCCATACCTGTTCCGCGAGGAGCAGGCCGTCGTTGGCGAACAGTTCCATCGCCCGAACATAGCGGCTTCGAATGGGGTCGATCGCGGCTGGGCCTGACAGCCCGCGCTGAACGGCGAGCGCGAGCTCGAAATGGCCTCGCTCCCCGGTAAGCAACGGCCAGACCCGGCCGCGTTGACCGGCCCTCATCTGGCCGCCCGCGCCGTAGCCGAGGCCCGATACGGTGTCTTCCCCATAGCCGTCTCCACCATAACGACGCCAGCCGACCGCCGCGGAGCCCGCCGCCGCGAGGCTGTAGTGGACGCGATATGGGTCGGCGTGATCCACGCTGTCCAGTTCGGCCAGGGAGTCCTGGATGTAGGGGTCATCCGCCCGACGCACGCCGTAGCGGACCAGTTCAAGGAAACCGGCGTCCAGGACATGATCCTCCCGCAGCGCCGGTTGCGCGTTTCTGGATTCGATGACGCCGCCGTTGTTTGGGTCTTCGTCCGCGGTGATCCGCAGATAGTACCGGCCGTCGCCCAGGGCGCCCCGGGTGGTGAACATCCGGGCTTCGATCCTGGCCGAGTAGTCGTCCGCGGCGCGGCGGTAACGGGTCGCCGACGCGGTGTCCCCGACATGTTCGGCGATCTCGCCGGCGGTGATCAGGCCGGTGATCGTCGCGGCGGTGGTGGAGGGGGAGAAGCCGGCCTGTTCCTCCCAACGTTCCTGCTGGGTGAACGGGGGCGTGATGCGTTCATGATTCCAGTCCAGGTCGACAAGGCCGCCATCAACAAGGAAATCCGCCGCAGGTTTGATCATGCCCTTGTAGGCGGCGGCGAGATCTCCGTCCGGCAGCCAGCCGAGCCGCCAGAGTTTCCAGCCCAGCATGATCGGCATGGCGGTCTGGTCTAGCTGGACGCCGACCCATTCGGGTGTGCCGTCCACATGGGACTTCTGCAGGAACCAGCCGCCGACTCCCTTGTTCCCCGGCGTCGAGGGGCCCACCTGGACCCTCGGCAGATAGCGAAACGCCGCCATCGGCGTTTCCCGGTCTCCCAGGGCGGCGAGCGCCATCGCGCATTGGTAGAAGTCGCGCGGCCACACGGCCTTGTACCCGGTCGAGGGTTCGTCGGCCGAAACCGTGTCGCCCCAGGGATTGGACAGCGAAGCGATGAGGGCGCCCGCGTAGGTGCGGTCCTCCTGCACCTTCAGCATCAACGCGCTGGCCTGCAGCAGGCGGCCGCCGTCGGTCGAGATCTCACGGAGGCGAGGAAGTTCCGTAAGCCCGTTCAGGAAGTCTTCCCAGCCGACCCTCTCGCCCTCGCCGTTGAAGCGGGCCAGAACCTCGCGATATCCGGTCCCGAGCGTCCCGGCGGCGGCGCCTTCACTGGCTTTGGCGGTCGATCCAAATCCGATCGCGAAATCATAGGTCGCTTCGCCCGACCTCACGGCCGGCAGGGCGCCGGTCAGCATGATCGCGCCGCGCCGATCCCCGAGCCCACGGTGGGCCCAGTCCATGCGGCCATCCCGCAAATCCGTGAGACCGTCTGAATGCCCGAGGAAACCGACGCTGGCCTGGTCGAAGGCGACCGATGGCTTCAGGGTCAGATAGACTTCGCCTTCGTGTGCGGTCAGTTGGCTGGGCCGGGCCTCGCCGGCGTCGCCGCCGGCGGTGTTGGCCATATGGGGCTCAAGCAGCAGGAACGGGCGCACCGCGCCGTCCAGCGCCCGGACCGTCACCCTTAGAACCAGACTCTGTCGGTCGGGGTCGGTGAATATCCGCTTTTCGATCTCGAAACGCCCCTGGCGGTCACGGGTGGTGATCTTGTAGGCGGGCGACAGCGGCCGTCCGGCGGCGTCCACGTGCAGGTACTCGGTCCGCGCGGTGGTGTCGGTTCCCTCGATCGCCAGGCCGGTTGAGGTTTGCACCGCGAACCGCAGCTGTTTGATCTGGGCCTCGTGGATCAGGCCGTACATGGTTTCGCTCAGCACGCCGTCGCTGATCGAGAACCACACCCTGGACACCTCGCCCGTCGGCCCGCCGTCGGCGTATCGGCCGTTGACGTAGGCTTCGTACGACGCACCCGCGCCGGTCTTCGCCGCATTGGACCAGGTCGTGGCGACCTGTGGTCCGGGTGGCGCGACCGAGGCATCGGGCGTCAGCCATTGCGGGCCGAGCTGGCCGGCGCAGGCCGTCAAACCTGCCGCTGCCATCAGGGCGGTGATCTTGGACGCGGTTCTGGTCATGCTGGATCTCTGGAGGGCCGGGCGGCCCTGAGGGGCGGAGAATGAGGTGATTTCAGGCGAGCGGAGAGAGACGCACGCGCCGTGACGGGGCGAGCCTCCTTCCGCGGGCAGCCTCGATGGCGCGGCGGCGAGTTCGACAGGCTCACAACGGCTTCCCCCCAAATGGCGTCCCTGAGCCGCGCCTGAGTGGCGCTTGCAGGCGATAAAGCAATATTTGCAGGATTTTGCATAAAATCGAAGGGGGCTGTCAATCGTGTTCTGAACGGATGGAAACTGGGAAAAGTATTTATAAAAGCTGATGATTCCGCCCATCTGCAATTTCACCTCTCGATTGAATCGGTCAAAATCCGCAGGTGTGACGGATCCTTCCCATTGCAAAGCCGGCAAAAATTGCACTAGTTTGCGGGCAACAGTTCCGAAGTGGGCTGCCAGGGAGGGAACTAATGAAAACGAATCGTACGCGTTTGCGGGCACGGCTGATGGGTGGCGCCGCCACGAGCCTTGCTCTGCTGCTCAGCGCCGGAATGGCTCATGCCCAGACGCCCGCACGCGCGGATACGCCTGAGGACGCGACGCCGGTTGCGGTCGATGAACTGGTCGTGACGGGCATCAGGGCCGGCATCGAAAATTCCATCGCGGTGAAAAAGAACGAAGCCTCGATCGTGGAGGTGGTTTCGGCCGAAGACATCGGCAAGCTTCCCGACGTGTCGATCGCCGAGGCGATCGCGCGTCTCCCCGGCGTTACGGCCCAGCGTCTGAATGGCCGCGCCCAGGTGATCAGCATCCGCGGCCTCGGCCCCGACTTCACCAGCGCGCTGCTCAATGGCCGCGAGCAGGTATCCGCCGGCGACAATCGCGGCGTGGAGTTCGACCAGTATCCGTCGGAACTCCTCAGCAGCGTGATCATCTACAAGACGCCGGACGGGGCGCTTATCGGCCAGGGCCTGGCCGGCACGGCGGACCTCCGCACCGTCCGCCCGCTTCAGTTTGGCCGCCGCGCCTTCGCCGCCAACGCGCGATACGAAGTCAACGATATCGGCGCGCTCAACGCCGGGACCGATGACACGGGAAACCGCGTCAGCATCAGCTACATCGACCAATTCTTCGACGGTCGTCTGGGCCTGGCGCTCGGATATGCCCATATGGACTCGCCGTATCAGGCCGAGCGGTTCAACGCCTGGGGCTATCCCGGCGTGGCGGGCGGTGACGTGATCGGCGGCGCCAAACCCTACGTCCAGTCGAGCGAACTGGTCCGCGACGGCTATATGGCCGTGCTTGAATTCAGCCCCAACGACCAGATCCATTCGACCGTCGACGTACTGTATTCCAAGTTCGAGTTCACCGAGATCCTGCGCGGAATCGAGTTGCCGCTACAGTGGTCGTCCGCCTCCCTTCAGCCCGGCTACACCGTTCAAAACGGTCTGGTGACCGCCGGCCAGTTCAACGGCGTAAAGGGCGTGGTGCGCAACGACGCCAACACCCGCGACAGCACCCTGACCTCGGTCGGCTGGAACACCACGATCAAGTTCTCTGATCAATGGTCGGCCGAGCTGGACATCAACCATTCGAGCATCGACCGGGAAGACGTGGTTCTCGAGACCTACGCGGGTACGGGCCGCTCGGGCTCGGGCGCTACCGACAACATGGGGTTCACGACCAATTCCAGCGGAACCCGGTTCACGTCAATTCTCGACTATTCTGACTACGGTCAGATATTCCTGACCAGTCCCCAGGGTTGGGGCGGCGACGTGATCCCCGGTGGTCAGGCCGGTTACTACAACAGCCCGTCGATCAACGATGAACTGAACGCCATCCGGCTGGGCGCCACCCGCACGTTCGGCGATGGCTTCCTTGAGTCGATCGAGGTTGGCTACAATCGGACCTCGCGCGAGAAGTCCCTGACCGCCAACGAGTTTTTCCTCGACATCGGCGCGCCCACCGTGGCCGTGCCGGTCTCGGCGCGACTCGGCGTGACCTCGCTGAACTTCCTCGGCATTGACGGGATGATCAGCTACGACCCGCTCGCTCTGCTCAACAGCGGCGTCTACACCCTGGTTCGGAATCCCAACGGCGATGTCGCCGCCAAGGACTGGCTTGTCGAGGAAGACGTTTCGACAGCCTTCATCAAGGCCGACTTCAACACCGAGATCGGCTCGGTCGGCGTCAGCGGCAATTTCGGCTTCCAGGTCGTGAGCGCTGATCAGAACTCGTCCGGCTTCGCCGCTACGGGAACGGGCGCCGGCACCGTGACGGTGCCTGTGAGAGGCGGCGCGGAATACACCGAAGTCCTGCCCAGCCTGAATGTGACTCTCGCGCTGCCCTACGATCAGTTCCTGCGCTTCGCGGCGGCCCGCACGCTCGCCCGGCCTCGCATGGACGAGATGCGCGCCAGCTTCACCTACAACTACGACTCGGCCAAGGCCGGCTCGACGGATCTCGACAACTCGCCCTGGAGCGGGGGCGGTGGAAACCCCGAGCTTGAGCCCTGGATCGCCAAGGCGTTCGACATCTCCTACGAGAAGTACTTCGGGCGCCGCGCCTATGTCGCCGTTTCCTTGTACTACAAGGACCTGGAGAGCTACATCTACAACCAGACCGAGGTCTTCGACTTCACCGGCTTCCCGGTTGGCGGCGGTCCGGCGCCGGCTCTGAGGCAGGGTTTTGTCAACACGCCGCAGAACGGCGAGGGCGGCGAGATCAAGGGCGTCGAGTTCTCGCTCTCGATGCCGGTCGATATGGTGCTGCCCGTTCCCGAAGGCTTCGGCGTGATCTTCAGCGCATCCAAGGCCGAGAGCGAGATCCGGCCCAACGGGCCGACCAGCGCGCCCTCGCCGCTTCCGGGTCTCTCCGAAACGGTGGTCAACGGAACCCTGTACTACGAACGTGACGGCTTCCAGGCTCGCATCAGCAACCGTTACCGTTCAGATTTCCTAGGTGAAGTGGCGGTGTTCGCGAACGGCCGTGGCCTGAGAATGGTCGACTCGGAAAACGTCGTCGATGCGCAGATCGGCTACCAGTTCCAGGAAGGCGTGCTGGATGGTCTCTCCGTTCTCCTCCAGGTCAACAACCTGACTGACGAGCCGTTCTCGACCTTCCAGAACACCGAAACGCGGGTCATCGACTACCAACGTTACGGGCGCACGATCCTGTTCGGCGTGAACTACCGCTTCTAGGCAACATCCCCTGTGACTGACGTCCCCGACGGCCTGTCCGTCGGGGACGTGATTTTTCAACAGGGTGCTGGCTTTGCGTGCGACGGCGGCATTCCACGACGACGTCGAGCCGCGCCCGCCAGGGGACGTACTGTGAGCGACCAGCGCGTAAGAAAAGTTGTCATCGTCGGTGGCGGAACGGCGGGCTGGATGGCCGCGGCGGCGCTCGCCCGGGTCATGGGTGACCTGGTCGATATCCGGCTGATCGAGTCGGACGAGATCGGCATCGTCGGCGTCGGGGAAGCCACAATTCCCCAGATCAAGCTCTTCAACGCGGTCCTCGGGATCGATGAAGACGACTTCATCAGGCACACCCAGGCGACCTTCAAGCTGGGCATCGAATTCGCCGACTGGACGCGGGTGGGGCACAGCTACCTTCACGCCTTCGGCGGCCTGGGCAAGGATGTGGGCGGAACGCCCTTCCACCACTACTGGCTGCGCGCCCGGGGCAAGGCCGGCAACGCGGATCTGTGGGCCCATTCCCTGAACGCGCAGGCGGCCAGGGCCGGTCGGTTCGGGCGTCCGGGACTGGCGGGAATGCAAGGCCCGGGCGGCCTGGCCTACGCCTTTCACTTCGATGCCGCCCTTTATGCCGCCTACCTTAGAACCTACGCGGAAAAACGGGGCGTTACCCGAACCGAAGGCCGCATCGTCGATGCCAGCCTGCGGTCCGGGGATGGCTTTCTGGAGAGCGTGCGCCTTGAAAGCGGCGAGTCGGTCACCGGCGACCTGTTCATCGACTGCTCTGGCTTCCGCGGCCTTCTCATCGAGCAAACGCTCAAGACCGGATATGACGACTGGTCCGACTTTCTGCCCTGTGATCGCGCGCTCGCGGTTCCGACGGCCCTGGCTGGCCCGATCCATCCCTTTACCCGCGCCACCGCCCGGCCGGCCGGCTGGCAGTGGCGCATCCCGCTGCAGCACCGGACGGGCAACGGCTATGTCTACTGCAGCCGGTTCATCAGCGACGACGAGGCGGCGGCGACACTCCTGGCCAATCTCGAGGGGGAAGCTCTCGCCGAGCCGCGCTGTCTGACCTTCGTGACCGGCAAACGCAAGAAGCTCTGGAATCGCAACTGCGTGGCGCTCGGACTGGCGTCCGGCTTCATGGAGCCGCTTGAATCCACCAGCATCCATCTGATTCAGTCGGGCCTGAACCGGCTGATCCAGTTCTTCCCGTTGGCCGGGTTCGAGCAGGCCGATATCGACGAGTACAACCGCCAGGGTGATCGCGAGTTCGAGCAGATCAGGGCGTTTCTCGTGCTCCATTACAGGGCGACCGAGCGGACTGACACGCCATTCTGGCGGCACTGCCGTGCGTTGCCGTCCCCGCCCGAACTGGACCGCAAGGTCGATCTGTTCCGCGCCAACGGCCGTATCGTCCGCGAGGCCGAGGATCTGTTCACCGAGAGCAGCTGGTTGCAGGTGCTGCTGGGGCAGGGGGTCGAGCCGCGAGGCTATCACCCGCTTGCCGACCGTCTGTCGCAACGCGACCTTGACGAGATGGTGGTCAACATCCGCCACATCGTCGCCGGCGCGGTCGCCCGCATGCCGGAGCATGGCGCCTACGTATCGGCGCTCGCCAGGGCGGGGGCGGCATGATGGTCTCTCCGCGCCTCTTCGCTCTGGCGCTGGCGGTCCTCGCGGGCCTGGGCGTCGGTCCGGCCGCCGCCGCGCCCGCCGGCTACCAGGCTCGTGCGCCCCAGGACGAGGTCATCTATTTCATCCTGCCCGACCGGTTCGAGAACGGCGATCGCGGCAATGACCGGGGAGGCCTGCGAGGGCCGCGGTTGCGGACCGGCTACGACCCGACCCACAAGGGCTTCTTCCATGGCGGCGACCTGAAGGGCGTCACCGCCCGGCTCGACTACATTCAGGGTCTGGGCGTGACGGCCATCTGGCTCGGACCGATCTTCCGCAACAAGCCGGTCCAGGGTGCGCCGGGCCAGGAAACGGCCGGCTACCATGGCTACTGGATCACCGACTTCACCGATGTAGATCCGCATTTCGGGTCGAAGGCGGACCTGAAGATCCTGGTCGATGCCGCGCATGCGCGGGGCATGAAGGTCTACCTGGATATCGTCACCAACCACACGGCCGACGTCATCGCCTACCGTGAATGCCCCCAGGCCGACTGCCCGTATCGTGAGCTCGCCGCCTATCCCTACAGCCGCCGTGGCGGCATCGACGGGCCCCCGGTGAACGACGGATTCGCCGGCGACGGCTCGGTGGGCCAGACCGTCGCCAACTTCGCCCGGCTGACCCGGCCGGACTACGCCTACACGCCATTCATTCGACCGGGCGAAGAGGGGGTGAAGAAGCCCGACTGGCTGAACGATCCCCGCTGGTATCACAATCGCGGCGACAGCACCTGGGTCGGTGAAAGTACAACCTACGGCGATTTCGCGGGTCTGGACGATCTGTTCACCGAAAGCCCCAGGGTGCTGCAGGGTTTCATCGACATCTACGGCGGCTGGATCGACCAGTTCGGCATCGATGGCTTTCGCATCGACACCGCCAAGCATGTCAATCAGGAGTTCTGGCGCGCGTTCGTGCCGGCGATGCGGGAGCGGGCGCGTCGGCGGGGAATTCCCGACTTCTTCGTGTTCGGTGAATACTACGACCTCGACCCCGCCAGCCTGGCGGCGGCGACGCGGGAAACGGGACTGCCAGCGGTGCTCGACTTCGCCTTCCAGTCCGCCGCCGCGACCGCGCTGGCTGGATCCGGCGGATCGGAGGGTCTGGCCAGGCTGTTTGCGCTGGACGTCCTCTATGAAGGCGGCGCCGCGACGGCTCGCACCCTGCCGACCTTCCTTGGCAATCACGACATGGGCCGGTTCGCCTATCAGGTCCGCAAGGGAAACCCCGGGGCGTCCGAAGACGAGCTCTTCCGGCGCGTGCTGCTCGGTCACGCGCTGATGATGTTCGCCCGTGGAACCCCGGTGATCTACTACGGCGACGAGCAGGGGTTCTCCGGAGACGGAGGCGATCAGGACGCGCGCGAAGACATGTTCGCCAGTCGGGTCGCATCCTACAACGACAACCGCCTGATCGGTTCGCTGGCGACCACCGCGCGGTCAAGTTTCAGGACGGACACCGCCCTGTACGTCGCGATCGCCGCCATGACGGCCATCCGCGCCTCGGAGCCGGCGCTCCGGTCCGGCGACATGACGGTGCGAGCCTTTGGCGATCACCCGGGCCTGTTCGCGTTTTCCAGGCGGTTGCCAGGGGGGGCGGAAACCCTTGTCGTGCTGAACAGTTCCACCGAGGTGATCAAGGCCAGGTTGCCCGTTGAGCCCGGGTCCGACCACTGGCGCGGCGTCCACGGCGACTGTGCGACCAGGTCCCAGGCTCCTGGAAGCTACGCCGTCGAAATTAGGCCACTTGAGTATCTGATTTGCGCCGCGACAGTGGCCGGAGAACCGCATTGACGCCCCTACCCGCATACAAGGCTTTTTCTGACGCAGCGGACTGGTGGCGCGGGGCGGTGATCTATCAGATCTATCCGCGAAGCTTCGCCGATTCAAACGGTGACGGCATCGGCGACCTTCCCGGGATCATCGCCCGTCTGGAGCATGTCGCCTCGCTGGGCGTGGACGGCGTCTGGTTGTCGCCCTTCTTCACCTCGCCGATGAAGGACTTCGGCTACGACATTTCCGACTATCGGGGCGTGGATCCGATCTTCGGTTCAATCGCCGATTTCGATCGGCTTGTGGAACGGGCTCACGTTCTGGGCCTGAGGGTCATTATTGACCAGGTCTACAGCCACACGTCGGATCAGCATGCCTGGTTCGTGGAAAGCCGCGCTGGTCGGAGCAATGACCGGGCCGACTGGTACGTCTGGGCGGACTGCAAGCCGGACGGGTCGCCGCCGACAAACTGGCAGTCGGTGTTTGGCGGCCCGGCCTGGACCTGGGATGCCCGCCGCGAGCAGTACTACCTGCACAATTTCCTCGCCGAACAGCCGGCTCTGAACGTTCACAACGAGCAGGTTCAGCAGGCCCTGTTCGAGACGGCCCGCTTCTGGCTCGACCGGGGCGTCGATGGTTTCCGCCTCGACGCGGTCAATTTCCTGATGCACGACCCCGCCTTAAGGGACAATCCGCCGGTCCTTGCGCCGTCGAAACGGACCCGGCCCTTCGACTTCCAGCAGCACCTGTTCAACAAGTCGCACCCGGACATCCCGCTGTTCCTTGAGCGGCTGCGCGCGCTGGTGGACTCCTATGGCGGATCACAATTCACCGTCGCCGAGGTCGGTGGCGAACTCGCCCCGGCGGAGATGAAACTCTACACGGCCGGTCCCGACCGGCTCCACAGCGCCTATGGCTTTGATTTCCTCTATGCGGACCGGCTCACCCCGCAACTGGTGCGCGATACCATCGCCGCCTGGCCTGGCGGCGCCGGCGAGGGGTGGCCCAGCTGGTCGATGTCGAACCATGACGCGCCCCGCGCCATTTCACGCTGGGCGACCCCGGAGCACAGGGACGCTGTCGCCCGACTGAACCTGCTGCTGCTGATGGCCCTGCGCGGCAATGTGTTCATCTATCAGGGCGAGGAGCTCGGCCTGCCCCAGGCGGTGATTTCCCGCGAAGAGCTTCAGGACCCCGAGGCCATCGCCAACTGGCCGCAGACCCTGGGCCGGGATGGCGCACGGACCCCCATGCCGTGGTCCGCCGAAGCGAAGAACGGCGGCTTTTCGACGGGGCGGCCCTGGCTCCCGGTGCCGGCGGATCACCTGCCCCTGGCGGTGGACCGGGAGGAGGCCGATCCGGGTTCCATTCTGCACCTCTGCCGCCGGTTAATCAGTCTGCGGCGCACGGACGCCCGCCTGTCCGTGGGCGACATCCGTCTGCTGGACCCGCAACCCGCTCACCTAGTGGCTTTCGAGCGAGGCCGGGGAGGTCGCAATCTGCTGTGCCTGTTCAATCTGGGCGACGAGGCGGTGGCGGCCACGCACCCCGGCTGGCGGGTGATCGAATCCGTCAACGGCGCCACGATTGACCATCTGCCGCCGCTGAGCGGTTTCATCGCCGAGCGCGCGCCCTGACGGCCGCGACGGCGCGGGCCGGCATTCGCCCGCTCAGGCGCCGCAGGACTCGCGCACGATCAGGTCGGTAGGCACCCGCTCCGACCGCGCGCCCTGTGGGCTCGAATCCAGGAGCTTGGAAACCAGCAACCGCCCGGCCTTGGCGGTGTCCTGGGCGATGGTGGTCAGGGCGGGGCGGCTGTACCGGGCGAACGGAACATTGTCGTAACCGACCACCGATACGTCCCCAGGCACGGACATGCCGGCGTGGTGCAGCGCCCGGATGGCGCCCAGGGCGATCATGTCGCTGGCGGCGACGACGCCGTCGAAGCTGATGCCCCGCCGGATGAGCGCGTCCATGGCGCCCTCGGCGGACTCGACCTCGAAATGAGCGGGAGAAATGAGTTCCGGGTCAGCGTCCAGACCGCGTTGCTGCAACGCCTCGAGGTAGCCGCGATGGCGTTGCATGGCTTCGGGCGCTTCCGTGTCGCCCAGAAAAACGATGCGCTTGCGCCCAAGGCGGATCAGGTGAAGCGTCGCGCGTCGCCCACCCAGCGGGTTGTCGCTCCCCACTGAACAATAGGCCTGATCAGGAAACTGGGCCCCCCAGACGACAAATCGACGTTCCGTTTCGGCCAACCGGTTGAAGGCCGTATGAAGCGTGCTCTGGCCCAGGAAGATGACGCCATCGGCGCGACTCGTGGTCAGCGCCGTTGAAAGGTCTTCAAATCTGGCCGGCGCGACGTGGCTGACGACGATGTCACAGCCTCTTTCCCTGGCGGCGTCGCCGACCCCGGCGAACAGTTCCAGGAAGAAGGGGTCCGACAGCCGCCCTTCGCGGCCTTGCGGCCTTGGCACCACGATGGCGATCGTGGCCTCGGCTCCGATCGGCCCGGCCGGCATGTAGTGCCGAAACGGATACTCCCGCTCGCGGGCGAGTTTCCAGATGACCTGTTTGGTCTTGGCGTTGACGGCGGGGTGATCGTTCAGGGCGCGCGAAACCGTCGAGATCGAGACTCCGGCGAGCTTGGCCAGGTCCTCAAGTCTGGTGACGTTGCGGTTCACGGCGCCTCATCCACTGCAAGAAGTTGCGGCAAAGATTGCGTTCCGAATAGGCCGCGTTGCCGGTCCCGGGCAAGCGTCGGGATCTGGCCGTCCAGCCTTACCCCGGCGTGCGGGCTCGGGCCGGGTCGGAAACGCCAAAAACGCACAGAGCCGCGACGACCATGGACGCTCCGCCCAGGACCAGGGCGAAAATCGGCTGGCCACCGAAAAAGGCCTGTAGCAGCAACCCCAGGATGGTCGCCGCGACCAGCTGGGGAATGACGATGAAGAAGTTGAAGATGCCCATGTAGACGCCCATTTTCCGTGGCGGCAGCGCGCGCGACAGGATCGCGTAGGGGACCGACAGGATCGACGCCCAGGCGATGCCCACCCCGATCATCGAGATCCACAGCAGGCGCGGGTCGTGGATGATGAGGAATGACAACAACCCCAGCCCGCCGAGACACAGGTTCAGGGCGTGGCAGCCGCGCTGTCCGATACGACGGGACACGACGGGGATCAGAAAGGCGGCCAGGGCGGCGACCCCGTTGTAGATGCCAAACAGCACCCCGACCCAGTCGGCGCCGCTGTTGAAAGCCTCCGAAGCCGTATCGGTCGAGCCATAGTGGAAGGCGGTGACGGCCGGGGTGGTGTAGATCCACATCGCGAACAGGCCGAACCAGGAGAAGAACTGGACCACGGCCAGCTGCCGCATGGCGTCAGGCATGTTGAACAGGTCATCGACAATCTCGACCAGGCCGCTGGAGGCCCCTCGGCGACGGCGCATCCAGCCGGCGAACACCTGCACCAGTCCAAACAGGATGATGAATCCGGTCAGGACAAACAGCTCCTTCTGCAGCTTCGCCAGGGCGACCAGCCAGGTCGCGGCGACGCCGGCGGTCGCCCAGACAAGTCCATGGACGAAGTACCGTGGCTCATGACGCTGCTGGACCGGCGTCGCCGGGCCCGGCGAAGCGTCCGGCCCGGCCGTCCGGTCCATCTCTTCCAGTTCCGCCGGGCTGTATTCGCGGGTCGTGAACACGGTCCACATGACCGACAGGAACAACGCCGCCGCGCCGACATGAAAGGCGATGCGGACCGAGTCCGGCACCTCGCCTGGGGTCGCCACGTTGCTGACGGCGAACCAGTTGGTGAGCACCCAGGGCAGAACCGACGCCAGCACGGCGCCGATGCCGATGAAGAAGCTCTGCATCGCGAAGCCTGTCGTCCGTTGCTCCTCGGGCAGCAGATCGCCGACGAAGGCGCGGAAGGGCTCCATGGTCACGTTGATCGACGCGTCCATGATCCACAGAGCGCCGGCGGCCAGCCACAACACGGGCGAGAGCGGCATGAAGACCAGCGCCGCCGTGGTGACCAGCGCTCCGTAGAAGAAATAGGGCCGACGCCGTCCCAGTCGCCCCCAGGTCTTGTCGCTCAGGTGGCCGATGATCGGCTGGACCAGCAGGCCCGTGACCGGCGCGGCGATCCACAGGATGGCGAGATGATCGACTTCGGCGCCCAGGGTCTGGAAAATTCGACTGGCGTTGGCGTTCTGAAGACCGAAGCCGACCTGAATGCCCAGGAACCCGAAACACATGTTCCAGATCTGCAGGAAATTGAGCCTCGGTTTGGCCATTTCGCTCCCCATTTGCATACTTTTCGCATGCCTTATCCGGCTACTTGTGCACGTCGTTGTCTGAAACACAATTGCTTCCGACGGCAAGAAAGGTCCACATTGAAGCGGAATTTTGCTGAGCGGCGGCCGAATTACGCTGCCTCAGCGCGACGAAACAAACCTGGCCCTGGTGTCATGTTTTTGCGGAAATTTGCGGACGGTTTCGTGAGCTGGGAACCTGGGCCTTGCGGCGCCAATGTTCGCCGATGGAGGTGGTGTGGACAGGTCGATCCGGAAGATCGTGATTGTTGGGGGCGGCACGGCCGGATGGATGGCCGCTGCGGCCCTGAGGCGCGCCGTCGGCACGACAACCAGCATCACGCTGGTCGAGTCGGCCGAGATCGGCGTCGTCGGCGTGGGCGAGGCGACCGTGCCGGCGATCCGGCAGTTCAACGCCATGATCGGCCTCGACGAAGCCGGGTTCATGCGCGAGACGAAGGCCACCTTCAAGCTGGGTATCGAGTTCGTCGACTGGGGCGAGACGGGGCGGCGCTATTTTCACCCCTTCGGCGCCTTCGGGCCGGGGCCGGACCTGGGCGGCTTTCACCAGGGCTATCTGATGGCCCGGCGCCATGGTCTGACGACACCCCTTGAGGCCTATTCGATCTGCGCCCAGGCGGCGGCCAAGGGCCGCATGGCGCGCCCGTCGCCCGATCCCCGCTCGCCTCTGGCGGCGTTTCAGTGGGCCTACCATTTCGATGCGATCCTCTACGCCAGGCATTTGCGCCGGTTCAGCGAGGCGCTCGGCGTGGTCCGTCTGGAAGCTGAAGTTCAGGGCGCGACCTTGCGACCTGACGACGGCTTCATCCAGAGCCTGACGCTCGGCGACGGTGGCGTCATTGAAGGCGACCTGTTCATCGACTGCACCGGATTTCGCGGCCTGCTGATCGAGGGCGCGCTGAAGACCGGCTACGAGGACTGGAGTCACTGGCTGCCGATGGACCGGGCCGTGGCGGTCCCCTGCGAAAAGGTCGAGCCCGTCAGGCCCTTCACCCGCTCGACGGCCCGCGAAGGGGGTTGGCAGTGGCGTATTCCGCTGCAGCATCGCACCGGAAACGGCTATGTCTTCGCCAGTGAGTTCCTGTCCGAGGACGCGGCGACCGCCGTTCTGCTGGCGAATCTCGACGGCCGGCCGTTGGCCGATCCCCGCATTCTGCGGTTCGCCACGGGGCGGCGGCGACTGTTCTGGAACCGCAACGTCGTCGCCCTGGGGCTGGCCAGCGGGTTTCTCGAGCCGCTGGAATCGACCAGCATTCACATGATCCATTCGGGCATCAACCGGCTGTTGCAGCACTTCCCGGACCGCGATTTCAGTCCGGTGAACATCGACGCCTACAATAGCCGTGGGGTCGCCGAGGCCGAGCTGATCCGCGATTTCATCATCCTGCATTATCATGCGACGACCCGCGCCGATGCGCCGCTGTGGGCCCATGCCCGGACGATGCCGATCCCGGAGACGCTGCGCGGGCGCATCGCCCTGTTCGCTGATCGGGGCCTGCTGACATCGTCCGCCGACGAGTTGTTCTCGCACTCCTCCTGGCTGGCGGTACTGCTGGGTCAGGGAGTCACGCCGCGATCACACAATTCACTCTACGACGATCAGAAGGCGGCGGCGATCGCCGGCCTGGAGCAGGTCGCGCGACAGATAGGGGCGGCCACCGACGCCTTGCCGGCCCATGACGACTTCCTGGCCGCCAACGGTCTGGCCGCGAACGGCGCCGAGGCTTCTTCCCGGCCGACGGCCTGATCGCGACGGCGCGATCACCAGCCCGCCGGGGCTTCACATCGGGGCCGGGCGGGTTCGGGCGATATAGTCGGCGTGAGCCGGCGCCACCTTCACCCATTTGCCGATCGCCAACTCGATATTGCCGAGGCGTTCAGTGACCGGCGCATCGCTCTTGATATCGGCCCGTGGGTCGTGGCCGCGCGGAATTGTCCCCTGGCCCAGGAGCACCTGGATCCAGCTCTCCTCCGCGAACAGTTCGGAAGATGCGGTCGTTCGCGGCGAACATCGAAGGATCCGGGCTATTCCGAGATGCCGATGGACCGCCGCATCGTCGAAAGCTGGTCCATGATCGCCTTGACCTGGGCGGCCCCGGGCGAGGGCGTCTGGCTGAGCAAGGCCAGGGCGTCGAGATGCAGCTTCAGGGCGTCGGTATGCCAGACGCCGCGGTCGAGCAGGCCTTCCACCATGGCGCTGATGCCGCGGGCGGCCTCGCCGATCGCGGCCATTCCACCGGCCGCGGCGACTTCCGAGATGTCGAGCGATATCGCGCCAAGGTCCTGGCATCGGGCGAACAGGGCGGCCTCGTCCAGATCGGCGTAGGCCATGATCGGCGTCAGCCGGTCCCGCACATAGGCGCGAATGGCCGTCTCAAGCGTGGCCACCCGCGCCTCCGCGTCGGCGACCAGTTGTTCGGCCGTCGCGCCCCGCAGCGAGGAGAGCACCCGGGCGAGCCGGTTCTCGGGAGTGAATATGCGCGCCTGACCCATTGCCTGTCCTCAGTTGAACAATGCGTCGATGTCGTTCTGGGAGAGCGCCCGATCGGGCGTCGCCGCCAGCGCTATGCCCTCCGCCCGCCGGTCCTCGAATCCGTCGGGCGGCGGCCCCTTGCGAAACCGACGGTCGGGGCCGCAGTAGGCCGGCGCGGAGACGAACGGGCGCGTGTTCCGCGCCAGCCAGGATAGCCGTTCGAGAAGGACGGCCGGGATGATGGGCTTCTTGATAAAGACGTTCACGCCGGCGTCCCGGGCGCGGCGAATTCTTTCCAGCGGCGTATGGCTGCTGGCGAGAACGACGGGTGACGTGAAGTTCGGCTGATCCGGCCGGCTCCGAATGCGTTGTGTGAGGGTGATCCCGTCCTCTTCGGGCATGTCGGCGTCGATGATCAACAGGTCGAATCGGGTTGCTGCCAGAAGATCCTGCGCCGCCAGCGCGCTGGCGCAGACGGTGGTGTTTCCGGCGCGAAACCCGCGCAGGATCTCTTCGAGCAACCCCAGCGCCTGGTCGTTGTCATCGACGGCGAAGATGCTGACGGCGCTGAAATCGAGCCGTGACGTCATGAGTGACATCGCTGGTTGCTCCGTCAGGACCGAGGCTGCGTGACGGGCGTGGCCATCAGGAGATCCGCGGCGGCCTGGTCGATGCCGGCGCCCGTGATCGCCGGGCCGTTCAGCAGCGGATCACCCGCCGGGCCCTTCCGCGCCAGCGCACCATCGAGCTGGCTGAGCCTTTGACCGACGATGTCTCCAAACGCGCAGGCTTCCAGCATGGCGCAGAAGCTTGCCTCGATCCGATCGATCGCGGCGACATCTCCCTGTCTCCAGAGCGCGAGGTCGGCGAGCCCCCGCTCCAGCATTGACAGGAGACTGTCGGCAGCGGCGCTGACGTCGCCGCGGATTTCGGATGTGATGCGGCGCGCGCCGTCGGCGTCCATCTCAAAGCTCCCCCAGCACGGTGGTGAGCTTCTGGCGGAGCACGGCCAGATTGAACGGCTTGATGATGTAGTTGTTGACCCCCGCCTGCCGGGCGGCGACCACGTTCTCGGTCTTGGCTTCGGCGGTCACCATCACGAACGGCGTCGCGCGTGAGCGCGGGTCGGCCCGAACGGCCTTCAGAAGCTCAAGCCCGGTCATCGGGGCCATGTTCCAGTCCGACAGGATCAGGCCGTAGTCGTTGGCGCGGATCAGCGCCAGGGCCGCCGGGCCGTCGGTGGCGTCGTCGATGTTGTGGAACCCCAGTTGCTCCATCAGCCCACGGACGATCCTGACCATCGTCTTGTAGTCATCCACCACGAGCACGTTCATGGACTTATCGACGGCCATTTCGCGATTCCTCCCGAATTTCGGCGTTATCCGACCAAGAGGGGGCGATTCACCACTAATAAATGGTAAGCATAGAATTGCATGTGGCGCGCGAGCCAAAGTTAAGACGGAGTAGCAAATTACTCTTGGCGGGTAACTTTGTGCCCCGTATGACGCATTGTTAGTCGGCCAGGTACAGATTTTGATCTCAAGTTAACCGGGCGTTTCGCTCAACAATTCAATTAATGCTTGAAGATCGTGAGAATCAACCAATGAATCAGGGTCAGCATCGCTGAGTCGGCGCCCGGCTGCGGCTTCCGCGATCGGCGGAGTCTGGCGAATTGGGGGGGTGCGTTGGACGACCTGGTAAGCGACTTCATCGCGGAGACGCGCGAAGGCCTGGAGGCGCTCGACAGCGAGCTCGTTCGCTTCGAACAACACCCAGACGACCCGGAAACGCTCAGCGGCATCTTTCGGCTGATGCATACGATCAAGGGGACCTGCGGGTTTCTTGGTCTCGGCCGGCTTCAGGCGCTGGCGCACGCCGCCGAAAGCGTTCTGGGGGGCTTTCGCGATGGGGAGGCGCCCGTCACGCCGGCGGCGATGTCCGCAATTCTCGAAGCCGTGGACGTCATCCGGGGGCTGGTCGATGGACTGGCCAGGTCGGGAGCCGAGCCGGAGGGAAGCGACGAGCCCCTGATCGCCAGGCTTGAGGCCCTGCTTGTGGCCGAGGTCGCGCCCTCGCGCGGGGCCGAGCCGGAGCCGACATCCGCTCCCGTGAAAAGCCTGATCGAGCGGCTTGGGGGAGATGCGACCCTGGACGCGGCGGCGGAGATGGCGGTCGCCAGGCTGAGGCAGGACCCCCAGGTCGGGCCGGCCCTGCGCGATCACGACGTCGATGCGCTGCAGACCGGGTTGCGGGACGGCCTGACGCGAATGGCCCGCACCGGGGCGGGACGGGAATCCCTGGAGAGCTTCCTCGATGAGACAGCGCCAAACCTGATGGCCGCTGTCATGAAGGCGGTCGCCGTCGCGCTGGGCGAGCTCGAGATCGACGATGCGGCGATCACCAGCCTGGCCGCGCTCGTCATGCCCGTCGAGCGCGCGGCGTTGGCGGGGGCGGAGCCGCCAACCAGGGCGACCGACAATCCGGCGGCCAGGCCCGTCGCGACCCCGCAGGGAGAGGGTGGCGCGCAGACCATTCGGGTCAGCGTCGATGCGCTCGAACATCTCATGACCGTGGTCAGCGAGCTGGTCCTGATCCGCAACCAGTTGATCCAGACGCTCCGGCTTGTCCCGGAAAGCCCCTTCGCCGCGCCGCTCAATCGCCTCAACCAGGTGACGAGCGAGCTGCAGGAAGGGGTCATGACCACCCGCATGCAGCCGATCAGCGGGGCGTGGGCGAAGCTGCCCCGTCTCGTCCGTGATCTGGCGCACGACCTCGGCAAGCGGATCGAGCTTGTGATGGCGGGGCAGGAGACGGAGCTGGACCGCCAGGTCCTCGAGCTGATCAAGGACCCCCTGACCCACATGATCCGCAACGCCGCCGATCACGGACTCGAAAGTCCGGCGGAAAGGCGGGCGGCCGGAAAGTCGGAGACCGGGCGCATCTCGTTGCAGGCCCGTCACGAGGGCGGCGCGATCGTCATCGAGGTGGCGGATGACGGACGCGGCCTCTCGGCGGAGAAAATCCGGGCCAAGGCCATTGCCGCCGGCCTGTTGACCGCGGCGCAGGGGGAGCAGGTCTCTGACGCCGATGTCCGTCAGCTGATCTTTCTTCCCGGCTTTTCGACGGCCGCGGAGGTCACCAATGTCTCCGGTCGCGGCGTCGGCATGGATGTCGTTCGGACCAACATCGAGAAGATTGGCGGCGCCATCGAGGTCACCTCCGTTGAGGGAAGCGGCGCCCGCTTCGTCATCCGGATCCCCCTGACCCTGACCATCGTTTCGGCCCTGATCGTCGAATGCTGCGGTGAGCGGTTCGCCCTTCCGCAATCGTCCGTCGTCGAACTGGTCAGCGCCAGCGGCGGTTCGGGACGGACCGTCGAACACATCGAGGGCGCCGCCGTGCTGCGCCTGCGGGACCGGCTTCTGCCGCTGGTCTCGCTTCAGAACCTGCTGCAACTGCAGGCTTCCGAGGAGGCGTCCGCGGAAGCCTGCATCGTGGTGACCCGCGTCGGGGCCTTCGCGTTCGGAGTCATTGTCGATCGCGTGTTCGACATCGAAGAGATCGTCGTAAAGCCTGTCGCCACCGTCCTGCGCCATCTGAGACTCTATTCCGGCGCGACCATTCTGGGAGACGGGTCGGTGATCCTGATCCTCGACCCGAAGGGAATGTCGGCGGAAGCCGGCGCGGGTCAGGTCGAAGCGACGGCGGCGGAACCGGGCGAACCGGCGGCCGGAACCAGCGTGGCCAGCGAGGCGCTGCTGGTCTTCCGGGCCGGCAAGGACACGCTCAAGGCGGCGCCGCTGGTCGCCGTATCCCGTATCGAGGAGATCGAAGCGCGGCAGTTCGAACGGGTGGATGGCCGAACGGTGATCCAGTATCGCGGCCGATTGATGCCGGTGGTCGATGCGGCGGTGGAGCCCGCGACCGCGTGGGAGAACGGGACGCGGCGGCCCCTTCTGGTGTTCACCCGCGACGACCGGGCGGTCGGACTTCTGGTCGATGAGATCGTCGATACCGTCGTCTGCGCGATCGAGGGCGATCTCCGCTCAAGCGATAGCGCGACCCGCGGCAGCCTGATCATCGGCGGCCGGGCGACGGAGCTGATCGACGTCGATTATTTCTGGCGCAAGGCCTTCGACGAAGCGGCCCCGCCGTCGCCAACGATTGAAGCGACCGCGGCGGTGACGAAGACTACCCGCCGCCTCCTGGTTATCGACGCCAGCCCCTTCTCCCAATTGCTGCTCCAGCCCCTTCTGGCGCAGGCCGGCTATGAGGTGGTCGTCGCGTCGGACGCGGAGGACGCCATGGCCCTCTATCGCGAGGGCGCGCGCTTCCACCTCATCATGGCCGACACCCAGACGGGCGCCCCGGCGACCCAGGCCTTCGCCCGAACACTGGCGCAGGCGTCCGACTGGCACGGCACGCCCTTGCTGAGCCTGGGGCTGACGCCGTCGCTGGGCCGTGAGTCGACCTTCGACACAACCACCCTGCTGGCCACGGTCTCGGCGGTCCTGGAATCCGAACGGAGCGCCGCGTGAACGCGGAAGGCGCCTCCGGGGTCGATTTGCAGGGCGCCGCCGAAGGCCTCGTCTCGGTGCGGATCGGCGGCCAGGCGTTCGGAATTCCCGTCCTTCAGGTTCAGGACGTCATCGCCCAGGCGGCCACCAACCGGGTGCCGCTCGGACCGCCCGAGGTCGCCGGCTCCCTGAATCTACGCGGTCGGATCGTCACCGCCATCGATATGCGCCGGCGTCTCGGCATGGAGCCGCGTCGGCCATCCGAGGGGCATATGTCGGTCATCGTCGAGCGCCATGGCGAGCTCTATGCGCTGCTAGTGGACGATGTCGGCGATGTGCTGTGGCTCCCGCCGACACTGCACGAGGCCGCGCCGCTGACGCTGTCGGCGGAGTGGCGAGACCTCTCCCTGGGGCTCTATCGGCTGGAGGGTGAGCTGCTGCTCGTCCTCAACATCGCCGAGGTGCTCACCCTTTCCCGCCAGACCGCCGCTCTTCCGACCGCGGCCGTGCCGAGGGACGCCGCCAGACCCGAACAGGAGCCCGCCGTCGTCGATGGCGTCCTGATGACCCGATGACCCCGCTAGAGACTTCCGGAGAGACCCGATGAACAGCACATCCGCCGCCAGACAGCGGCATGAGGCGACCGGCGCCGATGGCGCGGCGCCCAGTCTTTTCGAGCGCCTCGGCGGCGCCGCCGCCGTTGAGGGGGCTGTCGAGCTGTTCTATCGAAAAGTCCTCGCCGATCCTCGCATCAGCGGCTTTTTCAGCGGCGTGGACATGAAGCGCCAGTCGGGTCGCCAGCGGGCCTTCCTGACCATGCTGATGGGCGGGCCGGCGGTCTATGAGGGCCCAGGGCTCCGGGCCAGCCATCGGCGGCTCGTCGATATGGGTTTGAACGACATCCACTTCGACGCGGTGGTCAAGCATCTGGCCGACACGCTGCGGGATCTGGGCGCCGCCGAGGCCGACATCGTTGAGGTCGGGACGCTCGCCGAGTCGGCGCGCGGAGACGTGCTCAACCGCGGGGCGGACAACGAGCCGCCGCCGAACGCCGCCGCGCGGCGGGCCGAGGTCGACGCGGCCGCCGACCAGGGCGATCTGGCCCGGCTGCGGCAGATGCTCGACGAGGCGCCCTTCAACGTCATGCTCTGCGACCTCGATGGTCTGGTCGTCACCTACGCCAACCAGGCGACCATCCGCACCCTCCGGTCCATCGAGCACCTGCTGCCGATCAAGGCCGACAAGCTCGTGGGCGCGTGCATCGACGTGTTCCACAAGAACCCGGCGCATCAGCGTCGGATGCTGGCCGACGAAAGGAACCTGCCCCACCAGGCGACGATCGAACTGGGCGGCGAATACCTCGACCTGCTGGTTACGCCGGTCCGCGGCCCGGACGGTCGCTATGCCGCGGCGATGGCGACCTGGTCGATCGTGACCGAACGGGTCAAGGCCGAGCGTGACAACCGGCGCCTGCTTCAGATGCTGGACGACATGCCGCTGAACGTCATGCTCTGTGAACCGGAAGAGTTCCGCATCACCTATGTCAACAAGCGCTCGATCGAGACCCTGAGGCCGCTCCAGCATCTGCTTCCGGTGTCGGTCGACAAGCTGGTCGGGCAGTGTTTCGACATTTTCCACAAGAACCCGGCCCATCAGCGTCGGATCGTCGGCAACCCGGACGCGCTGCCCCACCGGGCCATGATCAAGCTGGGCGATCACGATCTGGACCTCAACATCGCGCCGCTTCGTGACGAGGCGGGCGGTTATCTCGGCGCCATGCTGACCTGGTCGGTGGTGACCGAGCAGATGCGGTTCATCGGGCGGGTCACCGAGTTCAGCAAGGAGGTCGCCGACGCCGCCGAGGGCATGCGGGGCATGGCGCAGACCATGGCGGCCAGCGCCGAGGAGAGCAGCAACCAGGCGGCGGCGGTCGCGGCCGCGTCCGACGAGGCCTCCTCCAATGTCCAGACGGTCGCCTCCGCGGCCGAGGAGCTGTCGGCTTCGATCCAGGAGATCACCCGCCAGGTCGAGCAATCGAGCAGCATCTCGAGACAGGCGGTGGACGAGGCGCTCTCGACCGACGAGACGATGCGGGGCCTGGCCGACTCAGCCGAGCGCGTCGGCGAGGTGGTAGGCCTGATCCAGGAAATCGCCTCGCAGACCAAGCTGCTGGCGCTCAACGCGACGATCGAGTCCGCCCGCGCCGGCGAGGCCGGCAAGGGCTTCGCGGTGGTCGCCTCGGAGGTCAAGAACCTGGCCGACCAGACGGCCAAGGCGACCAAGCAGATCGCCGAACAGGTCGGCTCGATCCAGAAGGCCAGCCAGGCCGCCGTTGCCGCCATCGAGAGCATCCGGCGCACCATCGAACGGGCGAACGAGGCCTCATCGGCCATCGCCAGCGCCGTCGAGGAGCAGGGCGCGGCCACCCAGGAGATCACGCGCAATGTCCAGGAAGCCGCGACGGGCACACGAGAGGTGTCGTCGAATATCGCCGGCGTAACCCAGGCGGCGACCGATAACGCGCTCGCGGCCTCAAGCATGCTGCAGGCCACGCACGGGCTGGCCGGCAAGGCCCAGGAGCTGGACACGCTGCGCGCCGAAATCGAGGCCTTCATGAAGCAATAGGGTCGGGTCCGGCCGGTTTCGCCGGCCGGACCCGGTCAGGCCGTTCTGGCGATGGCCGCCGGAACGGTGGACGGCCGGTAGAGACCCGGGGCGCCAGGGGTCAGCTCGAAGGCGTCCGTAATTCCGATGACGGTCTCGGCGCTTCCAAGGAACAGCGCCCCGTGGTCGGCCAACGCCGTGGCCAGGTCGGCGAAAATGGTCCGCTTCTGGGGCACGTCGAAGTAGATCAGGACGTTACGGCAGAAGATGACGTCGAAGGTCCCCAGACCCGCTGCGCCCTGCAGCAGATTCTGGGGGCGGAACGAGACCATCTGTTGCAACGCCGGGGAGACCCGCCAGGCGGCGCCCTCTCGCGTGAACCAGCGATTCAGTCGCGCCTCGGACAGGCCCCGGTTCACCTCGAAGTCCGTGTAGAGACCGGAACGGGCCTTTTCGAGAATGGACTCGGACATGTCGGTCGCAACGATTTCCGTCCGCCAACCGGCCAGCGCGCCCCCGGCCTCCTGCAGCAGCATGGCCACGGAATAGGGCTCCTGACCGCTCGAACAGGCGGCGCACCAGACGCGCAGGCTGCGACTCGCGCGCCGGGCCTCGATCAGGGCCGGCAGCACCCGATCAGCCAGCAGGTTGAACGGCGTGCCATCCCGGAAGAAGAAGGATTCGTGGGTGGCCATGGCATCGACGCAACGCCGCAGCAACACCTCTGGCGCGCCCTGCCTCAACCGGGTGAGCAGCGCCGGAACGTTGGCCAGTCCTTCCGCCCTGGCGACTGGAGCGAGCCGGCTGAGGACCAGATAGGCCTTGTCCGGCGTCAGGGCGAGGCCGGACCGCAACCGCACCAGCTGGCGGAAATGGTCGAAATCAAGGTCTGTCATCGTGTGGTTTCCATGGACCGGCGAAGCCAGGGTCCGATTTCCGCAAGGGGCAGGACGCCCTGTGCGAGACCCGTCGCCGCGGCGGCTCCGGGCATTCCCCAAACGACGCTGGATGCCTCGTCCTGAACAACAAACCGCCCGCCGGCGCGGGCCACGGCTTCACAGCCCTTCGCCCCATCCGCGCCCATGCCGGTAAGAATGGTCGCGACCACGCCCCGACCGTAGACCTGGGCGGCGCTACGCAGGAGGGGATCGACCGCCGGCCGGCAGAAGTTTTCAGGCGGATCCTGATTCAGCCGTACGACAGCCGAACCGTTCTCCCGATTGACGGTCATGTGCCAACCGCCCGGCGCGACATAACAGCGGCCGGGCTGGACGATCTCGCCGTCCCTGCCTTCGGCGCAGGGCCGGTCCCCGGCGCGCGACAGCTGCTCGGCGAGCAGCGCGGTAAAGGTCGCGGGCATATGCTGGGTCAGCAGGATGGGCTGCCGCACGGCGCCCTTGAGGGCCTCGAACAGCTTGAGCAACGCCGGCGGCCCGCCGGTCGAGGCGCCGATGGCCAACACTTCGGGGACGGTCTGGCCGGGGCGCGAGGCGGGCGGCGGCGGCGCCAAAGCCTGCGTCGCCATCACTCTACGCCTGGGCGCCAGCGCGCGGAGGCGGGCCAGAAGGTCAATGCGGAAGGCCTCGGCGCCGGCGATGCCGCCTTCGGGCTTGGCCACATAGTCCGCCGCCCCGAGCTGCAAGGCCTTCAGGCTGATCTCGGCGTTTCGGCGGGTCAGGGTCGAAACCATGATCACGCGCACCTGCGGGTATTCCGCCGCGATCCGTTGAAGGGCGGTCAGGCCGTCCATCACCGGCATCTCGATGTCGAGCACCACCAGATCGACCGCGTGGCGCGACAGTTCACGAAGGGCGAGCTCGCCATTGGAGGCCGTGGCGACAACCGTCAGGTCATCCTCCGCCTCGACCTGGCGCGCGATGAGTCCCCGGACGACCGCGGAATCATCGACGATCAGAACGCGTGCGGCGTTCTTCGGGGCGGTCGAGGCAGGGGACGCTGGACCGTTCAAGGGGAGGCCAACCTGTGCGTTTCAATCAGGGCGGGAGCGGTGTCGCATTCTCGCCAACTATGTATAGAGAGCAACTCACGGAAGAAAGATTGGTTAACAGAAACCGGTGTCACGCGAAAAATTAACATCCATAAGGACAGAAATCGGCCATTCTCATTGTTGCAATTATTCAAAGAGAGTTTGAGGTAGGGCTCCGGTAGCCGTATCATTTAAACATACGTGGACCAATTACACTTGAGGCGTAATTACAGTACCCTGGGGGGGGGGCAATGGCCGGATCAATCAGTATTACTGGAGAGCAGATACGGGCGGCGCGCGCCCTCGCGCGTCTGGAGCAGACGGAACTGGCGCGCCTGTGTGGACTGAGTCTTGAAACCATCAAGCGACTGGAACGCATTCGCGGGGTCGTCGATGCGAACACCCGGACGCTCAACGCGATCATCGAGGCGCTCAGTGGCCTGGGTATCCAGTTCAACGAATGCGAGGATTGTGGTGTTGGCGTCTGTCGTCTCCCGGAGCGAATGGCGCGGGAGGCGCGCCCTCGCCAGATGCCGCTTTCCAGGCGCGAGGCCCAACCGCTCCACCGGCTGATCTTTCACAGCGCGGCGCGGCCGGCCTCGGGGCAGACCTTCAAGGCGCTCATCGACGGGATCAGCCAGTCGGCGGCGGACCGAAACGGGGGGCTGGGGGTCACCGGCGTGCTGTTTTCGTCCAACGCCCGGTTTCTGCAGGTCCTCGAAGGCCCCAAGGACGCCGTGAGGCAGATTTTCGGGGCGATTTCCTGCGACCCGCGCCACGCGTCCGTATCGATCGTCGAGGACCGCGATGTCGCCATCCGGCTGTTTCCCGACTGGACCCTGTGTTGTGGACAGTTCGCGTCCGACGGGCCGGTGCTGAAATGCGAACCGGCGCTCGGCGAGGGTTTCCGGCCCGAGACCCTGTCGCCGGCGGCGGCGCTCGGCCTGTTGAGCGTCGTGCGCGACTTGCAGGCGACTCAGCCTCGAACCAGCCGCCCGATCTCTGGTGTCTGTCTGCTCGCGAGCGACTGCCTGGACGAGACCTGTACGGCCCGCCAGGTGGTCGCATGACAGTGTCAATTTATTGCATTCGTCGCGGCGTGCCCCTTGATGCGTAAGGTCTTTTGCCTCGCCGGTCAGGGTTTGCCCCGATCACTCACGTGGGCCCGGGCGGGACACGACGAATCCCGCGAGCCCCATTCCGCATCCCATTCAAATCGGGCCACCGGGCGTTTGGCGCGGGGGAAACCGAGACATGGAGCAGGCAGGACGTGAGCGCCGCTGATCAGCCTGGCAAGACCCCCGGCCTGTTGGTCACCGCCCGGCGGCGGTGGCGCGGCGCGCGGGCGGCCCTTCGCCGCAACCTCGCCGTCAAGGCTGGTCTGCCGGACCGCGCCGAAGACATCCTGGCCAGCATCCTCAACGTCTCCGGCGAGGGGGTCATCGTGGCCGGATCCGACATGAGGATCCTGGTGTTCAGTGAAGGCGCCAGCGCCATCTTTGGCTACCGACCCGGCGAGGTGCTTGGTCGGTCGATCGACATCCTTGTGCCCGAGCAGCACCGTGACGGCCACGAAGGCCATATGCGCGGCTTCGCCGCCGGCGCCGTCGCCAGCCGTCGCATGGTCGGCCGACAGGTTGTCCACGGTCGCACCAAGGCCGGCGAAATCGTGCCGCTCGAGGTCGGGCTGTCGAAGCTGGACTCCGGCGCCGATGTCCTGTTCACGGCCATTGTCCGCGACATCTCCGAGCGCGTGGCGGCGGAGGTGGCGCTGGCCCAGGCCGCGACCGAGGCCAACGCCGCCAACGCGGCCAAGAGCGCCTTCCTGGCGACCATGAGCCACGAGATCCGCACCCCGCTGAACGGCGTGCTCGGAATGGCCCAGGCGATGGCGCGCGACGATCTGCCCGCGCTTCAGCGAGAACGTCTGGAGGTCATCCGCCAGTCGGGGGAGACACTGCTCGTCATCCTCAACGACCTTCTGGACCTGGCGAAGATCGAGGCGGGCAAGCTGGAGCTTGAGGAAGCGGAGTTCGATCTGGCCGAACTCGCGACAGGGGCCCACGCCACCTTCGCCGCCCTCGCCGCCCAGAAGGGGCTCGACTTCGAGCTGAGGGTCCTCGATCGCTCCCGGGGCGCCTATCGCGGTGACCCCCTGCGCATTCGCCAGGTCCTGCACAACCTCATCTCGAACGCGATCAAGTTCACCGACGCCGGTTCGGTGAGGGTCACCGCCGGCCGGCGCGGCGGCGTCCTGACCTTCGTTGTCAAGGACACCGGCATCGGGGTGGCGCCGGAGCGGATCGCCGATCTGTTCGGCAAGTTCGAGCAGGTGGACACGTCCAGCACGCGGCGCTTTGGCGGGACGGGCCTTGGTCTGGCGATCTGCCGAGACCTCGTCGGGCTGATGGGGGGCGACATCGCGGTGAACAGCCGGCCCGGCCGTGGAACCCTCTTTCGCGTCAGCCTGCCCCTGGCGAGGGTCGCGTCCGGGCGCCGCGTGGCCGAACCGCCGGCCACGGCCCGGCCGATGTCGGATTCGGCGCTGCGCGTTCTTGTCGCCGAGGACAATCCGACCAACCAGCTGGTCATCCGCACCCTGCTCAGCCAGGTCGGGATCGAGCCGGATCTCGTGGCCGACGGCCAGGCGGCGATCTCCGCCTGGGAAGAGGGCGAGTACGATCTCATTCTGATGGACATCCAGATGCCCCGCATGGACGGCGCCGTGGCGACGGGCATCATCCGCGGACGGGAGGCGGCCGAAGGGCGCGCCAGGACGCCCATCCTCGCCCTGACGGCGAACGCCATGACCCACCAGCTGGCCGAGTATGGCCAGGCCGGCATGGACGGGCATGTCGCCAAACCAATCGAGATCGACAAGCTATTCCACGCCATCGAGGCCGTGCTGGCGACCAGCCAATGAAACAGCCCCTTAATGGCTGACGGTGCTGTCAGTCTGGCGCCAACCCGTCTCCACCAAGGCCTGACCGATCATCACCGCCCGGGCGGTATGCGAGAGAGCCGCCGGGCGGACTTGTTGGGTTAGGCGCCCAGTACCCCTCCAGCGGCAATCTTCTCTTTATGACCGAAGGGTCATGTGCTCTAAGTGGGGGCATGAGATTCCTGGTTTTCCCAATGATGCTGATCGCCGCCCTCCTCGCGGGCGGGTTTCGCGCGGACAATGGCGGTGCGCAGGTTCAGGACAGTGGCTTCCTGGCTCAGGTGGACGATCCCCGCTTTCCCCTCGGAGAGGGGCCCAGGGTCTGCCAGGACCAGGGGCACTTCAACTTCCACAAACTCGATGCCCGGTTCGCCGCGTTCGCCCTTTTGCTGGGCGCTGACGGCTACCAGCTTGAACCGCTGGATGTCCTTTTCGAGGCTGGTGTCCCGCCACGCTGCGACGTGCTGGTGATCGCAAACGCCCAGCCGTCGGACCTCCCCTGGAACGACTATCCCCGCCCGACGCCCTCGGCGTTCAGCACGGCCGAGATCGCGGCCCTCCACGACTGGGTGGCAGGCGGCGGGAACCTGCTGCTGATCGCGGATCATATGCCCCTGGCGGGCGCTTCGGCGGATCTCGCGACGGCGTTTGGCTTTCATTTCCAGGATGGTTTCGCCGCAAGGCCCGCCGCGGCAGGTCAGGGCGGAGCTCAAGGCTTCACCATGCCCGACCTGTTCAGGGCGGAGGATGGAACCCTGGTCGATGGACCGGTCACCGACGGGCGCTATGGCGGCGGGACCGTCACCCAGGTCGCGACCTTCATCGGGCAGGCTTTCCAGGCGGAGCCTGGCGTCCGGCCGCTGCTCGTGCTGCCCCAGGGGTTCGTGGTGTTGATGCCGGACAAGCCCTGGGTGTTCACGCCGCAGACGCCGAGGACGCCCGCGGCCGGGTGGCTTCAGGGGGCGACCCGCGAGGTCGGGCTCGGGCGAGTCGCGGTCTTCGGCGAGGCGGCGATGTTCACCTCGCAGATTGCCTCCAACGGACAAAGCATGGGTCTCGACGCTCCCGGCGCGGAGCAGAACCGCCTCTTTGTCCGCAACGTCGTCCGGTGGCTGTCCGAGCGGCCGCCGGCCGATCCGGAAGGTTCGTCAAAGGCCGTCCAGGAGACCGGCGGACTGGAGCGTTGAAGTCAGATCCGTCGCCGGAAATCGTAACGCTCTATCGAGCAACCAGCTGCCTCAAGGGGTGCAAGTAACATGAAGCTCTACATATCGGCGGACATTGAAGGCGTCGGCGGAATTGCTCACTTCGACAGCGGGACAGCCGGCAACTTCGACTACGGCGAAGCGCGGTTGTGGATGACGAACGAGGTGGTCGCCGCCTGTGAAGGCGCCCACGAGGCCGGCTGCGACGAGGTCATCGTCTCCGATTCTCACTACAACGGCCGCAATATCCTGGTTGATCGACTTCCGTCATTCGTCCGGCTGGTCCGCTGCTGGCCCCGTCCGCTCCTGATGATGGAGGGGGTCCAGGAGGACGGCGTCGTTGGCGCTGTCTTTCTCGGCTACCACGTGGGCGCGGCGTCGGCCGAGGGGCTGTGCCCGCACACCGTCAACGGCGGCGTGTTCAGCGACATGCGGATCAACGGACAATCGGTGTCCGAAACCCACATCAGCGCGCTCGCGGCGGGCGAACTGGGGGTGCCGGTCCTGCTGGCGACCGGAGACGACGCCTACGTCCGGCATGCGACATCCGTTCTTGGCGACATCGAGACGGTGCAGACGAAGGTCGCCATCAGCCACACGGCCGCAACCACCCTGCCGCCGGAGCAATGCTGCGAGCTGATCCGCAAGGCTACCGCCAGGGCCGTGGCGCGAAGGGCCGAGATCGCACCCTATCTTTCGCCCTGGCCTGTGGATTTCGACATGGCGTTCAAGGGCAACCGGATCGCCGAGCTTCTGGCGATGCTGCCCCAGTTCGAGCGACTGAACGGCTATACCGTAAGGGCTCGACCGACCTCCGCGCGCGAGTTGTCGCGGATTCTCGACTTCATTACCCAGATGGTGTCGCTGAAGTGACTCCGACGGTGGATGACCAGACCATCTCTTCCTCGAATGCTGGCGGCGACCAGCGGACGGGACCGGTTCCTGTCGTTTTCGTGCATGGGAACGGCGAAAACGCCCAGGCCTGGGACCAGGTCGCCGGGCGTTTCCGGCAGTGCGGCTACGACCAGCTGTTCGCGATCAGCCTCGATCCGCCCTCGCACGGGTCCTGCGTCGCCTATGCGGCCCAGCTTGCCGACTTCATCGACACCGAAGTGCGGCCAAAGGTGGGGGCGCAAACGCCCATCGCCATCATCGCCCACAGTCTCGGCGCGCCGGTCGTCAGGTACTATCTGTCGTTTCTCGACGGGGCTCGGTTGACGTCCCACGCGGTGCTGATCGCCGGGTGCAACGCCGGAGCGCCCGCCTGCGACGTCATGTTGCTCAAGGACCCGGAGGGCAAGATCTTCCGGCAGGCCGTCGAGGTGCACACGGGCGGGTCTGAGTTTCTCCGCAATCTGGATGCCAAGGGGACCGACGACGGCGTTCGGTACATGACGATTTCGGGCCCGCACGACGTCCAGTTCTCGCTCTTCGAAGAGAGCGCCCAGCTCGCCGGCGCCGACAACCGTGTGCTTCCCCGGCTTGGTCACTGGGGGCTTCGCGGTTCCGACGACAGCTTCGAGCTGATGAGGGCGTTCCTGGAAGACAGGGCCGATCAGATTGCTGTCGGTCGGCAGCCGTTGAACATCCCTCATGACCTGACCGGAACCTGGCTGGCCTGCGATCCGGGCTCCCGCTTTCTGGAGTTCGATTTTCGCCACGACGGGACCTTTGCAGTGCGGACCGACGAGACGGAGTCGTCCGGACGCTACAGCGCATCTGTCAGCCCGCCGACCCACCGGCTCGACCTTCAACTGGATGGCGCGCGTCTCGAGGGCCTCTATCGCCTGACCGTGGAGGGCGACACCCTGGCGCTCGCGCTGGGATCTCCGGATGCGCCTCGACCCGAGCATATGCGGTCGCGCTCGCTGTTCAGACGGAAGGGGGCCATGCTGCGCCCCGACGCGCTGGTCGGGAAATGGCGCTCGACCTTTCCGGGCGGGCTCCGCGGGATCGGCATCGGGGCGTTCACCCTGGATCTGCGGGCCGATGGTCAATGGTCGATGGCGGCGCTCGCGCCGGACGCGCCCGATTTTGAGCTGTCGGGCGTCTGGTCGGCGGATGCAGCGGCTGGTGGAAGCGCCGCCCCGGAATTTCGCCTCGACCTTACGATCGATCGATCCAATGCGAGAACGCTGGAGTGCGGCGCGTGGTGGGGCGGCCTGTTGACCGTCGAGGGCGATTCCATGGCGCTCGAACTGCCACCCGTCACCCGCGCGGCTTGCCGGCCGCAGCTGATCGACTATCCGGCGATGCTCGTCCGGTCGTGAGACCCCGCCGGCGCCCGGTTTCGCCCGGGCGCCCTGAGCGCGTGGCCGCTGGTCCCAGGCGGCTCAGGCGGGCGTCGTCGGGCGCGAGTACTCATCGACAAGCAGGCGCTTGAACAGCTTGCCCGTTGGCTCGCGGGGGAGGTCCCTGCGGAAGTGGATCTCCCTGGGGACCTTGAAGCCGCTGACCTTCTGGCGGATGAAGCTGGCCAGGTCCCGGGCGAGGTCCGGTGTCGCCGCGTCCCAGTCCAACGGCTGGACGACCGCCACGACGCGTTGGCCCATCTCCTCGTCCGCGACACCGAACACCGCCACGTCGAGCACCGCGGGATGGGCGAGCAGCGCGTTCTCGATCTCCTGCGGATAGATATTCACGCCGCCCGAGATGATCATGAAGCCCTTGCGGTCGGTGAGATAGAGATAGCCGTCCGCGTCGATCCGCCCGATGTCGCCCAGGGTCCGCCAGCCGTGCCTGTTCGCGCTTTCGGCGGTCTTGGCCGGATCGTTGTGATACTCGAAGGACGGGCCGCCTTCGAAATACACATGACCTTCAGCGCCGACCGGCAGGGGATCGCCCGCTGGATCGCAGATTCGAATCTTCCCCACGATCGCGCGCCCGACCGATCCGCTGTGGGTCATCCACTCTCCCGGGTCGATGACGCACAGGCCGGCGCCTTCGGTGCCCCCGTAGTATTCGTGGATGATCGGTCCCCACCAGGCCATCATCGCCTCCTTGGTATGGACGGCGCACGGCGCCGCGCCGTGGATGGCGGCGACATGGGTGGTCAGATCATACTTGCCCTTGATCTCGGGAGGCAGTTTCAGAAGACGAACGAAGTGCGTCGGCACCCACTGCGAGTGGGTGACTTGATAACGGTCGATCGCCGCGAGCGCGCCTTCGGCGTCGAAATGCTCCATCAGCACCACGACCCCGCCAAGCCGGTGAACCGCCATGCACCAGCGTAACGGCGCGGCGTGATAGAGCGGCGCCGGGCACAGGAAGACGCTCTGTGCATCCATGCCGTAGAGCGTGATCATGCGCTCCGCCTGTGGCGACGGCGCGCCGTGTTCGAGTGGTTTCGGCTTGACCCCCTTGGGCCGCCCCGTTGTGCCGGACGAGTACAAAAGGTCCTGGCCCGGGCGGTCGCTGTCGATGGCCTCGTCCGGCATGGAGGCTCGCGGGGCCTCATAGTCCTCATAGCCGGGACGGGCGCCGCCGACCGACAGAAGGCGAAGATGCGCGAGGCGATCTCTCAGCACGTCGGGAACGTCGCCGAGCGTGGTCGAGGTGATCAGCGCCTTGGCGCCCGAGTCTCTCACGATGTACTCGGCCTCGTCGGCGGTGAGCCGGCTGGACAGGCAGCAGAAGTAGAGTCCCGCGTGCTCGGCCGCCCAGACGACCTCGAAATATCGGGGATGGTTCTCCATGAACACCGCGACAACGTCACCGCTGCGCAGGCCAAGCTGTCTCAGCAACTGGGCGCCCTGCCTGGCCCGAGTTTCCAGGTCTCCGTAGGTGATCGTCTCCCCGCTGCCGGCCATGATGACGGCGGGTTTGTCCGGCGACCGGAGCGCGTGGTTTTTAGGGTGCATGAACGCCTCCTGGGCCGGCATGATGCGGCACTATGGCAGACAATATGACCTATGGGTCATATGATTTCGATTGGTTTCCGGTCGGATATCGACACTGCCGCCCGGAATCCGCGGCGGGACGGGGGCGACGCGTCCAGGCGCCCGGCGAAGGTCAGTCTTGCGCAACCTGGCACGCGCTGGTGGGAGCGCGGCGGCTCTTGCGCGTCCGCGCCCGCGGATGTCCAGGCCCCCGGTCCTCGACGGACCGGCACTGGCTGCCATCGAACAGCGCGTCGATGTTGGAAAGAGCCTCGTCGATGAAGCCGCAGAGCGCCCCAAGTTCACGCCTGCGAAGCAGCAGCATCGTGGTCAGGGAAGCCCGCTGGGCAATCCGACCATCCCGCCCGGCGTCAATCACATACCCGATATCGGCCAGCGACAGGCCGGCCCGCCGCAGCCTGGCGATGAACAGCAGACGCTTGCGCGCTTCCAGGTCGAACCATCGGTCCTTCGAGCCCTCGCGGGCCAGGGACACCAGACCAAGGTCCTCATAGTGGCGGATCGCCCGAGGTGTCAGTCCGGTGAGTTGGGCGATCTGGGAAATGTACATTCTCTGGTCTCGGCGGTCGGGAGGGCCGCCCGGCGGCGTGCGGCAGGATTGAGATGCGGGGCAGGGCGGGCCTGTGCAGCGGAGGCTAGGCCGCCGCCGGCAGTTCCAGGCGTTCGCGAGCGGCCTCGGGAGATGCGAGCCGGAACCCGAGGTCCTCGATGATGCGCCTGGCCTTCACGCACAGCTCGGCGTTGCTCTTCGCCAGCACCCCTCGCTCGAGGTAGATGTTGTCTTCCAGGCCCACGCGCGCGTGACCGCCGAGCAGGCTGGACAGCGCCACCATCGGGAACTCAGAGGGGCCGACGCCGAACGCGGACCAGATCGCCCCTGCCGGCAGCATGCTGCGGCCCAGCTGGATCGACTCCAGGGTCGCTGGCCAGCCGTACTTCACGCCGAGGACGAACGAGAACAGGGGAGGGCCGCTGAAGGCCTCGCTCGCCAGCAGTTCGTTGGCGAGCACCATGTCGCCGGGGTTGAAGATCTCGATCTCCGGCTTGCAGCCGGCGGCGAGCATCTCCCGGGCCATGATCCGGGTGTTCCGCCGGGTGTTCATCACCACCTGGTCGCCCGAGTTCATCGTGTTCAGGTCGAGGGTGCAGATCGCCGGCTTCAAGTCGAGAATGTGCCCAATCCGCTGCATCGGAGGCAGGAGCGAGGTGCCCGGCGCGGCAATTCTGGGATCGTCGGGATCAGGGATGAAACGGCCGCCCGGGCCTGTCGTCAGATTGATCACCAGCCGCGTGTTTCTGGCGCGAATGCGTTCGACGACCTCGGCGTAGTGAGCGGTCTCCATCGACGGGCGTCCGTCGTCCGTATGGCGGACGTGAATGTGCACGACCGAAGCGCCGACCTCCGCCGCCTCCAGCGCCGAATCCGCGATCTGTTCGGGGGTGATCGGCAGGTGCGGCGTCTGCTCGGGACGGGTGAGGTTGCCTGTGATGGCGCAGGTCAGAATAATGTCGCGCATGGCGCTGTCTCCCGGACTTAGAGGTGGCGACCGCCATCGACGAAGATCGTGCTGCCGGTCGTCATGGTGAGCAGCCGCGCCGCGCAGAGGATCGCGTTGGCGACCTCGGTGGTGGTGGCCAGGCGACCCAGCGGCGTGGCGGCGATCGTGCGATCGACGAACTCGCGACTTCGGCCCTTGACGAAGTCGGTCTCCAGGGCGCTGGGCGCGACGTTGACCAGTCGGATGTCCGGCGCGAGGGCCTTGGCCAGCGACACGGTCATGGCGTCCATGGCCGCCTTCGCCCCGACATAGGCGATGTTGCTGCCCACACCGGTGCGGGCAGCGACCGATGAAACATTCACCACGCAGGGCTCGCGGCCGGCCCGGAGCCAGGGAACCAGGTCCCGGATCAGTTTCAACACGCCGCCGGCGTTCGACGCCATGACGACGTCGATGGTTTCGTCGTCGAGCAGTTCGATGGCCTTCAGCGGCACCGACCGCGTCACGCCGGCGGTGTTCACCAGGACATCAATCCTGCCCAGCTCCTGGCCGACCCAATCGGCAAAGGCGCGAATGGACGCGGCGTCGGTGAGATCGACACGGGCGTGTCGGACGCCGCTGGTTTCCGGGGTGGTCATCGATCGGGAGGCGACGACGACCTTGGCGCCAAGGCTCTTCGCCTGTTCGACGACCTGCGCGCCGATGCCGCCGGCGCCGCCGACCACGACCACCACCGCGTCCTTGAAACCGTCGCGCAGAAGCGCATCCAGAGGCTGGTTGCCCGGCGCGGGGCCGCTGATGATGTCGCTGGTCATCACAGGTGTCTCAGTCCGCCGTCCATCGCGAGGGCCGGCCCGTGCAGGAACTTCTGACCGAACGGCTCGAACCGCGCGCTTCGGAGATAGTCGAGATTCAGCTCGACCCCGATGCCGGGGGTCTCGGGGATCTGCAGGAAGCCCCGTTCGATGCGGTTGATCGCATGCACGACATCCGTCCACGGCGCGCGTTGCTCGCGAACGTAGCCCTGGACGTCCCAGTTTACGGTGCAGGCGGCCAGCTGGATGTGGCAGGCGGTGACCACCGGGCTGGTGAAGTTGTGCGGCACGATCCGCTGGTGCCTGGACTCCGCGATCGCCGCGATCTTCCTGAGCTGGGTGATGCCGCCCGCCAGGCCGACATCCGGTCGAAGAATCGAGATCTCGTGGCAGTCCGAGAATTCCCGAAATTCCCAGATGTTGGTGTTGCGCTCGGCGAGCGCCACCGTTCCGCCGATCCGCGGCGCGACCGCCGCCGCGGAGGTCACGCTGAACGGCTGGATGGGATCTTCGATGAAGTAGGGCCGCGCCGCGCGCACATCGGCGGCGAACACAGGGGCCAGATCGGGCGTGAGATTGCGGTGCACCTCGATGGCGAGGTCCACATCCCAGCCGATCGCCTCGCGCGTGGCCATCACCAGATCGGTGACGTCTCTCAGAAGCCTCGCGGTCGGCTTCGTCGACCAGCCGGCGAGGAACGGTTTGATCTTCAGCGCGGTGAAGCCTTCGGTTGCCGCCTCCCGCGCCTTGGAAAGCAGTTCCGCCTCGGTGGTGGCCTCCACCAGCAGGATCGCCCGGACCCGGTCCCGGACGCGACCGCCAAGAAGGTCCCATACCGGGGCCTGCAGCGCCTTGCCCTTGATGTCCCACAGCGCCTGGTCCATCGCGCTCATCGCTGCCGATGAGACCGCGTCGCGCATGGAGTTGTGTTTCATCAGCCGCTGGTAGTGGAACTCGGGCCGTCGGGGGTCAGCGCCCAGATACTCCGACTTCAGATCCTCGAGGATGGCCTGAACGGCGAGCGGGTGGGGATGATAGGTGCTCTCTCCGCAGCCGGTGATCCCGTCCTCCGTCGTCACCGCGACGAAGAGCCAGTGGCCGGCCACGAAGGTCTCGACGGCCTCGATGCGCATTCGGAAGTCCCTCTCCAGCGATGCTGTCCATATATGACCCACCGGTCATAATATCAATAGACCATCTGGCGCTGGAGGGACCACTAGCCTTACGCGTGCGCAGGCTTTATTCAGTTACTGGACGCGCGGGTCATAAGGGGCCCGTTGCCTGCCCTTCAGGAGACGTTACCGGCGTGACCATGCAGTTTCCCGATATCGAGGTCATCCGCTTCGCCACCTATCTGAGCGCCCTGGCGGACGAGATTCGAAAGAACCGGAGCGGGGAGAAGTCGCGCCTGCGATTGATGTCCGCCGCCGCGCGCCTGCTGGAGAACATCAGTCACCGGGACCTTCTCGTGGAGCAGATTTGTCGCGAAGCGGGCGTCGCGAAGGGTACGTTCTACATCTATTTCAAGAGCAAGGACGCCTTCCTGCGTGAACTGGCTTCGAAGTTCATAAGCTTTGAGGTCCAAACCTATCCAAGGTTGTCGTCCAAGAACACGCCATTCGCCAATACAAGGCGATGGGTTTACTGGTACGAGAAGAGCTTCGCGGCGAATGTTGGCGTGATCAAGTGCATGGTCCAGATGGGAACCCATGACGAGGAGATGCGCCAGCTTTGGCATGAGCGAAATGGCCGCATCGTCGATCGCTCGCTGGCCGGGTGGATGAAGACCCGTCCGGGCGAGGATCCCACCATGCAACGATGGCTGATGCGGACCGCCGGCGGCATGCTCGATCAGAGTCTGTTCGAACGGTATGGCATCCAGACCGGCCAGGGCCTTGAAGATCCGGGCGACCTCGACTTCCTCATCGACCTGCACTCGTTGCTGAACTTCCGGGCCCTGTATGGTCACAACCCGCCGGCCGACGAGTTCAGTCCGGACAGCCCGTTCAGGCGTCTCGTTGACGGCGAGACCTGAAATCCGATCACACTTGATAATATGACCGGAGGGTCATAAATAGGGTCCCGCAACGACGCTCAGGCGGCCGGGACCCTTCCATGCGTGTGATCACCGACCAGCTCCGCTTTCCCGAAGGCCCCGTCGCCCTGACCGACGGCAGCGTGCTGGTCGTGGAGATCGAGGGGCGGGCGCTCTCGCGGGTCGGGACGGATGGCGCGATCGAGGTCGTCGCGAGCCTCGACGGCGGACCCAATGGCGCCGCGATGGGGCCGGACGGCTGGTGCTACGTCTGCAACAGTGGCGGTTGGCACTACACGAGCGAGGCCAACGGCTGGCGACGCCCGACCAGGCAGGACGACGCACCGGGCTGGATCGAGCGTGTTCACCTTGAGACCGGGCGGGTGGAGCGACTGTACGACCGTTGCGGCGACCTGCGGCTTCAGTCGCCCAACGATCTGGTCTTCGACCGCCGGGGTGGGTTCTATTTCACCGATATCGGCAAGCGCCGCCCGCGCAGGATGGACGTCACCAGCGTCTTCTACGCCCAGGCGGACGGAAGCGGCATCGTCGAGGCGGTTTCAGGCCTGGTCACGCCCAACGGCGTCGGGCTATCGGCGGACGAGACCACGCTCTTCGTGGCCGAAACGATCACGAGGCGGATCTGGGCCTTCTCGCTGACGGCCCCGGGCGAAATCGCCTTAGAGCCATGGCCCTCGCCGAATGGCGGCCGCCTCGTGGCGGGCCTGCCCGACAACAACTTTCTCGATTCCCTGGCGCTCGATGTCGAAGGCAACGTGGTGGTCGCCTCCTTCAACCGCTGCGGCGTCTGGACGGTGTCGCCCGATGGCCACCGGCGGGAGTTCCTGCCCATCGACGACTACTACGCGACCAATGTCGCGTTCGGCGGGCCGGACCTGAAGACCGCGTTCGTCACCCTGTCGTCCACCGGTCGCCTGGTCGCGATCGACTGGCCGCGCGCCGGCCAGCCGGTGAACCACGTCAACACACTGCTCTAGCTTCCGCCCAACAGGAGACGTCCGTGTTCCCCGACCCGAGTTCCAGATCCGCCGAGCTGTTCGCCCGCGCCGCCGCCGTCATGCCGGGCGCCAACACCCGGCACATGGTCACCTTCGGGCCCTATGTCGTCTACGGTGACCACGGCGAGGGCTGCCGCCTGACCGACGTTGACGGCAACGTCTATCTCGACTGGATCAACAACTTCTCGACCCAGATTCACGGCTATGGCTTCGAGCCTATCCTCGATGCGGTCCGGACCCAGATCGAGAAGATGATCTGCTGCATCCTGCCCAGCGAGCCGGAGATCGAGCTCGCCGAGATCATCTGCGGCCGGATCCCGGGGGTCGAACAGGTCCGGTTCGCCAACTCCGGAACCGAGGCGGTGATGGTCGCCATCAAGGGCGCGCGCGGGCTTACCGGGCGAAGCCGGATCGCCAAGGCCGAGGGCGGCTACCACGGCCAGTTCGATCTGGTCGAAGCCAGCTTCCTGCCCACGCCGGACAACTGGGGCCCGGACGATCGCCCCGCCGCGCCGCCGTTCGGTCGCGGGACGCCCAAGAGCCTTCTCGACCAGGTCGTGGTCATCCCCTTCAACAACGTCGAGGCCACGATCGCCAGGCTGGAGGAGAACGCCAGCGACCTGGCCTGCGTGATCATCGATCCGATCCCGGCGAGACTCGGGTTCACGCCGGCCACGCTCGATTATCTGACGGCCATTCGCGACTTCTGCACCCGTAACGGCTCGGTGCTGATCTTCGACGAGGTGTTCTGCAACCGGGCCGGCTACCACGGCGCCCAGGGCCGCGTTGGCGTGACGCCGGACATGACGGTGATGGGCAAAATCATCGGCGGCGGCTTCCCGATCGGCGCCATCGGCGGCCTCAAATCGGCGATGTCGGTGTTCGACAACCTCGCCGGCCCTCTCAAGGTCAGCCACAGCGGGACCTTTACGGCCAACCCGATCTCGATGGCCGCCGGCGTCGCGGCGATGAAGCATCTGACGCCGCAGGCGTTCGATCAACTCGAACGTCAGGGCGACCGTTTCCGGGCCGGCCTTACGCAGAAGATGAGCGCGGCCGGCCTGGAGATGCGGGCCAACGGGTTGGCCTCGATGACCAGCCTGCAGTTCTTCCGGGAGCCGGCCCTGAACTATCGTGAGTTCCACCGCCGCTCCGGTGACAACTACCTGCAACGGATGCAGGCGCTGCACCGGGCGATGCTCAACGAGGGCGTCCTGATGGCCACCCGCGGCGTGATGATCGGCTCGACGGCCATGTCGGACGCGGATGTCGATGAGTCCATCGAGCGCGCGGGTCGCGCCCTGTCCGCCTTCGCGGCGCTTCCGAACGCCGCCTGATCGAAGCGAGCCAAGAGCACAGCCATGGAAACAGGCGCAGTCGGCGCCGGGCCGCTGTCCGGCATAAAGGTGCTGGACCTGACGGCGGTCGTTTCCGGTCCGTTCGCCACCATGTGGCTGGCGGACCAGGGCGCGGAGGTCACCAAGATCGAGGCGCCGGACAAGGGTGATCAGGGCCGGTACGTCGGCGCCGGGTTCCTCGGCTACAGCGCGCTGTTCGCGACCTGCAACCGGAACAAGCGATCGATCGCTCTCGACCTTCGCACGGAGGAGGGCATCGAGATCGCGTTCAAGCTGGCGGCCGGGTGCGACGTGTTGCTGGAGAATTTTCGGCCCGGCGTGACCGAACGTCTCGGTCTTGGCTACGAGGCCGTGCGAGCGGTCAATCCCAGGGTGATCTACGCGTCGATCAGCGGCTACGGTCCCGAGGGGCCCTACACGGGGCGCAAGGCCTACGATTCCCTGATCCAGTCGATCTCCGGCCTGGCGGACGTCCAGGGTGGCGGGGGCGAGCCGCGGCTCATCAACACAATCCTCTGCGACAAGGTGGCCGGGCTGACCGCCGCGCAAGCGATCACGGCGGCGCTCTTCGCCCGCGGTCGCGACGGGAAGGGGCGCCAGGTCTGGGTGTCGATGCTTGAGGCGGCGCTGGCCTTCAACTGGCCGGACGTGATGTGGAACGAGACCTTCCTGTCGGAGTCCTTTCAGCCGGGACTGAGTATCGCCGACACCTACCGCCTGTGGAAAACCCGCGACGGCCATGTCGCCGTGGTCTTCATTTCCCCAACCGCGTTCCACGACTGGTGCGCGGCGCTGGACGTCACCTGCGAAATCGCCGCCGAGCGGTTCGAGACCGAGGCCGCGAGTCGTCTGCGATGGCTGGAACTGCAGGACCTCTGGGAATCACGCATCGCGATGTTCGACACCGACGATGTGGTGCGCCGGTTTCACGCCCATGGCGTGCCGGCCGGGCCGGTGCTCCGTCGCCAACAGGTCGCCGGCGATGCGCAGGTAATCCATGACCGCAGCGTGGTGAGGACCGAGCACGCCCGCCATGGGCCGATGCAGATGTCGGCCCCCGCCGCCCGCTTCAGTGATTTCGCTCCGCCGCCGCCGCGTCCGGCGCCGGACCTGGGGCAGCAGTCCATCGCGATTCTCGAGGAGATCGGGCTTGGCGAGGCCGCCGCCGGCCTGGTCGCGCGGGGCGTGGTCAGGACGCCTTCTGCATGAGCGGCGGCGCCCCTGCCGTCAGGTCGCCGGGGCCGCGACAACGCGCGCCGGCGAGACCTCGAGAAAGGGGGCAGGAGAGAGAATGCAGGTCTCCTGGGTCTGCACCAGCCCCGCGATCTCCTTCACGTAGGACCGCCATTCCGGGTCCTTCCAGAGGATGGCGCGCCGCCGGGCGCGTTCGTTCAGGCTGTCATACCCCCACAGATGGACGACCCGGTTCAACGGGCCGATCTCCACGGTGTAATAGCCGACAAGGCAGCCCAGGATACGGGTCTGCACCGCGAGACCCTTCTCGGCGTAGGCCTTCAGGTATCGGGCGGTCGCGCCCGGCGCCACGGTGTAGGTCCGCATTTCCACGAGCACGTGCAGGTCTCCAGTTGCTTCGACAGCCCGCCAGGCGGCGAGACATCCGGTGCGTTGTGCGGACTGTATATGACCAAAAGGTCATGCAAAACCAGTTTCGCTGACTGGATATTTCCGGATCGCCTTTAACGCTGGCGCTTGTCATATGACCCGATAGTCATATATGGTTCGCGCCTGACTCCCTGCAACCAAACGTATTGGCGGATGGCATGAAGATCGACCACATCGAGGCTGTTCACCTCTACTTCGAATATCCCCCGGCCGAGACGTTCTCGACGCCCGCGGGTCCGGTGAAGGGGCGGCTCACCACCCTGATCCGTGTCCATACCGACAACGGCCTGGTCGGGGTCGGTTCAGGATACGCCCATCCGGCGCTGGTCCAGGCCACGATCGACCACCTGAACCCCTATCTGAAGGGCCGGAGCCTCGACGGCGATTTCCAGGATCGCATCGTCAGGATCTGGCGCTACATGTCCCTGTGGAGTCGCTGGTACGGGCGCAAGGGCGCCGCCGTGGCGGCCCTGGGCGGCATCGACCAGGCGCTGTGGGACCTGTTCGGGAAGGTAGAGGGCAAGCCGGTCTGGGCGCTGCTCGGAGGGCAACGCAGCGCGTGCCCGGCCTACGCCAGCGGCCTGCTCTACAGCTCCCCGGAAGAGGTGGCGAGCAAGGCGGGCCTTCTCGTCGAGCGAGGCTTCCGCCGGGTGAAAATGCGGATCGGCTACAGCTGGGAATACGACAACGCGGCGGTCGCGGCCGTTCGAAAGGTGATCGGGCCGGACAATGACCTGCTGACCGACGGAACGCACCGGTTCGATCCCGAAAGCGCCGAGCGCATGGCCGACGAGCTCGTGAAACACGGTGTGTTCTGGTTCGAGGAGCCGTTCGAGCCGCACGAGATCGATGAATACGCCGCCCTCACGCGCCTCAAGAAGCTGCCGATCGCCGCCGGGGAAAACGAATTCGGCTACGAGGGTTTCCGCGAGCTGATCCGGGCCAAGGCCGTCGATATCGTTCAGCCTGACGCCAGCCGTTGCGGCGGGATAACCGAGGTTCTGCGCGTGGCCGCCCTGGCCGAAGAAAACGGTCTGAAGTTCGCGCCCCATTCCTGGTGCGACCCCGTGGCCATCATCGCCAACGCCCATGCCGTGGCGGCGCGGGCGAACGGCCTGACGGTCGAGATCGATCAGACCGGGAACCGCTTCATCAACGAACTGCTCGGCGAGCCCCTGACCGTCAAGGACGGCCTGCTGGAACTGGGTCACGCCCCCGGCCTGGGCATCGAGCTGGATCCGGCCGCCCTTCGCGCCTTCGCGCTCCCGGACCCGTTCAACCTGCCGATCGGCAACCACTGCGACATCCTGGTCGGGCCGCCCTCGATCATGTCGCCGATCCCGAAATACATCGACTGGGCCGACCGGCTCCGCCCGTCGAAGCCCCAGTTGTCCCTCGGCCAGCCCGGTTGAAGCGCGCCATGTCCGATGACTCACAGACCCGGAACGGCGCGGACCTGCTGCTGCAGACGCTTGTCGCCAATGGTGTCACCGCCTGTTTCGCCAATCCCGGAACGAGCGAGATGCAGTTCGTCGCCGCCCTGGACCGTGCGCCGGACATGCGCGCGGTGCTCTGCCTGTTCGAGGGGGTCGCTACCGGCGCGGCCGACGGCTACGCCCGCATGTCGGGATCTCCGGCGGCGACGCTGTTGCACCTCGGGCCCGGCTATCTCAATGGCGGGGCCAACCTGCACAACGCCCGCCGGGCCCGCAGTCCGGTCATCAACGTGGTCGGCGACCACGCGACCTACCATCGTCGGTTCGACGCGCCGCTCAACAGCGATATCGCCGGCATGGCCAGGCCAAACTCCAAATGGGTCGCCTCGGCCGAGTCGCCGGACGATGTCTCGCGGCTCGCCTGCGAGGCCGTGGCGACGAGCCGCGCCAAGCCGGCCGGTCCGGTGACGTTCATCCTTCCGGCCGATTCCGCCTGGCTTTCGACCTCCACCACGCCCTGCGTCGCGGCGCCGACGGCCCCGGCGGCGCCACCCATCGACCGGATCCGGGCGCTCGCCGACCGTTTCCGTCAATCCGACGCGCCCGTGGTGCTGCTGGGCGGCTCCGCTTGCGGCGAGCGCGCCCTTGCCGCGGCCTCGCGCCTCGCCCGCGCCGGTGCGCGCATCTTCACCGAGACCTTCGTGGCGCGGCAGCGGCGGGGCGGCGTCCACTTCGCCCCCACGCGCCTGGCCTATTTCGCCGAAGCGGCGGAGGCGGAACTCGCCGGCACGGACTTGCTGCTGCTGGTCGAATCCCAGGCCCCGGTGGCGTTCTTCGCCTACCCTGGGCGGGCTAGCGAGCTCACGCCCGATGGGTGCGCCGTCGAGGTGCTCGCCAGCCCCGCCGAGGATGGCGCGGCAGCGCTTCACGCGCTCGCCGACGCGCTCGACGCGCCGGTTCCGCAAGGCGTGGACCGCGGCGCTCCCCAGGCGCCGTCGCCAGACGGCGATCTCAACGCCCACCTGGCCGGCGCGGCCATCGCGCGCCATCTGCCGGAAGACGCCATCATCAGCGATGACGCGGTCACGGCCGGTCAGCCCATTTTCGACGCGACGCGTTCGGCGGCGGCTCACGACTGGCTCATGCTCACCGGCGGCGCCATCGGGCAGGGGCTTCCTGTCGCGATCGGCGCGGCCGTCGCCTGCCCCGATCGCAAGGTCGTGTCGCTCAACGGGGACGGGGCGGCGATGTACACGGTCCAGTCCCTGTGGACGCTGGCCCGCGAGCAGCTGGATGTCGTCGTGGTGGTGTTCGCCAACAGCGCCTACCGCATCCTGGGCGTTGAATTCACGCGCACAGGTTCGGGCGACAAGCCCGGCGCCGCGTCCAGAAAGCTGCTGGATCTTGGCGATCCACTGATCGACTGGGTCGCGCTGGGCCAGAGCCTGGGCGTGCCAAGCGAGCGGTGTGTGACCGGCGAGCAGTTCGATCGCGCCTTCGCCGCCGCCATCGCCGCCCCGGGGCCGCACCTCATCGAAGCCGTGACCGGCGGCGCCGGGCGCCGGGCATACGGGGGAGCCAGCGCCGGCTAGGCCCGGGATCCATCGCGAGCGGCTGTGGGCGGATGTCGAGGCGGGATCGCCTTAACACCACCTAGAGAATAGACCCGCCGGTCATATATGGGGGGTGACGTTCATCTGGACCGGCCGGGAAAAGTGTCAGAAATGCCGCTATACAAGGGATTATAAGGCCTTTCCTGGCCAGACATTTTATATGACCGGCTGGTCGTATTTCTGTTGCGTGAACTGATATTGATGTCATCATGCATGACGCAAAGAGCCCGAACAGGGCTGCAATGGGAGGGGGTTCTTGGATGCGTAAGCAGTTTGGAGTTTCCGCGATCGCACTGGCGGCGGCCGCGTTTGGGTGGTCTTCCGCGGGGGCGGCATTGGCGCAAACGCAGGTCGAGGAGGTGACCGTCACCGCGACCAAGCGCGAGGAGAACCTGCAGGATGTGCCGGTCTCGGTCACCGCCGTGACGGCCGAACAACTGGAAGCCAGGGGCGTGGTGTCGCTGCGCGACCTGGAGTTCTCGGTGCCGAATTTCGCCTTTGGCTCGAACGACTTCAACCGGCGGCCCGACGTGTCGCTGCGCGGCATCTCCTCGACAGCCCGCAACGGCGGTGAGGACGGCGCCATCGGCTTCTACGTTGACGGCGTCTTCCTGGCCCGGCCCACGGACTGGAACTCCGACATCCAGGACCTTGAGCGCGTCGAGGTGCTGCGGGGGCCGCAGGGAACCTTGTTCGGCCGGAACACCATGGCCGGCGCCATCAACATGGTGACCAAGCGTCCGGGATCCGAATTCGGCGGCAACGCCAACCTTGAGCTCGGCAACTACGACTATCGTCGCCTGGTGGCCGCCGTCGATGTGCCGCTGATCGATGAGCGGCTGTTCGGCCGCCTCTCGTTCAGTCGGGTCGAGCGTGAGGGCTACGTGGAGAACGTTTTTGACGGCTCCAGGATCAACAACGAGGATCGCTGGGGCGCCCGGCTGCAGTTGCGCGCTCTGCCGTTCGAGAACCTCGAGGTCAACCTCAGCACCGACTACATGACCGAGAACCCGAGCCGCGTGATGCGCGAGGTTATCTCCGGGCCGAACCCGCTAACCTACATCCCGGGCGCGCGAACGGTGAACTTCGATCGGGAGTCGATCAATGAACGCACGCTGCAGGGCGTCCACCTGACGATGGAGGCGAGCTTCGGCGACTACGACTTCACGTCGATCACCGCCTTCCGGACGTCATTCGTCGATTTCGAGGTCGATGAAGATACCGGTCCGCTGGACAGTCAGCGTACGAGGATCGTCAATGACAACCAGCAGGTCAGCCAGGAATTCCGCATCGCCTCGCCGCAGGACGGGAGGTTCGACTACGTCGCCGGCCTCCACATGATCTACGTCTATGCTGACTCGTCGGGCGGCTATGTTCAGCACGGGGTCGATGCCGGCGCCTTCTATCCCGGCTCGGTCTCGGCCTCCAGTACGGTGCACACCAACGGCTACGCCCTGTTCGGCAACGGCAACTATCACCTTACCGACACGCTCACGATCAACGGCGGGGTTCGGATCGGCTACGAGACCAAGCGGATCGCGTTCCAGCGGGTAAACACCGGCGGCGGCTTCTTCGGCGGCGTGTTTCCCAACTTCGGGCCCTATCGGGACGACCTCGTCGAGCAATCCATTTCGCCGACGCTCGGCCTGCAGTACAAGCCCAGCGACGACTTCATGGCGTATGCCAAATGGAGCCGCGGCGACAAGAGCGGCGGCTGGAACGCCGGCATCAGCTTCCGCGGGGCCACGCCCTTCAAGCCCGAGCAGGTCGATAGCTACGAAGTCGGCTTCAAGGCCGACTTCCTCGACGGGCGCGCCCGGGCCAATGTCGCCGCCTTCTACATGGACTACCGTGATCTCCAGGTGACCACCTTCGGCGGCCTGTCCTCGGGAATCGGCTTCAACGTGGACAGCGCCGCGAAGGCCAAGATCAAGGGCTTTGAGGTCGATTTCACGCTGATTCCGATCGACGGGCTGACCATCTCGGGCGGTCTGGGCTATCTCGACACCGAGTATGCCGACTACGTGACCAGCGCGACGACGGACAACAACGGCAACCGGCTCGTCTACGCGCCCGACTGGACCGGCAATCTCGTGGCCGAGTACGAGCGGCCCATCGGGGGCTCGCTCGTCTTTTCGGCAAGGGCCGACTGGTCCTATCGCGGAAGCCAGTACGGCACGCCGACCAACACCGCCGCCTCGCTGACGCCCTCGTTCAACCTTTTCAACGGCCGGGTGGGCATCGCCTCGGATGACGACCGGTGGGGCGTCTATATCTGGGGCAAAAACCTGGCGGATGAGGACTACCTGCTGTGGCAGGACCACATCGGGACGGATGATGTCGGGGCGTACGGACCGCCCCGCATGTACGGGGTGTCCCTCACCACCCGCTTCTGAGTGTGACTTGACGGGCGCGGGATATCCCGCGCCCGTCTATTTTTTCGCCATTTCTGGGTGTGGGCATGGAACCGAACGCATCGAACGGGACCGGGGTGCGGCCGGCGCAGCTGGCGGCCTGGAGCCTGGTTGGGGTGATCGGGTCGATGATGATCATCCCGCTCAACACCGTCATCCCGGCCTTCTTCGCCAAGCACACGGCGGCCAATATCGCGACCGTCGGCCTCGTGCTGATGGCGGCCAGGCTCTACGACGCCTTTGCCGACCCCACGATCGGCTTTCTTTCCGACCGGACCCGCGGCCGGCTCGGGCGCCGCAAACCCTGGCTCCTGGCGGGCGCCGTGCTGGCGAGCATTTCCGGCTATCTGCTGTTCAATCCGCGTCCGGATTCCGGCGGGGTCTATCTGCTCTTCGTCTGTCTCGCCTTCTATACGGCCTTTTCGATGTTGTCCGTGCCCCACAGCGCCTGGGGCAGCGAGCTTTCGCGGAGCTACCGCGAGCGCTCGATGATCTCCGGCATGCTGACCTTCGCGGGCGTCGGGGGGCTGCTCCTGTTCATGGGGCTGCCCGTCCTGCTGTCCTCTCCGATCCTGCCGCTGTTTGAAACCGCGGAGATGACCCCGCCGATGCTGAGACTGCTCGGCTGGCTTCTGGTCATCGCCGCGCCGGTCTGCGTGATCATCCCGGTCCTGTTCACCCCCGCGGGCGAAGTCCGGGCCGTGGAAAGGATGAGCCTGCGGGACCTGTTTGCGTCGATGAGATCAAATCGCCCGTTCTGGCTGTTTGTCGCGGCCTACGTTCTGAATGGCCTCGCCTACGGCGTCTATTACGCCACGACCTACATGTTTCTCGATTCGTACATGGGTCTCGCCGACAAGTTCCCCCTGATCTACGCGACGGGAGCGTTCGCGCAGATGCTCTCCATTCCAGTCTGGACCAAACTCGCGCAGCGTTTCGAGCGTCACCGGATCTGGGCGCTCGGCATCGGGGCCTTTGGTCTGCTGCTGCCGCTGCGCCTGTTGATACCTGAAGGTGACCTGGCCTTTCCGTTGCTGATGGCGCTGGTTGTGGTCGCCAGTTTCGCGAACGCCGCGTCCCAGGTGCCCCAGATGGCGGTTCTCGCCGACTGCATCGACTACGGCGAGTTGACGACGGGAAAGAACCTCGCCGGCTCCTACTACGCCTGGCAGCAATTCGTGCTCAAGGCCGCGCTGGCCGCCGGCGGCGGGCTGGCCTTTTTCGCCCTGGCCGTCGTTGGCTTCGATGCGAAGACGGATCTGCACAGCCGGTCGAGCCTTGAGGGGCTTTCCATGGTGCATACGTTCGGTCCGCTCCTGCTCTTCGTCGCCGCAGGCGCGCTCGTCTGGATCTTCCCAATTACGCGCAGCCGTCAGACCGAGATCCGGATGGCGCTCGAGGCGCGCGCGCTCGCCAACCCCTAAGCATCGGACGTCGATATGACCCCTACTGAAGTTCCCTTTGGCGGCTGGAGCTCGCCCTGGTCTATCGAACAGGTCGCCCGCGGATCGATGTTCCCGCAGTTCTGGGTCGGCCAACTGGCCGTCGATGAGACCGGAATCTATGCGCTGACCCGCCGGGGCGAGGAGGGCGGGCGCGGCGTCGTCCTGAAGCTCGATGGATCGGGTGGCGGCGAGAGCCTGATCCCGCCCGAGTACAACGTCCGAACACAGATCATCGAGTACGGCGGGTCGGGATTCGTCCTCGGCGATGGCACCCTGTTCTTCACTAATGCCGACCAGCGTTGGTATCGGCGCGACGCCTCGGGCGACATCCGTCCGATCACCGCGGAGGGCGCGGTCCGCTACGGCGCGCCGATCTTCGACGCCCGGCGTAGTCGCATCATCTGTGTTCGCGAGGATCACCGCGGGGAGGGGGAGCCGGTCAATACGATCGTCGCCGTCAACCCTGACGGAGACGACTTCGGGACCGTGCTGGTCGCCGGCGACGACTTCTATGCCTGGCCGGGGCTCAGCCCTGACGGAACCCGGCTGGTCTGGGCCGCCTGGAACAATCCGCACGTGCCCTGGGACGTGACGGGCCTGTTTCTCGGTCACATGGACGAAGCGGGGCAGGTCACACGGATCGAGACCGTCGTGGCCGAGGACGACGAAGTGGCCTGCGATCCGCAGTTCTCGCCCGGCGGCGAACTGGTCTTCGTCTCCGACCGCAGCGACTGGTGGAACTACTATGTCTGGCGCGACGGCCAGGCCGTGGCCGTGGCGCCGATGGCCCTCGAATTCGCGCGGCCGATCTGGCAGCTGGGCAACAGCGACGTCCGGGTCATCGACGACAGGACCATCCTTGGAGTCTACACCGAGGAGGGCGTGAACCGGCTTGGTCTGGTCGATATCGAGACGGGCGCCCTCAAGACGCTCAAGCTGCCCTACACCTATTTCGCGCGGCTCCAGGTCTATGACGGAAAGGCCTATGTGCTGGCGTCTGCTGCGACCATTCCGGCCGTTGTTGTCGAGATCGATCTGGCGACTCTGGCCACGCGGGAACTGTTGAAGGCGCCGTCGCCGCCTGTTGACCCGGGCTTCATTTCCAGCCCGACCCACATCGCCTTTCCAAGCGCGAAGGGGCGGACCGGGTACGGGTTTCTCTACATGCCCCGTAACGCGTCGCATGTGGCGCCCAAGGGGACCTTGCCGCCACTGCTGGTCACCAGCCATGGGGGCCCCACCGGCTGCACAAACACCTGCTTCAATCCGGCCATCCAGCTCTGGACCAGTCGCGGGTTCGCCGTGTTCGACATCAACTACGCGGGCAGCACGGGCTACGGGCGCCCGTTCCGGAACCTGCTGAAGGGCGGATGGGGCGTGGTCGATGTGGAAGATCACGTCGCCGCGGCGCGGCATCTCGCAGCCGAAGGCCTGGTCGATGGGGACCGACTGGCGGTCCGGGGCTGGAGCGCGGGGGGCTACAACGCCTTCGCCTGCCTCGCGTTCGCCGATGTCTTCCAGGCCGGCGTGGCCTATTTCGGGATCAGCGATCTGGTGCTGTTCGCGAATGAGACCCACAAGTTCGAGGCCTACTACACCGACTATCTCGTGGGCCCGCGGGAGACCTCACAGGCGCTTTTCCGCGAGCGTTCGCCCCTCTACAGCGCGGACAAGATGTCCGCTCCGTTGCTGATGCTGCAGGGAGCCCTGGACAAGATCACGCCGCCAAACCAGTCGGAACTGATCCTGGAAAGCCTGAAACGCAGAGGCGTCCCGGTGGGGTACATCCTGTTCGAGGGGGAAGGGCACGGCTTCCGCATGGCGGAGACCAACCTGGTTTCGCTCCAGGCCGAACTGGCCTTCTATGGCAAGGTGTTCGGCTTCGAGCCCGCGGAACCGCTGCCCCCGCTGGTGCTTGAGAACGCGGACGCGCTCCCCGGCGGGACAGCCGCCTGAACGCATGATCTGGACCCTGGACATGCCTGACGCCCCTGCCTGGAGTGGTCGGTTGGAGCGCCGCCTGTCGGAGCTCCATCAGGCCGGCTGCGCCGGGAACGGGACCCCCGGCGCGGTGGTCAACATCGGCCTGTCGGGATCCCGCGAAGCCTGGACCTTCTGCGCCGGCCGGCGGCGCGACGATGCGCCGGGCGACATGGCGCCGGAGACGGGCTTCCATATCGCGTCGGTCGGCAAGGCCATGACCGCGGCGCTGCTCCTGCAGCTCTGGGAGCGAGGGCGCTTGCCCGCCACGGGCCTCGACACCCCCGTCGCGAAGTTTGAAGAGCTGTCGGACCTGCTGGCTCACATTCCCGTCCTGACCGATCCGGCGGCGCCGGTCACCCTTCGGCACATGCTGACCCACACGTCAGGCCTGAGGGACGCGTTCAGCGACGATTCCGACCTCACGGCGGGGCAGAATGGCGGAATGCCGGCCCCGCGGTCCCTGAGCGCGGTGCTGAGAAAAGACCCGCCAACCGACCGGGGCGGGGCAGGGGACTGGCCGGCCTGGAATGCCGAGCGCCTGCATGATCCCCGGGCGGGTGTGCTCAACTGGTTCATCTGGGGGGCGGAGGCCGCTCGGGCGCCGGTGTTCGCTCCGGGAACCGCCTTCCACTACAGCGACACGGCCTACATGGTGCTGGCGCTGCTTGTCGAACGGCTCGCCGGAAAACGGTACGGACTGCTGCTGCGCGACGAGATCTTCGATCCGCTTGGCATGAACGACACCTTCCTGGCCTACGATCCGTCGGCGCCCGAGGGATGGCGGCGCGAGGTTTCCGACTTCGTCTATGGCGGAGAACCGGCGTTCAGCGCCGGGCGCGACGTATCGTGGGATTGGGGCGGCGGCGGCCAGATCAGCACCGCGGCCGATCTGGGCGTCTTTTTGCGCGGCTTCTTTTCCCGTCGCCTGTTCGCCAAGGCCTCGACGTTGCGCGCCGCGACCCGGTTCATTCGTCCCAAGGGAATGCCGGCCGGATGCACGGGGTTGGGTCTGGGGGTGCGCCGCCTGACCTCGCCCGGCGGCGTGGATCTCTGGGGCCACGCGGGGGCCTGGAGTGTCCAGGCCTTCTACGCACCGCGTTTCGACGTCACCATTACGGGCACGTTCAATCAGCCCATGCATCTGAATCCGCGCTTCAGGACCTGGGTGTTCGAGGTCGCTGACAGCCTGCTGGAATTGAGCGCGGCGCGGTCGGAGTTGTTCCATTGGCCGTGAAGGAGGGCGTGTTGGCAGGTCTGAATGCCCGTGTCGCGCCGGTCCCGGCCGCCCCACGCCGCATGGCGCCGGGGCCCCGGAAGTTCGCGAGCCACATCGAGGCGCTGGCGCGCCAGTCGGACAAGCGGCGGGATCCGGAAAAGACGCGCCGCATGCTGCTCGCCGCCGCGGCGCGCTTTTCGGAGACGGGAAGTTTCGCGGCCATGACCGTCAAGGACGTGACCGGCGCGGCGCAGGTATCTCACGGCGCCTTCTATCTCTACTTTTCGTCGATCGAGCATCTGGTGGCCGAACTGCTGTCGCAGTTTGTCGATTGGGAGCTGCGAACGATGCCGTCGATCGACATTCACGCCCATCCGTTCGAGGTCCGCCTGACGATGGTCCGCTGGTATCAGCTGGGGTTCAAGGCCAACGTCGGACTGATGCGGAACATGGTCCTGTTGAGCGATACGGTTCCGCGGGTCGCCGAAATCTGGCGACGTCGCGGACAGGAGATCGTCGATCGGTTCCTTGACTACTACAGGCTCAAGTTCCGCCTGGCGCCCGCCGAGTTGAGCCTGCTCCGCATCGCGCATCACGCCGTGGGATCGATGTCGGACCACAGCCTCTTCGCCCGCTACGGCGTGCACGGCGCCGCGGAGACCAGCGAGGAACGCGACGAGGAATTGCTCATCGAACTCCACGCCGCCCTGTCCTACCGGGCGATCTTCGGCGTCGATCCCCCGGTGCATCTGCTCAAGCGCGCGGACGGTCTGGTCAAGCTGGCGTCGCTGCTGGCGTAGCGGTCGCCGCCGGGCCCCAAGGTGATCGCTCCCGGCGCGCTCGATCATGGTCAGTCAGGGCCAGGCGTCGCCCGTTCCGACCGCCATGCCCGCATGCCGGCGACGAATTGGCCCAGGACGGCCCGGCAGTTGGTCCACCAGAGCCGCCGCCAGTCGTCGGACAGGGGATAGTAGAAGCTGCGAAACCTGCGCTGGTTTTCCAGAGCCGCGGGACCGAGCGGATCGCCGTACATATGGTGGTGCATTTCGAGCAACATGGCCTCGCGGAAGACTTCGCCGAACTCGACGGTTCCCGCCTCGATCATCGCCGCGGTGAATTGAGCCTGCGGAACCAGCGCGGCCTGGCTGGAGTAAAAGGGACGCTCCGTGACCAGATCCGAGCCATGGGCCTGTGGTCCAAGGATCGAACGCACGCGACCCTCGGACGCAGCGTCGCCTCCGACGATCACATAGGCGTCGCCATAATCTCCGACGCCGGTGTGGAGGTCGAGGTAAAGGATCTGACGGGCGGAGGCGGTCTTTTCGGCAAGGATCCTGTCCAGCGTCTTCCGCGACCAGGTGGCTCCCCGGCCATTGAAGCAGATGCTCCTGGGCCGGTCGGACTGACCCTTCTTGAGCGAGGCCATGAGGCGCTCCTGGCCGTGGGTCCGGACGAAGGCGGCGCGGGCCGCCAGCCGGGACGTCATGTCGTCGGGCCCACGCAGTCGGGCGAGGTCGATCATGTCATCGAACGCCATGAACAGGGCGTCCGGCGGCGTCACCTCGTCGCCGTAGTGCAGGTTCTTCATCAGATCGACGTTGTCCTCGTTGACGTACCGCGACCAGGCCGCCCCGTAAGGATTGATGATGTGGATCAGGAGCGCGCGGATCTCGCCGTCCGGGGCGAGAAGATTGTCCGCCTCGGTCAGCAATCCTGTGAGGATCGCCGACCCGGCCAGCGCTTCCGTGCCATGGGTCCCGGTGTTGAGGACCAGCACATTGGGAGCGTTGGCCGGCCCGATTTCGCAGACCAGGGTTTCCAGTGGTTCTCCCGACGGCCCGCCGCGGGGATTGCGCCACCGCTCGATAGCCACGCCTCGAAAGGCGGCGGCGATCTCGAACTTCGTGACGGCCTCGTCGTAGGTATCGGAGAACAGGTCGCAGGGGTCGAAGGGCATGATCGCCGCGTCCTCAGGGCCCGCCGATCGCCGACGCAAGAGGCGATATGGAACGGGGTCTCAACAGTTTGTTTCAACATATATGACTTAAGGGTCATGTAAACGGGCTGTTGCGACGAGTTCGGCAGCCTATTTGGTTGAAAAAGGCGACCGTCGGGTCATATGGTGGGCACTTCACTGATCGCTCACTGGCCCCGGCGACTGGCGGTCTCGCTGCACGCGGTGCGGGGCGTCAGGCCAAGGCCGTAGACGTCGAGGTTTTGCCCATGCCGCTTGTTCAGGTGACACTTCGTAGTGGTCGCGGGGAAGAGCAGATTCGCAGGCTGGCGGAGGAGATAACGAACGCCGTGGCCCGGACGCTCGACGCGCCGACAGCAAGCGTGAGGGTTCTCGTCCACGAACTTCCGCCTGGCCGCTGGTTTGTCGCCGGCGCCCCGCTGGACCAACCCGTCGTCAGCAAGTCCGCGCTGACGGTCGATGATGACACGCAACGAGGAGATAGCCTGTGAGCGAAGTGCTGATCGAAGATCGCGGCGCGGTGCGCTGGATCACCCTGAACCGCCCGGAGGTGATGAACGCCATCACCGGCGTCATGCTTCGCGACCTGAATGAAGCCCTGAAGGCGGCCGACGACGATACGGCCGTCCGGGTCATCGTCCTGACGGGGGCGGGGCGCGCCTTCTGCGCCGGACTGGATCTGAAGCAGGCCGCGGCGGGCGAGGGCATCGGCGGCGCTGGGCTGGCGAGCGCCGGTGTTCGGCACTATTCGACGCGGGAGATCTGCACGGTCACGCTGCACCGGATCGACAAGCCCGTGATCGCGGCGATCAATGGCGCGGCGGCGGGCTACGGCCTCGATCTGGCCCTTGGCTGCGACATCCGCCTGATGGCCGACACGGCGGTGTTGTCGCCCGGGTTCGCCAAGCGCGGCATCGTCCCCGAGAGCGGCGGCACCTGGTACCTTCCCCGCCTGTTGGGCTGGGCCAAGGCTTGCGAGGTCGCCATGCTCGGCGAGAACCTGACGGCCGATCAATCCGTGGCCTGTGGGCTGGCCAACCGCGCGGCGCCCGCGGCCGACCTGGAAGCCGAGGTCACGCGCTGGGCGGAGCGGATCGCCTCGAACGCGCCCCTGGCGATCACGGAGATGAAGCGCCTGTTCCGGCATGGCCAGACGCAGGATTTCGAGAGCCACTCCCATCATGTGCTGATGAGCCTGCTGAACCTGTTCCGCTCGCAGGACTTCGGGGAGGGCGTCCGCTCGTTCATCGAGAAGCGCCCCCCTGTGTTCAAGGGCTCATAGGTCCGCGGCCACCCCGGCGGCCCCAGACCCTTCGTGTGGGGTCAGGGGCCGACGAGGTTACGCAGGCGCGGGCGAACCAGACTCGCTTCAGATCATCATCGTCAGCGGCTCTTCGATCAGCGCCTTGAAGACGCTCAGGAAGCGGCCGCCGATGGCGCCATCGACCGCGCGGTGGTCGCAGGTCAGGGTCACGGTCATGACCGTGGCGATGGCCAGGGCGCCGTTCTTGACCACCGGCCGCTGTTCCCCGGCCCCGACGCTGAGAATGCAGGCCTGCGGCTCGTTGAGGATCGAGGCGAACGAGCGGATGCTCATCATGCCCATGTTGCTGACCGAGAAGGTGCCGCCCTGGAATTCCTCGGGCCTGAGCTTCTTGTCGCGGGCCCGGGCGGCCAGATCCTTCGCCTCGGTGGCGATCTGGGCCAGGCCCTTGGTCTCGGCCGCGCGGATGATCGGGGTGATCAGCCCGCCGTCGATGGCCACGGCCATGGCGATGTCGGCGTGGTGGTGCAGGGCGATGCCCTCGGGCGTGTAGCTCGAATTGGCTTCCGGCACGCGCTTGAGCGCCACGGCCACGGCCTTGATCACCAGGTCGTTGACGCTGACCTTCACGCCGTCCTTCTCGAGCAGGGCGTTGATCCTGGCCCGGGCCGCCAGCAGGCCGTCGATCTCCAGATCGATGGTCAGCGGGAAGTGCGGCACGTCGCGGAAGCTGTCGGTCATCCGCCGGGCGATGGTCTTGCGCATGCCGTCCAGCGGGATCAGGTCGTAGCTGCCGGCCGGGATGCCCTGTTGCTCCAGCGACTGGACCTGGCGGGCCGGCGCGGCGGCGGGCTCGCCCTCCGAAGCCTTGGCGACGGAGGGGGCCTTGCCTCTGGCGGCATCGACGTCGGCCTTGATCACCCGGCCGTGCGGGCCGGAGCCGGCGATGGATTTGAGATCGAGGCCGGCGGCCTGCGCCAGGCGTCGGGCCAGCGGCGAGGCGAACACGCGCTCGCCGGACGCGCCGTTAAGTTGCGGGAGCGGTTGGCCCCCTCCACCAGGCTTCGCCTGGTCCCCCTCCCCCTGCGGGGGAGGATCCGCCTTCACAGCGGCCGGCGCGGGTTCGGATGCTCCCCCTTTGGGGGAGCTGTCAGCCGGAACGGCTGACTGAGGGGGCTTTGGCGCGGGCGCGGCACTCTCCCCCTCCCCCGCCAACCGCGCGATCACCGCGTTGACCTTCACGCCCTCGGTCCCCGCATCGACCAGCAGCGCCTCGACGACGCCCTCATCGACGGCCTCGACCTCCATGGTCGCCTTGTCGGTCTCGATCTCGGCGATCACGTCGCCGGCCTTGACCGTGTCGCC
>Ga0172380_10000269_pt1 | contig 107452 bp, 103 predicted proteins | sample Leawe162metaG_FD_119747 | JGI IMG/M metagenome (GOLD analysis project Ga0172380, IMG submission 119747) | Leachate microbial communities from a municipal landfill in Southern Ontario, Canada - Leachate well 162 metaG | ecosystem: Engineered > Solid waste > Landfill > Unclassified | place...
AGTTTCATGCTTGGCGTACTGTTCTATGTAAGTTCGGAAGAGCCGATCATAAGTAAGTTCGCCAAGTTCTATCACTATCGGGTTTTTGCCTTGGCCAATAATGCGATTGAGTTCGTCGGCTTTTTGACGTGCCTGCTCGATTGAGAGATCACCGAATCGACCAAGAACAATTTCTACTAAAGTCCCTGGGTTTTCATTGTTGGCAGGTAAGCGCCTTTGGAAAATGAAGGCCTTCGGGCCAGATTTCATAAGCCGAAGTTTCAGGCCCTGTGTCTTAGGGTCTGGAATCAGTAGCCATTTCTTGTCTACTGGGCACTCTGCCTTGTTTAGAGAGTCAATTATGAACTTGATTTTTGTCTTCATCGTTCACCTCTAAATCGATTATATCGATTCTATCCCAACAATGCAGGTGAAATTTTCAACGTTTTTCAAGATATTGCCTGGTTTTAGTGCCATTTCCATCCCAACAATATCCCAACTTTGGAGGGGAATTTAGAGGAATGATTAGGAACCAAAATATACCCAAAATGCGCTGTAGGTAAGTATTTTGGGGAAAGTTGGCGAAAAATGGTAAAAGTCCCGAAAGGCCCATAAAACCATTAACCTACTCATTTACACCGAGGGGGTTGGGAACGAGTCTCTCATCGCCCAAGACTTTCGGGAATCGACAGAGCGGCGGTGCCACTTAACCTTCAATTTTCGCAGAACTGGCACTATATAAAGTGCGCACAGCTGAGACCAACTACAGAGTCCAAGTTATCTCTCTACCAGCTTTTAATTACTATTGGCTCAAAACCGCTTTTTCTATGGACTGAATATATTCCTAAATTTTAGGCCATAGAGTCTAGGGATGAATCACTAGCTCGCGGCTCTGTAATTGGCAATACAACCGTAAAAGTTGTTCCTAGAGCTCCTTCGGATGTACAGATCAATTTGCCTTGATGTCCCTCGACAATCGTTCTACACAGATACAAGCCCAACCCTGTTCCAGGGGGACATGGTTGGCCGGCAACACCTTTCCAGAAACCAACAAACAGAGCTTCCTTTTCCTTATCAGAAATTATTTTTCCATAGTTGTGCACTGCCAACTCTATACTCCGCCCGTTCTTGCAAAGGGTTACTTTGACTTCGCCAGCCTCATCGCTAAACTTGATTGCGTTATCTAAAAGGTTTTCTAGAACTCGAGTGATTCCAACTCTATCAACTCGGATACCATCAACATCATCACAAATCTCCGTTACTAAAACAACCCTACGAGCTTCCGCTAAAGACAATGCATCATTTATACAAGACCGCACCAGCTTTGCGATTTTGATTGGACTGGCATGAAGTACGCGAGGATCGGTTTCATACTGATATATTTCAATCAATTCATTCATCATGCTCAGTACTTTTCGATTACTCAGTTTTAGTTCAGAAAAAATTCTAGTCAGGTCCGGAGACAAGTGCCCGAATCGATCTGAGGTTACGACCTCCAGCACACGGTCAGCGCCAATGATCGGATTCTTCAAATTATGCATTAGAGCAGCAAGAAAATCCTGCCGTGTCGATAACAGCTGTAAACGTCTCGATTGTTCTTCTGCTTCCTTACGTTCACTGATGTCTCTAATCGCAGCTGAAATTATTGTTCCATGTTCCGTTTCGAGAGGTCCTAAACTAATCTCCACAGGAAACTCCTTTCCGTCCTTCCGCACGCCATAAAGAGACAATCCGGCTCCCATTGGTCGCGGATGAGGATTACTGAACAACTTTGATCGATGATCTACATGCCGGCTTCTAATACTCTCAGGAATTAGCATTTCTACTCGGTTTCCGAGCAGCTCATCACGAGAATATCCAAACAACTTTTCAGCTTGAGCATTTACGATGATCATTTCGGCACTTTCATTTACTATGACCATGGCATCAGGAGCCGCTTCCAAGAGCCCACGAAATCTCTGTTCAGCCTTTTGTCGTTCTGTGATATCTCTGACAACCGCCGTAAACCAAATTCGATCCGTTTCTCTCCATTCTCCCAGTGAGAGTTCTAACGGGAATTCTTCACCGTTCTTTTTCACGCCTGCCAGCTCTACAGTCTTTCCAAAAACACGTGCATCACCGCCAATCAGATAGCTCTGAAAATCGACTGTATAAGCTGCATGAAAGCGTTGTGGCATCAACATTTTCAGAGGCTGGCCCAAGACTTCAGTCGATAAATAGCCAAAGACTGACTCAAATGCAGTATTTACGAAGGTAATGATTCCTTGTGAGTTCGCTGAGATGACTGCATCAGTAACACTTTCGGTGACAGAACGATACTTTTCCTCGCTACTTCTTAGCGCTTCCGCGTACATTCGCGTCTTATCTTCGCGTTCCAAGGCGTGGGTGATCCAATAGGAAAGCACGGTCATTACCATCATCATGGATAGAACCATTATCGCTACCCCAAATTCGGATGGATACAAACCTGCCCTTTCACCCTGTAGCCTAAACCACCCCAATAATGGTGGCAAAATGACGGCGGTAGGTATCAAACGTCGCGCAACTATACCGCCAACTGTCTTACTAGTAAGAACTGCGAACAGACCGTCTTTGGGATAGGCGCCAAGAACGCCGACGGACAACAATACAAAAGCGATTCCTGTAGAAAGCGCCATCTCACTGAATGTAGCTATTTTGTACAGATATGGAACACCATACAAATAACCAATCAAGCTAAAAGTGGCTGCAACTGCCACGAGCACAGCGAGTGTATAACCGACCTTTCTAAACAGTCTGTTTGTCAGACCTAATAATAATTGGCTCGAACCAAAACAAAGAAACAACGTGGCTGTATTCAAACCCATGCGCCCAGGTACCGCTGTGCCTTTTTGGCTTCCCCAATCCTGTACGACCAATTGATCGATACCGAAACTTTGTCCTGTACTATATTCCAAAATCGTAAGAAAACCAATAATGGCTGCTAGCAGGGCTGCCACGTGACACACTGTTTTCCACTTACTGTCTTTGCTTCGCTCATGCAGGACTAAGGTTAAGACGGATAGAGCTGACAACAATAGAGCGGCTGCCGTATTTGCCTTCATCGTGGCTTGCCCAGCCCACGGCTCAATTAACACCGGGATGTGACCCAACCAACCAACAAGCGAAATACTTGAAATTGCCGCCGCAGCCCCCGCGCTTAAGACTGTCCAGAATAGAAGCACCGAGACGTTACCGCGGCCTGTCTGTTCACCCGTATCGGTTGAGATCAAAATTTTCCTCTTCATCCAATAGAAAATTGTAAGCATATGAAATGTAGCGGAAATTACATATATAAAAAACCATACATGTCAAAATCCCTACATTTTATCCGTTGCGATTGAGAAACCAGACTTCCGATTAGCCTCAAGAACTCATAGATCAATCGCTAAAGCTGCACAGCTTGTGGCAAGCGTGACTGCTTTGCACTTGAATTAGATCCAACATCTCGATCTTGCAGATATTCCTGCACCATACCCAGAAATAACTGATGAACTCTAAGGTCGTCAGTTATTTCTGGGTGAAAAGCTGTGACTAATAGATTGTCTTGACGAGCCATGACTATACCTTCGTCTATGGCCGACAGCACTTGCACCGTTTTTCCACATTCAACAATGACAGGGGCGCGAATGAATACGGCAGGAAATGCCTCAGCACCAAGAGCATCAATAACCAAGTCAGATTCAAAACTGCGGCGTTGGGGCCCGAAGGCATTGCGTTTGACCTTAATATCCATCACAGCCAATCGCCCCTGACTAGAGCCTTCTATTTCTTTGGCAAGAAAAATAGAGCCCATACAAGTTCCGTACACAGGCATCGATTTACTTTGAGTTGACAAGCCGGATGCGGCTCCCATCTTTTCACTCGGCGCAATCTTAGCCTTGATAGCAGAAAAGATAGGAGCAGAGCCTTCATCAGTCAGCTTCGCTACAGCGGTTGATTCACCACCAGGAATTATGAGGCCGTCAATGAGGTCAAGTTCTTCGGCATAGCGCACGGCAATAGCACTGACACCGCATTGCTCTAGCATTTTTATATGCTCAGCGAAGTCGCCTTGTAAGGCGAGCACACCGACAACAATAGTTTTGCAATTTTCTACACTCGTGCAATCTTGACTCATACGGTCCTCATAATTTTTCTCTAAAATCTACCAGCCGCGGCTAGCTAGATTTTCCGATGGTGCTAAATCACGGCAGTTGCGACCAACCATCGCTTCACCTAGATTGCGGCTAACTTTGGCTAATACTTCAGGATCTTTATAGAAGGTTGTGGCCTTCACAATGGCTTGAGCGCGCTGCATTGGATTACCTGATTTAAAAATACCAGAGCCAACGAAAACACCGTCTACGCCTAGTTGCATCATCAAAGCAGCGTCAGCAGGTGTAGCAATGCCACCAGCAGCGAAGTTAACTACAGGCAATTTGCCTTCAGCAGCAACTTTAAGTACTAGGTCATAAGGAGCGCCAATGTTTTTGGCATAGCTCATCAACTCTTCTTTAGGCATGCCATGTAGTCTTCTGATTTCGCCCAAAATTGTACGAGCGTGACGTACAGCTTCAACCACATCACCAGTACCAGCTTCGCCTTTAGTGCGCATCATCGCTGCACCTTCGCCAATGCGACGAAGAGCTTCACCTAAGTTTTTAGCGCCACAGACAAAAGGAATAGTGAATTGGCTCTTGTCGATATGAAACTCTTCATCGGCAGGTGTCAAAACTTCACTTTCATCAACGCAGTCAACGCCTAGTGATTCAAGAATCTGCGCTTCGACAAAATGCCCAATGCGAGCTTTGGCCATAACTGGAATAGAAACGGACTCAAGAATTTGAATGATCAGTTCAGGGTCGCTCATGCGAGCAACGCCGCCATCGGCGCGAATATCGGCTGGTACTCTCTCTAAAGCCATGACCGCTACAGCACCAGCTTCTTCTGCAATCTTAGCTTGCTCGGCATTGACCACATCCATGATCACTCCGCCTTTGAGCATTTGTGCCAAGGCTTCTTTAACTAGTTTGGTGCCGGTTCTAGGCTTAATTACTGTAGACATATTTCTCCCCAATCTTATTTAGTAGTGGTCAAATCAGTACATGTTCGTTGCGTCTTTGCCTAACTGAATGGGCCAGACGTTCTTTGGCTAAATGAGCAAGATACTTGCTCAAGGCTTGCGCTAGGCGCTTGATGCCTTCGGCAATTTTTGACTCTGCGTTTTGAATAAAGCAGAGCCTTAGGTAGTTAAGTGAATCTGCATCAGCGTCTAAGAAACAAATATCACCTGGCGAGAAAACAACTTTTTCAGCCACGGCAAATTCAAGTAAATCACGATTAGAACTACCTTTTGGCAAAGTTAGCCAGATAAATAAACCACCTGTAGGGATGGTCCAACTAACCTCTGGTAGCGACTTAAATTCTTGAGCTAGAGCAGACAATATGGCATCGCGGCGCTGACCGTAAATGAAGTTGACCTTACTGAGATGCTCTTGGTACAGACCTTTCTGCAAAAATTCAGTGAGAATTACTTGCACCATAGAATTAGTAGCAAGGTCACTAGTTCGCTTAGCAAAGCTTAAGCGGTCGATTACTTCTTGCGGGCCAACTAACCAACCCAAGCGAATTCCCGGGCAGAGGGCTTTAGAGAAAGTGCCTTGATAAATTACTATATCTTCGCCGCCCTCAATCTCTGCAGCTAGTGTGCGCAACGAAGGCAAAGGCTCACAACCGTATACTAAATCACCAGAAAAATCGTCTTCGAGTATGGGGGTTTGATATCTGCGGGCTAAGGCTAAAAGGCCCCGACGCCGAGCTAGCGACATAGTTATGCCGGTTGGGTTTTGACTGTTAGGCATGACATAAATAAATTTTGGCTGATACCTAATTAAGTGCGCTTCCACAGCGGCCAAATCGATACCTTCATCATCTAGCGGACATCCAAGCAGCTGAGCTTGTCTCGCTTTGAAATTAGAAATGGCCCAAAAATATGTGGGCTCTTCTACTAATACATGATCGCCTGGGTTAATAAGTAGATTAGCAACCAGGTCAATACCTTGCTGTGAACCGCTCAATATCAATAGTTCTTGATCGCGCACGGCAATGCCCCGCAGAGCTAAGTGAGCAGTCACTGCCTGACGCAAATCTGGCTCACCAGCAAAAGGGCTGTAGTCAAACATAGAGGCACCACGGCCGCCACCAAGAAGATCTAAAACTATCTTTTGGAAGTCATCACTAGGATAGGAATCTTGCGAAGGAATGCCCCCAGCAAATGAGATAAAGTCGTCTCCAGAAGCCAATTGCGGCAGCTTTTCAATCGAAGAACTCAGGCCATCGGCATAGCGCGAAAAGCGACTGAGCCAATTGAGTTCGCCCCTAGGCAACTTTGGCGCTAGAGACGAAGCAATAAAAGCAGCATTGGAAGAATTAGAAGAAGCAAGAGCAGAACTCGAAACAAAAGTGCCGCGACCCACCTGCGAGGCGATGAAGCCAAGTTGGGCCAGCTCTAAGTAGGCCCGGGCGACAGTTGAACGATCAACCTTAAGGTAAGCTGCCAAGTCACGATTGGTAGGCAAGCGATCGCCAACCTTCATGCGGCCATCTTCTATAGCAGTCTTGAGGGTCTCAACAATGCGAGCATAGACATACATAGAAGCAGAGGCCTCTGAAGGCCCTTGCTCAAGCATTGCGCTGAAGACATCCTGCCAATTCATATATAACGCATAGACCTTTATTAAAAGCCCGACCCAGCCATTACAGCCAAAGCATACACGCCAAACCCGGCCAATGCCTGAAAAATACCAGCCAATTTACAAAAAGTACTTTAAAAGAGCTTTAAATGGCGCTTTGATCTGCTGAATCCAAAGGCTCAGCCTGATCTGATACAGGGCGCTCTGGGCTAGGCTCTGGGCCAGAGCCTGAAACAAACGGAGCGTCAGGCTTTGGCTCTTTCTTCTGCTCTAGCACAGAATCAATCGATACCCCAGAGAAGGCCGCCAGAAAAGACAAACCCAAATTGCCGGCAAACATTAACGACATGGCCACAGGCAAATAACCGGCAAATGTTGCGATGGCGGTCGAGAGCATGCAGAGCCAAACGGGCAAATGGGCCCAGGCTAGCGACCGAGGCAAGACTCTCGTTCTACTGAGGCAATAGCAAATGCCCATACCGGCTGTTCCATATAAGAAAGAAGAGACCATAAATGTCTCAGTGATAGATTGATTGATTAAAGTCCAGCCAATTTGCACAAGTTCGTTGCCGGTGTAGGTACAAATGGCATTGCCCTGCAAAGCAATATCACTAAAGAGCACCATCATACGACTGACCGCTGCTAAATCTTGTGAACAAGCTAGCACAGCTAAACAGACAGCCACGCCGATGATAAAGCGAAATTTTTCTTCCAAAACTTCGCGCATGGCAAGAATAAAGACTAGACTTGAAACGCTCGAAAGTATTGCCGAGAGACAGCAAAAGCGCCACAGCACTAGATGGCGAGGAACAAACTCCATCAGCCGAGCTGGTGTAAAGTCAGTGAAATTGCCTTCGCGAAAAGCATAGACACAAACTAGTGTAGCCACTGTGTGAGCAATGGTGGCAAACAAACAAGTGATTTGCACAAAGCGGTGGCGCCGCATCGGTGAAGGAGCAGAAACAAGAGCCGTAGTGTCTGGAATAAACTCGGCCATGCCAACACTAAGTGACGGCAGCGAGCTTAGGAGAAATTACAGTGACACCAGACATATAGGGCTGCAACACCGTTGGTACTTTAACTGAGCCATCAGGCTGTTGATAATTTTCAAGGATGGCCGCCATGGCTCTTCCTATCGCCAAGCCAGAACCATTGATGGTATGCAAGAAGCGAGCTTTGCCACCATCTTTAGGCTTATAGCGAAGATTGGCACGCCGGGCCTGAAAATCACCAAAGACAGAGCACGAGCTAATTTCGCGATACTTGTCTTGAGCTGGAAACCAAACTTCAAGGTCGTAGCACTTATTAGCACAGAAGCCCATATCACCACTACAGAGCAAAACCCTGCGGTAAGGTAATTCAAGTGCTTCTAAAATCAGCTCAGCATCACGAGTAAGCTTCTCATGCTCTTCTGTACTGGTTTCAGGAGTACAGAACTTCACTAGTTCGACTTTATTAAATTGGTGCTGCCGAATGTAACCGCGGGTATCTTTGCCAGCACTACCAGCTTCACGCCTAAAATTCGGCGTATAGGCGCAGTGATAGATAGGCAGGGCTTCTTCATCGATTACTTCCTCTCTATACAAGTTGGTAATCGGTACTTCTGCTGTTGGCACCAAATAAAGTTCGTCATCAGCGCATTTATAGAAGTCGTTCTCGAACTTTGGCAATTGCCCTGTGCCAACCAAACAATCGCGGTTGACCAAAATCGGAGGAAAGACTTCGCTATAGCCTCTAGCAGAGTGGCTGTCGAGCATGAAATTCATCAAGGCTCGCTCAAGCTTGGCGCCCCAATTCATGAGCACGGTGAAACGTGATTCGGCGATTTTTACGCCGCGCTCAAAATCAAAGACTCCAAGTTCTGCCCCCAACTCATAGTGGTGCTTTGGATTTTTGATACTAGGGATGGTGCCCCAAGTACTCTCAATTTTATTGTCGTGCTCATCTTTGCCGTCAGGAACTTCACTGGCTGGCATATTAGGAATAGAGAGCGAAAGTATGTGGCGCTGAGACTCAAACTCACGCTTTTCTTCTTCAACTTCGCCCTGCCGTTTTTTAATTTCTTTGGTTTCGCCTTTAAACGCTTCTTTCTGCTCAGCAGTTAATTTGCCCGACTTAAAAAGTTCAGATATCTCATTGCTGCGACAGTTGAGTGCTTCCCACTCACCTTGAACTTTGCGTAATTTTAGGTCAATTTCGACTAGTTCCTTAATTGAATAATCACCGTGGCGGCGAGCCAGGGCAGCTTCAACAAGGTCTGGATTTTCTCTAACAAGTTTTAGGTCTAGCATTTTTGAACTTCTTTGTGAGCTTGAGCGTTTATAGATTTAGGACCAAATTATAGCTTTTGAAGGGGGTATTGCGATGGACCTGACAGCTAATACTAAGAAGTGGAGACAAACCCTGGGCAACCTTGGCGAGCAAATTGCTGGTGACTATCTTGAAGAAATAGGTTTTACGGTCTGGGCCCGCAATTATCGGGCTGCACGCTTGGGCGAAGTCGACCTAATTGCCAGTAAAGACGACAAATCACTTGTCTTTGCCGAAGTGAAAACCCGCATGGCCGGGCCGACACTTGAAGACCATAGTGGTCAATGGGCCGTTGACCCTCGCAAACAGCGCAAAATCATCAATAGCGCCTTTCATTTTGTTGACCTAAACCGCGGCAAAATCGGAGCACAGCGCCGAATTTTGCAGTTCGATGTCGTGCTTATTGACTATCATCTCAGCCGCAGTCAACTACTCGCCCTGCTTGTGGCCGGAGATTTAGCCATGTTGCGCCAGCACGCCAAAGTGTTACACATTCCTGAAGCATTCGGCCGCTTTCAATGAAAAAGCTCTCACCTATAAACTCGCTAAATAATCGGCCAAATTAAAACAGCCTGCCTAATAAAGAGCAACTATTAGTCTAGCCAATATGGGCTAGACTAATGCTGTCAGAGATTGCCAACTAGCACAGAGTAAGAAATTGCTGTAGCACTTGTTGAGGGAAAGAAAATGTCTTTTTGGAAAGAAAAACGGTCTCATCTCGAACAAGCTCAAATGCTGCAAAATACAGCGAGCAATCAAAAAGGCCTGAACAAGAGAGCAGTTGGCCTTTTCCCCCAACCAAAAGATGACAAGGCAAGTCTAATAGACCTGTCGAGCCAAGTGAAGTTTCACAACTTATTGGTAGCCATTGAAGGGCGGGAAGAAACCTGCGTCATTCGCATGATTTGCCAAAGTCAAAAATCCAGAGCTGCCGCTCTAGTGTTTCGAGGTCGGGTCTTAGCCTGCGTCTACGGTTGCGATGATGACGAAACGCAATTACTTGGCCAAGAAGCTTTCAATCAGGCAAAGCTACAAATGTTATCAAGCGATGCCATCGTCGATACTTATAAAATTGACGACAAAACAGCAATTGCAGCTTCGTCAATTTTTCACGGCGAACTCTATGAACCGCAGTGCATGATGACACCAACTGATGTCCTGCAATATTCTCTCGAGCATCTGTTAGAGAGCAATGCACCAGGCACCATTATCATTAACGAAGGCGACGGAGCCAAAGCGATTATCTATACTTTCAAGGGCAAAGTACACGGCATTTTTTCTTACAAAGAGGGCTGGTTAGAACCTTCAATTGAAGCAGCCAAAGCCCTCCTAATTGACGTTTATGGTGCCACCATTTCGGCTTCGAAACTAAGACTTTGCAATATCTGGGAATTGAAACCACTGACATTCTCACTGACAGGCTTAGAAGAACAGCTTACAAGTGGTAAGCAATACGCGTCTCTGAGTCTCGATTATTCCGAGTTGAGTAAAATAGAACAGAAACACAAAGACAGCCTGAGCAATTCTTTTTCACATATTGAGCGTGAAGAAGAATGGGCGGCAAAACAACATCAAACTCCAAACCCTAACAAAGGCAGCAACCCATGGAAAAGCGCCAAGGGCAACAAAATAGGCGGAAGCTAAGCAGATAAGATGATCTCCAACCAAATTGAAAGCCCAAACCAATCAATCATGCCGTCCTCGGCTACAATTAACGACCAAAATCACCTTTGTCTGGGTGGAATTGATAGCAGCAAACTAGTAGCAGAATTTGGCAGCCCCCTTTGGGTAATGTGCGAAGATTCAATTTTGCAGTCGGCCGCTGCTGTTAAAGAAGGCTTAACGGCCTACCCCAAGGCCCTGCCCTGCTATGCCGGCAAAGCTTTTCTCTGCCTGGCCATGGTCAAACTAATTGACAAGGCTGGCTTTGGCCTTGATGTCGTTTCAGATGGCGAACTATTTACGGCCCTCCAAGCCAATTTTCCTCCTGAGCGCATTTTCTTTCATGGCAATAATAAAAGCCCAAAAGAACTGGCCATGGCGCTGCAAGCAGGAGTTAAAATTGTAGTAGACAGCATGAGCGAGCTAGAGGCGCTGATTGTCTTGGCCCAAGCTGAGCAAAAGACCGTCGATATTTTACTGCGGATTATTCCGGGCATCGAGCTAGATACGCACGACCACATAAAAACCGGCCACGATACAAGTAAATTTGGCATACCACTAGATCAACTTGACGCGGCTATTAACAAGATTTTGAGCAATGCAAAAGTTCGTTTAATCGGTCTACATGCTCATATCGGCAGTCAGGCTATGGACCTCGGCCCATACCTCGAGAGCGTTGATTTGTTTGCCGATCTTTACCTCGAAATCCAGAAAAAATTCAATCTTACCCTACCCCATTTAGATGTTGGAGGCGGCCTCGGTATCGCCTATACAGAAGCAGACAAACCACTATCAATGCAGCACTGGGCGCGGGTTGTTAGTGAGCGAGTAAAGACAGCGTTCAAAAGCCGTAACCTGGCCCTGCCCGAGTTATCAGTGGAGCCTGGTCGGGCAATTGTCGGCAGTGCTGGAGTGACCTTGTATAGCACTGGCCACCTCAAGCAATTGCCGGGTGGCACTAACTATTTGGCTGTCGATGGTGGCATGGCCGATAATCCGCGACCAATTACCTATCAAGCTCAATACACAGCCGCTGTGGCCAACCGCATGAAGCCAGAAGTCGAAGCCAAAAGCTGGTCAATCGTCGGACGCTATTGTGAGTCAGGGGATATAATCGTAGAGGAAGCTAAATTGGACGCTCGAGATGGCGACCTCATCGCAATATTTGCCACTGGCGCCTATAACTACAGCATGTCCTCTAACTACAACCGCACGGGCAGACCAGCCTGCGTACTTGTTCGGAACGGCCAGGCAGAGGTCATTATCGAACGGGAAACCTGTACAGATTTAGTCAGTCACGACCGCTTACCCACTTGGTTGAGATAGTTGGCCAAAACAATTGGTTAGACTAGACTAAAATTTCGAGGCAAGGGGAAAAGCTAGATGCCTGACTTCAGCAACTTCTTCGATCAAATAGATCTGCTAGTCTGGGGCAAAACCTTGGTGCAGGTTTTGATCATTTGCTATGCCGTGCTCTGGCTCTGGCGCAGGATTGCCGGCACTCACGCAGAACGTTTAGTTAAAGGGATGCTAGTTCTCACAGCCATCAGCTTTGCCTCATGGTGGCTCCAACTCACAATTATCACCTCAATATTGCATCACATGATTCCGGCTGCGGCCTTGGCCCTAGTCATGGTCTTCCAGCCAGAAATTAGACGGGGCCTCGGTTATCTTGGCCGGGTACAGACTTTTAAATTTGATCTTTCTTTGGCTCACACTGACGCTACCCGCACAGCCAGCGACATAAAACAAATTATTCAAGCTGTCAAAGAACTATCGCGCAGCAAAACTGGGGCACTAATTGTAATTGAGCCTCCTCACGGAGAGCGCGACTATCTCAGCCCAGGTACCCCGGTCAATGCCGACATTTCAGCCACACTACTGCTCACTCTCTTCTTTCCTAAATCGCCTCTGCACGACGGGGCCGTGGTCATTCGCAAAGAAAAAATTGTGGCTGCTGGTGTAATTTTGCCGATGACTGACAATCCCAAACTTTCATATAAGTACGGCACCAGACACAGAGCGGCAATTGGATTATCTGAAACCTACGACGGTCTTTGTATTGTTGTCTCTGAAGAAACTGGGGCAATCTCAGCAGCCAGCCGAGGTATGCTGGCTCGCTATAGCAATGCCGAAGACCTAACTGAGCCGATTGCTTACCTCTACCATCAAGGCGACAATAGCGACAACAACGGCCCACTCAGTTCATTTCTATCACTCTTTGGCCGAGGCAAATCTGAAGGTCAAAATGGGGCTAATAACAGTCAAGCCGTCACTTTAAGCGATAACGACCGAAATCTGGACATAACGGTAAGCTCAAGCGAAAGCTTAAAAGGCGAAGCAGAGCAAAGTCTGACATAGCTTTAGATAGAAAGTTCTTCGACAATTTTGCGAGCAGCAGCTACGCGATCTGGCGCTTTGACAATCGGTCGGCCAACGACAATATAATCGGCACCACGGGCAATGGCATCACGAGGGGTGACGATACGTGCTTGATCGTTAGCTTCAGCCCAGCTCGGTCTAATTCCTGGGGTGATAATGAGAAAATCGTCGCCACAACTCTCGCGTATGGCAGTGGCTTCTTGGGCCGAGGCCACTACACCATCGAGCTTGCTCTTCTGGGCGAGCTTGGCCAAATAGGTCACCATTTTATCTAAGGGTAAACTGACGTTTAACTCATCGCTCAAAGTTTTAGCAGTCATACTAGTCAAAATTGTCACAGCAATGAGCGCTGGCTTGCTAGCGTTGGGCTCGACCTTGAGCAATTCTTGGTAGGCAACAGCGGTGGCTTCGGCCGCAGCTTCCATCATGGCGCTGCCACCAGTGGCATGGAGATTGAAAATATCAACCGACTGACTAACGGCAGCTCGGCAAGCCTGGGCTACCGTATTGGGAATGTCGTGAAACTTACCATCAAAGAAAAGCTTGACCCTATACTCACGGGCGATAGCAAAGAGGGCTGTGCCACAAGAGGTAAAAAGCTCTAAGCCGCACTTGAAGACACCCACTTCATCACGCAGCTCCTTTATTAAAGCTCTAGCCTCAGCTTCTGATGAGACATCAAGGGCGACGATCAGCCTATCCTTGCCGGTCAGCGTTCTTTTCATACACTCTCTTTTCTCTATTGTTTTTCAAGACAGCTTAATAGAAATTTACATGCAAAACGACCTGGCAATCCAAAACTGCCAAGTCGTTTAACAAATTTGCTCTGCACTCACCTAGGTTTAAGACTAAGCCTAAAGGCCTAAGGAGCGATGGCAGCCTTGTCTTTGTCGAGCTTGTAACGCTTGACAAAGCGATCTACCCGACCTTCTGTGTCAACGATTTTTTGTTGACCGGTATAGAAGGGATGGCAGGCGCTACAGATTTCAACGCGGATTGCGTTCTTTGTGGAACCCAATTTGACAGCAGCACCGCAGACACAAGTCGCGATCACTTCTGAATACTTGGGATGAATTCCTTCCTTCATGATGACACCCTGAATTTTTAGAATAAGGCAAAAGATACCACACCATTGAGAGGCCTTGCCGCTCCTCTCAATATAATCGTAAGGTCCCTTAACAGGAAATAGTTAAAGCCTTCTATATTTATACTACTGATTGATTGGCTGAGCCACATCAATGCCGTCACCAGTGGCCTGAGAGAGCCTCTCCCCTTCAACATTAAGGAAAACTGCCTTTGGCGGGCTGTCATGGCTGGCAATCTCATTGACCGTGCGCTTAAGCTGTTCCAATCTTAGGCCAAAAGATTCAGCTCCACTGCCTGAAAGAAAGCGTTTCGATAGATTCAACACTATTCCTGTTCGATCTTTAGTTGGACCGACCGAGATTAGAACAGTGCCTCTTGGTACTTCACTACCGAAACCCGATGCTTCTTCATCAGTTGTGGGACCTTTTACCAGTTCATTCACCGCCGCTTCGATAGCCTTCAAACTTGGTGTCTGCTCTTCGCTGCCAGAGCCAGGCTGATACGAGCGAGCCACCGGTTCATAGGTGATTTTCTCGCCGTCATTTTTAACGAACCAGATCAGAAGGGCATCGCGCTCAACTGGGGCAATCTTAGTCTTGGCACCAAATCTAGTGACGGAACTGGCAGACTTGCTTTCTTTATCTTCACTATGTTCACTCAAAATTGTGCGATTGCCAGCACAACTACACAGCAATGGCGACAGGAAGAAGCCTAGCACTAGATATTTCAGTCTATTTTTTAGTGGAATCAACCTTAGAGTCTCCGGCCACAACTTTTGGTACCAAAAGAAGTTTACCATCACCAGAGACGCCACCATCACCAACTCTCAAATCGGCTAAACGAAAAGCATGATCACGCCTATCCATGCGAGCAAAGTCAATTAGCGGGTTAAGTAAGTCTTGGGCAAATTGAGCAAATTTATCAGGCTCGACAATATCAGGGCCTTCCACTTGCAAATCTTCCAGCATAATTTTGCTATCGCCAACAAGCTTAGGTCGAGCCGAAATTTTTATCGGTACACCAGTATCAATACTGGCTCCCTTGGTGACCAGTGTCGCCTCTAACTTGAGCATGTCACCAACGATCTGCACGGTGGGCTTCATTACTTCTAGCTGCTGTTCACCAAGACCAGGCAAATCAAGCTTAAGGCCACTCATTGAAGCCACCAAGCGCGGGGTCTTAAGGGCCTCGGCAATTTGTTCTTGGCTCAGGTCAGCCCGCATAAATAGCATGGTTGGCGCCTTCAAACCAATAGCACCATTCTTTTTGCGATAGTTAAACCAAATTGGATTTTGCGAGGCCACAGACAAATCACCCAAGCCAACACCTTTGAGCTTCGGCTGCTCAACATCAACAGATACAGCTTTGACTTTTCCTGCAATCAAATCAGTAAGACTATAGGTTTTTATACGCACTCTCACTTTGCCACCAAGTTTGCGCTGCAAAATGATTTTGCTAGCTTGATTGGCGACTACCTCGGTAAGAAAGTTGATACCAGTAACAGCTTGCACTGTGCGCGAAAACTTAGAGCCGATGGTAAAAGTAGGCGCAGGAGTAGCTATTTTTGGCTTTTCTGCGCTACTAGTAATAGTACTGGTACTGCTGTCACTGGCAGAAGCCGCAGACAAGCAAAATGGCGCCGTCAAAAGCAACAGGCACACAACTAAAGAGGCAATTCCTGCAACTTCGCTGTAACCTTGAAGTAGCTTAGCGAACTTAAGCATTGAGAAATTCTACTAGAATGACTGCTGCGGTGGATGCGGGTTCTTCATCTTGTCTTGGAGAGCCTCTTTAAGCATTTCATTCTGCCTCAAGAGTGCTTTCAAATGCTCGTTGGCAATGGCCAATTCAGCTTGTAGCTCAGCCACGGTCTGCTCGTGTGAGACGCCAGTAACCGGGTCACGACCAGGCATTTTAGGAAGAAGAACATAACCCAACTGCACAGCTTTAAGGGCAGCAGCTGTACGAGTAGGAACTTTCAACTTAGCGAGAATACATTCAATATGTTTTTCAACAGTACGCAGCTTCATGTCTAATTCTTCGGCAATTTCTTTGTTTCGCAAGTCTAGACGAATCAGAACCTCAATCTCTCTATCGGTGAGATTGGAGTTCGGCATGTTTGTGGCTGGGGCTTGTTTAACCAGCTGCGTAATTTTAGGATCGCAATAGGGCAGACCCCTAGTCACCTGTTCAATAGCTTCAAACAGAGTTCTTGGACCAGAACTCTTCAAACAAAAGCCACGAGCACCAGCTCGCATTAGTTGGTTGTGATACTTAGTAGCGTGATAAGAATCAGTCAAAACCAAAACATTTGAGTTCGGCAATTCGGTGCTAACGCGGCGGCAGACTTCAACACCATTGAGCACATCGAGATCGACGTCTAAGATAACGAAATCGGGTCTAAGTCGACGAACCATTTCAGTAGCAGCCATACCATCAGCTGCTTCACCAACGATTTCTACCACTTCAGAGACTACACGCTTGAGACCAAAGCGAATCAGTTCGTGCCTCTCACAGAGAACTGTTCGAGGTCGAAAAATTGATGGTCTTTGAGTTGAATCCAAGAGTGTCTCCCGTCTTTCCGTCTGCGATTAGAAACTCAGTAGCTGTCAATATTTGAGTTTAGAACCGAATTTATTGTAACAGTGTGGGCAGTTCTGTCACCATCGAGCCAGTAACTTCTTTATATACCCTATATTCTCTGAGACCTAATCGTTTACTCATCTCTCGAAACGCCGGTCTATTGTGCACTTGCAGCCCCAGTGCCATTCACTCCACAACCGCAAGCGAAAAAGCTGAATGATGAAAAGCAGCATTATCAGACAAAAAAGGATCTCTCAGTTACACAAATGCATAGCACCAGCATATACCCGCTAAGTCAAACATCTACCCTGAGCAAACAAATAGCCAACAAATTTCTCCAGAGAAATCGGCTCTTGTCATAGCCAGGCAATCAATTTGGGATATAAACTAACAATAGAGTAAAAATATTGCTTAGCGCTAGCTAAAACAGCTGTATTTAGGGGAATCTTACGAGAAGCATGGGAAAAATCCCAGTAGCAGCCTCCTCTTGAAATGGTTAAGCTGACCTCATAATCAATAAACCGAAGGGCCACAGAGCCGCATTTTCTAAGTTTTCAAAAGAAGTAATGACAAGCACAGGATTTAAAATCGAGAAGAAGTACTTTCATATAGCTATTGCAACTAGCCTTGTATTGTCGCTTGTCTTCCTAGCTACTCCTAAACCGGCCCAAGCCACCAAGATGAATGCAAATCCCCTGCCACACCGGGGCGAAGCTAATCCTGACAATCAAAATAACTGGAATAGACCAAGCAAAAGAGATTTTTCGCAACCAGCTGAGCGCGAAGCCTTACCACCATCGCAATGGGCCGGTAGAAGGCCTGATTATCGCGACGAAGAAAAGCGCAAAAAAGCAGAAGAGGCCGCCAATGCCCTCAAAGCCATAGAAGAACAAAAGAAACAAGCAGAAGCAGCTCGGCGCGCGGAACAAGCCCAGGTCAATGCCTCTAAACAAGTACTACAAAATGCTATAGATGCAAACAATCGCGGTTATGCTCTAGGTCGAGCCGGTCGCTGGAACGAAGCCATTGCCCAGCACGAATTGGCTTGCAAACTTGACCCTAGCAATAAGCAATTTCGCACCAATCTATCGTCAGCCAGAGTTTGCTATGGACAGCAGCGCTTAGCACAAAAAGACTTCAGCGGCTCAGCTCACCTCTTCCGCAAAGCTTTGACAGCTGCACACGACAATTCTCTGGCAGCAAAGCTTTTGAACGAAGCGATTCAAAGAGGTGGTCTAGACCCCACTCTTGCCGAAAATCGTCTTGGTATAGGCGACCAGCTGGCCGCTTCCGGCGACCTTGACGGCGCCATGATTGAGTATCAACAGGCCATGCAACTTGACCCCGGTGCGCGCACTTACGTCAAAATGGGCGACATGTCGATGCGCTATGGCCAAGCCACCAACGCTCTTAATTGGTACCGTCAAGCCGTTGTAAAAGACACTAATTATGGGCCAGCCCATAGACAACTTGGCCTCATTTATATGATGCAAAAAGATTACACCTCGGCAGCGGCATCCCTGCGCAAAGCGGTCATTATAGACGCCAAAGACAATGCCGCCGGTCTAGCACTAATAGATATCTGGCGCAAACAAGTGTCAATGAATCCTGAGTTGGCTGAAAACCACTTGGGCCTGGCTGGCGCTTATCAGCTCACCGGTGATTATCAGTCAGCAGCTGGAGAATATTTACAGGTCGAACAACTCGACCCGGGCAATGCCAGGTTGGCCCCAGGCAGAGAGAGCCTGGCACGAGCAATGAGACACACTACAGCCGAGAAACATCGCGTGGCCGCTGAAGTATTTATCAGCCAAGGTTTAGCTAAAGATGCTCTTTCTGAAATTAGCCAAGCAGTAAACGTTGAGCCCAGAAATGCTCGCTATCAATTTTTGATGGGAGAAGCGCTAGAGAGTGGTGGCGACATTCAAGGTGCCTTAAGGGCCTACCACACCTCAGTTTTGATTGATCCACAAAACAACCAAGAAGCAGCGGCCCGCATGCGTGACCTGCAAAATCGCTCTAATAACCCCAATAATGGTGGCAATAGTTCTCCTGCTAATAGTTCTCCTGCTAACAATGCTGCGCCTCAAGGTCAAAGCAATAATTCTAGTACTAATACTAAGCGCCCAAAAGCACTCTATGAAGGTAGCCCGTCTAGTACAGGTACAGGCACAAATGCTGGTTCAAGTACACCATTCACGGGAAGCTTCCGCACCCACGATGAACAATCATCAATGGGAAGCAATTCATTGCAGAATCCTAATTCTAGTAATCCTAATATTAGTGTTCAGCGCCTAGAAAACTCAGCAGCTAGCCAAACGGAAGCACGGCCTGAGCCTAAACAAGCGCAAAGCAAAGACAGTCAAACACAAGCTACTCTAAAAGCTTGTGATGAAATGGAGATGCGTCGCGATTTTCAAGGCGCTACTAATTTGCTGAGAGAAGCACTAAATAATAACCTGCAAAATGCTGACATTCACCATCGCCTCGGCCTAACTTTGCTCAACTCTGGACAACTGTCAGAATCGGTTTCTGAGCTGCGCATTGCCAGCGCCCTAAATCCGGCTAATAAAGTATTTTCAGCCGATCTTGCTCGCGCTCTCAATATCCACAAACGCTCACTAACAGCAGATCCGGGCCTTGCTTCTCCAAGCGGAGGAGCTGGCCAATGAGTTTCTATTTTCAAGCACCTGACCTAGCCGAATTTCCTAGACGTTCATATCGCCGCTTTCTAGAAGAAACCATTGGCAATCTTTTTGCTGAAATATCACCAGTAGCCAGCGAATACTCCGCTCGCTTTGAACTGACATTTTTAGGGCCCGACGGCAAAGTGCATTGGCGCTTTGAAGACTACGCGACAGACTCGGGCTATCCCACCTCACCTGAACAAGCACGCAAATCAAACATGACGCACTCTAAGCGCATGATGATGGAAGTGTGGTTGCGCGATACATTGACTGGTGAATTGCGCAAATCAACTGCCTATGTCACTGACGTACCAGTGATAACCGACCGCGGCACATTTGTCATTAACGGCTCAGAGCGTGTGGTCTTGGGCCAACTAGTACGGGCCCCAGGTATTTATTTCAGCCAAGGTGGCCAGACCAGCTACAAGGCTCTTATGCTCGCTGAAATGGGGGCACCAATTGCCTTTGAACTAGAACTAGATGCCAGCGGCGGCAAAACAAGCAGGGCAAAATGCCGCATCAAATTACCCAAACGCAGCTGGGTAGCCGCAACAACGGTACTAGCAGCTTTAGGCGTTGACGCCCAAGATTTGCAAAAACGTATTGGCAGTTTGCTTGAGCGCAATCGCATTGATTTCAAGCCACTAACCCAAACTGAAGCTTTAGCAGTGGTGGGCCGCTCCTGGAAGCCAGACGGTGGTGGTGGCTCATCTGGTGGCGCTACTGCCCTGAAAGAATTAACAGATAGACGCCGTTATTCGCTAGGAAAGCTTGGTCGCAAGCGCGTCAACGCTAAGCTTGGCATAGAAGAGCAGTCACATCAGTTAAGTGGTGATGATATTCTCGCCGCTGTCGAATATTTACTTGGCCTACCACTCGATATGGGGCGCACCGATCAAATAGACAGTTTAGAAAATCGCCACCTAAGAGGTGTCGGCGAGACTCTGACAAAGGCTGTCAGACCAGCACTTGGCCAGATGACCAGATCAATTCGCACCCGTTTAGAAATGAATGAAGACGAAGAAATTGGTTCGCCCAATGAACTTCTAGACATCAGACCATTTTCTAATGCCCTCAATAAGTATTTTGTCGGCAACCCTCTAGTGCAATATCTTGACCAACAAAACCCTCTTTCTGAACTATCACACCGCCGCAGAATCACATCATTTGGCCCTGGTGGTATCGACCCCAATGCCGCCCCAGTTGAAATGCGCGATATTCACCCGTCGCAAATTGGTCGAGTCTGCTTAGTAGAATCGCCGGAAGGTAAGAACTGCGGCATGGTCTCTTATATGGCCACTTATTGTCGCATCGACGATGACGGTTTTATGACGGTGCCCTACAGAAAAGTATTTAACGGCCTGGTATCAGATGAGGTGCAATTCCTTACCCCAGCTGATGACAAACGCTATACTCTGGCACCACCAGATACCAAAGTAGTGGACGGCAAAATTTCAGGAACCATGGTCGCGGCTAGACGAGGCGAAAGCTTCATTGAAGTCAGTCCTGAAGATGTCGATATGATCGGTATTGCGCCCCAGGGATTTATCTCAGTTGGTTCGGGTTTAATTCCATTTTTAGAACATGACGACGCTAACCGCGCCCTCATGGGTGGTGGCATGATGCGGCAGACTCTGCCGCTAATTCGGCCTGAGAGGCCGCGGGTGGGCACGGGCATGGAGCGCATTGTCGCTCGCTCAAGTGGACACTCTGTTATAGCTAGACGGGCTGGCACAGTAACCAAGGTTACAGGCAAAGAAATCACTGTTGCCCAAGGCTCTGGCGAATCTAGAACCTATACACTAACTCGCTTTGATAGAACCAACCAAAACACAATTTTAGACCAACGCCCTTCGGTACAAGTAGGGCAGAAAGTTGAAACTGGCCAAATTATTGCCGACGGCCCAGCCATTGACGCCGGTGAGTTAGCTCTCGGTCGCAACCTACTGATTGCCTTCATGCCTTGGAATGGCTACAACTTTGAAGACGCCATTGTTGTGCGAGAAGGTTTGGTAAAAGATCAAAAACTGACCCATATCGAAATTGAGAAACATTCATGCGGCGTGCACCAAACTCTGCGGGGCCCCGAAATTCTCACCCCAGAGCTGCCTAACGTCACAGCTAAAGACCTAGAGCACCTAGACGATCGCGGCATTGCCAAAATTGGCTGCTATGTTAACCCTGGCGACATTTTGGTCTCTAAATTATCGCCCAAAGAAGCAAAGGCTCTCTCAGCCGAAGAAGAACTATTGCAAGCTATCTTTGGCAAAGTAGCAGAAGAGATGGGTGACACAAGCTTACGAGTGCCCCATGGCTCTGGTGGCCGCGTAATTGACGTGCGCATCTTCACACCAGAGACCACCCCAGAACTCAAAGCTGGCATTATCTGCGAAATTGAAGTCTTGATTGCCAGAATGTGCCCAGTAGAAGTAGGGGACAAATTGGCCGGTCGCCACGGTAACAAGGGCATTGTTTCAATTATTGTTCCTGACTGCGATATGCCCTACATGCCTGATGGCACCCCAGTTGATCTCTGCCTCAATGCTCTGGGTGTACCGAGCCGTATGAATGTCGGACAGGTATTCGACACCCAACTAGGCTATTACGCCAGCATTCTCAACCGCTACTACCGCATTCACCAATTTGACGAATCTATCGCCCCTGATGCCTCTTTCAGACTGGTCACTGACGCCCTAAAAGAAGTGCGCCAATTGCCCGGCTATGAATGGATGGGTGCCGACGGCAAAGTCAAACTAACCGATGGTCGCACCGGCGAACCATTTGACCGGCCAATCTTAGTGGGCCGTCAATATATGCTCAAACTGAATCAACTAGTGCTGCACAAAATCAACGCTAGGTCGGGCCTAGGAGGCCCCTACGCCGCTGTGACGCAACAGCCTGTGGGTGGTAAAGCCAACCATGGTGGCCAGCGCATGGGCGAGATGGAAGTCTGGGCCATTCAGGCCTATGGCGCAGCCAACATTTTGCACGAAATGATGACCATTAAGGCCGACGACATTCAAGGCCGCCATCAGTCTTATGCCGACATGGTGCAAGGGAATCCTATAACCCCAGGCGGGCGAACCGCAGCCTTCGATGGCCTCTGCTGCGAAATTCGTGGTTTGGGTATGGAAGTCACCCTCGGCAAGGTCGTTGACTCCTTTGAACCGATAGAAGACCGCTCTTGTGTGCAACCAAATGGGCATCCTACGAAGACTCTAGAAGAGAAATATCAGGTCTCTGCAGTGCACCAAATGGAAGATAACGAAGGGCACAAAGTGCTCGAAATCCCCGCTGGTGACTTCGTTCCGGCTTCAAGACCACCGGCTTTACCACTGATTACATCACTAACTAGCGGGAAACACGGTGGGAAACCACGTATTGAAATGTCCCAGGAACCGTTGTTTGATGACATAGAAGAGGGCGCCCCCGAATCTGATAAGGGTTCTGCAACAGATTCGATAATGGATGCCTTCATTGCCCAAGTCCTAAACGAAGTGGAAGAAGTTAGTCCTCTAGACCTACCAAAAGTTGTATCAGTAGAGCCACCTAAAGAAGCACAAAAGAGCAATGGAGCTGCAGCAAACTATCTATCAGAGGTACTGGCAAGAGAACTAGGAGCACAATCAACGCTCAACAGCTTCCCTTCACTAAGTGAACTATCAACACTGGCTCAACAACTAGTAACCCTAAATCAAGACGCACTCGGGCAACACACAGAAAATCCAGCCACTAGCATCCAGAACGAAACAGAAAAGCTCACCGAGCTAGCTGGCTACTTCAAAAAATCAACCAAAAACTCAGACATAGAAGCAACAAGCGATAACTCGCCAACAACTAATCAAGAAGACTCCAGTTAAAGCATAGGAAACAACAGAAATGACAGGCCGGTCAAGAGCAGGTGAACACAAAAGCAATGGCAAATGCCTGGCTAGCCTGGCTTTATTGATTAGCTCGCTTCTTTTAGCTGTTGCCTTCACAACTTTGAATGCCGAAGTAGCCTCAGCTCAATTCGGCGGCGCTGTACCTCCACCAGTCGGCGATGGCCCTACACCTGAACCAGTCAATCCTGGTGATACCACAGGACCAAGCGCAGTACCTACTGGCGCCGCTGACCCAACACCTGGAACAAACAACGCTACTGCTCCCGGCAGAGACAGAACAATCATCCGCATATACGAACAAGGCACCACTGGCCGTGGCAATCGTATGGTGCAGACTCTCAGACCAGATACCCTTTCAGCCGAAGCCCAAGGCAGAATCGGCGGAATTCTTGGTATCAACATGAATTCAGGGGAGCAGTCAATCGACGTCACAGTAAGCAGAGACCAAATTGCTCAGATACAAGATGTCATAGCAGCCTACCCTCAAACCACTCAAGTAGATGGCCGCAATAAAATCGTTGGTGATGACCCGGCAGCTGGTTACCCCAGACCAGGCAATGGCAGCCTCTATCGCTTCGATGGTCAACTGCCTACGGTCGCCACCTTCTCTCGCTACCTAGTCATTCTCGGCGTAGTTGTCTCAACAGTTTTCATGGCCATAGCCGCCTACTCAGTGGTGATGGGCAGCAGAGATGGTGGCAACAGAGTAATCGGTGCAGCATCGGGCCTGCTCTTCTTGATGGCGGCTTACACCATCTGGAAAATCGTGACAATGAATACCTTCCACGGTAACTCACCAGACACAGCTCGGGCTCAAAATCGCCCCAGCCAAGGCTTAGTGCAAGATGCCTTCATGACCAGACCGAACCTGCCGGTCACCCCTGGTGGTGGTGTCAATAGTGGTGCACCTCGCGGTGGAGTTCCTGTTCAACCACTCGGCACCGCCGGAAACTAGGTAATAGAAAATGAAAACACTAAACCTAACTAAAAATAAAATGATAGCTATTCCACTGGCTGCAGCCTTGGTTACTTGTACAGCTCTAGCTGGCGACGCCCAACCCAAGAATGAATATTTCGGCGGTAACTCCAACGGCACTCCACCGAAAGGCTACACCAACTATCAAGGACCACCACCCAAAGCTATCAATGGAGTAACCAGCAAAGGCCGTGGAGCGATGGATTCAGACGCCAGTCCAGAACTAACTTGGTTCGAGAAATTTGATGAAGTGAGCTTCCTTGGCCGACCAAACGATTCAGAACGCATCATCTTAAATATGCCATTTAACCAGGAACAAGAAAGAGTACAACGATGGACACAAGTGGCAGCTACGGTAGCCAAACGCTATCGGCAAACGGCCAAGGCCCTGAGAGCAGTGCAAGCCCCAGCCGGTAGAGCCGACCTAGACGAGTACCGCACCCTAAGAATGGAATGGTTCAACGATGCCGCTGCAGTTTACGAAGAGATGATCAAACCGAGGCAACCGGCCCAGACCATAGAAGAGCTCAATGACCAGCTCAGACAAGTAAAAGACCAAGCCAATAGTCTAGGCAAGATGAATATCAGTCTACTCAATTCAGACCACAACTTAAGACGCAGATACGGAGTGCATAACCCAAAACAAACCGACTCACTAACGAAATATGTTACCGGCACATACACGAAAAACTAGCTAACCAAACTTTTAGACCTACAGCGAACCCCCAGCAACAAGCACCCCAAAAACCCGAGGACCTAGGCAAAATGGCAATACAGTTAAATGACAGAGATCATCTGATTTTCAAGCTCGTTGATGAGCATGAAGTATTGCTGGAAAAGCATATTTCTTGGTTTATTGCTGGTGAAGAGAAGCCTGTTTTAATTAGAGACCGCTTACGCAAGCTCTTCTATCTCGACTACTTGCTCTGCCACCGCCACGGCAGCAAACTACCTTGGTGGACCACACCAACCAAGCCACTGGTATACATGCTCTCATCTATGGCCAGAACAATTTCTGGGGCACCTGAAGCCACTGATGCCATGCTCGACAATGAGTTTCAACGGCACCACCTAGAAGTAGCAAATTTGCGCATGCTTTATCTGGTTGCTCAAAAAGACGCTCAAATCAGCCAGTTTCAGTGGACAACCTGCAAACAGCCAAAGAAAAGCGAGTGTGGCCTTGATGCCATGGTCACTTTCAAATTAAACGGCGCTGCCAATGGTTCAACCAAACTAGGCTTGGTCAACAATCTCGCTCTCAACTCCGAGGCTATAAGCAAACTGACCAGCGCCATCGATGGTGAAAAGCTCGATTCAATTCTGCTTATCTCACGCGATGACCTAGCGCAAAAAGCTCTGCAGCAACTAGTTGTGCAAGCTGGCGGTGAATTGGCCAAACGTACTTTGTTTGCCACTCACCAAGAGTTATACAAAGATGGCATTGTCGCCACTCGCTGGCAGAGTGCCACCGGCCAATCGGCCAGTCGAGAAATGGAAGCAGCCGTGGCCTATATCGGACCAATCACTCAACCAATTGCTGTATAAAGATTGAATACTTAAATTTAAGGTTAGATCTAGGTCTAACTCTTAATCAAATGAACGCTGTGGGAGAAGGCTGGCATGGGGATGCCAGCCTTCATCTTTGCAACAACAGCCTTCTAGAGCTAAGACCAGCCAATTGTTTCGCGTTTATTGACAGACTAAGCTGGGAAGAATAGCATTAAAGCATTAGAGCTTTCTAACGAACGCGACTTTGAGCCTGGGGGGGCTTTACCTATGCCTAATTACATCAGACCGGCAAACCGGTCGGAATCAGGCAGCATGCTAGTCTTTGGCACGGCGATTACCATTGCTATTGTGGCAGTGTTAGCCTTCTTTAGTTTGAGCTACGTCAGGCTCCTGGGTAGCAGTAGCGAACAACGCACTGCTATTGAAGCAGCAGCCCTGGCAGCCGCTCGTGACTTAAGTATGATCGCTGTCAATACAGACGAGTACGGCTGGATATCACTATCTGACTCAGCGCCGAACGGGAGCAGTACCTTAGCCCCCGACCAATGGTATGTGCCGGTCAGAGGCATAAACACTATATTGGGCACAATCAGGCTTGATCTAATCATTGCCAGCGAACTCAACGATCCCAACCTAAAAACTATCATTAAAGCAGATCTGGCAAGAGCCAAAGCTGCGCAAGCTCTATTGGCGGCCGAACTAACCAAATCGCTGGCCAAAGGTTATACAGCCAAAGGTCTAGATGGAAAGAACATAGATGTTTATGGCGATGCTCAAACCGCCTATACATCAAATCAAGTGAGAATGACTGGCTCCTCTAACTACATTGCGAACTCACTTAAGCTTTCTCTCGGTGGTATCAACAATGGTGGCGTGACCAACACCCCCTTGCCAACCCCAAATAGTAAAGCTGACGTACCTGCTGGCAAGCAGCAGAACAACTTTTACCTATCGTACATGGACATACCTACCGACGGCGAAAGCTTTGTCTTTGCTGGAATTGGTAACTCCATTAAGCTGATGGATCCCAAACAATGGACTGCGACAGTGGCAGGCTTGCCCTATCAAGTTGCAACCATAGTCAAGGCCGAAGCAGACCAGCATGTCAACGATACTCAAAACCCTAACGGTTATGACATTCATGCTATAGCCTGTGCCCAGCCAGCTAACGTCATTGACCCCAAACCTACTCCAGGAGCACTGACCTTTAGCTTCCCCGATGGTATGCCACCAGAGATGATCGGACCAGGCACGATGCTTACAGACGCTGAACTAAACAAGAAGAACAACTGTACCTATCAGACCTCTGTGAACGGAGACTATCCAATAGGCAGACCAGTGACGAGAATCGATGATACGGCCTGGCCTTACACCTGCGATGACAGCTCAGGCGATGTTTTCAGACAGGCTTTGACAGACTGGTGGCGGCGCGCTGGAACAAAGTTAGACATAAACTCTGCTGTCGGTATGCTAGACGCTGCCAGTTGCAAATTCTGGCGACCAGCTCCTCCAGACTTGGTAGATTGGAAAACAGAAGCAGTTCTAGGTGACACAGTTATATACAATCTTGGCCCTATTCCACGCGGCTACATACACATATACCGCATCGACAAAAACAGCGGCGCCATCAGCTATACCCATGACGGTTTGACTCCTACAAACTACAGTGTGGCTGGAGAAAGTCAGATGTACTCTGAGAACATTGACGCCATAGACAAGAGCGCCATCGGTAAGCAGACAGTCGGACCATTCACATTTCCTGCGGGCAAGAAAGCAGGTGGTTTAACCGACAACAACGTTGTTACTTTGTTAGATAAATACGATCTTTATATACGTGATCAAGTCAGCCAACCAGGTTCGAATCAAGGGGGAAGACATGCGGGAGAACCCATGGACTTCACAAAGGTAGCTATTGGTCAGAATCACGACCTCGGTGGTGCCGGTCTAGGCGCCGCAAAGAAACCCAAGAGCACTGGTCTACCGCCCGCGATTACAAATCAGTCTGACTTTGCTGAAGCAGCTGGTTTCCCTGATACTGAATACAACAAATACACACAAGGTAAGGGCGTTGACTATATTCGTCCAACCTATAAGAAGAACGGGATGGCAGTGGATATTAGATTCCGCAGACAAGTAGAGACTGGAACCTTAGGCTCACTACTAGGTTTCAAAATAGGCTATGTCGGCCATAAGTACGGCAACACAGTAACCGCTCTTCCTGCGGTGCCGAGCGTCACTGGTAACAGTGGTAACGACAACGACGAGAGTGATAATGACGATGATGATAATTAAGAAGGTGCGAAAGCCCGCCATCGCCTAAATGATGCTAACTAAAGGACCAAAAGAGAGCCTGCACTTCTATGCAGGCTCTCTTAGCTTTAAAAGATAAAGGCTAAATTACTAGTGATCATTCAGCCGGGGCGCATCTACCGTTCAGGCAGAACTACTCAATGTCTCAATCAATTAATAATCCAAGACTTATGATTTAAAGTGAAAGGTTCGGAACCGAGATCGACATTAGGATCGATCAGCTCTCTAAAGGGATGTCCATTAAGAGAAGCCACAAGCTTTACTGTCATACGCGGTCTCTTGCCAGTTTTACGCTCCTCTAGATCTGCCAACCACCAGCAGAATTGATGAACCATATCTGGTTGCGTTTTCATCACTTTCATTTGTCTTTTAGTCAGCCATTTTTGCTGATTTACAATCGATACTTCTCCAGTTTCAGGATCAGTTCTGTAAATTTCCAATCGGGCATCTTTATGATGCAGCATCATACGCCATGAAAAATAATAGCCTTCCTCGGTCCAGTCAACATTGCCGGGATAAGCAAAATGCCTAAGAGGAATAAGAAGCTGGCCAATTACGTATAGATGAAAAAAAAGTAGCGATAAAAAAGCAGCCCCAGAGCGCAAGCTTAACTCTGTTTTCACGGCAGAAATGGTTGCTGATGGCAGAACAATTGATGGTTTTTTTAGCCATACCGCTAATTTGTTTGACACAGTACCTGGCCAATTGGCTGGTGGAAATAACGAAATAGTTGCCAGCATCAGCCAGGGGAAAACACCAATTTTAAATAGGACCGAATTAGTAATATGAAAACACATGGCCATGGCAACGCCAAAGGGAAAGGTGGGCCTGAAGATAAGTAGGAATGGCAAACTAAAATCGACCAAGATACCGCCAAAAGTTACAAGCCAAACAAACCATTCTTGACTAATAATTGGGCCAATCACGGGATATGCTGCCTTATGCAAAAGCCAAGTTCGTTGCGGCTCACCACTGAGCCAGTCAGGATTGAGCTTCCAGATGCCACCATACAAGTAGACAATGAACAATTGAATGCGCATGATCAGCAAATTCCATCTCGGTATCAGCCTCTCTTTTCTTCGCCAAAGTAAATTGTCCAAGCTATAGACAGAGTCTGCCTCAACAACCGTTAAAAGCAGACTGAGCAAACAGATCAAGTATGTATGATTGAGATACTGAGAGCGGTCAAGCAAAAACACATAAGTAATAGACAGACAAAAAAACAAGGCGCTGATACGATAAAACAAGCCGAGACCCACAAATAATGCGGCCACAGCCAGTAAAATAAAGAGGGCGAACAAAGCTGAATGATCTGGCAAAGCTTGAGCAGGAAAGAAGGGGAAGAGAAATTTCGGTTCGAGATATTTGCCTTGCAAGCGCCCAGTCAGCAAATACAAAAGAACATAGGCGAACATTAACAGTCCAAAGAGAATGCGAAATACAGCTAAGCTATCAGCACTCGTCTTGGCCAACAAAAACTTTGACCATCTTTCGAAGCGGTTGAGCATAATATCAATTACCGTGTAGGGCCAATTCTAGTTATCGGCAAATTTGCTATTAATGACTGTGTGGGTGACTTTGCCCTATTGGTTGAAGTAGTTATTAAGGGACAGCTGCCAAATTTATATTCCCCATTAAGGTGAAGCCCCCCTCATTTCCAAGTGCATGCTTGCCACCATGAGCTTCAAGCGGGCATTTTCAAATTCCAACGCCTTGAAGCTTTTGACTTCCGAGCCTTACCGGCCGCCCTACTTTTATCTCTACCGATAGATGGTTTGTGGAAGAAGAAGAAGCATCATTAAGCCAAATCGATAAATGAAATGCTACTAATATTTCTTTTCCACATTAGTCGCGCTTAATCCAAAAACAGCTACCAAAAGCCCAAAAGAGAGCCTGCACCGTACTGCAGGCTCTCTTTACCTTCCAGCAAAACCCTGAATTACACTTACTTAGAGGCATCAGCAGCAATTGACAGGATGGCCAGTTACTTATACGATGGAATTATTAGAGCCGCTTAAGCAATGCCTTTTATGGCATGGCGCTGGGGGATATTTTATGGTCAGTCGAAGAATTTTACTAATGCGATCAAAATCGGGCAATATGCTGGTGTTTAGTACCGCAGTTACCATTGCCATCGTCGCTGTCCTAGCTTTTTTCAGCCTTAGCTATGTGCGGCTTTTAGGCAGCAACAACGAGCAACGCAATGCCATTGAAGCAGCAGCTCTAGCAGCCGCTCGCGACTTGAGCATGATTGCAATTAACACAGATGACTACGGTTGGATTTCGCTTTCTGATGCAGCTCCCACCGGTGACAGCACCACAGCAGGAGATGCCTACAACATACCAGTGCGTGGTATCAATACTATCCTTGGCACACTGCGGCTTGATTTAATAATTGCTGACAAACTGGGCGATGCCAACCTCAAGACAATCATCAAAGCTGACATTACCAAAGCCAAAGCAGCGCAGGCACTTCTAGGAACAGAGCTGTCGAAATCACTAGTGACAGGTTACGGCGCCAAAGATATCAACGGCAATACAGTCAATGTTTATGCCGATGCAGAGGCCGCCTACAAGGCAAATCAAATTAGAATGACCGGCTCTTCTAACTATATAAACAACTCACTCAAACTCTCGCTTGGTGGCATCATCAACGGTGCCATGACTAACACACCACTGCCTAACCCAAGAGGCATGGCAGACGTGCCTGCTGCTAAACAGCAAAATGACTTCTACCTTTCCTATATAAATATTCCTACAGACGGAGAAAGCTTTGTATTTGCTGGTATTGGCGACTCCATGAAATTAGTTGACCCTAAACAATGGGCCTCAGTGGTACCTGGCCTTCCCTATCAGGTAGCAACTATAGTCAAAGCCGAAGCAGATCAACATGTAACCGACACCCAAAACCCAGCAGGCTATAACATCCACGCTGTCGCCTGCGCCCAGCCAGCTAACGTAGCAGACCCCAAACCAGCTCCTGGAGCACTGTCGTTCAGCTTCCCTGATGGCATTCCACCAGAGATAACTGGCCCCATGAGCATTCTAGCGAACGCACAACTGAACAGTGGAGACAACTGCTCCTATCAAACTTCAATTAACGGTGACTATCCAATTGGCGCACCAAAAACCCAAATGGGTGATTTAGATTGGCCCCACACCGCTCTACCTCAAAGCACTGGCAATGTCTTTAGAGTAGCCTTACTTGACTGGTGGAAACGTGCTGGCACCAAGCTAAATGTTTCGTCTGCAGCAAACATGTTCTTAGCAAGTGCCAACAACTTTGTGCCACCAGCAGCTGACGTTCTCTGGAAAACCCATTCCTCCCCCACCGGCACCACAGTCTACGAATTGGGTATGATCCCCGCTGGTAACATCCACATCTACCGGGTTGACCCAAGCACAGGCCAGGTCAGCTATCAAAACAAACCGCTCACCCCCTTCAATCTAGCCGTAGCTGGCGAAGATCAAATGTACTCAGAAAACATTGATGCCATGACCAGCGCCATTGCTAAAGACAAAGTCGTTGGTCCATTTGAATTCCCTGACACCGGCTACATTTTAGACACTGTGACACTGAAGAAAAAATTCGATGTCTACATTAGGGACCAGGTCTATCAGCCAGGATCAACAAAAGGCGGCAAACACGCCGGCGAGCCAATGGACTTTCCGCCTGCAGCAGTGACCCAATTGCCCGCCAGCCTCAGACCAAACCAAGATCTTGGCGGCCCCGGATTTGGCGCCTATAGCTACAAGCCACCACCCCCTCCCAACAAAAAGAACCCTGCTCTGCCCCCTGCAATCACCAATCAATCTGACTTTGCCGAAACTTCGGGCTTCACTACAGCTAAGTACTATCAATACAGCCAAGGGCCAGGAACAGGAAAAAATCCTAAAATGCGCCCAACATACCAGAAGAATGGCATGGCAGTTGATGTTCGCTTCCGCAGACAAGTCAACACCGGAACGCTAGCCAAGTCATTAGGATTCGACACCGGTTATGTCGGCGAAAAGCTAGATGCCGCGACAGTTTCGACCCCAGCCAAACCGCCAGTAGCACTCCCACCAGACCCTACAGACCCCGGAACCGGAACTGGCACTGACCCCGGAACCGGAACTGGTACAGACCCAGGAACCGGAACAGGTACAGACCCCGGAACCGGAACTGGTACAGACCCCGGAACCGGAACAGGTACTCTCTAATACAAAAAGAATAAGTACAAAACAAAAAGAGCATTGCCTATAGTGGCAGTGCTCTTTTTCTCATTTATCCAGATCTGGCTTAGTTAAGGCTTCGACTGTCTTGATTTTAAGCATGCGACAGCCCCCTAAATCGCCCACCCAGCCTGTAGCTTTGACTTTCTCGCCCATATAGGGAATGAGCAAATCTTTGCAGCCCTGGAAGCCTTTATATTTGGCAGCCACATAGAGATCTTTAGTACCATCTTCAAGAATGCCAATACTGACACCACCATGGGCACAAGCAAGAGCACAGGCCTTATGGCCGGGGCCACGCCCAGGCCCCATAGTTTGAGAAGCGTAGCACCAAGCATCCACAACTTCTCCCACCACCACAACCTCTCTAGTGGTTGGCTTAGTCTCAGTGGAGCGATAATGAGGTTGCTTAGACTGATAGAAATAATAAGCACCAGCACAAACCAACAGCAAAGAAAATAGAGCTATAGCAATTTTCTTGCTTGCAGATGGATTGGCGAGTTTATACGAGAGTTTAACCATAAATATCCTAATGAGCAGTTAATGACTTCCACTTCTCAATAACTTCCACTTCTCTTCGATCTGCTGATCTTTACCACTATTTAGCTCATGAGCTTTCTTGAAAGAAGCGCTGGCCGCTTTCAAATCTTTGCTATGTTTTTCGAGGTCAAGCCCCAAGCGGTAGTGACCGCGCGCAAATAGAGGGTCGAGCTTAAGGCCAGCCTGATACTGTTTAATGGCAAAATCAAATTGACTCTTGCGATCATAAACGTCACCTAGAGCGAAGTGCATGCGAGCTTTCACCCGAAGATCTTTAATACGCCCCTCAGCCTTTGCTATCACATTTGGTGGCACACCCTCTGGCATTGGACCAAGCAAATTCGTCACTCGCTGCTTGCTCATCTCCATTTCTTTACCATTGGCATTGGCCAATAGACATAGGGCTACTTCTAGAGCCTTTAAGCGATTGCCTTGATTGGCTAAAGTTGAAGCATAGAGCTTGTTGTTGGCGAAGTTAGCAGGGTCTTGATTGAAATTCTTGTCAAGTTCAGCTAAAGCTTGGTCGTAGCGTTTCAACGCTAATAAAATCTTGGCCTTCTCATAAATACTAAGAGTAGTTGGCTGGCTGACTTTGTCAAAACGAGCCATCTCCTGCAAGGCCTGCTCTGGCTTATTCATAGCAGCTAGAACATCAGCAATGGCTAAGCAGATTTGCGCGTCCTGGGGCCGAGCAGCACGGGCCCGCTGATACATGTTCAGTGCAGCTGGCAATTTATTTTGATTGTGCAGAACATAACCGGCCGTTAGAAGCATGCCATAGTCTTTCGGAAATAAATGGAGACCATCAGTTGCCACCTTTTCGGCAGTGGCATAATCACTACTTTTCAGAGCTAGTTGAGCCAGCCTCTTGTAAGCATCAGGCTTAACCGGTGGGAAGCTTAGAGCTTGACGAAATTCGTCTTGGGCTTGTCCATAAAAGCCTTGAGACTCATAAAGCTGTCCGGCTGCATAGTGGGCGGCATAAGTTTTTGGTTGATTTTTTAGCAATTGCTCAACTTGTTTGGCCGTAGGCACCTGACCAGCTGTCGACTGGAGTGCTTGAGCTTTAATTAGAGAGGAGCCAATCAACAAAACAGCGAAACAAACAATTGTTTGCATTCTTCGAGTCAGTCTATTCACAATTTAGCCCTAGCGATCAGTGTAAGAAATCTGGACAGCAGTGCGATCTTTACTTGTAAGCGGGGCCAACACATTAATTGAACAGCTAACGCCATTCTTGACAGCCGAAATGCTTGATACCCCTCTTGCTCCACCACTTGCGGCATTTTCGCGCATAACCCAACCGCCACTCTGCAAAGTACGCTTGTACCAATCAAGAACACTTGCTGCTGGATTAACAGTAGTAAAACGAAAAAAAGTCATACTTTTAGTGTTTAAATACTGACTCTGGTAGCCAGCTACAAATTTGGCATCAGGCGGCAGCGGCACTGGCACAGTGTTAGGCCATTGCTGCAAATTACGATGCACACTTTCTACAGGAGCCGGCCGCCTAGGTCTTTGAACAGGTTGACTCTGAACTTGTTGTGGTTGTTGTAATTGCTGTTGCTGAACCTGTTGTTGCTGGCACATTACTGGCGCTGCCAGTAACAAACTCAGACATACACTCTGTAGCAAAACAGAAGCAGAAGCAAAAGAAAATGACAAGACTGTTCTTTTCGCAGATGAATAGATAGCGGTCATCGATTAAGCCTTTGATCCTGTTGAGCCTGCTTGTACATACTTAACCCTTATATCTTATGCCTTATGCCTTATACCTTAACACGTAAAATGAGGCATGGGCCAGATAGCCCATGCCTCATAACAACTCACTCTAGCTTTACCGCTTCTAACCGACTAACCAGCTATACGACTTAGCAGGGGCCAGTAGAATCGCAGGTAGTGGTGGCTGGGCAAGCGCATCCGTTAGGGATAGTGATAGTGTCCCCACTTCCTGAATAGGTAATACCAAAGGCACCCGAACCAGTCGAGCCTTCGGGGCAGCAGGTTGTACTGATTGCTCCCATATTGAGCTGACCCAGTAGGTTGTTCCAACCACTAGCAGGAGTGAAGGAGAACCAATTCATCAAACAAATTTTACCAGGGTAGTCATATGGCTGTGGGTAGTTCCAGTCGCCAGCTACGTTGATTTGAGAGAAAGGCATCAGTTCAAACTGGCGAGTTTCAGTCGGCGAAGTTGGGCTCTTAGCGTCTGGCAATTGACCGATAAAGTCTTTGAGCCATGGCGCGTCTGAAATTGCCGCACTTTCTTCTTTCAAGACTAGGCCACCTTTGCCAGCGTTGGCCCCTTGGCTAAAGTATATATAGCCGCGGCCACCCATTGGCACTATGTTTTGAGTGAGAATGTAGTCGAGTGGGCGATTCTCAGAACCATAAACACCGGTATTGGCATAAGTTAGCCATTCAGGATCGATTTGATACATGCGTTGAGTCAAGTACTTCCACATCGGGCCGTTCAAACTAATGCCTTCTGCACTCTTACTGTCTAAGTGCACACCTTGATCAGTGGTTATGCGATAGTCGGGACTGCTCAGAGCAGGGCGACTGGGAGGCACGTGAGCAATACCAGACTGGTAGGTGCCAGGATGGAAGTCGTTACCTTCAGCACGGTCGCTGAGAAGCTTCAAATTGACTATATCAGCAACGTTGACACTAGCAGTGCCACTGCTGATGGGAGAAGGAGGCAAAATATTGTAAGCGGCTTCAATAACCGGCCTAGCCCACAAGTTACGGCTATCTGGCTTGCTGTAGATAGCCATGTCAGTATTAGCTTTAGATGAGGGATTATCAAGAACGATATTGTCGACACCAGCACCGCCGATGCCACCAATTGAATTGCAATTGGCTTGATTGACACCACCGAGACCAAGGGTATCTCCAGCAAGGGCTACGCCGACGCTCAAGCCACTGCAATCAGGTGTCTTACCATCTTTGATGTCTTGAGCAATTTTGTTGATATAGTCAGAACCATTGCTACAACCACCAGGCAAGGGCGAATCGTTCATACCAACCAAATAAGGCAGCGGCTTACCGCTAACGTCTACTGGATAAACTTGGGGATTGTTCATGACATAGACGAAGACATCTTGCTTGTTACCATTGGCTACACCAGTGGCAGGTGAACTGGCACCATTCTGAATGCGAACGAAACCGTGCGGTAAAGCTGCAGCAAACCCTTTCGGATCAATGGGCTCGACAATGGCACAAGCATTGAAGCCGCCATTGTAACCTTGAGCAGAGAGAGCCTGAGCCTTCAATGACAATGCATTGGGAACTGGCTTAGTCCAGCTAAAAGCATTGGCACCAACCGAGGCTTTGCTATTGCCGTCAAAATCACCCTGAGTAACTAAGTGTGGCTTAGCACCAGGCTTGAGCGGAACAAAGTAAGTATTAGCGAAACTGGCATCTGGTGACATGCCTTCAAGGTATCCCTTAAGGTAATTGTGATTACCACTGGGGTCTATGTCTGAACTGACAGGAGTAACCCATCCACTAACTTTATCGGTATAAATTTTAGAGGTTTTGGTGGCATGGTCAAAATCAGGCATAGCAGAAGAAGCTATATAGACGTTAGAAGCACCGGTTCTATCGAGATAAGAGAACGTTGGAGCGCCCAGTGGTGAAATATCTTGTGGGCCAAACTGCTTGGTCGGATTGAGCTTAGCGATAGAGCTGAAAAAGTCTTCTACTGAAGATGGCTTGGCCAACTGATCACTCAATTGTTTGCCTAGATTCTGGGCAGTCAGTGTGATTTGAGCAGCGTGAGCGCTGGCGCCTTGGTCTAAACCATCTTGGGCAATTTTATGAGCATTGAAGTTAACGATCATCGATTGCGCCATCAACCGATTGATGTTGCGCAAATTGACGACACCGTGGGCGCCTGAGGTGTGATCAGTGACACCATTAAACTGAACAGCATCTCCGCTGCTAGGAATCGGCACTGCCACTTTGACTAAGACAGAACGAGCCAGCGAGAGGTTTCCGGCATCAGTTGCTCGCTGCATTTGCTGCCCACCACCAAGCAAATTGATAAGGGCAATGGCCGCCACGATTATCACAGCTAGGGCCAAAATGAATGCAACCACTAATACCATGGAGGCTGCGCGCTTCCTTCTTATATGCACGTACATCGAAAAGAACCTCGCCAAATGGTAATGAATCTGAACTGAACCAACTAGTAACGATACACTTGTCAGCAGGCCGAGAAGGCACTGACGAGAATTTTATGAAAGCTCAAACCCAATTGAGATGAGGGTAACAACGAAGGTTTGGCCTGTTTATTATAGCAGTTTAATATTATCTGACAAGCGAAATTTATGTAATTCAGCCTCATCTATGGTAGGAACCCCACTGAACATGGGGGAAAGCTTCAAAGGTGCAATATATCCCGTTGAAAGCTGCCCAGATAGGGGCATAATCTATCATGTGCAGCAAATGCTGCAACAGTGACCGTTTAATAGAATATTGCCTGGCAGCGGATACCTTGATGAAACACTCATGCAACGAGCTTCGTGACATAAGACATGTACTTTCATATAAGCGCACTCATAGAGGGAGCGCAATTACAGAGTTCGCTCCGGCCCTCTTCATCTTTATCATGGTGTTTTTCTTTCCCTTTCTCAACCTAATCGGAATGGCAATTTCTTATGCCGATTGCCTCTATCTCGACACTCTGCTGCTGCGCCAAGCGGCCATAGAAAATGTGCTGACGCTAGACAACACCACCACGCCGCCAGCCCTGAAGCCAGACCTGACCTGCAGCACCTCCCCAACAGGCTCGCTCAATAACATTATCAATCAGTGGCTACAACTTGGCCTTGGTCGGTTCGCTAGCACCGCCAAGATGCCGCTACAGACCTGCTACATCGACCTGACAGAAGGCACAAACAAAGTTAGGTTTATCCACCTCGACTTACAAGCCGAATGCCGCCCCTTTCTCCAAATTCCTTTTCCGCTTCCAATACCCGGCTTGAACAAACCTGTAACTTTTAGATATAGCGGAAGAGCCGTCATTGAGAACATCCCCAGCTAGAATAGTCAGGTGGCAAATTGATGGATCGTTCTAATTTGAGCAATTTGTATAAAGGCAAACGCGGTAAGCGTGGCCAGAGTATTATCGAAGTACTAGTTGGTTCAATTGTTCTGGTACCAATTGTTCTCGCTATTATCGACCTAGCGGTTGTCTACATTGGCGGGGATATTTGCAACGATTTAGCCAAGCAGGCAGCGCGTGCTGCAGCCAATGCCTCTGACATCACAGAAGCCACCACAGCAGTAGCCGACGTGCAAACCAATTTCAACAAGTCGCCCACGTACAAAAATCTTGTGCTCAAGCTAGACAAGTACGACGGCACCCACGATGGCTTAGCCAATGTTAAATGCACCGTGACGATTGTCTTGCCAGTACCAATACCATTTTTGAGCTTAGGGCCAGAAATGACTATCAACACTCAAGCATCAGAAGCAATTGTTGGTATAGCCCCACCAAGACCAAGCTGATTACTTACGAGTAGGTATCAACAGAGCCGGTACATCTTTTACTTTGACGTCAAGAGCCTGCTCGGCGTATGCCTTTTCCGATTCAAGCACTTTTTTCAGTGCCGCCATCGATGTCTTTTTGGAATCATAGACAACAACCGCTGGGTATGGTCGATAAACAGAAACCATAGCTTTAACCACACCAGGCATAGCTTTCAATTTTTTCTCGATGCGAAGCAGGCAAGAGGCACAGCTGCTTCCGCCGATCAGCATATCCACGCGCCTAAGCTCGTTGGCGCGTGGATATGCTGATCGGCTAACTAACAGCGGCAACAATATGGCAACCAGTAAACTAGCAAGAAAGCGCATTAGAAATAACATTGGCATTCTCATAAATATAGATTACTGCAAAGAGGCTACATTTTTCGCCAGCGTTTTCAAGATGAACCAGTAAAACACTTGACCTTGATTGGCGGAAATAGTGCAAGGGCTGCTAAAATGAAAAAATATTTTTGTAGTCTACCGAGTGAGGAAGTATAGTGTCGCGCAAAGTTCCAAGCCGCAAAATCAATTCACTAGCCCTGGCTACCCTACTATCTATTGGTCTGAGCAGTGTTTCTCAAAATTCAGCTCAAGCAACAGTGACAGTCAATCAAATCGTCACTACTGTAGAGAAAGCCAAGATTTTGGCTAACGGCACGCGGGTTTCAGCAGCTATAAATGGCAGCGAAGTGTATGTCTCTACCTACCGCAATGCGCGCGCCAACGACAACGACTGCAAGATTGAAGCACTCTTAATCGCCAAAACAGCAATGGACCTTGCTCCTTCAGACATAGGCAGAGTGACAGTTTATTTTCACAGCGCTGCCAATATCAATAAGCGCAAAGTAGTGTCGGTGACAGCAGGAGACGTCAAAGCTTTTGGCTCTGGTCAAATGGGCAAAGAACAGTTACTAGCCTCACTGACAATCAAAGACGATGAAGTAAACGATCCAGCAAGCAGACTTTCTGCCTACCTTCAACAAAAAGAATCAGCTCGCAGCAACAAGCGTATCGACACTACCATGGTTGGTGACACACTAGAAGTGATCGCCGATGCCGATAACGACATGAGCGAACGTGATATGCGTTATGAAGCGCTCAAAATTGCCGAAAAAGCTATAGAAACTGCCGGTGCTTCTGCTAAAAAAATCAAAATCAGTTTTGCCGATCCAGCCATGAAAGGTAGTTTCAAACAAATAGACTTTGATGCTAACCAACTCAAAAGTTTAGATAACAGCTTGAATTCAGCTCTAACACCAGTGCAAATTGTCACCATAACTACTAAAGTTGATGTGCAAACTCTTGCCACTGCTGATGGTGCAGACAAAGACTTGCGCGATAAAGCTCTAGACAAATTAAAAAACCTAGACAGCAAAGGTGTTGGAGTAGGACCTTTCTTACGCGCGTTCTTTGATGTCGAACGCCTAATTTCAGTTGGTAGCGATGAACAAGCTCATACTTCAATCGTCAAGCTAATCTCTGCCCTCGACGAGCAAGAAGAGCGAGCCAAAAATGCCAAAGAAATCAAGCCAACCAAGCCTACAACAACTGCCAGCACCGAAGTGGTTAAGAAGGGTAGTTCTAAAAGTCGCTACAGCGGTGCTTCGGCCCTGCCTGAGAGTGAAATCTTGACCGACCCAGATCGGGCCTTAAAGCGCCAAGAAGATGAGCTAGGAGATCCACTCAACGCTAGAATACTTGGTGTCTATACAAACATCATCAACACCTTGAATAAGAACAACCGCGCAGCAGACGCTCAAAAATTCACACAGAAACTCAACGAGATTAGAAGCAAGGTTCACTAATTTCTGAATCAGAGAAACTTCACAGCTCTATCGAGCAATTGCTGGCAGGCTTGATCAGCAATTGCTTGCTGAGAACGTTTTACTTCAGATGAACCTTGCGCAATTTCATTGCCGCAAAGTCTGTCATAAGAAGTGGATATTTCGTCGGCAAAGTCGACAATTTTTTCGCGAAAAGCCAAGGCAATGTCACCTTCAGCTTGAGCTATAGCCATTCGCCTAGCCTCAGCCAGGTTTTTGCCCATCCCGTTATAACTCTTGCCCACAACCGCAGCAGCAGCCTGCCTAACAACAACTGGCGCCCGATCATAGACTTTGCGACAAATATAGACATGGCCATTCTCGTGCTCACGCACCAAGGCCGAAGAGTCTTGAGCTAACCAAATTGTAATAGGACAACTCAATCTAATTTGCACAGCTTTAATTTTTAGCCGCACCGTTGAGGCACCAACAGTATCATCAATATGCTCGTCTTGCGTTTGAAAATCGGCGAAACAATGATAAAACCAAATTGTAAAAGCATCATAGTTAGGGTCTTTAGTAACGTTTTCATCAAGAGAACGAAATTCTCTTGATTTACTGTCTTTGAAATAACTCGTATGCACGGCCAGGGGAGCCACACTGACACTAACTGGCTGACTGATATCAGTATTGCCACAGGCGCTTAAAAGAGCAAGCGGCAAAGCACTAAAACCGGCAGCTAATGCCACTTTCAAAAATATAGTGTCTACTGGTTTACTGAAACTGATGTTCATTCAATTACTCAAAGCTTGAGAGCTCTTAAGCTCTAATGTCACACGACGACTAAGGTCAGCGCTAATAGAAAGTTGCCGGATTGTCTTTTCTTGAAACGAGCCAGCGTCAGGTGGAGTAAATCTAAATGTATAAACACCTGACGGCAAAGTCAACAGGCAGCTCCCCTGCTCGCCAGTGAGTACATAGCCATGAGGCAGAGCTAGTGCACCTCGACTAGATAACGAATCTTCTAGAGCAAAATCTAAGTCAGAACCATAAGGCTGGTAGAAGACCTGACAACGAGGTATCACTTGATTATCTTCACCAATAACCTCAAATCTTATTTGCGACCAGCCGTGCCAAACGATATCTTCATTTACTGGCTCAGTGGTAATCTCAATCAATTTGGCATTGGCAAAATCTTTGTGCACCACCAGCCAGTATTGACCGGGAGCCAAAAATAAGCCATAGCAGCCTTCACCGTCAGTAATACCATAAGCTAAGGCAGATCGCCCTTCGGCTAAGAATTGAGTTGGAGATTGACCAGCGTGAGCTGCATAAATAGACACTTTAACGCTTGAACGTGCTTGACCAGAATCATCGCAAATACGACCTCTTAAAGCCGTTCCTAAGGCCAAGCGAACGGCCACATGAGTATCTCCACCAACGATGATATTGCGGGTCCAAGGAGCCAGAGCACTGTATTCCAAACCATCAATGGTCACTTGTGGTGAATCCTTCGGGTGAGCCTGCACAATCAATTTATAGCTTCCGCCCGGCACTGTAATAGCAAACTGACCATCGCAATCTGTGCGAGATATGTAATCGTGCTTCTGTCCATCAAGACTTTGCACGCGTACAAGACTCTGTGAAAGCAGTTGATCATCGAAGACAACTTGCCCTTTAAGGCGGTGACCTTGAGCCAGAACGAAGTGATGGTGGCAGCCAGCAGTGACATTCAAATTTTTCTCAACACAGCCAAACAATAAAGAATCGGATGGCTCAACAACAATATCGTATGCACCTGATTCTAGAAATAGTTGAAATTGCCCGCATTCATCACTTATGGTTTTAGCAGCAAAGCACAGTTCGCTCAAAAGCAAACTGTGCCTTGAGGCTGCGGGCCCAACAGTGACCAAAGCATTAGCCACAGGCTGGCCCAAGTGATCGACAATTTCGCCTTCAAACAAAAAGAGTTCGGGCCATTCAAGAGTTAAATCAACATCGTTTGCAATTGTTATAACATCACTATGGGTCGAAACAAGCTTGAACTTAGCTGGAGTGAGAATTTCTCGGCCATCTATCTCACGCTGAGAGCAACGCAAGGCAATATGATATTTGCCCCGAGGCACAACCAAGCTAAAGCTACCGTCCTCTGCCACGGGGCTGACAGCCTTATACGAAGATGGTTCAATACCTAAAACAACAACTTCAGTAGCAGTCAACATTTCTACTGTTAAATCAGAATTTTGATTAGATAAGCTATTAATTCGACCAGAAACAATCGAACCTGTTGCCAAAGAAATATTGAGATTAGTGTTAGTAGTTACTTTTATCTCTGAAAGAGAATGACCTAGAATGCGAGTGGCAGAGGCTGGTACCACCTCAAGGCGATAAACACCGGTCTTAACTGAGAAAGAGAAGTCGCCCTTAACGCCTGTCCTGAGCTCGCGTAGAGGCTCAGCTCCAACCAAACTATCACTCTCATGAGCGAACTGATCAAAGAGCAAGACCCTTACACCAGCCAAAGACAAGCCTTGATGCCTGATGTGCCCAGCCAGATTGAAAGTGTGGTCAGAATTCAAATTATCACCCCTGAACTGCTTCGATTTTACATAGTCTTAGAGAAAAAGACTGAAGTTTTTGCTTATTGCTCCTTGGCAAAGCAGGTAGCTTCACGCACCGTGGCAAACGAACCAGTAGCAATCAGATAGGGAGCATAAATAGCAGTGTTTGCCAATATTGCTTGACCTCGCGCCACAGCTTCAGCATAACTGTCGACAACATAACCTTGAGCGCCTAAGCCCTGAGCTATTTGCACCAAAGCTTCAGGCCCATGCATTTTTCTTTCACTTAATGGAGCAAAGGCAACAATCGAATCACCAGGGGCAAGCAGCGAATGCAGTAATTCATCGGCATTTTTATTTTCAAAACAAGTGAGAATAAAAACGAATTTTACGAAACCAAATTTTTCTAACAGAGCCGCTCGTAAAGCTTTGGCACCATGGGGATTATGAGCACCATCCAGAATCATTTTAGGCTCTTCAAATATTTCAAACCGCCCTGGCCAGCTAGCCTTTGACAGACCAGTCTTCAGTAATTGAATAGTAGCTTGCCGCTGATCATTGCTGGCGTTCAAAGGCTCTGTCAAGATGCCGCTCGCACCTAAGGCAACAAGGGCAGTAAGCATATTGACCCTTTGATATGAACCACTCAAACCAGAAACGAAGAGTGATTGAGAGCCCTCATCAATGAAAAACTCATTTTTCAGCAGTTCAACAAAATCACTAACTGATGACTTTTCATGCTCTAGACCAAAGTACTGAATCTCAAAATTATGAAACAATTGACCAAGATCATGGCTGACGTTTGGCTGAGAAAGCGCGTAAACTGGGCATTGCAACTTCTTGGCTCGGCTAGTGATTACGGCCAAGGCTGCGCCATCGCAGGTAGTGACAACCGGAACATTTGCTTTAATAATTCCAGATTTTTCAAAGGCAATTTTCTCTCTGGTATCACCAAGAAATTGCATATGATCGAGATCTACATTTGTCAGAACTGTAGCCCTTACATTAGTCAAAATATTTGTGGCATCAAAGCGGCCGCCCATACCAACTTCAAAAACGCTGTAACGAACTTGCTCTTGCCTAAAGTAAGCGACGGCCATAGCCGTAAGAAACTCAAACCAAGTGAGAGCGCCAAAATCTGGATGAGCAAGGGCAAACTGATCTGACAAGTCTTTGGTAATACTAGCTACCTTTGCAAATTGATCAGGAGCAATGGCTTGGCCATTGACGACAAAGCGCTCATTAAATGAGAGCAGATGGGGTCCGGTAAATTTGCCGCAGCGATTGCCCAAGGCCTCAAGCATCGAAGCAATCAGTGTAACTACTGAACCTTTACCATTAGTGCCACCAACATGAAAACACTCAAGCATTGACTGCGGCCGACCTTGCGCATTGAAGAATTCTTCGATACGCCCAAGGCTTGGTCGCTCTAAAGTCGGCACGAGCGACTTTATGTAGTCAAGACTTTGCTGGTAATTCAACTTCTATTTACGGTTCGAACTCGAAAGTGACTATCACCACTAAATTCTAGATGATTGCCTCGGCCAATGCTTTGCTTTACGATAAGCCGTTACTTTGACGCTCATGAGGGACTAATGCTTTTTACCAAAGATCATTGCGTATCAACAGAACGTATCTGGGAAGGCACAATCATCAATTTGCGTGTGGACACCCTCAATGTTGACAACACTGTAGCCACAAGAGAAGTGGTCGAACACAATGGCGGTGTGGTCATTGCTGGCTTGACTAGCGAAGACAAAGTAATACTGGTCAAGCAATATCGCTATTCAGTTGACCGAGAGCTAATTGAACTACCAGCAGGACGAATTGAAGCAGGGGAAGATCCATATCCAGCAGCCCAACGGGAGCTGACAGAAGAAACCGGTTATCAGGCAGAAAGCTGGCAAGAACTATCAAGAATGTACAGTGCGCCAGGATTTTGCAATGAAATTATCTATATCTACCTAGCGGAAAATCTCACTTACAAGGGAAAAAATCTTGACTTCGACGAAGAAACCGATGTCATCGAACTGACCTTAAGCGAAGCCTGGGCAATGGTGCACAATGGCCAAATACAAGACGCCAAAACGATTGCTGGCCTTGGCCTGTTGAGTCAGAGAGCGATTAAGTAAGCCGATTTGGTCACGGCTGAGCACGACTAGAGCAAGTATGAGATTTTTTGAAGTTTGAGATTTAAAGTTTGAAAAATATATTTACTCTGTAAAGCCCTGAAGAAACCTAGAGCTTCACCCTCGGCGGTGCTACAATTTGCACTGTATTTTGGTTAAGAGTGCATTAGGACGTAATAAATGGGTACCAAGAAAGCCACCAGTTCCTCACTTCCCATTGCCGCGATGTTTATCATCAGCATCATTTCGGCCCTTGTTGTAGCTGGTTCGTTTGAAGTGATTAAGATCTGGCCTCTACCGGTTAGCGTGGTTCCAATGTTCGGCTGGAAAGGCGGACTGGCTTGGGGCCTAGTGGTTGGTGCAGTGAGCGGCCTAGTAATCGGCTTCCTTACCGACGACACTCACTACGACGACCAACAATCTAGTACTTAAGAATCTACTGACGCCTAAAATATACAAGAATTAAGGAAAGGGGGCCTAGATTACTAGTCCCCTTTTTGCTGAAAGAAACTTTGCTGAAAAGAACCATTAATCGAGCAATATTTTGCTGTAATTTTCCTGGTCAAAGCCCACCAAAAGTACCCTACCCTTCTTCAGAATAGGCGCTCTTAGATTACCCGTAGGACCTAACATAGCTGCGAGTAGCTGGTCTTGGTGAGGTTTTTCTTGCTTTAAATTGAAATAGACCCGATTACTGCCTTTGGTGGCATAAATCTCGTCAACCGATTGCACCAACTTAAGGGCTTCTTCGGCCCGAAGAGCCTTCTTCTTGGCTTCAACCATCTCTAACGCCCCAAGATTATGCTGCTCAAGAAAATCTTGAGTCTTCTGACAGGTAGAACACCCAGAGCGATGATATCTCCACTCAATATTTTGCTTGATAGTTGTATTTGCCTTGGCCACTATATACTCCTAGTATCTCGCTGACTTGGTAGAAAATGACAGAGTGGAAGAGATTAGCATTGTGGGTATGAACCCAATGTGAATAATGCTGTGATCATATTGAATTCCAAGACAATTTTCCCAGGTCAGTAACGGACATGCAAAGCGAAAACTTTCGAATGCCCGCACAGGCTGCCAGCAACAACTTAGAACAAGCCAATTTGCTTGCTAGAGCAGGCCGCTTTGAAGAGGCCGTTCCTTTATTTGAAAGCTCGCTAATTGGACTTGAACGCCAAAATGGACCAGAAGCACCAGAGCTAGCCGAGTGTTTGCAAAATCTCGCCGATGCTTATCAGTCAGTGGGACGCTACGACGACTCACTTAGAACCAACTGGCGCCTAGTGAGGATCGGTGAAAAAATCCTTGGTAGAGTTCATCCTGACATGGTGAGCATGCTGCTCAAGATTGCCGAAACAAACGAGATGATGGGCAAAACAGAAGACGCCTTGCACATCGTCGAATCAGCAATTGCCACGGCCAAACAGTGCATGCAGGCTGACAATCCGCTGGCTGTTCGCCTAATAGAGCGACATACTTATCTAGTCAACCTAATGCGGAACCAAGGCGCCATGCGCTCGCAGTACGATGATCCGTCTATATATCAAAGTCAGGAGCAGAGCCAAGCTCAAAACCAGCCCAACAATCTTCCTACTAATGCCGCCAATATAGGCGCCGAACAAACAAGTGCGTCCGAAATTGGCCCTCCAGAGCCGCAAGTGCACAAACAGGTTCTTAAACAAGTACAGCAACAAATACAAAACCAGTTACAGCAGCAGGCTGCAGCGACCAACAGCCAGCTTCCCGCCGTCGACCAAAATATTGCACTAAACCCACAACTCAATTCCCAGTTTAACGCTCAGGCCAACGCCCAGTTCAACCAAATGGAAGTCTCACAAGGGTCATCAGGCGAAACAGCCATGCAAGCCTTCGCCAGAGAAATGCTCAGAGACATGCCAGTGGCCCCGGCAAGCAAAACTGGTTTTAGTCAATCAGCCAAATTTAACGAAACCAGTGGAGTGCACTTCCCGCAAATTGATGCGCAAGAGGCTTTAGCTCTCAATCCTTCCCTTGTACCCATGCCATCCCCCCCGCAGCGCAGCACTGGCATCGAAGCAAAAGCTAGCTATGGCAACGCTCTAGCTCGACCGGAGTCAAACCAATTTGAACAGTATGACAATCTCGAGGAAGAACCCTATACAGCCGAAGCAATAGCAAGCCTGACCAATCGCAGCAAGGTCAACACACGTTCAAACGCTAAAGGCCGGCGACCATCAGTTAGCGAGCAAAGCCGCATTCGCACCGGTCGTTTATTGAAAGACTTTGGCATTCCTCTGATAGCTGCTACAGTGCTCATAGGCCTAGTGCTCTACTTATTCTCAGGTAAAGTCGCGGTGAGGCCAGGAGCGACCTCATCTAAGAGCACAACCACCGTATATGAGTCACCTGACCAAAAAAAGCAGTTAAGACTTCTGGGAACAGAAGTCTTAATCGCCAACCAAAACACAGCCACTAGAATTCCATTTAAGCGCATAAAGAACAACTGGGGTGACTTATTCAGCGCCCTAGCTCAATCAGCTACCGAAAAACAAATATGGATGGCTGATAGTTCGTCTTCTATTAAGAGTGAGGATGGCATCACTTACTATTTGACTAGCGGTCCAGACAATCGCGTCATAGAAAAAATGCGTCAGCTAGCGAACTATGCTCAGCTATTTTGGCTCAGCAGCGGGGAATACCCAAGAACCATCCCCCCTGGTGCCGAATTCCAATTTTCGTATAGCAGCCCCTACAACGGCAAAGCCTTGAGCATTCCGATCATGTCTGACCGCACCACTGACAAAGATGGCACAACCATGAAGCTCAACCTAGAAGGCGGAGTGCATCTAGGCAATGAAGAAACCTCGCTGCCAGGCTATATTGGCTGCTATGGGGCACTCTACAATGAAAACAATATTCTCAAATGCACAAAATTTTTCGTGCGTGGCAGCAATAGAGAAGGCCGCTTCCTCACCACTGACAATGATCAAATTTTTGTTTTATCAGCTGGCAATCAGGTTTCTAATCCGGCTCCAACTGAAATAGAGAAGAAACCAAAGGTTGTAGCCAAAAATGGCAAAAAATCTAAGAAGGGCACGAAACCCAAAGAAAGCCTATCTATTCAAAAACCAACTGACAGCCAAACTGCACCAGCGCCGCAAGTAAAGGAGCTAAGCTCAATTGCCAATGCCAAGCCACCAGAGAAACCAACTACTGTCTATCTCGCTGCCGATGCAGTGTTACCCCTATTTCTAATGCACCATTTGCTACCAATCTTTCTGGCTGCGCTTGCTGTTCTTTCATTTGTCCGGGCCCGTATGGTTGGCTTTGATATTAAAGGCGAAGAAGTTGCCTCTGGTTCTAAGGCTGCCCTCATTGCTGGCATAATTTTCTCAGTGCTAACAGTACTGTGCCTAGTTATGCAATTCGCGGTTTTTGGCTGAAGTAGATTAGTTGGCTAGAGCAAAATCTCAGCAAAAAAATAAGCGGCCACACCAAAAGCAACAGAAGCATTTAGTGATTCTTTTTTGCCGCGCATATTAAGGTGACAAATATCGTCGCAGAGTGCTAGACCCTCAACTGATACACCTTGAACTTCATTTCCCACTAGCAAACAGAGCGGTAATTTCAAAGCACCACAAATCAAGGCCTGATAAAGCGAGCGCGAGTTTTGCTCTCTTTCTAGGGCAACAATGCTATAGCCAGCGGCCTTAAGAGGAAGCAGTATTTCAGGAAGGAACAAGTGGTAAGAATAGGGCAGCCAATCTTCGGCACCAAGGCTGACTTTAGCAATTTCCTTTCGTGGTGGCACTCCAGTGATACCACTAAGATAAACATGCGAAAATCCAGCTGCATCAGCAGTACGAAAAACAGCACCAACATTGTGAAGGCTTCGAACATCATCGAGCACCACTACCAATTTGGCAAGGTCCGGCTCAGGGGCTATGATTGATCGATTAAGTCCTAAGTCTAGGCCTCTCTTGCTAGCTAAGGCAGAGATTAGCTCAGCTGGGCGGGCAACACAATCACGATGGCAATCAGGACATTGCCCACAGCCGAAGCGATCGCTTTGCTGATATTGTTCGCCCACCACTTCAAAAGTTGAACGGCAGTCAGGATATGGGCAAATGGTTTTCAATTGCTCTCAGCTTTCAATTGCTCTCAGTTTTCAATTGCTCGAGGCCTTCAGCTTAGACTCGATACCACTGGCGAATTGTTCCATTTGCGAAGCAATCGAATCGCGTGAAGTCTTGCGCAATAGATGGGCGTAGTTACGAAGCAAATTGATCAAGTCTGGATGATTGTTTCCGAGAGACTTATTCTTGATATCAAGAGTCTTACGATAGTGCCCATCGGCCTCGTCATAGCGCTGCTCCGCATGGCAGACAAGAGCAAGATGATAGAGCGACTTACCCACTTCTAAATGTTCTGCTGGAAAACACTTGCGCCGCAGGGCCAAAGAACGCTCAAAATGACTCATGGCATCTTTATAGAAACCCCGTTTAAAATAAACGGCACCTAGGTTATTGAGCACTGTGGCAATGTCTTGGTGGTCATTGCCTTGGGCACTTTCTCTCAAGGCCAAGGCTCGCTTGTAAAGTGATTCTGCCTCAGCATGGTTGCCTTTAAGAAACTGCACCTGTGCCAGGCCTTCTAGTGACGCAACTAAGCGGCCATCACCCTTTGCAAACTTCTCGGCTTCTTCTAGGGCGCCTTGCCATTCTTTGATAGCAACTTCCCAATCTTTGGCATCGAGAGCCTTATTGGCGGCGTCTTTGTGATCGGTCCAGACTTGAGACATTTACGCTTACCTTAGATTTGACTGACTATGTGCTATGTACCCACTAAAGAGACTCTGTTTAAAGTTTAATATTATCAACCCAGCTTTCATAATTTTAAGACCAGGCAGGCCTTAAAGCTGAGCAATGAACCTTAACAAGCGTTACACTAGCTGTCCGATATTCAAGAGTCTAATTTCAAGAATCAAATTCTAGAGTCTATTTTCTAGAATCAAGCAATCCGCCCTTTGGAGGAATTTATGAAGGTTGTCGAAAAGGGTCCTAAGGGTACAAACAGCCCTAGTCCAAAGTCTACAGGCCACAAAGCCAATAATGCTGCTAAAACAGCGGATGAAAAGTCTCCCCAAAGCTCTACAGACCCGCACAAAACCCCAAAGGGCGTCAGGCAAGAAATCATCAAAAAATTTCCTGTGCGCTGCAACTTAGAAGACTACGAGACAACCTACAACACCTTTTCTTGGGAAGATGCTAAGCGCGAAATCTCTTACTTTGCCGGTGGCAAAGTCAACGCCGCTTACAATGCCGTGGACCGCCATCTCGTTAATGGCCGCAAGAACAAGGTCGCCCTCTACTCAGTCGATCCCAGCGGCGAGCTGAGCAAATTCACCTTCCTTGAAATTTACGAAGCAGCCAATCGTCTTGGCAATGCACTTAAATCTATCGGCGTCAAAAAAGGCGATCGCGTTTTTGTCTTCTTGCCCCGGGTGGCAGAGCTTTATATAGCAACCATTGCTATCGCTAAAATTGGTGCCATCGCTGGGCCTCTGTTCTCCGCTTTCGGTCCCGACGCCTTGCGCGACCGCTTGCAAGATTCAGAAGCCAAAGTAGTGATCACCAATCCATCTCTCAAAGACAAGATAGACGGTATCAAAAAAGAGCTACCAGATCTTGAGCACTTGATCATTGTCGATGCCAAAGAAAAAGATTTGAAGAACGGCGAACTTTGCTACAACACACTAGTTGCCAATCAATCTACTGAACTGAAGTGCGAGCCAATGGATCCAGAAGATCCGCTCTATTTGCTCTACACCTCAGGCACCACCGGCAAACCAAAAGGTGTGGTGCACGTTCACAACGACATTCTTGGTCAGCACATGACCACCAAGTGGGTGCTAGATCTTAAAGACGATGATATCTACTGGTGCACAGCCGATCCAGGCTGGGTGACTGGTACCGTGTACGGTATCTTTGGCCCTTGGTCAAATGGTGCTTCTTGTGTCAGCTACGAAGGCCGTTTCGATGCTGCCAGCTGGTATCAAGTAATCGATAAGCTCAAAGTCACTGTCTGGTACACAGCTCCAACAGCCCTGCGCATGCTGATGAAGGCTGGCGATGATGTTGTTTTCGAACATTCACTGGCGAGCCTGCGTCATATTCTCTCTGTAGGCGAGCCGCTCAACCCAGAAGTGGTGCGCTGGGGCATGAAAGTCTACGGTCTGCCAATCCACGACAATTGGTGGCAAACTGAAACTGGTATGCAATTAATTGCCAACCTACCCTGCAACCCAATTAAGCCAGGCTCTATGGGCAAGCCTCTGCCGGGCGTCTATGGTGCCATCGTTGACGACGACGGCGAAGAACTAGAAGCCGGTGAACTAGGGCGCCTAGTGGTCAGACCAGGCTGGCCTGCCATGCTCAGAACAGTCTGGCGCAACGAGCCCAAATTCCATGAATATTTCAAAATACCTGGCTGGTACTTCTCCGGCGACAATGCCTGGAAAGATGAAGATGGTTATTTCTGGTTCGTTGGCCGGGCTGATGACGTCATCAATACATCCGGCCATAGAGTTGGCCCCTTTGAAGTAGAGTCAGCTCTAGTTGAACACTATGCCGTGGCAGAAGCCGGCGTAATCGGCAAGCCAGACCATGAACGCGGTGAGATCATCAAAGCCTTCATCGTCATGTCGAATGACGTCAAGGTCACCGACGAGCTGCTCGATGAAATCAAAGAGCATTGCAAGAAAACCCTAGCGGCCCATGCCTATCCTCGCGAAATTGAAGTAAAAGAGACCTTGCCTAAGACCCGCTCCGGCAAGATCATGAGGCGCTTGCTCAAAGCCTGGGAACTAGGCTTGCCAACTGGAGATATGTCGTCCCTCGACGACGACTGATATAGCCCTAGTTAGCGATCGCATATATTAAAGATATTAGGGGCCTATAAAAAGGCCCCTAACTTTTATTTTGTTTAGGCTCTAAGCTCAAATTTTGCTTTAAACTGAAGCAATCACCTTATATTGAACTATTTTCGGTAAGAGAGCGTTTAGGTATCTATGAGCGCAGAACTATCACCTATGACTGATTCCACCATGGAGAGATTGCCACCGCAGTCTCTTGATGCTGAGCAGGCTGTTCTGGGCGCCTTACTCGTCAGCGGTGATGGCGTTTCGCGTGTAGTAGATGTGCTTGAGCCTGAGTATTTTTACCGAAAAGCCCACCAAGTCATTTATGCCGCAGTTCTAGACCTTTACGAAAAGAACGAGCCCATCGATATCGTCACTATCTCAGCCTTCCTCCAAGACCAGGGCAAGCTTGAGCTGGTGGGTGGCCGCTTGTACATAACCGACCTTTCTAGATCTGTGGCTACCACGGCCAACCTTGAGTACTACGCTAAGTTAGTGCAAGAGAAAGCACTACTGCGCAGCTTGATTAAGGCGGGTACCGAAATTGTCGGTAGCTGTTATGAAGAAACCGACGCTGACACGGCTTTAGACAAAGCTGAGCACATGATCTTCAACCTCGCCCAGCGCCGCAACATGCAGCAAATGGTGCACATCAAACACATCGTTGAAGCTTCATTTCAGAAAATCGAAGAACGCTACGAAAACAAAGATACGCTTTCTGGCACCCCTTCTGGCTTCTACGATCTTGACGCCATGACCTCGGGCTTCCAACCGTCAGATTTAGTGATCATTGCCGCTCGTCCTTCAATGGGTAAAACGGCTTTTGTGCTCAATATCGCCCAGGCCTGCGCTGTTGAACATGGCGTACCTTGTGCTATTTTCTCACTAGAAATGTCCAAAGAATCACTTGTACAGAGAATGCTCTGTGCTGAAGCAAAAATTGACTCTAACCGTCTGCGCACTGGCCACCTTCACACCAACGACTGGCAGGCCTTAGCAATGGCCATGGGCCGCCTGGGCGAAGCACCAATCTTTATTGATGACTCAGCCATGGTTAACGTTCTTGAAATTCGCGCCAAGTGCCGCCGACTTAAAGCTGAGAATAAAGCTCTCGGCATGATCATCATCGACTACATTCAGTTATTGCAAGGCCGCAAAGCTACAGATAACCGCGTACAAGAAGTATCTGAAATTTCACGTTCGCTGAAAACTTTAGCCCGCGAATTATCGGTGCCTGTAATTGCGCTCTCGCAGCTCTCTCGAGCAGTAGAAGCTCGCCAAAACAAAAGACCAATGCTTTCAGACTTGAGAGAATCTGGCTCAATCGAGCAAGACGCCGACTTAGTCATGTTCATTTATCGCGACGAATACTACAACCCTGAAACTGAACAACGGGGCGAAGCCGAAATCATTATTGCCAAACAGAGAAACGGCCCCACCGGTACAGTCGATTTGCTTTATCAAGGCTCAATCACACGCTTCCTCAACAAAGTGCACACTGACGGCGCCCCCAATCCTAATCGTGATTAGTGTTTAGTTTAGGAAGATAAAGCTATGTGGGTGAGAGGCAAAAGACCACCAATTATGATTCCGCCGCTAGTAATGCTCATAGTTATTATTGGTATTGCTGTTCTCATAACAATGGTCGTAACCAGCAATCAAACAGCTCACGAAGAGACTTTAAGAGAGAAAGAAGCTGAGCTTATTCAGAAGCTGAAAAATAAATAGCCGAAAAACAGTTTAGCTACTAAACCTTCTACTTTTCGAAAAAAAATGGTTTCCATGGAAACCATTTTTTTTCGAGAGAACAGACAAGGTTAGCTCTAAGTGCTTGTTTGTTGACCCGACTATTTGTTTATCTATTCTAGTGGCGCACAGATTATTTCATCTGAGCTGTGGCCGATTACAGGCTGACACTCGAATTCACCAGTCTCAATATTGAGTACACCAAAGGCTGTTGTGGTAGCACTTGATACAATCAGTTTTTTTCCGTCAGGTAGTAGAAAAATATTGCCTGGAAAATCAATATCAAGGGGCAGCTTAATTTGCTTAACTGAAGCTTTGGTGGCGGTGTCAAAAACAGCAATCATATTGTCTTTGGCGATGGCATTATAGAGAGTACCGCCATCAGCCGAAATTGCCAGTCCAGTTGGACCATTCCCAGTTTTGATATTGGCGAGAATGCCCCGTTTAGCAATATCAATTACGGCAATATGATTGAGCTCACCACGACAAGATACGTAGGCCGTTTTACCGTCCGGTGAAATCACTACAGCCGTTGGATTGGCACCAACAACAATGCTGCCCAATACTCTTTGATTTAAAGTAGAAACAAAAGTTACCTGTCCAGTGATAGTGTTCAAAACCAGAATAGTATTGCCGTTGGGCGTGATAGCCATACGACCTGGTCCGGGCGGCACTTTTGTGCGCAGTAAGACTTTGCTAGTATCAACTTCAACCACAGCAATGTCAGCGGTTCCACTTTCTGATACGTACAACAATTTTCCGCTGCCCATGGCCACGATAGATTTTGGTGCAGACTTAGGCAACAAATTTATTTGGCCAACAAACTGTTTAGCAATAGTGTCAAGAATCAATATACGATTTTTACTTATGTCGGCAATATAGAGCCTACCCGCAACATAAGCCATGCCGGCCGGTGTTCCTTCAGTGGGGAAATCGCTGATTTTTTTCCAGTTCGACTGATCGACAAGAGTAATATTGCCCGAATTGCGCGATGTCAGAAAAAGACCGAGGTGTGCCTTTGCCTGGCCATTGCTTGGCTTAATTGCTCCGGCAGTACCGATTGCCCCGGTATTAGCAGAACTAACGACAGCTGGCTTGGCTGGTTCAGCCAATACAACTGCAGTTTGACCAACCACCGATTTATATATAGGTGGCAAAACAAAACCTTCAGGCACAATCAAATCTTCTGTAAGATGACCAGCCAAGACGATCTTGCGTCCTTTTTCACTGAGAGCGGTCAGCGGTAGAAAAGTTCTGCTCTTGCCGCTGACGAGCACTCGAATAAATGTCACACCATTATCAAAGAAAAGCACCTGCGGCTTAACTTTAACCGGCTGCTGTAGTGGATAAACTTCAAGCAGCTTCACCCGGGGCTTTTTCAGTACTTGCGCTGGCATTACTGGCAAGTACAAATCTCCCTCTTTTGTCTCTAAGGCACCATCAAGACGCATGCGACAATCAGGGAAGATACTCTTTAGAGCAGTAACAAGTTCAGGACTTTGTCGCGTAGCCTGAGCAGGTAGCGCAAGAGCGAAACAAACAAGTAAAAGAATGATTGAAGCTAGAGCGAGCTTCAAGACAAACAACGATTTTACGAAGCAAAAACTAGGTTCAAAAAAACCTGCTGTACGGCCACTGCTAGGGTAGAAAGCTTGCAAGCCTTTAGTCTTTGTGCCTAAATACGTCGACAATTTTATCTAAGATTCCTTTATCTTCAGCCTCAGCAGGCTCAGAATCCTTCTCTTGCGACTTTTTCTTCTTACTACTATTGCTGGTGCTAGTGCTCGAATCTTTTTTGTGCTCCTCTTTATGCTCAGAGTGAGAAGAAGCATCTTTTGCGCTAGCAGTCTCTGTTTTATCAGGAACAGGAGCACTTACTTTCAATTTCTCGTGGCGAATTTCAGCCAATTGCTCAAGCAATTTACGTTCTTCGCCACTTAATTTAGTCGGTGTTTCAACCACCACATGCACCACATGATCGCCGCGCCGTGAAGGATTATTTAAGTGTGGCACACCTAAATCACGCATCACCAACTGGCTTGAAGATTGGGTACCAGCAGGCACTTTGAGAACCTTGGCACCTTCCACTGTGGGCACTAAAATTTCAGCACCTAGAGCAGCCATTGAGAAACTAATCGGTTGCTTAACATGGATGGTAAAGCCATCACGAACAAATTCAGGATGGTCTTTGACATTCAAGACAACAAATAGGTCACCGTAAACACCACCACGAGGACCCTTATCACCGGCCCCTTGGAGCTTGAGGCGATCGCCGTCTTTAACACCGGCTGGCACCTTAACATCGAACTCACGTGACTTTCTGGTTTGACCTGCACCCTTACAATCTTTGCAAGGTTTCTCAATTTTCTTACCAGAACCAGAGCAATCAGGACAAGCAATAATTTGATAGCTCTGCATAAACAGCATATTGACCAGCTGTTTCACTTGACCTTGACCCTGGCATGTATTGCAGGTAGACAGATTACTGCCAGGAGTGGCACCACTGCCTTCGCAGGTCGTGCAGTCTTCTAGACGCTTGACCGTTATCTTCTTTTCTAGACCGAAAACAGAATCAAGAAATTCCAAATCGAGGTCATAGCGCAAGTGAGCACCCTGACGCGGTCCAGAACGTCCGCCACCACCGCTAGAGAAACCGCCACGCATGCCGCCGCCAAAAAGAGCATCGATTATGTCTTCCATGCCAAAGCCCTGGAACGAACTGAAATCGACGTTATCAAAGTCGCGTGTGGACCCCTTCACGCCTTCATGGCCATAACGGTCATAAGACGCTTTTTTCTGCTCGTCAGAGAGTACTTCATAGGCTTCAGCCAGTTCTTTGAAAGCCGCTTCGTCGCCGCTCTCTTTGTTATCTGGGTGAAGCTGTCTGGCGCGATTGCGAAAAGACTTCTTTATCTCGTCCGATGAAGCCCCGCGGGCTAGACCTAGAACTTCGTAATAATCACGTTTTGCCATAGTTTCCAAGCGAGCACCTTTGGTTAAATCCGAACTTTTCTGTCACCGTTTTCACAGCTCTTCTTATTAAAGGTCAAAAAAGAAGCTCTGTCGCAAAATTTTTCTTTGCCTTAATCCAATCCTTCACTATTTTTATCGAGCACTAAATCGGCGTCGAGAGCTAAATCAGGCTCAAGCGATAAGTCTTTATCGATCAGCGAGCTTAACACTTGTTGGCTCGGACGGCCAACCTCACCCAGTTCTATGGGACGCTCGTCACCATAACTAGGCTTCTTTTTACCGCTATTCGGCACTGTCGACTGACGCTCTTCCTTGCGCGGCTGAGACTGGCGATTGCCAGAGTGAATCACGCGACCCAAATCAAGCAGCGACACATCAAGACCAGCTACCAACTGCTTAAGTTCCGAAGCATTGTCTTGAGCAAGAGCGTCCTTAACCAGTTCTACAGCCTTCATAACTTTGTCTACATGCACTTTATCAACCCGGTCACCGTATTTTGTTACGGTGCGCTCAGCTTCAGCGCACATAGATTCTGCATGGACACGAGTCGAAATGCGTTCACGCACCAGCTTATCTTGGTCAGCAAATTCTTCAGCTTCTCGCTGTAGATGCTCAACTTCACCGGGGCTCAGACCAGTAGTACGTTGAATCGTGACAGAATGTTTAATACCAGAGCCATGGTCACGCGCCGAGCAGTGCACAATACCATCAGCATCAATATCAAAGGTTACTTCAATTTTCGGCACACCGCGAGGAGCACCGGGGATGCCGGTGAGGTGAAACTTGGCCAATGACTTGTTGTCTGAGGCCAACTCACGCTCACCCTGCAAGGCATGTACTTCAACAGAAGTTTGGGCATCTTCAGTGGTTGTAAAAGTCATGGTGCGGCTAGTAGGAATAGTGGTATTGCGCTCGATGATGCGGGTGAACAAACCACCGGCTGTCTCAATTCCCAGGGACAGTGGAATGACATCAAGCAATAGTACATCTTGCAAATCACCAGCCAAAATTGAAGCTTGAATGGCAGCACCAAGAGCTACAGCTTCATCAGGATTGACCGACTTAGAAGGTTCTTTCTGAAAGAAGCGACGAATCATGTCTTGCACAGCTGGTATGCGAGTCGATCCACCGACCAAAATTATGTGTTCAATATCTTGAGGGCTCAAACCTGAGTCTTCGAGCGCTTGCTGCAATGGACCGATAGTTGCCTCAACTAGGCCAGCAGTAATTTCGTTAAACTTAGCTCTAGTAATTGTTGTTTCTAAATGCTTAGGCCCACTTTGATCGGCAGTCAAAAACGGTAAATGCACTTCTGAAACAAGTGCCGAAGATAGCTCTATTTTAGTTTTCTCAGCAGTTTCTTTTAGCCTTTGCACAGCCATTAAATCGCCAGCAATGTCAAGCCCAGTCTGCTTCTTAAACTCTTCCACCAAATAATCGATGATCGCTTGGTCGAAGTCATCACCACCAAGGCGGTTATTACCACTGGTTGCCTGCACTTCAAAGACGCCTTCAGTAATCTCCAGAATACTGACATCAAAAGTGCCGCCACCAAGATCAAAGACCAAGACAACAGCATGCTCGTTGAGCTTGTTAAGACCGTAGGCCAGAGCACTGGCAGTCGGTTCATTGATAATGCGCATGACTTCAAGACCGGCAATTTGGCCAGCATCTCGCGTAGCTTGCCTTTGAGCATCATTGAAATAGGCAGGAACAGTAATTACTGCTCTTGTCACTTTCTCACCCAAATAGGCTTCGGCATCTGCCTTGATCTTCTGTAGCACCATCGCTGATATCTGCTCTGGGCTGTGAGAAACACCGTCTACTTGCACGCGATAGTTGGTGCCCATCTCGCGCTTAATAGACTGCACTGTGCGAGTAGGATTGGTCACGGCCTGCCGTTTTGCCAATTGGCCCACAAGCCGATCACCGGCCTTAGTAAATGCCACTACAGACGGTGTGGTGCGAGCGCCCTCTGAATTTTCAATGATGACTGGTTTTCCGACTTCCATAACAGCCACACACGAATATGTGGTGCCTAGGTCAATACCAATAATTTTGTCATCACTCATCAGAGTCTAGAATCCAAATTCATACACAAGAGCAATTACTCTTCAACATCAGTAAGGTCATAGACCTTACTTTCTTTACTAGCATTAGCGGCCTCATCCTCAACTTGACCAGAAGAAGAAGAAGAAGAAGAAGAAGAAGGAGCAGAATCGTTAGCTGAAAGCGAAGCTTCGTATGCAGCCTTGATTTCTTCAAAGGGAATGTCTTGAGTACTTCTCTCATTGCCAATTGATTCAAGGCTCTCAGAGGTCTCAGTACAAGAAGAAGGAACCATAGTTTCTTCTTCCGCCACTGCGGTAACAACAGGAGTGATATCGATAACTTCTGAAGTTTCAGAGGCAGGGGCTGCACTTGCTTTTTCCGCTTGGGCCCGCTCGTATGCCTCAGCCGCTTCACCAGAAAGTGCCACTGCCACGTTAACGAGAGCTGGTCTTAAGACTTTATCGCGGAACATATAGCCATTGCGCAACTGATGGGCCACAGCGCCATCTGGCACTTCATTAGTAGGCACTTCTTGTACGGGCTCGTGATACATCGGATCAAATGGCTCGCCAATGGGTTGCATTTGCTTAATACCAACTTGCTCTAAGCAGCGTCCAAAGCGGTTACAAACCATTTTCAAGCTGTCGAGCATAACTTTAGGCTCAGTCTTCTCGGTCAATTTCGACTGGGCCATATCTAAGTCATCAAGAGCTGGCAAAATCGCCTCAAGGGCCTTTTGCATTCCTATGGCTTGGAATTCTTCGCGCTCGCGGTCAATGCGTTTGCGATAGTTTTCGAAGTCGGCAGCCAAGCGCTTGTATGAATTTTCCCATTCGCTAGCTTTACCTTCAGAGTCTCTCAAGGCATTTTCAAGATTGTTTATTGCCAGTTGATGGCCTTTATCATTTTGGCCAGCCGGGGCTTTGCCCAAATCAAGGCCAAAAGTTTCAGGGTCAGGAGTGTCACCACCTGCATACATAGCCCGATAAAAAGCCTTCGCCTTAGACTGGCGATCTTCTTTTTCTTTTGATGACTCCTCTGTTGGAGGGGTCAGGGCGTCGTTATCGTCAATAGCCATCCCAGAAAAGGTCTCCCAACTATCTTGACATGTGCCAAGCGGTATAAATCACTAACTCTAATTTTAAACTGAGCCTTATAATTCTAATGCCTTTGGCGGGCAATAATGTCAATTCCTCACCGATCTTAAAAACCGCAAACTTAAAAACACAAAACTAAAAACATCCCAATACTTCCCAGAACATCCCCAAAACATATATGTATATCGAAGAAACCGCCCGCTTGGCACTCTATGCCCCTGGAGAATTCGGCAAAGGCAGCTCAAAAACCGCTGAAGGGGTGCTCCGTTACGCCAAGAATCCTATAACTTGTGTAATTGATCAAAGCCAAGTTGGCAACTCAATTAAGTCTGTTACAGGAATAGATGCAAAGGCCCCTATTGTCGGCACTATAGAAGAAGCTCTGGCACTCGGAGCCGACGCTCTGCTGCTAGGCACAGCCTGGAATGGCGGCGCCATGCCCGACCATTGGCGCGCCGACATAGTCAAGGCATTGGCAGGAGGCTTAGATGTCGTAAATGGTCTCCATGACTTCCTTGAAGACGATGCCAACATAGTTGCGGCGGCAAAGAAACACGGCAAACGACTATTCGACGTGCGCAAACCACCTGAAAACCTGCCAGTGGCAGCAGGTAGAGTGCTCGATGGCGGCAAGTACAAAGGCAAAGACAGCCTTGTGGTGCTTACTATTGGCAGTGACTGCTCAGTGGGCAAGATGACAGCTGCTCTTGAGATTCAACGCTCAGCAACCAAACAGGGCAGGCAAGCAGCATTCGTTGCCACTGGACAGACCGGAATTATGATCTGCGGTCAGGGCATTGCCATAGATCGAGTAATCGGCGACTTTATGGCCGGCGCCACTGAAATGATGGTTCTAGAAGCAGCCCAAGAAGCGCCACTAGTACTAGTTGAAGGTCAAGGCTCATTAGCCCATCCTGGTTTTTCTGGAGTAACCATGGCTCTTGTACATGGCGCCTGCCCCCAGGCCATGATTCTCTGCCATCGACCCAGCCGCACGCACATTAAGGGAACGAACTTCGCTATTTCGGATTTGAACACGTTGATCAAAACCTATGAATCGATAGCAGCCTATCTCAGACCAAGCAAAGTAATCGCTGTGGCTCTCAACACAAGTGATTTAAGCGAAACTGAAGCGCAAGCGGCCATTGCTGAAATAGGTGCTCAAACGAAACTGCCCACCACCGACCCGGTGAGATTCTCTGCCGATGTACTCTTTCAAGCAATCGAAGATTTCTCTCTCACCCCAGCCAAGATCTAATAAGGAAAGCCTGTGAAATCAGCTACTAACACAAAATCGAAGTCAATTTCTCTCAGCTTTGAAGCACTAGATTTAACTCTAGCCTATCCTTTTGGCATTTCTTATGGCACCTCTGCTGTCTCCCACAATGTCTTAGTAAAACTTTCGTACGAAGGCTATGTCGGCCTCGGTGAAGCTTCTCCGGCTAGCTATCACAGCGAAACACCAGCCACAGTGCTCGCTGTGCTAGATCAAATTGCCTCTAAGCAAGAAGAGATTTTAGGCTGCGACCCGTTTGCTGCAGTAGAAGTTTCAAGGCGCATGGATCTTATGATCGCCGGCAATTTTTCTGCCAAGGCCGCCATCGAAATGGCGCTGCATGATTTGGCAGGAAAAATTTGTGGTCAGCCCACCTATAAAATGCTCGGTCTCTCCGGCCATGCCTATCCTATGACCGACTTTACTATCGGCATTGATTCGCCTGAAATGATCGAACGCAAAACCAAAGAGGCCGTTGAAGCAGGCTATAAAATGCTCAAAGTAAAAGTAGGCACAAACTACGATCATCAAATCATAAAGAGTGTTCGCAAAATGGCGCCACATATACCTTTGCGCGTTGACGCCAATGGTGGTTGGACGGTCAAGCAAGCAATTGAAATGTCAAAATTTCTAGCCGAAAATGGCGTCGAATTCATCGAACAACCATTACCGAAAAATGCCTTGGCTGAAGATTTTCGTCTAGTGAGACAAAACGCAGCTATTCCAATATTCGCCGACGAAAGTGTCTGCCGCGCGAGCGATGTAGCAAGACTCGCCGGTGCTGTAGATGGAGTTGTTGTTAAACTAGCTAAGTGTGGTGGTTTACTGGAAGCAATTAGAGTGATTGCAACAGCTCGTGCCCACTCGATGAAAGTTATGTTCGGCATGATGATTGAGTCATCAATTGGTGTCACTGCAGCGGCTCATCTCTCTAGCCTGTGTGATTATCTAGACTTAGATGGCGCCTTGCTTTTACGCAACGACCCCTATCAGGGTGCGGTCTACGACGATGGTTATCTACGCCTACCAGAAAGCCCAGGCCTAGGAGTTTCTGAACGCAAATAAGTTTTGCAAGTAAGAACTTAGCCCCACTTAGACAATCTATCTTTTATACGCTCAATGGTTGAAGGCGAATAGAGCTTGAATGCTTTAATTTTATTGCGCGGCACAAGGGCTGCCACAGTCTCTTCACTCAAGCTGTCACAAACAAACAGATTGGCATGCTTAACAATATATTTCAGTTCTTGTTGTTCATCGCGACCAATTGCCCTCACTGCCACTTCTTCTCCCCGCATAGCTGCCACCAAATTCGATGCCATGTGCAGCAAGGTAGGAGAAACAGAAACCAAAACTACTAGACTCTGAGCCGGTAAATTGGCAACGGCTTCAAGCTCTACTCTAGCTGGCTCAATATTGCATGCCACCAGCCGAGTTAAGTCAGTGACATGCTTTTGAAATGAAAACAAATGATAGAGGCTAGCCACCAGCAGTGACTCTTTCATTTGACCAAGATCGGCTAATAACTCAAGGGGAGTAATTGTCTCTACCGGAATTTTAAAATGGGGAGCAAGCTCACCGACAATTACTTTGTGAAAATCTTTGTTGGCATCAACCGCAAGAATGCGCTTCACCGATTTACGCGCCTTCAAAGTGGCGAGACAAGCTTGAACTTGCTCATTTGAATAGCCACGTTCTGAAGCTCTAGCGACAAACTCACTAAACATTTCATCTAAATTAAGAGTGGCGTCATCCGCTTCTGACTTGCGCCCTGTGGAGGCCACCCGCACACCGCTACCTTGCCGCACTTCTAACAAGCCGACCTCGGCCATATGGTTGTATGCCGCTGTGATAGTGCTGTAATGCACTCCTAACCGGTCAGCCAAAGCACGGATACTTGGCAGCTTTTCGTGGGCAGCAAGAGTACCAGAAGCAATTTGCAAGCCCAGCTGCTCAATTAGTTGATCTCTGATTGGAACGGCGCTCTCTTTGTTGATACTAATTTTCAAGTGCTTTCCAACTCTTTGGTTACTACTGGCCCAGGCCCAAACCAGTCAAGGGTCGAACTTGTTCAAAGAAGATTATAAGGGAGGGAGCAAGCACCAACACCATCAATGTTGGCATAATGCAAAACCAAAGAGGAAAGGCCATCAGTACAGGCAGCCTGGCCGCTTTCTCTTCAGCCTTCTGACCCAGTTTGTTACGCAAAAACTCGGCCTGATTGCGCAATACCTTAGAAACGCTGATGCCAAGCTGGGCACTTTGGTTTAGAGCAGCAGAAAGAGAGCGTAGTTCATCCACACCTGTACGGTTATATAGCTCTTGGTAAGCTTTCTCGCGATTCATGCCAAGCAAAACATCTCTACTCAAAGTCAACAGCTCATCGTTAATAGCCGATGACAGAGCAGTTCTTTCACTGGCTACTTTCTGAATAGTGGCATCTAGACCCAAGCCGGCATCAACACAAAGCACCATCAAATCAATCACTTGAGGCAGACTATCGGCCACTGACTGCTGCCGTTTCTTGGCTAAGAAAGCTAAAAGGCAGTCTGGCGAGAAAAACAGTACTACCAGTGCCAACAATGCAAAGCCCGGATGAACAAATAGGGGCAGAAACAAAGTGAGCAAGCAAGGATAAATCTTAGCGGCACAAAGACTGCCAAAATAAAGGTTATTGCGCAATCCGGCAAAAACCAAACGCTGCTGCAACCAAACAAGATAATTGCCAGGAGCAAGTCTCAGTAGATAGACGGCTGGCTCGGTCAAAATTGCAGGCAACAAAAAAGAATTTACCTGATTAGCATTAGCCTGTTTGCCGGTAGCTTTGGGCTGGATCAATACCAAGAGCAAGACCACGACTACAAGGACGGCAGCAGCAACAAGCTCTGGGTAAGTTGTAAGAAATTGAGCCAAGGCAGAAAGCATGCTAAATTTTCACCTCAGTCATCTTATTTATCAACACTATGCCAACAACCTCAAGCACTACTGCTAGTGCTAGCAACATACGCCCAAGATCGCTCGTAAATAAAGGCTCTAAATAACCAGGACTAAGAAACTCAAGAGCACTTCCCAACATCAGTGGCAATAGCCCGACGATAATTCCGGTCAATCGACTTTGACTTGTTAAGACACGCACCTGTCTTTTGAGCTTAAGCCTTTGCCGCAGAGTCAAATTGGTCTTCTCTAAAAGCTCAGCTAGACTGCCGCCCACCTCAGCTTGAATAGTGATAGCCCGTCTAATCAAGTCAAGCTCATCTGACTTGTACTTAGCTACTGTGGAGCTAAGAGCTTCACCAAAGGGCTGTCCTAGATTGATACGTTGCAAAATCTGGGAGAATTCCTCACCCAGAGGCTGAGCTGATTCTTTGCCAACCGAGCGCACAGCTTGTGCCACGCTATGCCCAGTGCGCAGAACTGAAACCATCAAATCAATGGCATCGGGCAGTTGTTCAATAAACTTAGTGCGCTTGCGCGTGGCCAGCACCGCAATATAAATCATCGGCAAAGAGCAACAAACAAGAGACAATGCCAGACAAATTAGCTCAGGCACAGCAAATATGTAAGCAGTCAAGCCCGGCACTAAAGCACAGGCGAATAGAACTAAAACAAAATCAGAAACAGACATTGCAATAGCAGACTGCTCAACCAAGCGCACAAGCCATCGTGGCGCCGACAAGCGAGCGAATCTAGGAATAACGACTTTGGGCTTAAGAATAGAGACAAATAGTGAACTTGCGCTTTTGGAACTTGTATTTTTAGAACCCCCAGCAGAGCCACTGGCGGGGTCTCCGTATGCGCCAGAGGCAGCGACTAGAACAGGTGACTCTAACTGCCTATTGGCAGAACTGCTAAGCGCTTGCTGCACACGTAGTGCAACTTGCTTTCTCCGTTTAGAGATTTTGATTAACCGAACAGCCAGCACGCCCGCTAATATAGAAAAAACCAAAACAGCAACCAAGTTAGCTAGATTCATGTTTACTATGTTCACGGGGCACCATCACTTATTGACGTGTCGACGTGACTAGAAGACCTTTCATTTTCAGCTTTCTGCGCTTCCTTAAATTGATAATCAAAGCGGCTCTCATCCTCGGGCTCGAACCAATAAGAAGGCAGCGGTAATCCGTGTTCAACAAAGCGTTCAGACTTAAGTGGTCTGATACCACAAGCATTGTGAAATCCAATAGAGTTGCCGTCTTGGCCAGCACCAATTTGACGAAACTCAAACAGGTCTTGCATGCCGACGACGCCTTCTTGCACTCCAGTAACCTCAGTGATGCTGACTACTCTTCTCGTACCATCAGATAGGCGTTTGACTTGAACAACCAAATCGAAAGCTGAACCAATTTGTTCACGGATGCTGCGCTGAGAGAGCTCAACACCCGACAATAAAACCAATGTTTCAATACGACTGAGAGCATCACGACCACTATTAGCGTGCACTGTGGTGAGCGATCCTTCGTGGCCGGTATTCATAGCCTGAAGCATATCTAGGGCCTCTGGACCCCGTACCTCTCCTACAACAATGCGATCTGGCCTCATACGCAAAGCATTCTTTACTAGCTCACGTTGACCGACGGCACCACTGCCCTCGGTATTAGCAGGTCGAGACTCTAGGCGAATAACATGCCGCTGTTGTAGGCGTAGTTCAGCAGTATCTTCAATCGTGACAATACGCTCATTGTCACCAATATAAGATGACAATACATTGAGCAAAGTTGTCTTACCGGCTGATGTGCCACCAGAAATTAAAATATTGAGCCTAGCCTTAACGGCTTGCTGCAGAAAATCAGCCATATTCTTAGTCAGGGCATTTCTGCCGATCAAGTCTTCAAAGGCAAATGGCACAGGACGGAAGCGCCGAATTGAAAGCACCGGCCCATCTAAAGAAAGCGGTGGAATAATAGCGTTAACGCGGGAACCATCAGGCAGACGAGCATCGACAATAGGTGACGACTCGTCTATACGCCGGCCAATTCGAGCGACGATACGATTGATAATATGCAGTAAGTGCCGATCGTCCTTAAAGCGAATAGCAGTTTCAACCAGCTTGCCATCGCGGTCAATCCACACACTCTGCGAACCATTGACCAAAATGTCGTTGACCATAGGATCAGACAAAAGAGGTTCAAGCGGCCCCAAGCCAAGAGTTTCGTAAAGCACTTCTTGAGCTAAGTTGTCGCGCTCCACAGTCGAAAGGGGCAATCTTTCTTCGGCAATCAGTAGGCGAATAGTACCCTCAATTGCTTCTTCTAAGGCTTCACTGCCGTCAAGCTGCGTGAGAACAGAGACATCAATTGTCTCGATTAATCGCTCATGAATTTTCGATTTAAGATCATGATAGAGATTAGATTCACGCTCGCCCTTAGCTTCAGCGTCAGAAATTTTGCTGATGCGACGACTGAGAGATAAGCCTACTTTTTTCTCTGCCACGACTTCGCTCGGCGCCCCAACCGGAACTGCTGTCATTCTTGACGGGTCAACAACAGGGCTACTGGCGAGCGCATCTTTCGCTGGCAGCAATGAAGATGGGTTCTGACTTTGGCTCGTTAGGAGTTTGCGCAACTTAGACATACTATTTCTCCTGCTCTGAAGAAATAAAATCTAGGCCAGCCCTTTGGCAGACCAAAAGTAAATCATCGATGGCCTTAGAAAAAGCAATGCGCGGATACTTTGCTAGGACCGGAACACCTTCAATAGAAGCGCTCTCGCAAGCTTCATAGGCATTAGGCAAACGCAATAAGGGAACGCCATTGAGATCGGCAGATAGCTGCTTTTCTATCTCCTTTAACTTGCCGCCAGAGCGGTTGAGCACAGCCACTAAGCGGTCATTAGTAATGCCTAAATCTTGAAAAACATCAAACCAACGGCGGGCAGCAGCAAGAGCTGTCACTGTGGGCTCAAGCACTAAGACAATGCAATCACAAAGATCAAGCATCGAAACCAAATCAAGATTAACCAGTCGTGGCAAATCAACCACACATGAACCCGGAAGGTCTTTGAATATGCCGAGCAGGCGACCGACATCGGCTAATGAGACTTGCAGAGCTTGATTGGCATCTATGGGCGGGCTAAATAGGCGAAACTGGTGACCCAATTTAGCTGGCTCTAAAACGATATTCTCGGCGCAAGCCGCAATCACTTCAGGATCAATTTGTAGTACTTCAGCCGAACGGCGTGTCAGGTCAAGCAACGAGTAACGCAAGGTGCAATTCAAAAGGCAGGCAGCATCAGGCTGTTGCAAATTAGCATCGAGCAAAGAGATCGTTTCTTTTGTCGAACTTAAGGCTAGGGCAGCTGCCAAATTAATGCTTATAGTTGTGGCACCGACACCACCCTTGGCACCAAGAACTCCAATAATCTTTGCGGTACTCTGTGAGGCTGTAGTTTGCAGCTTGCTCTTGCTCAAGATCATCTAATTCACCATAACGCGAGGTGAAAGAGATGGAGCCATAACCACAGAGTGTGGCCTCGTGCTGATGCCTATACCATCTGAAAGTAAAACTCTGGTGCTAAATGGCATCACCGGTGCCGGTAGCATCCCATTACTAGAAGTACCACTAGAAGTATTACTAGGAACGACAGCCCTGGCATTGGCAAAGCTAGCATTGCGCAAGGCCACCGAATCAGGTTCAAGCATGACTGTGAGAGCGATAGTTTGATCAAACACCACGGGAGTGGCAAGCAGTCTTAGGCGAGCAAAGCCCACTACTTCATTGCCCTGAGCACTAGCTAAACCGGAAGCTACAAAACTAGGGTCGCTAGCAAGAACTGGAAAAATATAAGAGCGCCCCACAGGCAATTTTTGCAGCTGAGTAAGCAACTGCTGTTGCACTGTCGCTGACGAAAACAAACTAGAACTAGTACTAGAACTAGTACTTAAATTGAAGGCTGAAAGATGACTGCCCCGCTCAACTAGAGCCGAAGGAATCTCATTATTGCTGATAGCAGGTGAAAAGTAGGCCAAATTGTTGAGAAGCTGATTGACGGAGGCATTGCTAGAAGCATCATTGTAGTAATTAAGTGAAGATGATGAACGGGTCAAATTAACCAAGGCACCACGTATAGTATTAGCTGGCAGAGCACCAACGCTAGGGGCCAAAATTAGTCTGTATGAAGCAGTTGAACGCGCGGCATTAGGATCTGCTAGAAGACGAAACTGCAAGTTACTTAGAGCGACTGGCAAAGTAGCAAAACCACTAAGGTCTTGTTCACGACCAGAAGTATTACCTCGAGGCACACCTGCCCCAATGCGCGAAGCAGGCTGAGCAATGACTTCTACTAACCTGTGCGGACTGGCCGAGCGCGACTCTGGAGGCACCGCATTACCTGGCAAACCTGCGCTTACACCGCTCGAAGGTCCACCGCTAAAAGCGTAAATCATTGGCAAGAAGAAAAGCTTGAGAGCATCGCTGCCATCACGCCGACCTCGTACTTGTAAAAAATAATCGCCGCTATCAGCAGTGTTAGGGTTGTTAACGATGGTGACGTCGCTAGCATCAAACCGTATGGCACTCTCTGCGGCCGCCGCGCCCTGCCTGGAAGAATCAGGACCATAGGGGGCGCTATTCCATGCGAAGTTATCGATCACTCCAGAAGCCTGATTAATAGTTTGGCGGATATTAGCTTCAGCTTGACTGCGATTGAAGATTTGCTCAGGCCTAGTCAAACTAGCCGAAAAAGCACCAAGAGCAGCAGCTTCAGCTCCATACCTCACAGCTGAAGAGGCATACGCCGTGCGCATAACATCAACCGAAAAGGCCATGAAGGCAACACCGAGAACAATAATAAAGGCGACAAGAGGTAGGACAGCACCTCTTGTCCTCCGCGTAAACTTATTACTATTGCTGTGTCGACTGAGGAATTTCATACAAATCTCTTTTGCTACCAGAGAAGACTTCTACAACCCATCTAGCAGTCTTGCCAATAGGAGATAGAGGGACTAAAGCCTCATCAATTGAAGTTGGAAGAGGCGCAGGCATGCCTAAAAGACCAGCTGTCAGTGGCGGTGGTGGCAACAAGGTGGCATTGGCGCCAACACTAGAATTAGATGCAAAATTAGCTGAAACTTGACTTTCAGAAGCTAGTTTCAAACGCGCTCTTGCTTCTAAAGCCTTAGAAGGAAGCAAGTCAGATTCGCCATAACCTGCAAGATGAGGTAGCTCTGACGATAAACGATTGCGCAACACCAACTTAATTTTGCCACTCTCTTCTGCAAGCGCCAGAAGTTCTGCTTGTTCTGAGCTTACAGCCAAAGTAATACGACTGCTTTCTTGACCTCGCAATGACGAGCTGTGTAAGGCCTCCCTTGGATAGCTGAATAACACAGGAACACTTTGACAAACAGTCTTGCTATATTTCTTTCCATCGAGAGTGCTGGTGACAATGACATCAACCTTGTCACCACTATTGATACTGTGATCAACTAAGGCATAGTCGTCCAACTTCAGGGTAATAGCCCTTTCGTGATTCTCGATTCGCTGAGCTATGCCATCTTTACCAGCAAAAAGGTTGGCGCTGACTATTGGCTCGCCCTTACCTATATAGGTATTAGCCACTCGACCTACGAGCAAATTTGTTTTGGTGAACATATCGTCGCTGTAGTATGAGTCAGGCACAATCACATAGTGCAAATCATGAAAAGTAATACGAGTACCAGGGAAAATATCTTGCCCAGCCCCCACAATCTGGACAGTCTTAGCCACTGGTGCATGCGGAGCGAAGGTACGAGCTGCTGCCACTAAAACAAGAATCACCACAAGTGCTATCAGTATTGGCACCAAGTTGAAAGCTCGCGGCGCAACATTCTTGGATGGAAGGCGTTCGCGTCCAAGTAATGAAGAAACCGAAGATATTTCTGAGCTAGTTGCTGGGCTTGACGTACGCATAGACACCTCGAAATAGAACTAATTAGTTACTACTGCTGGTAAACCTCGGTGAAAGAAACCGCTCTCTCAGATATCGGAAAATTGAGAAAAGAAACAGGCGAACCACCGGCACCGGTATAAACCCCAACTGCATTTCCAAACTCGCTGGCACCAGTTGAGAAGGCACTCCCAACGAAAACAAAAGGATATTCAATGCGCACAGCTACAGTACCTGGCGCTACTTCATCTTCAATAGTGCCGTCAGAATCAAAGGGTAAAACCTTAACCTTGGCACCTGGCGGCAAGTTGCCAGTGGTGCCTTGGGACAAGAGCCGGGCTGAGCCGAGCTGCTGAGCAACAACAGAAGTTGAATTGACAACATCACCGCTAGTTGAGAAGCCCGTTAAGCTCTCGCGTACTTGGGCATCACTGAGTTCAGGAGTACGACTAGCTAGTCGAGCCGCTTCCTGGCAGGCCATTGCCACTGCCTGTTTTGTATAAAATACCCGGCCAAAATACATAATGGTAAGCACGATCAGCAGCAAAAAAGGAATTGCAAAAGCGAATTCAACCATTGACTGACCACTTGATATACGCAAATTACGGCAGGAGCAGCGCTTGCCCCTACCGTAATATGTTTGTCTCTTTGACTTACAACTAGAACTAGATTTTGACATTAGTTACCTTAAAAGTTCGAAGAGCGCTTGCCAAGCAAACACTCTTCAAACTACATAAACAACCAGGTCTATTGAAGAACCCATGGAGTGGCGCCGACTTTGATAGTGCGACCGACATCGGCTGAAGTTTGGCCGCCATAGTTAGTGGCTTGCTCAACGTTTCTAATCATGTCACCAGAAATGTGACCGAGGGAACCAAGAGCAACGACGCAAAGAGCGGCTACGCAACCAATGCCGAGAGCATACTCAACCATGCTCTGGCCACGTTTGCTGCGGTTGTTATTTGACTTGTTAGATTTCACGGTGATCTCCAATGCTGTTTGAAAAAGTACTAAAGCTCTGATTGCACATGCAAATGCCGTTAAACAACGACTACCTGCCGAGAACTCCTCCATCCGCCTATGGAGCACAAGTACTCCGTTGGCAATTGCGAATTATTCTCATTAGCAACTATTGAAAGTTATCACTCTCAATAGTGAGTGTCAATCAAACATGTCTAAAGAAAATATAAAGGCGCGAGGAAAAAACGAAAGAAAAAGCGCACCTAGACTCACTCTAGCTAGCATACAAGGTGATGATTCCCAATCTCAATTGAGACAAACTGACATTTTCAAGAAAGCTCAAATAAGCTCTTGAAAATAAAGCAAAACTAAGACGAGTCGGGGCAAAGGCCCAATTTTCACGATTTAGAAATCATTCTCAATTAGAATCAGAACAATGCAATTGAATATGTTGAAAGCTATGATCACTCTGGCGCGAAATCGGCGAACATATATGTATGGATGAAACAAAAAACAGATTGCTCTCCACTCAAGAAGCAATCGAAGCTATCGTCAAAGCAATTCCGAGGGGAGACCACTTAACCGCCCCCGAGGTGTACGAGCTGGCTGTCGAACGTGGTTTAAAGGTAAGTCTATCAACCGTTTATCGCACCCTCAATCGACTCAAGGCTGATGGTAACGTCATTACAGTTAGTGGCGATCGCGGCTTGCGCTATGAAGCGGCTGAAGAAGGGCCTGCTCACGACCATCTAATATGCTTGGCCTGCGGCATGACAATCGAGTTTTACGACGAACTAATTCGCGGCTTCGGCAAAGCTGTGGCCCAGCGCAAAGGTTTTGATCACACCACAAGTCGTTTCGACATTTTAGGATATTGCCAAAACTGTCGCTCAAAAGACACCAGCCACAAAATCGACTTAGTTCAAGACGCTGTAGCTGCAGCCATCGAACGCACAGAAGAAGCACTGGGCCAAATGCGCTTGGGCTTAGAGCAATTACGTATGCGTAAATTTACCAAGGCCTACTCACCAATCAAGTCGGCCACTTCTCAACTCACTCAAACCATCGAGGATCTTGACTACGCCGCCAACTCACTCAGCGGCGACGGAGCGTCAGCACCAGCCAATTCTCAATCGCATTTAGGACCTAACGAGCACCCTTAATGGTCTCAGTCACTTTTTTTTATAAAGGCGATCGCGAGCAGCTGTTAAGTCATTTTCTGATTCAACAATAACGTCTTCAAAATATTTGAGGCTAACTTTGCGCTTTTTATCTATTTGAGCGCGCTTACCAAGCATTTTAGGTAACAGCAATAAGGCTTTAAAACTGCCTTCTAGCCAGGGGAGAACTTGCCCACCACGCACACAGACCACAGCCAGATAGTAAGCCTGCCAGAAGGCAATCTGGGGCAAAAACTTAATCAACAGCGGCATAGGAATATTTTTGACGATCGTATTCCAGTTGTTTTGCGCCGATAGCTTTACCACCAGAGGCGAATAACCACTACCAGTGGTGCCACAACCAAGATGATAAATGCGCGCAGTCGGTATGTAATAGCACTTATAACCAGCGCTCTGGGCCCGTAAAGCAATATCGACATCTTCTAAATAAGCAAAATAGTCGTCATCAAACAAGCCAATATCAGAGAAGAGCGAACGGCGATAAAGGGCTGCACCGCCACAGGCCCCAAGAATATAGCGACCTTGATCAAAGAGACCGGTATCTTTCTCGCGATGACCAATGCGCCCAGGTAAGCCACCACGCCGATAGCCGTCTCCAACACCATCAAGGAGAGTATGGTCATCATAAGCCAGCATCTTACAACCAAGGGAGCCGCACTCAGGATGCTCAGCCATACCCTTGACGAGTTCAGCTATGAACTCATCTTCGAGCACAGTGTCGTTATTAATCAGTGCTATAAACTCGCCTTTAGACTCTCTAATGCCACGATTAACAGCAACTGCAAAACCGGTGTTTTTCTCATAGAGGGCTAAACGCACAAAAGCATAATTTTCGCGTATGAACTCGACCGATCCGTCGTGAGAGCCATTATCAACGACTATTACTTCAACCGACTTGTAGGTCTGCTTGGCCAGTGAATCAAGCACTCCAGTCAAAAAACGCTTGCCGTTCCAGTTTGGAATTACAACCGAGACCAAGCCTTCAATAGACTCTGGCGCCAAAGTATCGCTCAAAATTTGATTCCTTGTCTTCGACTAGTGCTTCACAGCCAGCTATTTTACTGCTTGTAAGCTCTTCTTTCTACAACCGCATGTTGTATACAGCTATAATTGACCTCTACACACTGAGCATTTACATTGAGCAATTCGAAGATTCTTATAATCACCTTAGAGCCAATCTCAAAGAAGATGGCCGGTCCTGCCATTCGCGCAGTAGAGTTGGGCAAGGCAATTGCTCCAGAATTTCCGGTGGTCATCTTTTCGCCAGTCGAAGTTGATAGTACAGAAAGTGAAGAGCCGTCAACTATCGAGAAGCTTGGAAATAATTTACAAGTGGTTACCGGTGGCGGCCGCAAGAAACTCACTGAATTAGCCAATGAAGCCAGCACAATCTTCTTGCAAGCTAATGTACTCAAACCATATCCATTTCTCAGTGAAATGAACAAGCATTTGATTGTCGATCTCTATGACCCTTACTTGTTCAGTGTTTTAGTGCAATACAAAGACGACGCCGTGCAAGCATCATCTAGTTATCGCTTGATGCACAAAGTTTTAGAAAAGCACATGTTAGCGGCAGACCTGACAGTTTGTGCCTCAGAGAGACAGCGCGACTACTGGCTAGGAAGATTCTGTGCCCTTGGCCGTATCAACCCAGCCATGTACGGCTTTGACCCCAGCCTACGCAAACTGATAGACGTCGTTCCTTTTGGTCTACCAGCCACAGCAGCAGTAAAAAATGGCCCGGGCTTGCGGGATCGCATTGCCCAGATTGGCCCCGATGATCCGGTGCTCTTATGGGGCGGCGGTATCTGGGACTGGTTTGATCCACTAACCGTAATTGAGGCAGTAAAGCAAGTCGCCATCGACATACCCAACATTCGCCTGGTCTTTATGGGCACAAAATCGCCTAATCCCAAAGTGCCTGTAATGGACATGACCACTAGGGCTATTGACCTAGCTGCCAAGCTAGGGCTAACTGACAAGAACGTCTTCTTCTTACCTGGTTGGGTTGACTATGAAGAACGAGTCAACTATTTGCTCGATGCCACCATTGCCGTTTCATCTCACTTTGACTTGCCTGAGACTCGCTTTTCATTCCGCACGCGCTTGCTCGATTACTTCTGGTGCGGCATACCAATTCTCACCACTGGCGGAGACCAGCTAGCTGAACTAATAGAAGCGGGAGGTGCGGGAATGGCCCTACCCTACAGCGATAAAGATGCTTGGGCTCAAGCCATAAAGCTTTGCTTAAGTGACAAAGAAAAATTGTCAGCGATGAAACAAAGCGCCTTGCAGCTTGGTCAGCGCTTCCACTGGCAAGACAATGCTGAGCCTATTCGCAAGTTCTTGAGAAACCCCTATCATCTGCCCGCCCACGAAGTAGTAACCATGCCTTCTTTGATAGAAAGAGCCAGAGCGGTATATCGAAGAGGGGGCAAAGAATTGATCATAAAGCGATCAAGTGAGCTATTAAATGACATACTTAAATGATGTCATCCAAAATCAAACATGCCCCTGAACACTTGATTGGAGTGTCCTGGCTTTCACAAGAAGAAAGTCGAGCACTGCATGTCATGCGTGATATCGAAAAGTGCCTAGGTAAAGCCCACAAGAAGCTTACTTTCCGCCGCGTGCACGAGATCAGGGTGGTGCTTAGGCGCTGGTACTCAATCTGGGACATTCTGTGCCTTGACCGCTGGCAAGACGAGCAATATGAAAAACAAATCGGCAGTACTTTTAAAGAGTTAAACAAGCAGCTTGGCAAGCTCCGCGACATCGATGTCAACATTGCCCATGCTAAAGAATACTCCCTCCCAGAAGCAGTGATTTTGCTTTGGGTGAAAAAGCGCAAGCGCCTGACGAAAGTAGTGGCCAAGAAGATTGGCAAGCTCAAATTGCATAGGGCCGTCAACTCACTCAAAGCTTATATGGGGAGAAAGGCATACGAGCTTGAGCAATACCTGGCCTTCGATGAAGACGAACTGAAGCTATCAATCAATGATTCAGCCTACCATCACATGGTGGGCTTTCTGGAGGCCACCGAAAGAGTCGCCCACGAACAAGCAAAGTCGGCCAATACAGATGAAGAGCTACACCAGCTGCGTCTTTCAGTAAAGCGCTGGCGCTATATTTTGGCTGAATTTTTTGGCCTGACAAACTTAGAGCTAGTGCTGGCTCAACAGCTTCTCGGCAAGCATCATGACTTGACTTTATTAAAGGAAGCTCTAGAAGCAAGCGCCAAGAAATTAGGGCCCAAAGGCATTATTGGCCTAGAAGAAGCCAAAAGCCGATTGGTCCTTGAACTTCGCAGCTTAACAGAAGAAATAATGCCCTTAAAAGATAACTTGCCTTACGGCCTGCGCCCTTCAACTTCGTTTGAGACAACTTACTGAGTGCAAAATTCAATCGGCAATTGTCAATAGATACTTAGCGTTGATTTGGTTTAGTGATTAATTTGATCAGTTAAGTAATATTGAAAGTAGCTCTAATATCCAAGTCATGAACATACAATTTAAGTATCTGAAATTCTGGAAAACTCAATGCCAATAAGAAAGAAAGTAACTATTCTCGGCTCCGGCTCTGCTGGACTTACAGCCGCCATTTATGCGGCCCGCGCCAACCTAGAACCCCTGGTGATTCAGGGCCTGCAAGCTGGCGGTCAGCTGACTATTACTTCTGATGTTGAGAATTTCCCCGGTTTTCCTAATGGCATCCTCGGACCAGAACTAATGGAAGAGATGCACAAACAGGCCGAACGTTTCGGCACCCAATTTATCTATGACAATGCTGAATCTGTCGATTTAAGCAGCCGCCCTTTTAAAATCAAGACTAGCTCTGATGAAATAATCACCGATGTATTGATTATCGGCACAGGCGCCTCAGCCAAACTTCTGGGCCTTGAATCTGAAAGCAAATTGATGGGCCATGGCGTATCTGCCTGCGCTACCTGCGATGGCTTCTTCTTCCGCGACAAAACTGTCTTTGTCGTTGGGGGCGGTGACACAGCCCTTGAAGAAGCGACATTCTTAACGCGCTTTGCCAGCTCTGTCACAGTCGTGCACAGAAGAGATAGCTTTAGAGCTTCAGCGATCATGGCCGATCGGGCACGCAACAATGCAAAAGTACATTTCATCTTAGACTCTGTTGTAGAAGATATTCTTGACGTCAAAGAAGGCCAAGTCACGGCCATTCGCCTGCGTAATATCAAGACTAACGAAGTGCAAGAGCTGCCTGCTGACGGTGTTTTCGTCGCCATTGGCCACAAGCCAAATACAGAACTTTTCCAAGGCCAAATTGAACTGACCGATACCGGCTATATCAAAACCGACGGTGTCAAAACCTCAATCAAAGGCGTATATGCTGCTGGCGACGTGCAAGATGAACTATATCGTCAAGCCATCACCGCTGCTGGTACAGGCTGTATGGCGGCTCTAGAGGCTCAGTGGCTTCTCGAAAACGAAGAGGCTGAAGGTGAAAGTGAAAAAAAAACTCTAGCCAGCAGTAAAGCCTCTTAATTACGCTCTTCTTGCGACGTAAGACTTGAAATGACTTTAGCCACAAATTTCAGTAAGTTGGGCACAGACCTCGACTGCAAGTCTGAATCTCAGACCAACCTGAGAGAAGCCTTGAGCAATGTTGATATGAGTCTGGCTCTGCGAAATTTCGCCAACCAGCATGGCGCATTTAGTCATCCACTTTTCACCGCTTTAAGAACAGACAAAATTACAGTCGCCAGCGCTGGCCGACTACTCAAGAACTACGACGCCCATGCCTCGCATTTACGTAGGCTCTTACTCAAAGCGGCCACGATCATGCCAGAATCAGCAGTAGGTTTTATTCTCGAGAACGTGCGCAATGAATACGGCAACGGTATCGATAGCGAGCGCCACCAACTACAATTGCAAGATGTTGCGTTCAGCGCGGGCGTAAACCGTGAAGACTATAAAAGTTACAGTGTCGAAAAATCAGTTAAGACGTTCATCAAAACAGTGACACCTCTTTATTTTCCTATAGAGCAACATACAGCCAAGCACGCACCACAATTCAAGAAACAGACAAGTGCTTTGTCAAAAGCTGCCATTGCCGCTGGTGCTATTACAGCTACAGAACTAATGGCAGTAGAAGAATTCAAAGCACTGCAGATTGCCTTTAGACAATTTGATTTGCAGGACCATATTTGGTTTGATCATGTGCAAGTTGAAGAAGAACATTCTGGTGACTCAATTGCCTTAGCTCTCTATTTTCTTACTCGCCATCAAAGTTTCGAAGCCGTCGAGTTTGGCTTAAGGGGTGTACTCGATGCCAACATTCACCTCTATGATGGACTACTGGCAACAATCAAGCTATGAGCGAGAGGCTCCATATCGCCCTTGTGATGCGTCTTTTCTCCAGCCAAGGCGGCCTAGAGCTTTATGCTCTGAAGTTGATTGAAGGCCTGCTTGGTCGCGGTCACAGAATTACTGTAATTTGCGAAATTGACGAGAGCAATCTCAGCCATGCCAATTTAGTTGTACAAAAATTTGCCGGGGCAAAGAAAGGCAGCAAAAAATGGCAAAAAATAGAGCATTACCGAAAAGTGGCCACAGAAGCCGTAGATAGCTCTGGCCCCTTTGACATTGTTCATTCGCAGCACTTCCCACTCAACAGCGTTCAATTAGATGCTGTCACTTTTCACAACCATACAGCCGGCCGCTTGTCGCTGGTTGGTTATCCGTTAGAAAAGCTGCTCAACAACTTCAAGATGGCTACAGCCAAGAACTACAAATTGCGCCACAAATACGATCTTGAACTTTGTCAAAGAGCGCTGATGCGTATATTTGTTGCCACGGTGATGAAAGATGATTTCTACAATACTTACCAGTTAGACCAGTTAGACAAATTGGCTCCATTCGCCATTGCTCCACCGGGAGCCAGCCTAGCCCAAGAGCCAAGTGCAATACAGGAAGACCTAGCAAATACAGACAGCGACGGGCCTTTCACATTTCTCTTTGTCGGCAAGGGCATGCGCAAAAAAGGTCTTGATACTCTCTTTAAAGCTTGCTCAATACTAAAAAAACGCAAGCTCAATTTTCGCCTGTTGATAGCGGGCTTAAAAGAGAAACCGCTGCAAAAGTTTGACTTGATCAATTTAGGCATCAGCTCTAATGTCGAGTTTCTCGGCTACCAAAAAGATATGGCCAATGTCTTTAGCAAGGCAAAAGCACTAGTTCTGCCATCCAAAATTGAACCATTCGGTATGGCACCAATTCAGGCTATGCAATACGGCCTAGTACCAATCGTCAGTCAAGTTTGCGGTGTAGCCGAAGTTTTAAGCGACAACAACGACGCCTTGATTCTACAAAATCATCTTAGTGCACCTGAACTGGCCGACTTAATGGCCAAGCTTATGGGCAACCTAGAATTGTACAAAAAATTATCGAAACAAGCCCGCCAATCGGCTCAAGCCATTAGCTGGGAAAAGACTGTACAAGCTACAGAGGAAGCCTACCAACGCATTATTGCAAACAAAGATTTAAAACTGGTGAAAGAGGATGTACTGTGACTAAAAAGCACGCTGAAAAGCAAGGCGACAAAAGCGCCACTACCAATAGTGTCACAAACCGCCTGGCCAATGAAACCAGCACTTATTTGCAGCAGCACTGTGAGAATCCGGTTGATTGGTATCCCTGGGGCGAAGAAGCGCTAAAGCTATCTAAGAAAGAAAACAAACCAATTTTACTGTCTATTGGCTATGCCGCTTGCCACTGGTGTCATGTCATGGCCCACGAATCATTTGAAGATCAAGAGACAGCCGACTTGATGAATGAATTATTCGTCAATATCAAAGTAGATCGCGAAGAACGAACCGATCTTGACGAAATTTATATGAAAGCTATTCAACTCATGACTGGTCATGGCGGCTGGCCTATGACTGTATTTCTCACACCAGAATGCAAGCCATTCTTTGGTGGTACTTACTTTCCTGTAAACGATCACCACGGCCTTCCTGGCTTCAAAAAAGTCTTGAAAAATGTGGCAGCGGCTTGGCAGACCAGCAATGCTCAAATTCTCGACAGTGCTTCCGAACTATCAAATCATTTAAAACTAATGGAGCGCATTAAGTCAGATAAGCCCGCAACTGATGATAATGAGAATAGCGGCTTCGCCGCGGTAGCTAACACCAATACAATCAACGCCGCCCTAGAAAAACTACAGCGCAATTTCGACAGCGACTTTGGTGGCTTCGGTGGTGCACCGAAATTTCCCCATTCAATGAGTCTAGATCTAGCAATGCGCGCCTGCGCAAAGTCGTCTACTTTTAGCGATAGCCGCAAAGAAGAATGCCTAGATCTCGTGCAAATCACCCTGGACAAAATGGCCTATGGCGGCATTCATGACCAAATTGGCGGCGGCTTTGCCCGTTATTCAGTAGATAGACATTGGTTAGTGCCTCACTTTGAAAAAATGCTCTACGACAATGCCCTCCTGGCAAAGACCTATATTGACGGTTATTTATTGACTGGCCGCGAGTACTGGTTACGAGTAGGAGAAGGCATTTTAACTTTTGTCAGTCGTGAGCTGACAACCAAGCAAGGGGCATTTTTTTCGAGCTTAGATGCCGACTCAGAAGGTGAGGAAGGCAAGTTCTATGTCTGGCGCCCAGAGCAAATCGTGGAGGTATTAGGTGAAGAAGAAGCCTCTTGGTTCAACCAAGTTTTCGGCGTTACTGAACGCGGCAATTTCGAGCACACCTCTATTTTGCACTTGAGCAAATCACCAGAAGAGCTTTCACGACAATTTACTATGCCTCTAGACAAGCTCTGGCAGCGCATTGATACTGCTGCAGCAAAGCTCATGGCAGAGCGCGCCAAGCGCATTCGGCCAACCCGCGACGAAAAAGTACTGACGAGCTGGAATAGCTTGATGATTACTGCCTTTGTAGAAGGCTACAAAGCCACGGCTAAGCCAGAATATTTGCAATCAGCACTGAAGGCGGCCAACTTTATACTAGCCAATCTCAAAATAGATGACCGCCTAATGCGTGTTTGGGGCATGCCCGTCAATGCTCTAGATGATAAGGGCATAGTCAAGCTCCAAGGCTGCCTTGACGACTACGCTTACTTTATCGAAGCACTTCTAAATATTGCCAGTGTCGATGGCGATAAAAAATGGCTGAACACAGCCGAGCAACTTTGTCAGTCGATGATCAAGTATTTCAGAGATGAAGATGAAGGCGGTTTCTTCTTCACTGCCAGCGATCACGAAGAGCTAGTAGTGAGGCCGCGCAGCCACTATGACGGCTCAGTGCCTTCGGGTACATCGGTGGCCACCTCAGTTTTGTTGAAACTGGCGAAATTGACTGGTAAAGCCGAATATCTCAACTTAGCAGAAGAAGTATTTAGCCTCTACGGTCCACACTTTAGCCGCATGCCCGATCAATTTGCCAACTTGCTCAGCTGCCTAGATATGTATTTATTCAATGGGCCAGAAGTGGCTATAGCTCTGTCACATGCCGACGATCGAGACATGCTATTGGCCCTACATCAGAAGTACTATCCCAACAAAGTGGTGGCAGTAGCGAGTGAAAAAGCAGACCTCGATTTTCTCAAAGACAAGAAAGCACTAGAGCAGAAAACTACAGTTTATATTTGTCAAAACTTCACCTGTGACAAACCTGTAAACAATCTAGCTGACCTTAAAGCGCGACTGACCGGCTGGTAGCCAAGCGGGTTAACCCTCAACAGAAATAAGGCTTTGTCACTTATCAATCTTGGTAGGCCCTTGGTTGTCTTCACCGCTGGCTTTCGGTGGCACAATCAAAAATAGATGTACATGCTTATCAATCTCTGGATCAAGCTTCTTAGCCATGGCCAAATAGCGCTCAGCAGCAGCTTTATCACCTAACTGTTTTGCTAACCCAGATGTAACCTTATAGGCCTCGGCGCTAGGTTGGGGTGTGCGAGCAAAGTATTGATTGATCAGAGCAATTCCTTTACGAATCCGCCCTGTTTCTAGGCAAGCTCGAGCCCACAATAGCTGGGTAGTCGCCGAGTTCTTAATTTTGTAAGCAGTACGCGCAGCACCATGTGCCACTTCAAAGCGGAAAGGATAGCCTGTACTCAGCGCCGCTCGCACATATGGTTCAGTAAAATCGACATCGTTGCGGTCAAAGAGACGACCACGGTCGAACTGGCGACAGGCAAGCTCTGCTGATTCAGGTTTGTTTTCAGCTAGCATCGCCTTACCGAGAGCCAAATACAGCCTCGCCTTAGCCGGGTAGAGAGCAAGGGCGCTCTGAGCCAGCTCTCGTATATAAAGCGGATTGCTAATTGTCTCTTGCTCAGCCATAGCTAGGGCCAAACCGGCTTTAGCTGAAAGAATAATCTCAGAAGAAAGCTTCTGCTCTTCGGCCAGTTTTAGAGCAGCAGAATATAGATTGGCAGACTCTGAGTTCATGCGCTGATAGGTTTGATAGCTAGCTTGTGCCATAAGAGCGAGAGGTAATTTCACATCTTGCTTGAGAGCGCGCGAAGCCTCAATGTTACCCCGCTCGATGTTAACTCCACCGTCAATGCTGAGCAAGAAAGCCAGTAAGGCTCTTAGCTTCGAATCATTTGGCTCTAGCCTAAGTGCGCCACGAAGAAGAGCGCTATTCGTAGAATAGGCGCGGTCACGCCAGTTAGACAAACCAACCAAAGTAAGCAAGGTGAGCGAAACAACTAACAAGGGTTTGGCTGCTACTCCTATCAATCGGCGTCCACCGTGCTGCAGCATAGCGGCGAGCAAAGGAGCTAGGAAGTCGGCAACAACAAGAGAAAGACCAAAGCACGACATATAGAAACGCTCGGCAGATGCATACTCAGGCTGCCACACCAAAGCCTGAGGAATTAAGCCAATCAAAAACAAATACAAGCCAAAAAATCGCATAGGCTTGCTTCTAAATTTAAACATCAGGGCCAAGGCGAAGGCGACTACAGCCATTCCAGCGAGGGCACCAGGATCGCTATAACCGCTGGCAATAGCGAATATTGGCGCTATGGTCAGACCAAACGGCAGAATAAAAATACGCAGGTAGTACGAGAATAAGACTTTGAACTGCGTAGCAAAATAAATTTGTTCGGGCAGAAGCGGCAAGCCTAGGCCATTTCCTACGGGTAGGGTGCTCTTAAAAAGGAAGAGAAAGGGCAAACCGATTGCTGTGACAATTAGGGCACCAAACTCCCACGCTCTCTCGAAAAGCCAATCTTGCCAAGAATAGCTACCTTCTTTTCCGTCATTGCTTGGTTTCAACAGCAGACCAAGAACAATCATAGAAAGCGGAATGGTGATGGCCTGACAGGAGGAGAAAACAGAGACAGCTACACAAAGATAAGCGACCAAATAACCTAGCACGCCACGGCTAACCGAGTTGGCCATGAAGCCGGTGAGAAAGGCATTCAAGGCCAAAGCGAAGCAGAAGAAAGTAATTAGACTGCCTCGGCTCATAATGTGAGCCACTGAATCACTAGCTATGGGGTGCACGGCTAATAGTGCACAAGAGAGAAAGGGCACAAGAAGAGGAAAATTGCTGGCAGCTACATACTTACGTCCTGCCTGAAAATAAGTTGTTAGTCGACCTAGCAAAAGGAAAGAACTGATAACACAGCCACCATGAAGAAGCACGTTGACCGCATGATAGAGGGCTGGATTAAAGCCAGCTGATTGAAAATCTAAAGCAATAGAGGCAGCAGTTATTGGTGCAGAGAAAGGATGAAGAAAACCATCGGCGAAAAGCTGAATCCAGTATTCACTCCATTTTTTAGGCTCAATACCGCGTAAAGGTTGGATCTGAAAATAGTCGCTCAAAGTAAAACCATTCCAGACAGAAGCGGCATGAGCAGCGAGGCAAAGCAAGAAGAGAATCGAGCAAAAAGCAAGAACCGCTTTGTGCCCTACCCAATGTTGAACTTGACTGACATCATCACTGATACCGCTAATAGGTACTCCAGGCGAGCTCTTCTTGGTCATTTAAAAATCTTTCGTTCCCGACTTAACCCATTCTTCATAAGATGGCGGCTCGGCAGCACTACCATTATGGCGCACAAAATAGTCAGCCAAAAGTTCATTGTAGCGAGCTATTCCCTTTACAGGGCTAGGCACAGAACTCGACTCAGAACCAGGCAAAGAACCAGATTGAGTTGACGATATCGACTGGCTCGATACTTTTACCGGTGTGCGCGCTGTATGAACAGCCGTAGCCTGAGCCGGAGCAAGTGCAGAATTTGCCGCCGCTGTCGAGTTCAACTTATCGCTTGATTTAGTTGTGCTCTTAGAAGAAGTAGAAGACGGCACCACTGTCATAACTGCTTTCTCTAGCCGACTCATGTTGGCACTTTTAGCACCACTGGCCTGGTGCATTAAGATACCAACCGGGCTAACATCTTGCCCTTTGTCAGCGCTCTCTGCTGCAGAACCAAAAATAACTGGCAATGCCTTATCTGAATACTCAGCAATAAGCTTGAGCACTTCATCGTGGTGCTCAAAACCTGGGGAAATGCGGGAATAGCATGTGACTGCGTCGCGATACTTACCTTGAGTCACTAATTTAGCGGCAAGAGCATAAAGGGCGCGATCTAGCAAAATTTGTCTTTGCTCTTGCTTGGGTCGCTTCTCTTCTAAGAGACTGCGTTCCAAAACGCTGACAGCATTAGCTTCATCGCCCTTGGCTAAATAGCTCTCAGCTAGACGAACTAAATCTTTATGGCTAGCATCAAAATTGTTGCAGCACTCATAGACTGTAAGAGCAAACAATCCGAGCAAAATGGTGGCAAGCAAACCACCAACGAGAAGCACTGGGGTCTTGAGTGGTGAGCCCCGCAAAACTCTCCTAGCTTCCCGTGCTTGCGGCATTGCCACAGATCTTTGCCGACCACTTCTAGTCAAAGATTTAGAAGAAAAAGAACTGGTCGGCTCAATGAAGTCACCACAATCCAAGCAAAAATCCATCCGCTTATTTACTGGTCGGCGGCACTGCGGACACTGCTTTTCTAAATCAGTTCTAGTTTTAGACTTAATCGGAAACTTTGACATCGTCACCAGTGTATCATCCCAGGCAAATTCTTTTAATGGTTGTTAGCGCAAAGCAAAGCAGGCTGATGCTGATGCTAATATATAGTCAAGCAGGCACTAAATAGTGGCCTAACAAGGAGCATTATGAGTACAGGTGAGCTAGCCGAAAAACTAGTAGAAGAGCGCAAACTTGAGGGCCAAGAGCCAAAAGTTACATTTACGGCAGAACAAATTGCGGCCAAGAAGCAGCGCCACGAGGCCGAACTAGCAGCCGAGAAAGCTGAAGTTTGGCAATCAATCAGTGCCCTTTATATTCCACTTTCACTATTTCTCTCGTGCGTAAGCTTTTCTGCTGGAGCCTTTCTGCTTTACAACTATCAGGAACCAGCGGGTTGGGGCTTCATTGCTTTGACTGCGGCCATAGCTCTTTCTGCTTTCGTGGCACTCTTTCGCTTTCAGAACAAATTCAGAGCTCAGGGCATTGTCGGTGGCAAGGATACAGAGATGATAAGCCCATCCAATAGCACAGACAAAACAGGCCAAGAAAAAGAATAGGACGCTAATAGAATAACCATGTGAAAGGCAGAGTTTAGGCTCTGCCTTTTTTTCTCACTGAAGCAAAAACAAAAACGGCCAGGAAATCCCGGCCGTCTTGATGATTTCTGAATTGATTTTCGCAAGCATGCTGTTTGACTGACTGGAATGAGCCAATCGAGCAAATTAACGCTTGGAGAACTGGAACCGTTTACGAGCTCTCTTACGACCAGCTTTCTTCCGCTCTTTGATACGTGGGTCGCGGGTAAGGAGACCTTCAGCACGCAAAGTTGGACGATTTTGTGGAGCAGCCTCAGATAGCGCCCGAGCGATACCGTGGCGAATAGCACCAACTTGACCAGCAATACCACCACCGCGGACCAAAACCATGACATCAAATCTGCCCATGGCGTCTGCCGCTTCAAAACCAGCATAAATTTCTTTAGCTAGACCGGGGCGACCACCAATGTAGTCTTCCATAGTGCGGCCATTAATAGTGACCGAACCCGTACCAGGGATCAAACGAACTCTGGCTGTGGCGCACTTTCTTCGTCCTGTGCCGATGTACTGAATAACGCTAGTCATGTGGAACTCTTTTTCCTATGTATATATCTTCGAATGCTCTGAATATTGTCTATCGGTCGCTAATTAGCTAGCGTGAACGTGTTCAGGAAGTTTCATGTCAGAAGGCTTTTGAGCAATGTGTGGATGCTCGGCACCAGCATAGACTTTCAACTTGGTGAATTGGCGATCGCCCAAACGGTTATGGGGCATCATGCCACGGATAGCTTTCTCAAGGATAGCGATAGGCCGTCTTGCTCTCAAGTGAGCAAGGGTTTCTTCCTTGAATCCACCTGGGAAACCAGAGTGGTGTCTGTACATCTTTTGCACTTCTTTCTTACCGGAGACTTGAATCTTCTCGGCATTAACTACAACGACGAAGTCGCCACAATCAACGTGAGGAGTGTATTCCGGTTTGTGCTTGCCTCTAAGTACATTGGCAACTTCAACGGCAATGCGACCCAAAGTCTTACCTTCGGCATCGACTACCAACCATTCTCTGGTTACTTCTTCTGATTTCGGGCAATAAGTCTTCACTTTAAAATCTCCTGGAACTTTTGCTCCCACAGCCGGAAGGCTTCGGGGTAATGGACCGAATCCAACGTTAAACCCCAAGGGGGAGCGTTAGGGCCGGCAAGCTCTCTATCTCTCTTCTCAAGAGCCTGAGAAACACTCCCCGCGTCCCTTTTGCCGAGCCCTATTTCTAGTAGGGTTCCGACAATAATGCGGACCATATTGTACACGAAGTGATCGGCCGCTATCCAGAATTCCAGCTCCCCTTCACGTAAATTCAATAATTCAGCGCGGTAAATCAGGCAAGATGGGTTGGCATTTGAGGTAGTAGAGGAACGAAAAGCACTAAAGTCATGTTGGCCCAAGAGGCGAGAAGCCCCGTCCTGCATAGGTTTCAAGTTCAACGGCTGGCGCACATGCAGGTGAGTATCTTTTAACAAGGCTGATCGTTGCGAACGGTTCAAGATTCGATAAACATATTGTCTTTTTGTCGCACTGTAACGAGCGTGAAATGTTTCGGGCACCACCTGCAAATCGACAACCGAAATATCTCTAGGCAGAATTCCGTTTAAGCTCCAGGCCATCTGATGCAAATCTAGTTGGTCATCGAGCGTCAAGGCAGGAAAGTCAAAGTGCACCACTTGGCCGCCGGCATTGACACCAGCATCGGTGCGTCCACTCATATGAGCGCGTACTTCAGATTTTGCTAAAACGCTAATTGCCTTTTCTAATTCATGCTGAACAGTGCGAACGCCCCCCTGGAATTGAGAGCCGTGGAAATTTTTCCCGGAATACTCAAGCAGGAGGGCGATGCGTGGCACTTAGATAATGCCTACAGAATCTATGTCTAGACCAGTTGGATGATCGCCATTTCGGAGTTGTCTCCGCGGCGAGGTCCAATTTTGATAATGCGGGTGTAACCGCCTTGACGATCTTTATAACGAGGAGCGATATTGTCGAATACCTTTCTCACTACTTCTTTATCGTAAAGGTAGCTAGACACCTGACGACGCAAGTGCACAACACGAGCTACTTCTTTAGCGGCTGCTTTATCGCCGTTTTTAGCTTTCTCATGAAGAGCTTTGTAATCGCCTACCTGACCGTGCTTACCTTTGGTGATGATCTTCTCAGCGTGGGAGCGAACTGCTTTTGCTTTAGCAAGAGTAGTTTCGATCTCATCGTGACGAAGAAGCTCGGTTGCTAGTGCGCGCAATACCGCTTTTCTTTGGTCGGCGGGGCGGCCTAGTTGGTGGCCGGGTACTCTGTGACGCATGACAGTTCCTTCTAATCTCTCTAATGTGTTACTTATTTGTCTTTCGGTGTATCAGCCAAGGTGAGGCCAAATTGACGAAGACGCTCAATCACTTCATCAGCTGACTTCTTACCGAAGTTTTTGATATTCATCAGATCGTCGTAAGACAATTTGAGAAGCTCGCCGAGTGAATTGATATTGGCTCTCTTCAAGCAGTTGTAGGCACGTACTGAAAGCTCTAGCTCTTCAATAGAGATTGAGCTGTGTTTGCCGTCTTGCTGTTGAGGCTGAGTAGCTGCCGGCACCATTGGCTTACCAGACAGTTCTGCTATCGGCAGCAAATGCTCAATGATCTGACGAGCAGCTTGAGAAATTGCTTCGGTAGCGTCCATCGAGCCATTGGACCAAAGTTCAATGGTCAATTTATCAAAATCAGTTGATTCGCCGACGCGAGTAGGCTCAACGTTGTAGCTTACTTTGCGAATAGGCATGAAGACAGCATCGATTGGAAGCACGTCGATGGCTTGTTTGTAATGGCTATGTGAATCAGCAGGAACGTAGCCTCTGCCACGCTCAACTGTGATTTCAGCGCGGATGCGACCACCCTCTGCCAATGTGCAAAGCTGCCAATCGGGGTTGATGATAGTAGCGTCAGCGGGGCACATGATATCGCGGCCGGTGACAGCACCAGATCTATCGATATCGAGATGCAAATATTGTGGTTCGTTGCTAAAAGTCTTTACGACCAAGCCCTTGAGATTGAGCATGATGTCGATCACGTCTTCAACAACACCAGGAACGGTGGTGAATTCGTGAGTGATGCCTTCAATTCTTACAGCAGTAACGGCTGAACCATCAAGAGAAGAGAGTAATACTCGTCTAACGGCATTACCAAGAGTGGTGCCATAACCTTTTTCCAATGGTTCAATGACGAACTTGCCGTATATAGAGCCGTCAGCTCCGGTCTTGTTCTCAAGGCACTTGATTCTTAATGGTTCCATATTATCTCCGTGACGAAAGTGGCTGTCGGCGAAGCTTCTAGTATCGATTGATGTGTTCATTGATTTGAATAGTACTCAACTATAAGGGCTTCTGGTGGCAGTAACGACGCTTAAAAGGGCAAGAACAGTCAGATGAATGACTAGACTCTTCTACGCTTAGGTGGACGGCAACCATTGTGGGGAATAGGGGTGACGTCTTTGATCAAAGTGATTTCTAGACCAGAGCTTTGCAAAGCGCGAATCGCAGTTTCGCGACCGGCTCCAGGGCCTTTGACCAGTACTTCAACTTGTCTCATGCCTTGGTCCATTGAACGCTTGGCCACAGATTCAGCAGCTTGCTGAGCGGCGAAGGGAGTGCCCTTCTTAGCGCCCTTGAAGCCCGCTGTACCAGCAGAACCCCAAGCGATCACCTGACCTTGAGGGTCAGTAGAAGTGACGATGGTGTTATTGAAGGTACTTGAAATGTGAACGATGCCTTGAAGGACATAACGACGTTCTTTTTTCTTAGTTCTAGCCTTCGGTGACTTAGCCATAGCTTTCCTGCTTCTATCCTTTAGTTAATGCTCTTACTACTTATTGAGTTACCCTGATTTATTTACCAGGAGCTTGCTTCTTACCAGCAACGGTGACGCGCTTGCGACCGCGACGAGTTCTAGCATTGGTTTTTGTGCGCTGACCACGGGTGGGCAGGCCTCTTCTGTGTCTTTGGCCACGGAAGCAATTGATTTCAATCAAACGCTTAACGTTCAGACCTTCAACCCGTCTAAGATCGCCCTCGACCTGGTAATTTCCGCTCTTCTCGATTTCTTCACGAACACGACCGACTTCTTCTTCAGTCATGTCTTGTACGCGTTTAGAATCGGGAATGCCTACTTTTTTACAGATTTTGGCGGCAGTTGTTCTGCCAATGCCGTGGATATAAGTAAGCGCAATTGGCGCTCTCTTGTTTCTCGGCAGGTCTACACCGGCGATACGGGCCATTTGTCCTTTAACCTCAAACAGATACTCAAAACAGATACTTAGAAACTAGTTCATGCGAACTCAGGGGCAAGCCCTCGTCAGGTATCAAAGTAGCGCAATATATGCGTCTAATATCCTAACAAGAGTTAACTTGTCACTTCTTAACCTTGGCGTTGTTTGTGCTTTGGATTTTCACAAATCACAGCGACGCGACCTTTACGGCGTATCACTTTGCACTTCTCACAAATCTTCTTTACTGACGCTCTAACTTTCATAATTCAGCTCTCTGAGCGGCTTTCACCGCATCCCTTATTTACTTGTTGTGTCTCTTTTTCACTTATTACGTATGAAACCACGCTAAGCTTATTTCACCGAAGTTGTTACCTGCCCGCATTTACATGCAAAACAAGCGCCCTTCAGACAAACGTCTCATTGTACCGCAAATCACTACAAATCAATCAATCTTTGATTCGGTATGTGATTCTTCCGCGCGTGAGGTCATACGGAGTGAGCTCTACACGAACGCGATCGCCAGGAAGTATCTTAATAAAGTTCTTCCGAATCTTGCCTGAAATGTGAGCCAGAACTTTGTGTCCATTGTCCAGCTCTACCCGAAACATGGCATTGGGCAAGGATTCCCGGATGGTACCCTCGAATTCTATTACGCCCTGTTTAGTCATCCAACTACCTCGTTGGGACGCTTAGTAAGTATTTCAGCGTCACCATCAGTGATGAGCAAAGAATGCTCAAAATGGGCCGATGGTCTGTAATCTTGTGTTACAACAGTCCAGCCATCTGGTTTGGTGCGAACCTTGTCGCCGCCCTGATTGAACATCGGTTCAATCGCTATTACCATACCAGGTTTCAACTTAGTCTTGCTACCAGTGCGATAGTTGAAGATGAATGGATCTTCATGGTAGTCAGGCCCAATGCCGTGTCCGCCGTAATCTCGCACGATGCCATAAGCACCCTCTTTGCCAACATCTTCGACGGCACCACCGATTTGATCGAGAGTAGCACCGGCTTTGGCCACTTTTATTGCTTCATACAAAGAACGTTGGGTATCATCTAAAAGCTTTTGTACGGCTTTCGTTACAGTTCCAATCGGCACGGTTATGGCGGTGTCGCCAATAAAGTTGAATGGTTTGCCATCAACCATGCGCCTGACAGAAACGCCAATATCAAGGCTTAAAATATCGCCATCTTTAAGCACTTTCTTCTTATTAGGAATACCGTGCACCACCTCTTCATTAACCGAGGCACAGACTGTGGCCGGGAAGCCACGGTAGCCTTTGAATGTAGGAATGTGACCAGCATCGGTAATGGCTTTTTCTGCCATCTGATCAAGTTCATAAGTGGTTATGCCAGGAGCGGCAGCTCTTGAAATCATTTCAAGAACCTGGCCAGCAAGGCGACCGGCCTCACGAATCAGTTCGATATCTTCTTCTTTGGTTAATATCATTTTCTAGCTGGATACCTTCGACTGCAGGGCTTTCAAAATATCGGCAAAAATTGCTTCTTGCTCGCCCTCGCCATTAACCGCTGTGACAAGACCTTTACTACCGTAATAGTCAATCAAAGGTGCAGTCAGTTCGTGATAGACAGTCAAGCGTTGCTTCACTAACTCAGGCTTATCGTCAGAACGGTGAGAAAGCTCGGTGCCGCAAAGGTCGCAAATACCATCTTTTTGAGCAGGTGAGAACTTGACGTGATAGACAGCATTGCAAGCTTTGTTAGGACAGACGCGACGACCAGTAATACGTTCTTCTAAGATCGAATCACTAGTTTGCAAATCAATGACTACATCAAGAGCGGCCTTCAGCTCAGTCAAGAGGCCGTCAAGGCTTTCGGCCTGAGCGCGGTTTCTAGGGAAGCCGTCAAGAATGAAGCCCTTGGCGCTTTCAGGTTGACTGAGCTTCTCGCGAAAGAGGTCAATTAAAACTTGGTCAGGCACCAATTGCCCTTTATCCATATATTCTTTTGCGGCGAGACCGGCTTTAGTACTGTTTTTTACAGCCTCACGCAAAAGGTCTCCTGATGACAAATGCAGCAATGAAAACTTAGTCGAAAGTTTTTTACACTGCGTGCCTTTGCCCGCTCCCGGAGCGCCTAAAAACAAAATGCGCATTTAGTTTAGATTTCCTTTTTGTCTTGAGATTTGAATAAGCCACGCGCTTGATACTTAGAAGAAAGCGCATGGGTGAGGATCTGACGTTGAGTATCGATGGCGACACCAACCAGAATAATTAGAGATGTACTACCGAGGCCCTGTAATGTAGTCACTTGTGTCCATTGCTCGATGTGAATAGGAGCAATAGCAATGACGGCAACGGATGCAGCACCAATGAAAGTTAGCCGATTGAGGGTCTTTTCTAAGAAGTCGGCAGTAGGCCGACCTGGACGTACGCCTTGAATGGCGCGACCACTTCTTCTCAGATTCTCAGACATATCGCGCACTGGCAAAATGATTGATGAATAGAAGAAAGCAAAGAAGAGAATCAAACAGAAATAAACCAGCGAATGCTCCCAGCGGTAATACGAGAAGGCATTGGCGCCCTCTTGAGCGAGGAAGCCCCAAGTATCTTTAGCCCAAGTTTGCTGACACAGACTAACGAAAGCGGCACCAATGCCAGGAATATCTTTGATGACGTTATAGACGACCTGCCCAGGATCTGTCTTCTGCTGGGCCATGAACTGCATGATTGTCGATGGGAACATCAAAAGTGAAGAAGCAAAGATGATAGCCATAACGCCAGAGGGGTTAACTGGAAGATACATATAGTCTTCTGGCGCAGCAAAAATTTGCCGTCCGACATTTCGCCTCGAACCCATTACCATCACTTTGCGCACACCCTGCTGCAAACGAACGATGAAAGCCACTACTAAAAGGAAGAAAATCACCAAAGCAGTGACCCCCCAAACCGGAGCTTGACCAGTTTGCACTGACTCGTAAGTATTTTTGATCATGACCGGCATGCGAGCGGCGATACCAAGGAAGATCAAAAGTGAAGCACCGTTACCGACACCACGCTCAGTGATAAGCTCACCCATCCACATGATAAAAACAGCACAGGATGTCAGGATGATTGTCGTGTTGATCAAAAATAGTGGACCTGGAGTAATTACGACACCAGGAATACGCGACAAGAGTTGAGCCAGCATGAACGATTGGAATACTGCCAAAAATACGGTGGCGACCCGCGAAATTTGAGCGAGCTGACGACGACCCTGCTCACCTTGTTCTTTTTGCAAATTCTCTAGTTTAGGAATAACCACGGTCATCAACTGCATGACAATCGATGAAGTGATGAATGGTCCAATACCCATAGAGAAGACTGAAAGTTTGTTCAAGGCACCGCCGGTGAACAAGTCAATCATGCCCAGCAAATTCTGAGCCAATTCAGGGTGTTTGGTAAAAGCACCAGGGTCAACACCGGGAATCGGCACGTGCACGCCTAAGCGATAAAGAAAAATCATAGTAAGAGTGAAAATGATTCTTTCTTTTAGGCCGGGAGCACCAAGCAGAGCGAGCCAGTCCTCTGGTCCACCAATCTTTGCACCACGTTTGCTCACACTCTCTGACATTCTGTTCCCCTATTCTCTTTGCAAGTCCTAATTAGCTTAGTAAGCATTGCAAGATCTGTTCTTCAACTCTTCAACTTTTAATTGTAGGCTCTATTGCGAACAATGCTCTGTTGCTGCGGTAAAAAATAGCAAAATATTAGAACGCTCCAGCAGGTAAAACTACTGGAGCGTTGTCATTTTCAACTAGTTCAATACTAGCGGTTTTTTGGATTGCGGGTTGGAGCAGCTGGTTGAATTACTTCATACGAACCGCCTGCAGCCTGAATCTTATCGATAGCACCCTGGGAGAAGTGATGAGCGCTGACCTTAACAGCCACTTTCAAATCACCATTGCCAAGTACTCTCAAACTATCGTTGTGCTTGCGGATAACACCGTGAGCAACCAATGCATCTGGAGTAGCTTCGGTATTAGCTGGCAAAACGTTCAAGGCATCTACGTTGATGATTACCCAGTCGCGTCCTGGCACTGAATCGAAGTTATGAATCTTAGGCAGTCTTCTGAACAAAGGTGTTTGACCACCTTCAAAACCGAAACGTCTGGCTTCACCAGATCTTTGGCCTTGTCCGTTGTGACCGCGAGTAGACGTTTTACCGTGTCCGGAAGCGCGACCGCGACCTACTCTTTTTCTTTTCTTGCGTGACCCTTGGTCTGGTCTTACTTCATCAATTTCCATCTTTTCTCCTTTGCCTCACGCCGCCAACTATTTAAATGACGACTCGGCTGACTTTTACTTCGTACTTATATTTAAGAGCTAATTACTTAGCCTTCTTGGCGCCTTTTTCAGCGGCAGCAGCTTCTTTCTCTTCAACCACTGTGACCAAGTGATGAACTTTGTTCACCATGCCACGGATGGTTGGGCTGTCGGCGTGCAATACACTGCTGTTGAACTTACGTAGTCCAAGCGCGCGAACGACTTTCTTCTGGTCGTCTCTCTTACCGACGAGACCCTTCGTTAAAGTTATCCGTAACATTTCGACCCCTCAATTGAACTTTAGATTTGTATGAACTGTATTTGCTGCAGTTCTTGATTAGGAGAACAGCTGACGAATGCTTACGCCTCTGAGGCGAGCAGCATCTTCGTAGGTTCTCAGACCTTTGAGACCAGCAACTGTAGCGCGAGCTACGTTTAGTGGTGAACGTGATCCTAGTGATTTGGAAAGCACATCGCCCACACCAGCTAGTTCAAGGATGGCACGTGCAGCACCACCGGCGATAACTCCGGTACCTTTAGCAGCTGGCTTCAAAAGAATGCGGCTGGCGCCGGTCTTTCCAGTGATTGTGTGAGGAATTGTCGTGCCTACTAGAGGAACTGAGACAAGGGATTTTCTTGCATCAACAACGCCTTTTTGAATGGCCGATACAACTTCGGATGCTTTACCAACACCGATGCCGACTTGGCCTTTACCGTTACCGACAGCAACTACAGCGCGGAAGGAGAGTTTTTTACCACCCTTAACTACTTTAGTTACGCGGCGAACTTGAATGATTTTTTCTTCCCATTCAGATTCAACGCGCTCACGCTTGTTGTCATCGGGACGACGACTAGGGCCACCATCGCGGCCTCCACCACCAGGTCCGCGACGGCCGCGACGAGCGCCATCGGGTGCTGCTACTGGAGCAATTGCATCCTCGATTCCGGCAACCTTATCTTCTCTGTCCATCTAGAAGTACCCTCTACTATCTTTTAAATCGGAAAACATAAAAACTATTTTTGAACTCTAGAACTCAAGGCCAGCTTCGCGAGCGGCTTCTGCCACTGCAGCGACACGGCCATGATAAATGTAGCCACCGCGATCGAACACAACAGATTCAATGCCGGCAGCTTTAGCGCGTTTGGCAACAAGGGCACCAACGGTTTTGGCTGATTCGACATTCCAGGTTTTGGCGTCTTTCAGTTCGGCATCTAGAGTGCTTGCCATTACAAGTGTCTTGGCAGTGGTATCGTCGATGATTTGAGCATAAATATGCTTGTTCGAACGATATACACATAGCCGTGGACGCTCAGTGCTACCAGACAACCGGCGACGGATGCGGTAGTGAACTTTGATGCGATTGAGCTTTCTGTCTAGCTTCTTAATCATTATCGGTCCTCTATAAATTACTTCTTCTTACCAGCAGCCTTACCAGCTTTACGGCGGATAACTTCACCGGCATATTTGATGCCCTTACCTTTGTAGACTTCAGGTGGGCGTTTCTCACGAATAAAGGACGCGATATCACCAACTGCTTGTTTGTCGATACCACTTACGGTAATGACGTTACCTTTACCAACAACAATCGTGACGCCTGCAGGTGGCTGGATTTCGACTGGGTGGGAATAACCTAGTTGCATTACTAACTTGGTGCCATCCATGGCGGCGCGATAGCCAACGCCGACGATTTCTAGGTTGCGATCGAAACCGTCACTTACCCCTTTGACCATGTTGGCCAAAAGTGTCCGGCTCAAACCATGCAAACTACGGGTAGTTCTGTTTTCAGAATTACGGGTGACTGTGATTTTGCCATCTTCATGCTTGAAAGACATCTCAGGGACAAAAGTACGTTCTAGTTGTCCTTTAGGTCCTTTGATGACCACTTTGTGATCATCAATTTGAACCGTCACGCCAGATGGCACTGGGATTGGTGCTTTACCGATACGAGACATTGCTCTTAACTCCTACCTACTTATTTCTTGATTACCAGACTTCGGCAACGACTTCGCCGCCGAGGTTGCTCTTGCGAGCTTGGCGATCGGTCATTAGCCCGCGGCTGGTGCTAACTATTGCTACGCCCATACCGTTATAAACTCTAGGCACTTTTTTGGATGGGCGGTAAACCCGTAGACCAGGCTTGGACACGCGCTTCAAACCTTGAATAACGTGCTCGCCCTTACTGCCGTATTTAAGAACAATGCGCATGCGTTGTTCAGGAGAGCCTAGGGCTCTTGTTTCGAATGAAGAAATGAATCCTTCATTACGCAACAGCTCGGCAATAGCTACCTTCGCCTTGGAGGCGGGCATCTCAACGGCCGGAGCCTGAACGCGGATGGCGTTTCTAATACGTGTGAACATGTCCGAAATTGGATCTGTGACCGGCATTTGCTATCTCCTACCAGCTAGACTTCGTGAGTCCAGGAATCAAACCTTCGTGAGCCATTTTTCTCAAGCAACAGCGGCACAAGCCAAAGTCGCGATAAACCGCTCTGGGCCGCCCGCATATGCGACAGCGATTGTGCAAGCGCACCTTCGGGTATTTGCCTTTGGCGACCAATACCTGGCGCTTATGCTCCTTATCAACCATGGATGTTTTAGCCACGTTGTGCTTTCCTCTCCTTACGACTCTTCTTTAAAATCTAACTATTGACTGACGTTTTGCTTCTTGAAGGGCATGCCCATGGCGGCTAGCAGTGCATACGCTTCTTGATCTGTTGGAGCAGTGGTGACGATGGAAATATCCATGCCGCGTACTGCATCAATTGATTCGTAATTGATTTCAGGGAAAATCAATTGCTCCTTGATACCAACGGAGAAATTGCCGCGACCATCAAACGATTTGCCAGAAAGACCGCGGAAGTCGCGGATTCTTGGCAGTGAAATGTGAATGAGCTTGGCCAGGAAGTTCCACATGCGCTCTCCACGGAGAGTGACTGAGGCACCCACAGGCATACCCTTTCTCAATTTGAAAGTAGCGATGGATTTCTTGGCGCGATTTGTCACTGGCTTTTGGCCAGCGATAATGCCCAATTCTTTGACGCCATTTTCAATTGCTTTAGCGTTGCTGGTGGCTTCGCCCAAACCCATATTGATTACAACTTTGACAATGCGGGGAACCTGCAAGTCATTCTTGTAGCCAAATTGCTTTTTAAGACTTTCTCTTACCTGGGTTTGGTAATTTTCTTTGATATCGAACATTGCCTTCTACCTTACTTTTGATTAGCTGCTTCGAGAGACGGTCTTTGTCGTCTCTGCTTCTTATATATAGGTCTTAAACGCCTAGCTCTTTGCGGAACTCAGCTCTAACAGGTTTCTTCTTCTCGTTGGAGTAGAGCATTACTTTGCAAGCAAACAAAGGTGCTTCTTGCTTGATGATGCCGCTCTTGCCATAAGCATTTTTAGCTTTGACGTGACGAGTGACGACGTTTACGCCTTCTACAAGAATTTTGCCGAGCTTAGGGAATACCTTAAGCACCTTGCCAATCTTGCCTCTGTCGCCTTCAAGCTTCTGGCCATTTTTCTTGGTGCGTGTTCTGCAGCCAGAGATAACCATAACTAAGTCACCGCGTTTGACGTGAACCGAAGGTACCAGGTTGGTGGCACTTGGCTTAACGAGAGCGCGTGAGATAACTTGCTTGTTGCCCATTTTGACTTTGGTCTTAATGGGAGCGTTGGTGTAGCGCACCGACATTTCTTTTTTAGCTGTGTAAGCCATTGTTAGAGAACCTCCGGAGCCAATGAGATGATCTTGGTGAAGTTCTTGTCTCTAAGTTCACGTGCGATTGGTCCAAACACACGAGTACCTTTTGGGTTGCCGTCTTTTTGCACAATCACAGCAGCGTTGTCATCAAAGCGGATGGTTGAACCATCTGGACGACTAACGTTCTGTTTGACACGTACAACAACTGCACGGACAACTTCTGACTTCTTCACGGGCATGTTAGGTAGAGCATCTTTGACCGTAGCCACGATGACATCGCCAACAGTTGCAAATGTTTTGTTCGATCCGCCCAGGACTCTGATGCACAAGAGCTCTCTAGCTCCAGTGTTATCGGCACAGGTCAGTCTAGTTTCTTGCTGAATCATGAGGCAGATACCTCGCTGGCTTTATTAGAGATGGCATGGCCAGTCACTTCAATAACGGTGAATCTTTTGTCTTTGGACAATGGACGGCATTCTTCAATGCGAACCACGTCGCCCATTTGACACTTGTTTTCAGCATCGTGAGCTTTGAACTTGCGCGTCTCGGCAATTTGCTTCTCATACTTGTGGTGCGGTGAACGGCTTTCAACAGCTACTACAACTGTCTTATCCATTTTGTTGGATACAACCTTCCCGACTAATACCTTCTTTGGCATTTCTCGACCCCTTAGTCTCTCTCTTTAACTCAGTCCAGCTTCTTCTTAAGCAGTGACAAAAATGACTTTTTCTGTAGCCACTGTCAGCAGTTGCGCTAGTTTTTTTCTTTCTAAACGCAATTTAGCTGGACTCTCCAACTTTCTTAGAGCCAACTGAAAACGCAGGTCGACGATAGTCTTACGAGTCTCATCAATACGTGCATTCAGCTCCTCAGGGGAAAGCTCTCTCATTTCTCGCACTCTCATTTCGCGGCTCCTCCGGCATGCCTTTCAATTACACGGCATTTAACAGGTAACTTCTGGGCGGCCAATTCAAGCGCGTGGTGCGCATCTTTCTGGGCCACTCCGGACATTTCAAACATTACGCGTCCGGTTTTGACAACGGCTACCCAGAATTCTGGGTTACCTTTACCGGAGCCCATTCTGGTCTCGGCTGCTTTCTTAGTTACTGGCTTGTCTGGAAAAACGCGAATCCACATTTTTCCGCCGCGGCGTACACTACGCACCATGGCTTTACGAGCAGCTTCTATTTGACGTGAAGTAATCCAGCAAGGCTCGAGTACTTGCAAGCCGAAGTCGCCAAATTGGACTTCAACTCCTCGAGTTTCATGTCCGCACATGCGGCCGCGCTGCATCTTTCTGTATTTTGTTCTCTTGGGCATTAACATGGGTTATTGACCTGCCTTCCTGGGTCTACGACCAGACTTAACTGGATCTCTCGCATCTTTATTATTGTTGCGAGCTCCGCCTTCTTGTGAACGTTCTTGTTGCGTCTTGATGTTTGGAGGTGACCATTGACCAGGCTCCAACTCACCGCGGAAGATCCACACCTTGATGCCGATGATACCCATCATGGTATTTCCTTCGGCAGTGGCGTAGTCGATATCGGCACGCAAGGTTTGTAGTGGAATACGACCTTCTTTGGCCCATTCTGTACGAGCGATTTCAGCACCGCCCAAACGGCCGGCAACCATGATTTTGACGCCGATAGCGCCAGCACGCATACAACGTTGCATTGCTTGCTTCATAGCGCGACGGAAGGCAACACGTTTTTCTAATTGCTGAGCGATTGACTCGGCAACGAGCTTAGCTTCTAGATCTACGCGGTTGACTTCAAGAATGTTGATCTTGATATCGAGACCAGTGCGATTAAGCAAGGCACGTAGTTTTAAGCTCAAGTTCTCAATGCCTTGACCGCCCTTACCTACTACCACACCAGGTCTGGCTGTGTAGATATCGATTGTTACTTGGTCTGCTTTTCTAGAAATTTCTACTTTGGAGCAACCGGCGCCAGAGAGTTCTTTCTTTAGGTAGGCTCTAAGGCGAGCATCCTCTTCAATCAGAGGGGCAACGTCTTTCTTCTGAACAAACCAGTTAGAAGCCCAGCCCCGGTGAATACCGACGCGAAAACCAACAGGATTTACTTTCTGACCCAACTTCTTAGTCCTCACTTACTCTAACTCGAGTCTTTTGACTCGCAATTTGACTCTTGTCCCTAAATAAACTTACGAAACTAAATATCCGAAAGTTTCAGCGTGATGTGGCTGGAGCGCTTAAGGATGGGATAAGCCCGGCCTCTTGCTCTTGGCTGGAAGCGTTCCAGAGTTGGTCCCTGGTCGCAGAATGCTTCTACTACTTTGAATTTGTCAGCTTCCGTCTCAGAGACGGCTTGCTTTTCGGCATGCGTGAGGTTGGAAACGGCTGAATACAGCAGCTTCTCAATGACGCGAGCGGCGGTGTAAGGCATAAACTTGAGCATAACTCTAGCTTCGCCAACTTCTTTACCGCGAATCTCATTGACTACACGGCGCACCTTCCGCGGTGACATTCTGATCCATTTTGCGCAAACTTTGCTTTCCACTTTTGCGATCCTTCTAACTATTCCGGTCTAACTTACTGCCAGTACTAACTTAGAGTTAGCCTCTTTTGCCAGTTTTGTCTCCGCCGGCGTGTCCTTTGAACAGTCTGGTGGGAGCGAACTCACCGAGACGGTGGCCAATCATTTGTTCAGTCACGTAGACCGGAACATGTTTGCGGCCGTTGTATATAGCGATTGTGTGGCCAATCATTTCGGGCACAATCATCGAAGCGCGAGACCAGGATTTGATAACGCGTTTGTCGCCCTTCTTATTCATCTCATCAACTTTTTTTACAAGTGCTGGATGAACGAATGGTCCCTTTTTAAGCGATCGAGACACTTAAACCTCCAAAATTACTTAGTTCTGCGCTTAACGATGAATTTGTCCGATGTATAAGACTTACCGCGACGAGTTTTGTAACCCATAGCTGGTTTGCCCCATGGTGTTTGTGGCTTACCGCCGATTGGCGATTTACCTTCACCACCACCATGTGGGTGGTCAATGGCGTTCATGGTGACACCACGGTTGGTAGGTTTGATACCTAACCAACGAGTGCGGCCGGCTTTACCCAGACGCAAGTTTTTGTCGTCGGTATTACCCAACTGACCGATGGTGGCCATGCACTCGAGATGCACCATACGCATTTCGCCAGATGGCAAACGCAAAGTGGCATATCTGCCTTCTTTGGCCAGAACTTGAATTTGAGCTCCAGCAGCACGACCCATTTGGCCGCCTCTACCGAGAGTCAATTCAACGTTGTGAACCATAGTACCTAGAGGGATAGCGCGAAGAGGAAGAGCGTTGCCGTTCTTGATCTCAGCTGCTGGCCCAGACATAACTTTCTCACCAACCTTGATACCGTTTGGCGCCAAGATATAGCGCTTGTCTCCGTCGGCATAGTGCACTAGACAGATACGGCAGTTGCGGTTTGGATCGTATTCGATAGTAGCGATAACGCCAGGGACGTCATGCTTGTTGCGCTTGAAGTCGATAACGCGGTAGGCCTGTTTGTGGCCGCCGCCTTTATGTCTAACTGTCAAACGGCCTTGGTTATTGCGACCGCCATGCTTTTTCAAGGGGCGCAGCAAGCTCTTCAAAGGAGTATGTGTGGTTATATCCGAATAATCGGCTAACGACATATTCCTGCGGCCTGCGGAGGTTGGATTCACTTTGCGGGTAGGCATCTTACTGTTCCTAAATAATTCCCATAACTGTGAGTTGAGTGCTTAATTGAAAAATTAGGCAGTGAACAACTCGAGCGGATCACCAGACATGGTGACAATAGCCTTCTTGCTGTCTTTTGGAGCGCGACCATGACGCTTGCTTCTTCTGAAGCGACCGCGGATAGCGCTTGTATTGACAGAGACGACCTCGCTCTTGCTCTTCGGATAGAGTTCCTTAAGCATCTGCTCAATAGCTTGAGCAATTTCAACTTTGTTGGCGTCTTTCATCACTTCGAAAGTGTATTGACCGAGTTCCATCTGTTGAGCAGACTTCTCAGTAATCATTGGTCTGATGATGATTTGCGAATGACGTTTGTTCATCTCACTTGGTCCTTAGATATTCTAATTACTCTTCGCTCTTCTCTTTTTTAGCGCGAGCAGGCTTTTTGGCTTCAGCTTCTGCTTCTTTAGGAGCTGCAGCTTTCTTAGGAGCAGCGGCTTTCTTTGGAGCTTCAGCAGCATCTTTAGCTGGTGTTTTTTCAGCTTTAGCAGCAGGAGCAGCTTTCTCTTTTGCTTCTACTTTTGCGGCTTTCTTAACTACCGGCTTATCACCTTCAGCTTTATCTTTGCTGGTAGCTTCGAAGCGAGTATTGATTGCTTCGAGGGTTCTAGCATTGGTGAGGATGACTTCGTAATGGAGCAAATCTTTGACGTTCAAGTTGCTCATGGCGATCACTTTAAGACCGTCAATGTTGCGAGCAGCACGTTCAACACGGGCGCAAGCATCGCAGGCATAGTCGAGAACGACCAACACTTTCTTGCCTACGTGTCCAAGATCTTTCAATACTTGGCTGAACAATTTTGTTTTGGCTTCTTTGAGATTATCGAAGTCTTGAACGACTACCAACTTCTCAACACTAGCTGCAAGAGCAGACTTAAGTGCAAGCACTCTCATCTTCTTGTTCATAGTGATGGAATAATCGCGCGGCTTAGGACCGAACGGAACGCCACCACCAGCCCACAAAGGTGAACGGATAGAACCGGCTCTGGCGCGGCCAGTACCTTTTTGACGCCATGGCTTACGACCGCCACCACGAACTTCTGCTCTGGTTTTGGTGTTAGCACTACCTTGTCTGGCATTGGCGAGCTGTCTGACCAGGGCATTGTGAATTACGCCCATGTTCGGCTTAATGCCAAAGACTGCGTCGCTGAGTGCTACTTCACTCAGCTTCTTGCCTTTGAGATCAACTACTTGCGCGGATGTCATTTTACTTTCTCTCTCTTAAGTTCAGAAACTAATTCCATTTGGTTACAGATGCGGAGATCACAACCAAACCACCGTCAACACCAGGTACAGAGCCTCTGACAAGGAGCAGACCTTTTTCGGTATCAACTCTCACCACAGTCAAGCGGCGAGCACAAACATTGTCGTCACCCATGTGACCGGGCATATGAAGACCACGAACGACGCGACCTGGAGTGGTACCAGCGCCGATAGAACCCATTGAGCGGTGGAATTTAGAGCCGTGGCTCATTGGTCCACGACCGTGGTTATAACGCTTGATACAGCCTTGGAAGCCTTTACCAATCGACTTACCGCGGACATCAACTTTCATACCAGGTGTAAGCAAAGCCTCAACATTGAGAGCTTCGCCAACCTTATAAGAAGAAACGTCATCGACGCGATACTCTTTGAGCGGCTTCAAAGGTTGAATGTCTTTCTTTTTGAAAGCGCCAAGAGCTGGCTTGGTGAGCTTTTTCTCTTTAATAGCGAAGCCACCAACTTGAACGGCTACATAGCCATGCTTCTCTTTGGTTTTGGTTTCGGTGACGATATTCTCGCCCAACTTAACTACGGTGACAGGAACTGCCAGGCCATTCTCATCGAATACCTGTGTCATTCCAACTTTTTTTCCCATTACGCCTAATGTCATGGCTTTTTAGTCCTTCTCAAATCAGCATCAAATCAGAATCATTCAAATCAGCATCAAATCAACTTTAAGTACAAACCTTAGAGTTTGACTTCGATATCAACACCGGCTGGCAAATCAAGACGCATAAGCGCATCAGCTGTAGTTGGTGTTGGATCGTTGATATCAATCAATCTCTTGTGCACTCTGATTTCGAAGTGCTCGCGTGATTTTTTGTCGACGTGCGGTGAACGCAACACGCAATAAACACGCTTCTTGGTTGGCAACGGCACTGGGCCGCAAACTGTCGCACCGGTGCGCTTAGCAGTATCTACGATTTGATCTGAAGACTTGTCGAGCAATCTGTGATCGTAAGACTTAAGACGAATGCGGATTCTTTGCACTTTCGACGCTGCGGCATCGGTTTTTGTTTTTTTGGCGCTTGCCATATTGCCTACTTTCTCCCTAGTGCTCCTAGCGAATAACCAGGATGCGTTCAACATAAGTAATCGCGTTTAGCGATAACGTCGCCATCAAGACTTTAGCTATACCAGATGCGTTCAAGACATATCTGATAGGGCACCAGTCTAATCTCCCCGGCCCGAGCAACAAGACGCATTAACTGCCTCTTATAATTGCGGACGGCACGGGATGACCGTTCCAGCGAACGAACCACACATTGTACAGAGATCGCCCGGGGGCGCCAGAGTAAATTTATTTCAGCTTTGGTTTCCAACAGGGCCAAATCAAGCAACTATGTTGACATACTTTTCTCAAATACTGCGCCCGTGATGGTTTCAGCTGTCTAGTATGGTAAAAAAATAGTTTGAAATTGATTCAAATCACTGTTAACAACCGCAACATCAGGTCACGCCTTAATTTCAACAATCAGGCAACCTCAGCAATGTCTTAAGTATTGAGCTGTTTAGGGCGTTTTGGAAGGGGAAAGATAAGTGTATCTCTTGGCAGCCCCTTATTACTTCAGACAAATTGCCACCAACCATGACTTATCGCTTCGACAAATCCGGTAAACGAATTCCCGCAAGCACAGCAAAAGACAAACTAGTCGCCGCAGCAGAAAACAGAGATAGCCAATCTAACGGATTGCAAAATTCGACTACAGCTCAAAGAACCACCGGCACATCGCATTTGGTGCAGACGCAAAAGAGTGCCCTGGCCAATCAAAAAATTGGTCGCAAGGGTCCTGATGCAGACTTGAGCAAACCCCTGCGCCATATCGGCCTGGCGGTAGGCACGGTGATCACCATCGTCATAATGATGGTGATATTCAGTGTTGTTAGTTCGTTGTTTAGAGGGGCCGCCCCGTCACAAGAAAAGCCTGCATCTCCACCGACCCATTCAGCTAAGAAAGAGTGGAAGGTAACTGCTGGGCGTGCATCTGCAGCAGCACCAGTGCCAAATCTCGGCCACTGGTCAAAAGCAGAAGTTCTTAAAAACCTCTTTTCCGCTAGCCAAAAAGCTCATGACGCTAAGAACTACTCTTCCGAAAACGCCATTCTCAAAAATCTCAGTCAATCTCAGCCAGCAGAAACAAAAGCCTTGCTAACGAAATTGGTTGCGGCCAATCCGAAAAATCTCAGGTATCAATGGCAACTAGCAATCGTCTTGTTTAACTGCGCAAGTTACGACCAAGCGAAGCTCGTCAACGACAAAATTATCCAGCAACTCAAAGGCAGCCATCAATCACTAGAAATTCAGGGCTTAGCTTATAGCCTTGAGGGCAAGATGAAAGCTCGTCTTGGTCGCGATCAAGAAGCTCTACAAGACCTGACCACAGCAGTTTCACTATTTGAAAAAGCCAAGCTCTCAGACCTAGCCTTTGTTGACACCTTGCGCGATATTGCCTGGTTAGAATTGCGCACCGGCAGACGCATGCAAGCCGCTGTCTTATTTGATCGAGTCAACGCTTGCACCGGAGAAACTGCTGGAGCAGAGCCAGCTAGTCCTGAATCGTTCATAATGGAGAACATTCACTAGCACCAAATATGGTGCAACAATTAAAGCAAATTGAAAGAGGACTGCTTTTCAGCAGTCCTCTCTTTTTTGTTTCTAGATTCTTAGTCTAGGCGATGATTGAAGCAACCACGCCAGCTCCGACGGTACGTCCGCCTTCGCGAATAGCGAATCTCATACCTTGCTCAACAGCTACTGGCTGAATCAATTCAACGTCCATGGCAACGTTGTCACCAGGCATAACCATTTCAACGCCTTCTGGCAATTCGATGGAACCGGTCACGTCAGTTGTACGGATGTAGAACTGTGGTCTGTAGCCTTTGAAGAATGGAGTGTGACGTCCGCCTTCTTCTTTGGAGAGGATATAAACCTCTGCCTTGAACTTGGTGTGTGGCTTGATGCTGCCTGGTTTGGCGATAACTTGACCACGTTCGATCATGGTCTTGTCGATACCTCTGAGGAGGATACCAACGTTGTCTCCAGCCATACCGGAGTCAAGGGTCTTCTGATACATTTCAACGCCGGTTACGGTTGTCTTACGTGTATCTTGTAGACCAACGATTTCTACTTCTTCGCCAACTTTAACTTGTCCGCGTTCAATACGACCAGTGGCAACGGTACCGCGGCCAGTGATTGAGAAGACATCTTCAACAGCCAACAAGAATGGTTTGTCCAAATCTCTTTCTGGGGTTGGGATGTGCTCGTCAACAGCTTTCATCAAGTCGAGAATTGCTTGCTCGTACTTCATGTCGCCTTCAAGAGTCTTGAGAGCGGATCCACGGATTATTGGAATATTGTCGCCGTCGAAGTTGTATTTGGAAAGCAATTCGCGTGCTTCCATTTCAACTAGTTCGATCAATTCTGGATCGTCGACCATGTCGCACTTGTTCAAGAAGACAACGATGTGTGGAACGCCAACTTGACGGGCAAGCAAGATGTGCTCGCGAGTTTGTGGCATAGGGCCATCATTAGCTGAAATCACGAGGATAGCGCCGTCCATTTGGGCAGCACCAGTAATCATGTTCTTGATGTAGTCAGCGTGTCCTGGGCAGTCAACGTGACTGTAGTGACGAGCATCTGTTTCGTACTCAACGTGAGCGGTATTAATGGTAATACCACGAGCTTTTTCTTCGGGAGCAGCATCGATCTCATCGTATTTTTTAGCTTTGGCTTGGCCAGTTTTGGCCAAAGTCATTGTAATAGCTGCGGTTAACGATGTTTTGCCATGATCAACGTGCCCGATCGTTCCAACGTTCACGTTTGGTTTGTTGCGTTCAAACTTTTGACGGGCCATCCTATCTACTCTCCTTACAAATTACTGCTTCTTACGGATACTGACTATCAAATGATTCTGATATGCAGGGCCTATTGGACTTGAACCTGGATGGTTTATTACAGGTTCGGTTTAAATGGAGCCCACGACGAGAATCGAACTCGTGACCTCCCCCTTACCAAGGGGGTGCTCTACCGCTAAGCTACGTGGGCACGTAAATCTACGAGGACTTATTATCTACGGTGATTCTCGATTCTCGGGATTCCTCAAAATTTTCTTTACTCTTGGAAAATTTTGATCGGCTTTTTGTTTTTGAAGCAACTACCTGTAAAGAGGTTGCTTCGGTTTCCTACTCTGTCTCTTGCGCTTTCGCACTTAGGACAAAAGTTTGGGTGGAGCTGGATTCGAACCAGCGTAAGCTTTCGCTAACAAGTTTACAGCCTGTCTCCTTTAACCACTCGGACATCCACCCATAAGCTGGTGATGGGAATCGAACCCGCAACCGACGGTTTACAAAACCGTTGCTCTACCGTTGAGCTACACCAGCGAAATCGACAATCACTTGTGGCCTATCTCTTGCAGATATGAATGCCAGCAAAATAATTGCGCTTACCTATCGATGATAGGCAAAGTAAATTCTACAGAGTATTTTTTAGTCATGTCAAACTATTGCCTGATCTGAGGCCAATAGCGATACACGAACTTAATATAACGGCGTACCGTTCTACTCAGTAGGCGCAGATATTGCGCTAGCTGCCTCAATTGCAGGCTTAACGTCTACTTTAGAAGCCAGATTCTGTCTGACAACCTCATAGAAGATTACTCCGGCAGCTACTGAAGCATTTAAAGATTGCACCGAACCATGCATCGGAATCTTCACCAAGAAGTCGCAATGCTCAGACACCAAGCGGCTTATACCATCACCTTCGCCACCAATCACTAAAGCAATAGGCCGCTTAAGATCACTTTCATAAATCCCTTGCGCACCTTCAAGTGCCAAACCAGCAATCCAGAATCCGCGATCTTTCAATTTTTCAAGAGTAGATACAAGATTGGTGATGCGCACCATACGCATACTGGCTAGGGCTCCAGCACTTACTCTTGCTACAGTGCGAGTAAGACCAGCAGATCTGCGCTGGGGAAGAATAACAGCCTTCACACCGGCAGCATCAGCAGATCTGACAATGGCACCAATATTGTGTGGATCTTCAATGCCATCAAGAATGGCAACAGTGTAGCCATCAAGGCTCTTGCCTTCGGCTTCTAGTGCGGCTTTCTCAGCATCAAACTGATCGAGAAACTCTGATATGTCAAGATATTCGCTGGCAGCAATTTGGGCAACTACACCCTGGTGCTTATCGCGATCGCCAATCAAGTCAGAGAGTTTGCGCTTTTCAACTGTGGCAATCACAATTGAATTTTCTTTGGCCAATTCTTTGATTTTGTCGATGCGGCGGTCTGATTCCAAACCACTTGCCATGTAGATTTTATTGACCGCAACTTTTCCTTCTATAAGGAATGCAACTACAGCGTTGCGACCATAGATGAATTCTTCATCGACAGCTTCTTGGTCAACTGCTGCCGGACCTGATTCTTCATGACCGCCGTAACGGACAGTCTGAGTGCGCTCGACTGGAGCTTCATCGAAGTAATCATTTACTTTGCGAGCGATGCTAGCTGCTTTGCGCTCTGGTGACATTTCACCGCGGCCTGCTTCATCTGTCCGGGGACGTCGGTCGTAGCCGCCGCCTTCTGGTCTTGGACCACGATTGTAGCCACCTTCGGATCTGCCACCTTCTGGTCTCGGTCCGCGATTGAATCCACCTTCGGATCTGCCACCTTCTGGTCTCGGTCCGCGATTGAATCCACCTTCGGATCTGCCGCCTTCTGGTCTCGGTCCGCGATTGTAGCCGCCTTCGGATCTACCTTCTGGTCTTGGGC